>Ga0315338_1000996_pt1 | contig 43797 bp, 53 predicted proteins | sample ASW8metaG_FD_204518 | JGI IMG/M metagenome (GOLD analysis project Ga0315338, IMG submission 204518) | Ammonia-oxidizing marine archaeal communities from Monterey Bay, California, United States - ASW #8 | ecosystem: Environmental > Aquatic > Marine > Coastal | place: USA: California | collected... | reverse complement strand
CCTCACAAAAACAAAGGTGGCTATGAGAGATGGAATTGGTGTGCTAAATGCACAGCTATCTGGGATAAATCATATTTAAGATGTGGTAATTGTAGTAATAAGACACGAGCTCGAGGACATTACGAGAGCCGAAGAGATTACGAAAGGAGAGCTGATGGTATTAGCTAAACATTACACCAAGAAAGAGTTTAAAAACGGCACAAAATGTAGCTGTGGGCCACCTATGAGAATAGGAGCTTATACAAACTGGAACTGGTGTTCTATATGTCACAGTATATTTGACAAAGAGCATAAGTTTTGCCCTGATTGTAATCAAATGCTACGATGGAAAGCTCGTGGTAATAGTAACTGGACTTGGAAAAAATGAGTTGGTTAGTGAGCTACGAGGAATTTGCCTTTGGATACATTCAAATTTTTATTGCATTAGCTATTTGGGGAATGGATGTCTGTTGATGCCCGCGCCCTGAGAAGGCTCTTACGCCAACACTACGGTAAGCGCAGACCTAGTGCAGATGAGATACTACAAGTTATGGATAAGTATAAGCTGAGAGAGAAACCTAAGCGAGGTCGTGGAAAGAAATGACTGAGATGCAGGGGTTACTTTTATTTATCACCCTATTCTTCTACTTTCAGGGTCTCTTATGGATTCTGGTAAAAATTTCGAAGGAGAGGTCAGAGCTTCACTCAAAAAAGTGAGATGCTTTTGGTTTAGAATACAAGATACGAACGACGTATCACGTTTTGTGAGAAAGGCTGTAGCTGAAAAGCAACCAGCTGATTTTATGGCGGTTTTTAAAGGAACTCCAGTTCTTATTGAATGTAAAACTACAAAACGCTCTAAATCTTTTCCACTGTGGTATGGTAAAAGCCGAAGCATACCTCAACATCAGATAGACTATGGCCTTGAGATTGAGAAAAATGGGGGCCGTTCATTTTTTCTTATAAGAAAGGATGAGCCACGCAATAAGAGAGTTTTCTGTATGCCCGCACAAGCTGTGAGAGATATGTATAAGAGAGCTAAGAGAAAGTCTGTGAAGTGGGAAGAGATTGAGAAAATGAAAGGTGTAGTTGAAGTTGAAAGAATATCTAATCCAGTTCGCTGGAATTTATATAAACTGTGGCGAAAACTTTTATAAACCAACCCGCAATACTTAAAACGATGAGATTGTATGTATTGGTCTAGTGTGGTCATTAAACCAACCAATCATAGCTCACAGTCTCAGCACGCAAACGCAAGTTTGTTCCTAATGGTCTCTCAATGAGGAAGAGAATTAAATGGTACACCCTAAAAACCAGCCATTAGGGGAGATAATCAATGGCAAAAATATTAGAAAAATTCATAAGCGGTCTGGAGGGAGCTGATAATAGTATCAGCATAAAGAATATACTCTCTTCCACAGAGCTTAAAATATTTGAAAAATGGGTGCGAATATTTAATTCAGTTACACCTTTTACAATTAAAGAAGGGTTGGAAAACATAAATAAGAAAGAGAAAATGACAGCCCGTGATGAGGTTATTCTTTTAGCTTATATAAAGTTCTTTGAACAAAAATTAAAACACCTTAGACAAGGAGTAGAAAGCTACGGACATCTATTTGGTGAGCACAACGTTGGTGCTAAAAAATCTAAAGGAACGGACCACACTCCACCTAATGACGGAGATATGTATGCATAAACCTTATCTAACTCACAAAGAGTTAGTTGAAAGGTTAAAGACAATTAAGGAAGTTTTAACAGAGAATGAATCAGCAGTCACACCTGAACTATTGGAAGCAATAGATATGGTGGTAGAAATGATGAGACCTGCAGATAATTTAATGAAAGATATAGATGATATATTTAAAGCAATGTTTGATGGAGGAATGAAATATGGTAACGACAAAGAGTGAAGGGATACATCTGATGGCGATTCTTCTCAGATATATGTCTAAAGAAAAAGCTATTAAAATGCTTAAAGATATGGATTTTGAAATAGCAGAAACGACAGACAACGAATCATTAAGAGATTCTATAAAAATGGTAAGTGAATATTTAGAATGAAAGCACAGCACTTTATAAATATATGGAAAAAAGCTGGTAAAACGAAATGTAGATTAATGTCTAAAGTAGAACAAAGAGGATTAGAAGTGACGTATGAAAACTGTAAGGATTATTATCTTGGTATGATAAAACCTTATAGGGATATAAGAGGAAATGTAGAGCATTTACACAAGCGACACGACAGAAAACAAATATGGAGGATGAGAAGCGATGGAAGAAAACAATCAGTTCCGCGACAGAATAAACCTAAGAAACGCAGATTTAAGCGATAATTGGTGGCCTTTTGTAGAGAACATAAATGAGATATTAGACAGGATGGTAGAAATAGAAAATATAGTTTCAGACTTAGATAATAAGATTGGTGAAAGTTTCGGCTTAGGTCGTTCAATCACAAAAGCTTTATATAAACTAGGTCTTTACGACAAAGAGTATAAGCTAAATTGGAAGATGGTAAAACTGATGGCGCATTTACTCGAAAAAGCAGAAGAAGAAGTGAAAGAAAATGAAAGAAGAGCAGAAGAAACCGCAGATAAAAGCGGAGATGAAAGCAGTGGAACAGTATGATGGTCAGGCTCAGCAATGGGCTGAAATGTTTGACAATCAAAACTCTAGAATGGAAAGAGTAGTTCAAGAAAAACACGTACTAAGACTAGGGGCAATGTCAGTTGAGATTGCACCTGATGGTAAATCCACAATGAAGGATGTTATTGAGGGATTTAAAGACCTAGCTACCCATTTACATAAGCTACACCAAGATGAATATCTTAAAATGGTATTTAAAAATGAAGGTGGTAATATGGATGATTTACCAGAAGAAATGTCTGGGGGACTTTATAGTTAATGCGCGGATTTAGAGATGGTTCTAAGTTAGGTAAATGCACCTTTTGTAGTCAGGCTATTAGCGAAGGTGATGATAAACCTGCATCTAAATATGCAAAGGTTACCTTTGGGAGATGGATTTGTGGTAGCTGTTTATTTGGTATGAGAGATGCAGTTGATTCCGTAATAGAAGTCTTTGAAAAAGAAGTTGAAAAAGATGCTGAATATCTAGGACTAAAGATTAATCCAAAAACAGGTAAATATGAATCTCCATAAGTTTTATATATCATATCGCTCTGGGATAAACAGGTGAAATATATGCCTAGTAATAAAAATGAATTGGATTTGATTTGCGGAATGTTCCGTAATGAAAGCAAGAATGGAGATATCTACTACAATGGTAGAAATCAGGAAACTGGCGAGGAGTTCGTTATGTTTAAAAACTCTTATTATCAAGAGGGTGACAACAAACCTTACTTCCGTTTAATGAAGAAGAACAAGAGTGCTGAATCAGCATCAACAGGTTCTTCAGGTAAGCAGTTGGAAGACTGAATTGAGCCAGTATAGCGATTGGATAAAATCGCCCAAAAGTGCGAGAATCTGGTTACTAGATTCAATGACCGCCGTTGGGCAATTTGCATTCATCAACCCGCTACACAGAATAAAGCATTGGTCTAGTTCGAAGAAGAGAAGAGTAGATTGTTGGGAGCCGAAAGGTAAAGAGTGTTTCTTCTGTAAAAGAGGGATGGCTCAAATACACGATTATACATATGGAGTCTACTCAGAAAGGGGAGACGAAACCATCTACTACCTTAGTGTTAATCTTAGCACTCATTCACATTTTCAAAGGTATTTTAGTGGGTGTTTTGATAACAATATTAATCCTTGCGACCTTATTCACACATTCACGAGGACCAAGATAACAACATTATCTGGACTGCAGATGAATGGGTATGATTTGAAAGCAACAGAAGATAAACCCTTTATGACTGAAGTTTTTAGACCCTCATTACAATCTCCATTCCAAAATAAAGTTAGAGATTTTAAATGGGTTGTCCCTGAAGAAATAGTATTAAAGTTAGTAGATTATGATAACAAACCTATGACATCTTTAATAGATTTCTTTTTAATACTAAAAGATTTATGTCCACGTATAAGCGATAAAAAACTTAAAAGCTATGCTATTAGGCTATTAGAGAATAATGTAGTAGATTTAAGAAAAGCTAAGGAGTATCGTAATTGAGCCAATTTGAATTAACCGACCTAGTTAGATACTTTCACAATGTCCGTAATGAAAAGGGAGAGCTAGTACCTATTATAGGTGAAGATAAGTTAGCTGTTACCGCAGCAGTATCATATCTCCTAGAAGATACTAACTTCCTTATTAATGCGTATAGTGGAACAGGAAAGACTGTCATTATGAACGCTGTTTTTGGTTTACTTGAAGGAACCGGAATAAGTTACGCTGTAGTTGAACAGTTATCAGACACAGCTCTCTGGTATGATATGGATAATTTAAACAACGCTCGTTTTATTGCCATACCCGAAGCCCAGAAGTGTCCTGAAAATATAATTGAAATTTTAAAAACGTGGGCTGATGATAGACCTGCAATTCGTAAAAGAACAGATGTAACCATAGGTGATATAAGGCAACAAACATTATACCCTAAATTTGTTTTTATGTGTAAAGCTGTAGAGAATAAGAAGGGAGATGCTTTCTTAGATGCTGAGTTAGAGCGCAGATATATGATAACCCACACAAATCCTACTGTGAAACAGACAGAACAAGTTCTTAGATATAAGCTACAACAAGTATCTCAACCATCTCAGAACTTAGAAACTATGAGTGACGATGAAATAAAAGAACTTAGAGAACATTTTAAATCTTGTATTATATCAAGAGATGATTCAGCAGGTGTAAAGATACGTAATCCTTGTGCCCCTTTCTTATTTGATGTGATACCTACACTTTTCCCTATAGCTCGTAGTAAGATACATTATTTACTTAAATTAATAAATGGAGTAGCTCGTTTCTTTCCTAACGAAATAATGACTGTAGAAAGAGATGGTAAAAAATATGGGTTAGTTACACCTAAGCACAACTGGTTAGCTATTCAGATATATATTGATGCCTTTGTAACAGAATGTCTACAGATGCCATCACACGGAACAGATATATTACATTTAATACCTGATAGTGAAATGGATGCTTTTGGGATGGTTACAAGTGAAACAGTAAAGATGTCAGTAAGAGAGATACAAAAAGCAGCTCGAAGCGCTGGTTTACCGTTTGCTCAGAAAAATATTAACCCTCTATTAACTTCTTTACAAATGTTAGGTTTCCTAGAAACAGAAGAAGACAACGGTAAAAGATTATATTTCAAGTCACCTATGATTAAAGAGCCTAGCACTAAGATTGATTGGATTAATGTTCTTAGTAGCACTGTGAAATTAATGAAAGAAACGTGGCCTGAAGTAGCTGATGAATACATAAGTCGTTACTGTAAAGATGTAGAAGTTCAAAACCCCTTTACACTCGAAAAGATAATGTTAGGGGCACATAAAGAAGATTCTATTAAACCAGTAGAAAAGAAGGAGGCAGATTATGAATCGTGGTTGGAATAATCCCGCACCAATTAAAAAAGTCAAGCTACCTTACGGACCCAAGGGGGAGCTTATGGGAGTAATTAAAGAAGCTGTAGGAGGTTCTCGTATGATGGCCCTTTGCGAAGATGGTAAAATCAGGATGGTAAGAATAGGTGGAAGATTCAAAAAGAAAATGTGGGTTAGGGTTAATGATTATGTTATTATAAAAAAATGGGCTGTACAATCAGATAAAAAGTCTGATTTAGTATATCGCTATACTAAGACTCAAGTAGAATACTTGCGTAGAAAGGGTTTAATACCAGAGGTAATTGACATATGATGACGAGAGACCAAGAAGAAAACAGGAAAAGGTGGATTAGAGACCTATGGGCCTGTGTACAATACCATCGAGAAAAAGTTGGAGAGACTGCTCCTCTAGATTTAGTGGGTGTGTCAGCATCTACTGAGCTTGAGATGCAATCAGATGAGCATATATTACACAAGGTGTTTTGGTTTGCAGTTCAAGAAGCGGTTTTATTTTTAGAAGCTTGTGAAACTGCTGATGAAGAGGAGATAGATGAAAGTTCCGTTAATAGCTGATGCTAGTCATAAAACTGTCAATAAACAAACAGGGGCACAAAATGTCATCTTGTGGAGTAGAGGAGATAAATTAGTAATAAAATCGCCTCGCCAACATTCTTATTATGTCCCTGATGCAGAAGGAGATAGTTACAAAGTCTTAGGTAAACCTCAAAAAATAAGATATAAAAAATACAATGTTGAAAATATTGGTGAGCTTGGTGTAAATAAATTACCAACCAATGCTCATTTAGATGGAGTTACGAGAAATGAGGTTGAACGGATATGTATCGAACACCCAGAGTTCTTTGGTAAATTTACATCTAGTCACGTTAAAACAATGTGTTTTGATATAGAAACATATTCACCAGATAGCACATTCCCTTTTGGAGAAGCTTACCCTGTAGTATCGATAGGTGTTAAAACTGATGATAATAAACATAAAGTTTTTTTCTGGGATGAAGATGAAAACGATAAACCGTGCATACAAGCATTTCTGAATTACATTATAGAATATGACCCTGATATTATTTATGGTTATAATAATATAGGATATGATATACCTCAAATAGAGTTTAGGGCAAAGAAGCACGGAATAGACATTAGACCCTACTTTAATAGGGACTTCCGCACAAGCCCTATCGCTGGAGAGCTGGGTATAAAAAAGAACATTTTGAGGTGCTGGGGTCGCATCGTCACTGACGTTATGAATTTTACACGCCGTGATTATGCATTATCTGGTATGGAAAAGAGTTTGAAAAGTGTGGCTAAATTTTACGGACAAGACCCATTAGAATTAGACTGGGCTGGTAAAAGTTTATTAGATTACACCTATGAAGAGATTTATGACTATGTTATAAGTGATGTAGATGTCACTAAACATTTGTTTGACCACTACTTTCCTCAACAATTATTTATAGCAGAACTATTGAAAGTCCCTCTAGAAAGCTTACTCAATGGTTCAGATGCCTTTATGACTAAAGTATTACAAGGAAGGTCGTTATATAAACAAAATATCTTAACATTTAATAAAAATAAAGATAGACACGGACACTCAAGCTATCAAGCAGCTCACATTGACCTGTATAAGCCGGGTTTTCATAAGAATAATTATAAAGTAGATTTCAAATCTATGTATCCTAGTATAGCTATGGCTCTTAATCTAGGTCCAGATACTACGCGCATAATAGGTTATGAAGATTATGACATTCGTGGATTTGGGTGCAGAACAGGTCACATTCAAAGTGAAGATGTAATGACACTAGTAATACCAGATAAGATAATAGAAAAGAATGTTATCATCGAGGTAGACCAGATAAATAAATCAGGACTGTATACTATGTGTAAACAGTTCAAAGAGATGCGCGAACCTTACAAAAGGCAGAATACACATACAGCAAAGAGCGCTTCTAATGCATTGAAGATTATGGTTAATACTTTCTACGGAGCCAACACAAATCCCTATATGTCTTACGGTGACTTATCTGTAGGTATTGCCATAACAGGAGTGGCTCGCTGGCTTATAATGGGAGCTCGCAAATCTATTGAGATGGCTAATGGGGATGTAGTTGTGTACATACATACAGATGGTGTAAATACTAATTCTGATGTTGACATTGACGAAGTAAATCATATCCTACAAAAGGCTACTTACGATGTATTTCCTATGTCAGAACCAGAATGGATAGAGGTAGAAAAAGATGTATTTAAAGAGGGATTTTGGATTCAGATAGGTAACTATGTGTTACGTAAAGAAGATGGTAGTCTGGTTAAACACGGCTCAACTTTTAAATCTAAAAGTAGGTCTAGATTCTATAGAATGGTTTTAGATAAATTAATCACAGCGCGGCTAGATAATATAGTCAATGATGAATTTATTAAAGATTTATATAATATGGAAAATTATATATTAGAAGATTTTGTACAGATGAGGACAATGAATCGAGAGATGAAAGAATATAAGACTGAAAATGATTTAATTATGCAATTAGCAAGAGAAGCACTCAAAATTAATATGAAACTTAGTCCGGGAACTCAATTTAGTTTCTATAAGACCAACGAAGGTTATAAATTAATGGAACAGGTATCTAATTTAAGTGAATTAGATGTTAGATATCATTGGGATGTAATTAATAACTTGTTACAAAAATTCGGATTAGAACATTACATTACTAAGAAACCACCTATAACTGTGGTGGATAAAAAACAGAGGCAATTGTTAGATTTTATATGAAACAAGTACAAGCGTTACCGGTATGCCCAGACTGCAATTGTGTTATGTTTAAAAAAACATATCATAGTATTTCAATGGGAGATGGAATGACTGGGTGGGGTTGTCCAGAATGCCACACAACAAGGTGGGATTATGACGGTCAGGGCAACATTGGTGAAACACAATGACACTAACAGAATGGATTTTATTTTGTGCTATAATAGATGGACCAATAGTAGGTTTAATATATTTGGTGTGGAGGAGGGTAAAGAGATGAATGTAAAAGGCCCACCCCATATGGGTGAAGCTGGTTGGTATATCCTACTGGCTTTTTTTATAATGGTGTGGATGTGGATGTTCATAAAGGTACAGCTATGAAGAAAATAAAGAAACCGTATGTAAACGTAAAGAAAGATTATGATTGGGGTCTAGCAAGAGAGCCGGAAGTTATAGAAGAGCTCAGTAAAATATACCCTGACAGACCTGAATTTAAAAAGCTGGGTAAATACGACCACTTTGATTATTGTTCTTGGGATATAGAATCAAATATATTTGTGGAAATAAAGTCAAGACGTAATGCTCACGACGCATACGAAGAAACTATAGTACCATCCATTAAAATACGAAAAGCACTTCGGCTCGTGGGGCTGGGACACAAAGCTCTGTTCGTTATTAATTTTACAGATGGAATATATTACGTAGATTTTGAAAAAGCTACGATGAGATTCGGATACAATGCACGAACTGATAGAGGTGCTATAGAATTAAGTCATTACGCTTTTATTGCAGTCAGTCAATTTAAGCTTCTGCAATAACTTTAAATAGATAACTCACTATTTTAATAACAACCCAAAAGGGGGAATAAAGAAATGGATAAAGATAGTGCAACAGGATTAGCTTCATATCTTAAAGACGCAGAAGTCAAGATTGTGTGGAGAGAAGAGGACCGAACGAAAGTAGGTAGAGGAAAGATAGTAAATGACGATGAAACGTTTGTATATTTAACTGGAGAGAAGGGAACAGTAATAGTAAGCAAGCAAGATATCATCGCTATTAAACAATAGGTGATAAAATGAAAATAATGCCAGTAAGTGATTCGCCGTGGGCTCCGACAGGGTTCGGAACTAACACACGGAATATAGCCAGTATTTTTGCAGCAGATGGACACAAAGTAGGATATGCAGGGTGTCAAAATTCAGAGCACAAACCTAGTTGGGAAACCCCTTGGCCACTAGGACAAGAAGAAAAGAAAGTATCAATGGAATTATTACCAATGATGCATCCGGGCCAAGAAAAGTTTGGTGAAAAATCGTTTCCTCAGTGGGTACAATCTTTTCAACCTGATTTAGTATTTACTCATTTAGATATACAGATGTTTGCTTATATGACACAAGCAAAAAAACCTACAGGTGTTAATCTTCCATTTTTGGGGGAACAAGGGCATCGTTTAAATTTCCAAGAGTATCAAAAGTTAGCTAAACAAGGATGGAGAGAGTCTAAAAAAGAAAAATTTAAAATTGGTAGTATTATACCTATAGACGGACAACCATCTATCCCTGCTTGGCAAGAAACATTAAAGCACGTTGATTATCCAGTAGCTATGTCACAGTATGGTAAAACTGTAATGGGAGAAGATTTCCCAGATTGGGAACCTCTTAATCCTATAACATACATACCTCACGGTGTAGATTGTGATTTCTTTAAGCCACAAGACGTTGCTAAACCAAACCCAGATACATTTATTGTGGGTTGTGTAGCACGTAACCAACACCGTAAGAATATACCTCGATTAATGAGAGCGTTTAAAATATTTGTCGAAAGGAATAAGCTGGGACCAGAAGATGCTAAGTTAATGCTACATATGGATTGGACTGACCATATGGGATGGAATATAGAATATATGGCCGGACCTCACGTTTATGATATTGCGGAGCATTTAATGCCCCCAACAATGGGAGCCTTAGAACAAGGGCAACACCCTGATGATTTAGGAATGGTAAATATATATAATTTAATGGATGTACACGCATTACCAACAGGTGGTGAAGGATTTGGTATACCTACTGTAGAAGCAATGGCTTGTGGAGTTCCGAATATAATTTGTAATTACACAACTAGCTACGAATTAGTAGGAGCTGATAAACCAGAATGTTCAGAAGAAATGCTTTTACCTCACGGCCCAGATGGAGATGATAATTTAATAGAAAGTGACAGGGGTTTCCTTGTCCCTTATAAAGATATGATGTGGGACACACCCATTAGAGCAGCACCAATGCGAGCTCTATGGGATGAACGAAAAGCAGCTGATGCTTTAGAACACTATTATCACAATAGAGATGTGTTGAAAGAACACGGGGAAAATGCCCGTAAATATGCATTGAAACACTATGATTGGACAAATGCAGTTGGCCCTATGTGGGAAAAATGGATAAGGAAAATAAAATTATGAATACTGATTTTTGGACTGGACATTTAGATGTGATGATATTTATAGTGGTATTTTATCCTGTTGCAGTGGAATATTTTATGTGGAGATTGATGCAATGAATTTAGTGTTTGCTTTAGATGGAGTCATTCGCTATGATGATAAACCTCTAGTAAATGTTGTAGAATTTATGCAATGGCTGAGGGAAAAGAAACATCATATTACCATATGGACCACTAGAGAAAACACTTTAGAAAATAAAATGGATACAGAAAGTTGGTTAAAAATTGAGCAAATATCTTACGATAGATTATTGTTTGATAGACCTAAAGACCCTATATTCGTTGATGAAACCCCTCCTAACTCTAAGTATTATGAACATTATGGAGATAATAATGTCATCTCTATGTTGTTCGAAGAGTGGAAGGAAACATTATGTTAGGTGAAAACGGTCCCTTAATGAAGGTAAAGTGGTTAGATGCCTCAAATGAAAGAGGAGTGAAGAAGATAAATGTAGATGACCCTAGTGAACATCTGTGTTATTGTGAAACAGTTGGAGAAGTAGTTGCTCAGGATGAGCGAGCTATAATAGTTACGTATCATTACACAGATTTTGATGGCGTAGATTTTATATGCATCCCTACTTCTTGGGTTGTTGAAATGGAGGAATTGAAATGTATAGAGAATTTGGAATCCCAGCTCGAATCGCGAAATTCAAAAGTGCAGAAGAAGGACAAAAGTTAGTTAATCAGTACGCCGGTAAACGAAATTGTTATGTTAGTGTATACGCTTTTGAAGAAGAAGATAATTACGACACTGCTATTATAGAAAGTATTTGGTTCGATTTTGATGACGATGATGACGTTAATAATTGTTTAGAAGATGTACGTAAATTATATGACGACTATTGTTTACCTCGTAATATCACCCCACGTATATATTACACAGGGGGAAGAGGATTTCAACTTAATATAGATTTCATAAGATTAAATATACCTCATTACTTAAAAAGAAAGGTTATTAGAGATTATCTAACTTTTATAAAAGATAAATATAGATTAAAAACATTAGACCAACATTGTATAAACAATAGTGTGACTTGTTTAAGAAGAATGGTTAACACACCTTATTTAGATAAGAAAACGTTTGAGTTTAAAGGGAGACACTGTATACAATTAGATGTGTCAGAGATGCAAGAATATTCTATGGAGGAGATAGAATCATTATCAGCTTGGCCCCGTGTTAGATACTTTGACATACCTCGTAATAGAAATGAAAAAGCAGCAAAGGATTTACTAAGTTATGTGTGTCACGAATTAGATATTAAACATACACCTACTAATAGTGTAAATTATTTAGTGGAAAAGATTAACAGGGTGAAAGAAAAAGAAACCCCACAGATAGATAACACAGACTATATTAGACCTATCAGACCTTGTGTTCAGAATCTAATTAACAAAAATCTAATGAAAGGGCATAGTGGACATACCGAAAATAATGTTATAGCAACTGAATTAATTAATGCAGGATGGAGAGATAATAATATTGCTTTTGTATTTAAATCTATATACAACGATGAACCCGGAAATCAGTATGGATGGTACAAAAATGATGGTAATGCAGGGACTCAAATTAAAAGCTTACGAGCGAAAAGTATAAATAGATTCAGTAAGAATAGGTTAATGCAGCTAAATATATGCAGAGGCCTTATATGTGGCTGTGGAAGAAATTAGGTGAATGATATGGCAACAAATGAAGAAATGTCGGATAACCTTAATTGGTTAACAACGCAGAACAGAAACCTTCTAGGAAGGTTACAACAATTGGAGGCGATTATAAATGCCGTTCAAGAGCAAAGCCCAGAGGCGCTATCTTTTCTCCAAGAAACCCCGCTTAGCAAAGAAGTGGGCGAGGAAGTATGGGACGAAGAAGAACCTGCCGACACGGGTAAAGAAGAAAAGTCGAACAAAAAGAAGAAGGAGTAAATAAATATGGCAGATTGTTACGTAGACTATGTAGTCACAAGATATGGATGGTATCCTAAAGATAACCCTACCGGAGTATGTGTAGGCTTTACAGCAAAGTGTACACCAAATGGTAGAGCAAATTATTGGGACACTATCGTAGCTAGTTCATCCGCATCAGGTAAAACCGACACAGAAGTAGTTGGTTTAGCTTGGGATACACTTTCAGGAACACTAGTTCCTTGGGGTGAGACAGAGATGCACGAATCAGCACTTATTGGTGAAACATACAAAACTATATCAGGTTCTGCTTAGAGGTAATTATGGCTAAAAAAGATAAAAATAAAGAAGAAAAAACAGCAGAAGAGGTAGATGTAAAAGCTGTTAAACTTGACAGAAGTGATAAGATAATAGTAAAAGAAAAAGCACCTACCAAAGAAGTGAAAGAAGATAAACTTATTCAGAGGATTTAAATATGGCAATAGCAGGTATTACTCCCCAAGTAGGAATATTAACTACCACATCCAGAGAAGAAGGTGACCGAGTGCTTATTGATTATAAATGAGCACTTACAACTTACATTATAATAATTGTCGTTCTAAATATAAAGAGAATGGCCCTTCAGTTTATAACCTAACAGTAGATACTAGTTTAATTCCATACAATGATTATATTCCTATCATTGCTCAAAAAATTAAAGATAAAATAGATAATATGAATGGTTGTTTTGAAGATGACCACGCATATCGTTTAAATGTATGGCGTGATATAGAAGAAATAAATCAATATGCAGAAGAAGTAATGCCTTTAATTGAAAAAGAAATATTTTCTTCTTATCTTAAAGTTGAGTTCGTTCAACCATATAGGAATAAAGTGGAAGGCAAAGAAGCTACATCGTGGTTGTGGCATTATGATGATTGTCCCCAAGAATTTATTAAATTATTTTTATATCTTAATGAAGTCACACCGACAAGTGGGTGCTTAGAATACATAGAAAAGAAAATACATACCCATCGTGTTGCACCTACATATACCACAGGGAATCAAATATATCCCCAGAGTAGAGTTCCCCCTCCAGAAATTAGAAAGTTTATAGATGAGGGTTTAGAGATTAAACAACTAACAGGTTCGGCCGGCACTGCTGTAGTATTTACTCCTAATATTATACACCGTGCTACTATTCCAGAACTAGGCAGCACAGAAAGAGATGCTATCGTATTTTTCTTACGCCCCTGCTTATCTAAACAAGATAAATATATAACAGAAGACACTTACTCTTATTTACCCGAGCGTAATGTGAAACAATATGAACTCAATTGAACATCTTAAAGATGAACATAAAGGAAAGGAGTGCATCCTTCTTAATTGCGGCCCTTCACTTAATGATTATTCAGAAGATAAGTTAAGGAAAATAGCTAAAGATAGAATAGTTATTGCAGTTAAACAAGCTTATCTAAAGGTTCCTGATATTGTAGATTATCATTTCTGGAATTGTTGTAACTTACCTATTCCTAAGAATGGAATACATTTTAACTATGGAGACGATGGACCAATTGTAGTCGCAAGTAGTAACTTCGCATATGGTGTGAGATGGAGTTTGTTTCAAAAAATAGATTATTTTTACAGAATACCTTTACTTCATATGACTGACGACCCTATTTTTGTAGCAACAGCATTAAATTTTGAGAACTGGACATACACTAACAACCCTGTAAAGAGACCAGTTGGTCCGGGTATAATGTATGAAACAGTGGTGTTTGCTTTAGAGCATTTTGGATTTAGTAAAGTTATATGTATAGGATGGGATTTATCTGATAAAAAACTTACTACAGGTTATAATGAAGATAAGATTTATGAACATTTTTATGACAATGAAGTTCATAATCCGGGATATATAATGGATTGGGAAGTTGAGGCTACTTGTAAATCATCAGAAGTTTTATATAAATGGTTGCTATCTAAAGGCATCCAACTAGAAATAGCTTCAGATAAAAGCAACCTATACAAAGGAATACCAAGAGTGATATTATGAATACATACATTATAGCAGAAATAGGAATTAATCATAATGGTGATATGAAGATAGCAAAAAAACTAATTGATATCGCAGCCGTAGCTGGTTGTGACGCAGTTAAATTTCAAAAAAGAAACCCAGATGTATGTGTACCAGAACACCAGAAATCAGTAATACGTGATACTCCGTGGGGTGAAATGACTTATTTAGACTATAAGCATAAGATGGAATTTGGTAAAGAAGAGTATGACGAAATAGATGCTTACTGTAAAGAACAGGGAATTAGATGGAGTGCATCTCCTTGGGATAGAGAAAGTTTAGATTTTTTATTAGAATATGATATACCATTTATTAAGATACCATCAGCTATGTTAACTAATCTTACATTAATTAATAGAGCATCATTAAGTGGTAAAGATGTTATATTATCTACAGGTATGAGCACAGAAGAAGAAATATTTGCAGCGGTTCAGGTGCTAAGACATAACAGGTCATATAGGAGCGATTTTAAATGGTCATTGTTACATTGTAATTCTACCTATCCTGCAAAGTTAGAAGATTTAAATTTGATTAGAATCAAAACTTTAAAAAATAAATATAATTGTAATGTGGGATATAGTGGTCACGAATTTAGACTTGGTACATCAGTAGCAGCTGTTTATCTAGGAGCTACAGTAATAGAAAGACATATAACTCTTGATAGGAGTATGTGGGGTACAGACCAGTTATCTAGTATAGAACCACAGGGTTTATTTAAACTCGTGAGTGGCATAAGAGAGTTAGAGATAGCTTATGGTAACCCTGAACTTATACCTACAGAAGGTGAAGAAGAGATAAGAAAGAAGTTGAGGGGATAAAATGGAAGAAACATTAGATTACGTTATAAAAAAAATAGAGGATACTAAACTAAAACAAGCTGGCAACACACCGTATTGGTATATGGTAGTAGAAAATATATTCCCTGAAGATTATTATGAAGAAATGATAGCGAACACTCCTACAGGGATAAAAAACTACAGACCTTTATCAAATATGTATAATGACCGATTTAAATATGAATTGGGTTATGGTGAAAATTGCAACAAACCCTTAGCTACCTTAAGTGGGTTAGATTCAGAAAAGATAGAATTTTGGAAAAACTTTCAACAAACATTTGTAGTTAATAAAAAATTAGCCAATACATTTCTTTCTAAATATAGTAAATATATACACAAACCGTCACTAGGGATGGTAGGCACAAATTGTAGATTGTCTAAAGATATTAAAGGGTATAGCATCGGTGTACACACTGACCGAAGAAATAAAATACTAAGTGCGCTATTTTACACACCAAATAAAACTGATGAGAACATATTAGAAGAATGGGGTACACAAATTTTAACAACTAAAGATTCTAATTTTCCTCACACTACAGAAAAACACCACGCATACAATGCGGATGGCAGTCACGATTATTTTGATATATATAAATGGGTTGAATGTAAACCTAATAGTATGTTTAGTTGGGTAGTAACTCAGCAATCATATCACGGTGTTCCGCCCATAAACATAGAAGGGGAAAGAGATTCAATTGCCTTTTTTATTAAAGCAACTTCAAATATTGCAAACAGGATTCTATATGGAGAGGAAGGTTTCTGATGTTATGGTGGTGGAACTGGAATAACAAAGAACCTGATTGTAAAGGTATGTTTCCCAAATTCAGTGATAATCTTAAGAGTAATACTAGAGTAATATATCAAGAGCTTCCAGAATTTAAAGAATATAAAGGTAAGAGTATATTAATTATAGGAGGAGGAGGTTCCACTAATAAGCTAGATTGGGAAACTCTAAACACTTATGATTATGTTTGGAGTGTTAATCATTTTTATTTACATCCTGTATTAAAAGATATAAAGATGGATTTAGTTATGATGATGGCTGAACCAGATTTGAATGATGAAAAATGGTTAGAGTATCGCGAAAAATTCAAACCATATGTGGGATTTGAAATACACGATAAATGGCGTGGATATAAATTTGACGATTATGATAAATATTTCTGTATGCACACACGTTTTTATAGCAAACTAGGAGCTTGTGTAAGAATGATAATTTTCGCAGCAGAGTTAGGAGTTAACAGAATTGATTTTATCGGATTAGATGGTAAAGATGCAATCGAAAAGGGTGACCACGCCTTTCAACCGGGTAAGACAACATTACCCACAACTGTAGGTTCCTTTGTTGGACAGTACTATAGTTTTTGGAATCACACAATGTCTGCATATCCAGACGTAGAATTTTTTAACTTAGGAGGGGGTGAAAAGTATCACGAAGCAATTATGCGTAATAATTCAGGCTAGACTTTCTTCTGAACGATTACCAGCCAAGATGTTAAAACCTTTAGGGGACACCAATCTTTTTCAAATAGCTATTAGGAAAGTCAAAGAGTCAGGTATACCTATGGAAGATTTTTATGTTTCAGTCTATGAACCAGAATTAATAGAGGTGGCACTAGGGGAACAAGTAAATATATTTGAAAGGACTAAGAAATCAGCTACCGCCGAAAGTGAAGTAGGAACTATGTTTGAGTGGTATAATAAATTACCGTATAAACACGTAATGATGATTAATCCTTGTCTACCATTTCTTAAACCAGAAACAATTAAAAAATTCTGGAATACATTTAGAATATCAGGTGTTACCAGTATGTTTGCAGTCACAAAGAAAAAGAATTATTACTGGAATGCCGATTATGAATTAGTTACGCCGTGGCCTAAAGGTCAAGAACTACTAAATACCAAAGCCGTTGAGCATACCTATGAAGCTGCACACGCACTATATGGAAGTCCAATGGATTTAATAGGGGAAGGTAAATTTATGGGAGACCACAAAGGAAACTGGAAAAGAGGTAACCCAATACTAATGCCTATCGAGGAAGAAGAGGCTTTCGATATAGACTATCCGTGGCAGTTTGAATTAGCGAGAGGTAAATATGAATTGTAGATGTTGTAATACCTTGATGGCTGAAATTCAATCAGATATATATCAGTGTGGTAACTGTCAGGTTATTTTTAGAGATTACGAAGTAGACTTAAAAGATTATTACGAGACAGAATATAGAGACCATATGCCACTGAAAGACCAAGAACTAGAAACTTTACATAAATTAAATTTTATAAGTAAAGTTAAAAAGTATATAGAAGGTGACACGTGTTTAGATATTGGGTGTGGTTCGGGTATTTTATTGAACCAACTTAAGATAAAAGAAAAGTATGGGTGTGAAATGGACCCACGTTTTGAAGATGATAATGTAATGATATGTGATTTATTTGATTACCCTGAAGATAAAAAGTTTGATATCGTATTTGGTTTAGACGTATTAGAGCACGTATTAGAATTAGAAAAATTTGTAGAAAAAATAGATAGAATATGTAACAAAACATTGATTATTAATTTACCTATAGATAGAAGAATACACCACGAAGAGCCTTTCGATGGTCACTTCTGGTATTTCCAACCTAAGTCAGTAAAAGAATTATTCAAAGGACATTTTAACCTTGTTGAATATTTCAGATTGGGTCCAAGAATGGTATCTAATGGACCATCTTTAGCTTGTGTGCTGGTGAAAGAATGAAGATAGCACAGATGGGTTTTTATGGTACAAACACCGGTGACAATGCTGCGCTATATAATATACGCAGATATATAGATGCCGAATGGACCGACATTAATATGCAAGATTTGGCTAATGCTAACCAAAGTATACCACAACTAGTAAATTTATTCCTTGATATAAACAATAAATATGATATGATAATGGTTGGTGGAGCAGGTTTGATAGAAGGTGGGGTCTGGAATAATACCCCTACAGGATGGAAACTTCCCTTTAATAAAGATACATTATCTGTAATATCCATACCTATTGTAGTATTTGGTGTAGGGTTTAATTTTTTCAGAGGGATGCCTAAACTAAACGAGGAAGGGAAAAAGAATTTATCTCTTCTTATTGATAAAGCAAAGGTCTTTTCTGTTCGTAACGACGGTTCTTATGAAGAGTTAATGGATGCAGTTACACCTAGTAAAGAAATATATGAAATCATAGATGCCGGAGGTATGCAAGAAGTAGAGTGTCCTCAAAAAGATAAGATTGAAATAGGATGTTTTAATCCTACAATGAATGGAGGAGGTCCGTGGCAGTCTCGAAATATACCTATAGACAATTTACTTCGCATTATTAAATCTCATAATATGCAAGCTCATACTCACGGACATAAAGCATACTGCCCTGAATATGATAGTTTAGATTGGATAATAAATAAAGATGAATTTATACATAACTTAAAAAATGATTTTCAGAAGAACATCGAAATATATAACGATGTGGATTTTATTGTTCCGATGCATCAGCACGGACAGTTATTTTCTTTTGGTAAAAATATACCTTATATAAGTATAGCATCTATGGAGAAGATGGTTAAACAAGATAAAAAATTAGGTCTGGAAAACTATAGTGTAGATACATCATTGAATAATTGGACAGAAATATTAGATAAAAAGATTGTGAGATTAAAGACAGATAAAGAATATCTTAAAATTTGGTATACAGTACGTAAAGTAAGGATGAAAAGATTAAGAAAGGAATTTAAAGAGTTTTGTAAAAAGGTGATAAAATGAAAGTAATAGTAGACGTAGATGATACGATATGCGAAGGCGACACATATGAAACAGCAGTACCTATTAGAAAGAATATAGAAAAGATTAATGGGTTATATATGGAAGGACACGAGGTTATATACTGGACCGCTCGAGGTACCTTAATGGAAGGTAATTGGTTCCACATAACCCACGAACAGCTAGTGGATTGGGGATGCTTATTTCACGAATTAAGAATGAACAAACCTGTGTTTGATATTTTTATTGATGACAAAGCAATAAATTCTCAGCACTATTTTGGTGTAATGGAGGGCGAATGAAGCTAACAGTTATTAGTTTATTTAGAGATTCAGAAAAGTTTTTAAATAAAATGTTTTCTAAATTAGAAACAATAGAAAACGAATGGGATACGGAATATTTTTTCTACGAAAATGATTCTAAAGATAATACGCGGGAGGTAATTCAAGAATGGATGGAAGAACGTAGAGGGCAGTTTATATATGAAGATATAAATACCCCCTCCTTTGGTCACGTTACAGACAAAGCTAGAATGGATTTGATGGTACAGTATAGAAATAAAATATTAAATGCTGCTAAACCATTAGAAAGCGATTACACTCTTCTAATAGACAGTGATGTAGAATTTTCAAACCGTATTGTGGATGATTACTTACCATTTTTTAAAGATGGTGTAGTGATGTGCACACCTAATATAAAACAAAATATAAATTGTGTAATGGGTGAACCACAGGAACTATCTTATTATGATTCGTATGCTCTTAGAGACATTAAAAATAACAAAGGTATGTTGTTATCATCTAACCCTTTCTGGGAAAAGAAAGACAGAAAGTTATGGAAAGATAAAAAACCTGTTAAAGTGAACTCTGCATTTGGTGGAGTAGCTATGATTAAAAGTGAAATATTAAATGAGGTTGAATGGAAAACAATGGGAGGTTGTGAACATTGGATGTTCTGTGAAAAAGTAAGAACCTACGGTGATATAATTGTGATACCAACCATAGAAGCTTATACTGAAGTTACACCTTGGACACCTGACCCTCGCTTAATAGAAATACAACGAAGATTGCTATCTGACCCGTGGGCTAGATTGGCACAAAACCTTTAAGTATATTTGTCCCCTATAGTATTTTCCTATGTTTAGAAATGAAGTGTCAGAGTTTATTTACAAGCGTACCTATGCAAGGTGGCTTGAAGATGAAAAGCGTCGTGAAGAGTGGCCTGAAACAGTGGCTCGATTTATATCTTTCTTAAAATTAGAAAGAGAGGATATAATCCCTGAAAAGACTTATAGAAAAATAGAAAAATATCTCTTAGATTTTGCTGTAATGCCATCAATGCGATTCTTATGGTCTGCTGGAGAACCAGCTTCTAAAGATAACACCGTTATATATAATTGTTCTTTTGCAAAGATGAATAGCATTGAGGCTTTTGCCGAATGTCTGCATATTCTAATGTGTGGGACTGGGTTTGGTTTCTCTGTAGAAAAAGAGGAAGTAGAAAAATTACCAAAGATACCTGAAATTAAATCAGGTAGAAATAAACCTTTAGTAGTAATAGAAGATTCAAGAGAAGGCTGGGCAGATTCCGTTAAGATATTAATGGGTAGTTTATACGAAGGTCAGAATCTTTATTTTGATTATTCTGAATTAAGGCCGGAGGGGGCTCGTCTGGTAACTATGGGAGGGAGGTCATCAGGACCACAACCACTCATAAGATTACACGATTTTATTAGGGAGACAATGCATAACGCCCAAGGTAGAAAGCTATCTACTTTAGAAGTTCACGATATAACAAACCAGATAGCAGAGATAGTTGTAGCTGGTGGTGTAAGGCGTAGTAGTCAGATATCATTATCAGATATTGATGATGAAGAAATGAGACACGCTAAAGATTGGCCTTTCCCTATTCGTAGAGCAATGGCCAACAACTCAGCTATTTATCGTGAAAATCCTACCGCTGCTGATTTCTTAGTAGAATGGGGTGCATTAGCTAAATCAGGTACTGGAGAGAGAGGGATATTCAATTTATCTTCAGCTCAAAATAAAGCACCTAGTAGAAGATACGCACCTTTAATTCAAGGAACTAATCCGTGTGGAGAGATAATGCTTAGAGATATGCAGTTTTGTAATCTTAGTGAAGTAGTTATAAGAGAGGAAGATGATTTAGATACTCTATTAGATAAGGTAGAGACGGCTACTTGGCTCGGTATAATACAAAGTACGTTTACTAATTACCCATATCTCCGAAAGGAGTGGAAAAAGAATTGTGACGTAGAACGACTTCTGGGCGTTAGTTTGACCGGACAGATGGATAACCCCTCTGTGTTGACTTCGGATGCTTTAAAGGCCCTTAGAAGCCGTGTTTTGCGTATTTCTCGCAAAGCTTCTAGTTTATTGGGTATCAATATGCCTGCGGCAACCACTTGTGTTAAACCTTCAGGTACAGTTTCACAACTTGTTGATTCTGCCAGTGGTGTACACCCTCGTTATTCAGAATACTATATCAGAAGATATAGAATAGCATCAAGCGACCCACTTTTCACAATGCTTAAAGACCAAGGCGTACCGTGCCACCCTGAAAACGGACAAACTAAAGAGGATGCTTCTACTTGGGTATTAGAATTCCCAGTTAAATCACCAGAAGGTTGTTTAACACGCAAAGATGTTTCAGCAATGGAACAACTAAAGCATTATAAAAACTTACAATTAAACTGGTGTGAGCACAATGCAAGTATGACAGTATATGTAAGAGAAGATGAGTGGTTCGAGGTAGGTAATTGGGTGTACAAAAATTGGGATATAATCAATGGAGTTTCCTTTTTACCGTATGACGGAGGTAACTATCAACTAGCTCCTTATGAAGAAATAGACCACTATACCTACGAAAGTCTTATAAAGAAATTCCCACAAATTAATTATAACAAGTTAACCAGTTATGAACTTGAGGATAATACTCAAGGGAAAGCTGAGTATGCTTGTGTAGGTGATACTTGTGACATATGAACAAGATGTAACTGGCTACGGCCGTAAGATGGGACGCAACGGAGGCGGTAATGGATACGCTATGGAAGACCCTCACGCTTTCACAGACGTTACAATAAATGCAGAAGTCAAAGAACTCACAGGACGCGATTATTTTAATTATGGGACGTATACACCCGGTACCGTACTAGGTTCCGAAGCTTTACGTTATCGCACCCTTAATCCGGGAGGTTCACAAGCCGCTGGTGGAGATGGACTAAAGACTAGAAAGACCGGTGATGGACTTCCTTGGGATATATGAAGTGCTTTGTGTGTGGTTCTAAAGCTACTGCTTATACTTATGATGGTAGAAAATATTGCTGTCAGTGTAAAACTGATTTAAGTTAAGCAAGGAATTGTGAAATAATTGGTGGTTGTTTATTGATAGTTAAACTAAGACTGTAACTATTAACACCAAATTGTATAGATTTACCAATAATTCTAAATAAACCATTAACTTCAGTACTGTCATCAACAATTCGAATTACATCATTTTCTTCTAAGTATGCACCTTCAAAAGTCTCCAAGGTATATTCATATTTTGCCTTCAAATTTTCAAGAAACAATTCCTGTGCAAAATCTAAACAAGCCGCTTTAGATGTAAGATTTTTATTGTCTACATTTAAAAAATGCTCTCCAAAAGCAACCATAGCAGAATCGTGCTTAAAGGTAACATTATTATTATTTTCTCCTTGTACAGTTATAATAGTAGGGATGTCCCTATTTTGAACGTTAAAAGAAATTATATTATTATAATCAAAAAGTGTTACGGGGTCAGCAGTCTCTATATTTTTTTCCACAGCAAAATAAAGTTGTGATTTTTCTCCGTCATCCTTAACACCTAAAAAATTATTAAGTGGAAATTCTGGAGAGTCTGTATTTATGACTTTATTTATATTTTCATTAATAACATCTAAAATAAAAACGCTTCCTCTTTTCCTTTCTATCATAGTAATAGGATTAGTATCTCCTAGAAAATCAGTACCAATCTTAGTTATATGAGCCATTTCTATCATTCTTTTTAAAGCTCCTCCGATAGTATAACCATCAATATTATTACTGTCATCTAAAGTAACGCGAGCTCTATCTCTACCTGTTAAAAAACCTAATGCATCAGTAGCTCTTATACGTACATTAGTGTTTTCATTAAGCTGTGTATTAATCACATACCCTCTAAACATTGGGTAAGAATCATCTTTATTCAAATAAAATGTAACTTCCTTATTCCATAATTTTCTAAAAGAAACATCGTCACCCGGAATAGTAAAGGATAAAATTCCAGCCGTTGTTTGTCCACTTTTATTTAAATTGCCAGCAGTAAAATCTGTTAACTGACCATCAATATATATTTCAGGTGAAATGGCGGGCATTAGCCACACCTCCTAAAGGCATAACATCACTTATTAAATCACCGTTTCCATTCATTAAACATATTTCTTCAACTACCATTGTAGCTACAAAATTTCTAGGAGCTCTTTTACCTGCAACAGAATGAGTTTCAGATACCCCAGTAATATAACCAAAGTAGCGCACCCAAGTGCCATCTTTTTGTTGTTCATCCCACATTACTCTTATCTTTTCTGCTTGTGCATCTCTTATCTTTTTAAGGATAGCAAAAGATGTGTAATCGTTACTATAACTAAATGAAGTTTCATCACCCATTGCCTTTCCATTTAGTGTAATCGTTTGTATAGGAGTGCCAGTTCGCACAATATAGACGTTACCATTCTTAGAAATAGCTTGATAGAAAGTACCAGCAAAATTAATAGAAACATCACTTGTAACACCCATATAATTTAAATCGTATGCAGTTTTATCAGTCTGTTTTATTATTTGTGATGCTGAATTGTCTGCAGGAAGTAAGTTCCATAATTCAGTATGAACTTTAGCTTGTGCTTGTTTCATAGAATTACCACTTAACACTATTTTTAACGGGTAAATATTATTGACATTACCAGAAACCTGAGCAGGGGTTATTGGTCGCGTGTCAGGGGTTGGCGCTGGAGCACCAAACATAAATTGAAAGGGATAACTATCAACGCCGCCATCTACGTGGTCACCTTGGGGCATCTTACCACCGTTACTGCCTTTTCCGAGTACCTTACTTACACCATCAAACATATCATAAATATTAACCCGTCTTATAAACCCTTTAGTAATACCATCTATATTAGCACCAGAAGCTATATGTAAAGTTTTATGGGCTAAACTACTTGAAGCGACCCAAAAAGATTTACTACTATCTGAATTAGTAGAACTAACTTGAAACATATATTTGTATTGACCTATATCATCATCAGTATAACCTTCGTCAAGTAAAGCTGTGTCAATTCCAGTTCCAGATAGATTTACCCATCTATAAATATTACCACTCGCGGCTTCTCTTACAACAAAGTTTTCCAATCCTTTACTATAATCATTAGTAACTCGACTTACCGAAGCGGCTTGACCAGATAAATTATAAAAACCTCCACACAAGTCAGACATTGATATCTTAGACCAATCGCTAGGTGAATCAAAAGAAATATAACCACTCTGTGCTAATGACGTAGACTTAGTGGTATATGTATCGGAACCAGTATTTCTATAAACCTTCTGAACTCTAGTTTTATCTTCAAATTCTAAAGGTACCCACTCAGCATTTTGTGTAAATTTATCATTGTATTTATCATTATACACACGTAAATAATAAACTCCTTTTACTGTAACTCCATTCATACCAGACAGATTGGTCATCAAATTTTCCGCATAAGGACTAACATTAAAGAAAACTTTACCAAACTTACTACCCCTTCCTAAATATATATACTCGGAAGCTTCTCTAGGATTTCCTTCCCTGTCAGTAAAACTACCACTATTCCAACCACTAGTACTACATTCATAACCCACTTTATTATAAGCTGCGTTTGTTGTATAATCTTTAGTGTTAGTAGAAGGAGATGTTATCTCTGTAGCTACCGCTACTGAATTTACATAATAAGCACTATTATCACCGGGATTGACTCCCTTAGATAAATAAGGAGGTTGTATCCTATAAGCTGCTTTAAATGTGTTGACATCATCAGTCTGATTACTATTTGTAGTAGTAGTCATTCTAACCAAATGGTAAGAATCATAAAACTGATTAAATTCATTGAGTAAAAACTGGTCTCTAATAAAACCATCAGTTGCGCCATATAAAAAGTTATTACCACTTACTAAAGCAATAGTTCCACTGCCGTCAACTGCACTAGTATCCGTCAGACCCTTTGGTTTAGGGTAATAAGTATATTGTTCTTTGATTAATGTATCGCCTGTTTTAGTTGCGTCTGTAAAAGCAGTACTGCTAGAAGCTTGCCATTGTAATGTAGGAGCAAAGAAGGTTTTACCATTGTCATAAGTGTAAGACGTAGGTAACTTATTAGATGCTTTAGCTCTGCTTTGCGAAAAGTCTAGCGTTACTGACCGTGTAATATCTTTTAAAGATTTAACAGGGTCTCCATTAGACACATAAGTTATAGGGAAAAACTCCGGATTTAATAACGTACTAGCATTTGTTTGTGCTATTAAAAATATTTTCACCATATTAAAATCATTGATGACCGCATCACTAACTTCCTCTGTCATCTTTGATGATACTAAGGTAACTTTATTTATAGATAGCAATGGTCTTTTAGAGTTATTAAGTTGTATTGCATCTGTATCACCAGTTGCTCTACTATTAAGTGTAAATGTCTTTTCAATCGTAGTTGTTACGGATTCAAAACCAGTATCCAAAACTTGGTCGTTTCGAATTGCTTCCACAGCTTCAACTTTTAATTTTAAAGTTTTAGTTTTTAATGTATTATCAATGCTAGTGCTTAATAATGGTGCTACTTGAATATAGACGTTTTTAGGCCCTTCATTGAAAATATTATTATCTATTCCACTGAATACATTTTTGTTTTCAACTCTTAATATAGAAGTAGGTTTACCATCAGTTATAGTAAGAGGAGCTATAGAGGTGTTTTGTTCATAAGGATATACTCCCGTAGGAGCTGCCGCACCTGTCCCATAATATTTAGATAATATACCGTCTGAATTGACCGTTCTGACCAATACATTATAAGTCCCGGCTTTTGTGTAGATATGTGAAATAGAAGCTGTTGTTTTAGTACCATCTAAATCTTTCCATTCATATATACCATCATCTAAAGTTTGATTACTACCATCACCCCAATCTATAAAAACTTTAGCGACATCACTGTCATTAAAAGTAACTGTACCAGATGCAGTGTCATAAGGAGCTAATGTATCATCAACCCAAACTACTCCCATTATGTCAACCCCGTCGCTTTCCAACCTGCTAAATTTGATTCACATACATCATTAGTAGATTTACCCCTTACATTATGATAATCCATCAAAAACAGTTTACCCTGATAAAACAAGGAATTATTACCTGAAACGTCTGGTAACAAAGAAGTATTTAAGTTATATTCACCTGCATTTGTTGGCACATAAGCTGCTTTTTTATGGAAAGTTATTTCTTCTATAAACCCAGTAAAATAATCATCTAATGGCTTCCATTTTCCACCTATAGAAACTGTACCCGAGGTAATATAAGATGTAGTATAATCAGCTGTATCTTCTAATCTGTTATTAACATATAGTTTCAGGTTATTATCTAGCAAATCTCTGTTATAAGTCATTATAATTACAACAGGTTCTAGACCATCACACTCATAAGAAGTTCGACTAACTACCCTCGCTCCTTCATTATTTAAATATCCTACAACTTTATTACCACTTAATCCAACCCTTATGGTTTCAACAGCAGCAGATGCACTAGCTTGGAAAATAGTGCCACTAATAGATGAAGGAATTGTGTGAGCTATAAATGTAAATTCTCCTGTATCACCTAGTGTATCAATAATTGCAGAAGAAGAAAGTAATGAAGCACCATCAAACTTAGCACCCCATCCGCAAAAACCTTCTATATCTTGAGTAACTGTACCAGAAAAATTAGTAGCAACTGTATCTTTAGCACTAGTATAGTATCCGTGAGTTGTGCTATTTTCATTTAAAGGAGCCCAGAAATTTATAGTATGATATTTATTACTAATAAGAGTATTGTCTACAAATAATAATCTATACCAAATATCATCATCTTCTTCTTTCCAAGTAAATTTTACATTATTAGCTAAATCACCCTTTGCTGCAGAATATATATCTATATCTGCAGACGCTCCTATTCTCCCTGTTTGTTGTAAACCTAAAAAGTCTACAGCTCCCTTTACTTCTAAATTAGGTCGTTTAGGAGGGGCATCATATAAACCCCAAATACTACCTACTTTATTAGAAGAAGCATCCTTTGTATTAATATTTATTAAGTAGTTATCTTGTAACGATGTTCTATGTTCAAAAGGATATAAACCATAATTAAAAACAGAACTAAATTCAGGACTGTTTTCTTTAACGTAATTTTTTAATTTTATATAATTAGCACCGCTTATTACAGGAGCTTTGTTTATATATCCCCCAAAAATTTCGGGCACTTCGTCAGTTGCCTCTCCGTAAGTACCATAACCATAATCAGTGTTTACATCTACTATAGAATCACCATTAGGTATTAAATTCCATCTATTGTTATACGCCCCATCTACCGCTCTATATTCATTAAAAGTTGTTCCTAATGTAGTAAAAGCAACACTAGTTGATATTACAGGAGCCATAGGGCCATATCCTAAGGTTGGACCTAAAGATTGCGTAAAACTAGTATCTGGATAAACATCACCAGCTAGTGGGAAATAACCTGAACCAAAATGTTGCATATTATTACCCCCTAATGTGGTACCGCTAGCATTCATAAATAAAATATTAAACCAAAACTTTTTAGGCCCAATCATTATTTGGTTTATATTAGCTCTATTCAGATATGGGGCGTCGGCCATATTAGCTCCACTTAAAGTAGTAGTAGCCATTGATGACTCATTTCTATCATCTACCGTAATTCCCCTGTTTAAAGTTATTGTCGAACCTACTCTTGGTTTAGTTTGGAAAAGAGGTAACGCATTCTTACCTCCAGCACTATAACCGTTAGGTGTTCCAAAACCAAAACCAATAGAACCAGTACCTTCTTGTGCCGCTTCTAAAGTTCTATCTTTATATGTAGATATATCATATGCATCTGGGGGTGAATTTAGCCACACAACATACTCAGAACCACCATCATTAGGGTGTCCTGTAGGTAAATCAAAAATAGTAGGATTATCTACTACAATCTCATTGCCGTCTGAACTAACCTGTAGGACGCGAGCTGCCACATAAGGATTTTCTCTTTTATTTATACCTGCCGTAGCTGTATTTAACCCAGAAATAGCAAATAAACCCTTTTGTGAAAAATTATTATTAAAATATGTTCCACCTTTCATAAATAATCTAGTGATTATATCGGCCCCATAACCATCAGCTCCGAGAAAATCTCCCGCATTATATAAACTATTAACAGATGCTTGGGAAATATTACCAACCACATCACCGGAACTAGAATAAAGAGTATTTAATTTAAACATCTTGTTAGGTAGAGGTTTAATACTCTGTTCGTCGCCAGTTGTAAAGTTGTTCATTAAAAAAAACGTCACATCATCTTTGTAAGGATTTTTAGTTGCTAATGATTGGATATAACCATCCACGCCTACACAAAGATTAATCTGACCTAATGCATTATTACCTAAATAGTAATTATCAGCGTGAGTCCCCCCAGAAGTACCAAAAACATTCCCGCTACAAGGTGGATAAGTTACCGAAGATGGTAGAGTCACATTTCTATTACCGTTATTAAAATTAACAGAACTATTTTTGACTGTATTATTATATCCATATAACCTTATTGCATCTATTAAAACACTAACATATTTATCCTGTGTATTAAATCCAATGGGGTCCGCTGATAAATTATAATTTATACTATTGCTGGCAGTTCCATCCCCTGTAGTAGACCCATTTGCAAAAACTGCTCTAAAATTATTACACCATAAAGACATTGTTTTAAGATTCCAAATATCGGCTTCAGCGCCTTCATCTGAATTCTTCATATCTATCTCTACACTTTTCATCGCACCCTCACTATCTAAAGCAGTAGGAAAATAGGCAAGTAATTTACCATTATCATCAGGGATTTGCCCAGCTTTAAATTTAATCCGTAATGTCTGCCATTCATTAACACCTATAGTGGTTTTATTAGCATCAGGGAAAGCAGCGGAACTAGTTTGAGTACTATGTAATTTAATCGAATCGCTGGCACTTGTTGCAAATGGAGAAGTAGTTGATATTTTGTCATTAAAAGAAATAACCTGAATATCTTCGTCTCCTTCCTTTTCATAAAAGAACCATAAACCGCACCACCCGAAGCCACTATTTTCAGGTGAATCTCGTAAACTTGTAATATAACTATTAAAATTATCTTCTACTGTTGGTGGTTTATTACCAAAAATAATCCAGAATCCTCTATCGAAAGTTAATTTTGGGGTTGAATCTACACTTTTAAGAACTTGAGGCATTTTTTCAAATAATAAAGGTATTTCCATATACTGACTAGTAGCTGAATCGGTTAAACCACTTAAATTACTACCACTTAGTGCAGCTATATCTAACCCTATAGGTATAGGCAAATGGTCCATTACTGCAACATTAAATTGAGGGTAAGGGGTACGTGGTGTAGAAATTGTATTTGTATATCCAAAAGGCATAGGATAAGTACCATCATCATCTACTTTTCTATCAGCTGAACCTGAATAATTTTCCCAAAAATTCATCATATGACAGGAATTCTCCCCTGATATTTTTTCTTTGGGGTCAAGTGTTATTCTAGAATAAGTATAAAATTTATCGTCATCTCCTGCTGTACCTACAGTTTGGACCTTAATATCTTCAATGTCCCTTGATTCTCTTACAAAAGTAAATATACTATTATGTTGAGTAACAGTGTCCACAAATTCAGTATCAAATTGATTATATGTTTTTACATTAGTATGAGATATCCCTTCTGCACCATATTTCAACCAAGTAGAAAGTGGAAAAGTAGTATCATCTTCATCAGTAAATCCCCACCCAAAACCAAAACCACCATAATAATCTTTCATACCGTCAACAGGGATTTTGTATTGTCCAGCTTTTTTACCACTTGATACCTTTTTTAAACGAACAAGTTCGTCATTACTACCACCTTCGAAACCAAGACCAAGGCCATTACCTTGGTCTAATTTACCAGCTACTGTAGGATTAGCTAATGCGCCTACTAAAGCATTCCAATTTGTCATCCTGCCTTCACCTTGTAGTAAATCCATCCAATATTGCCATCTAACAACAAATTGTTCTGCTTCAGGGGATGACATTACTTGTTTAGTATACATTTCAACATCACCATATCCTTTGTTCACTCCATCAAAATTCTCTTCCATCCACGGAGTACTATAATCTAAATAAGAAACAAAAGTATCTAATCTATTACCAGATGCTGCAACATCAACATTTAAAACCATCCCACCTTCTTCAATTATAGCAGAATCGTTCACTCCGTATACCTTCACGACGGCAGGTAATACTGAATTTTCTGTTTTGTAGTTGTTAACATAAAAATTAGACCAAACTTCACTTAATTCACCAGCTCCATAAGGCGGAGCGTCGGGTGTTAATTCCTTTGCTAAAAAGATAGAATAATCGGGTCCTGTTTTAATAGTAGCAGTTGCAGCTGAGCCAGCAGTTAAATCACTATAAGCTGCATTAATGCCCACATCAGCGTTAGGCGTCACTTTTCTATAAAAGTGGTTTCTTGCTGTAGTTAAACTATCGGCCATTATTGAAGCACTCTCCTTTCATAACGATTGGCACCAGCTTGGGTTTGCATTTGGTTATTTGCATATTCACTCCAGTTACTATCATTATAGTTAAGATTTTGGACATTTAAAGTTTGTGTTCCACTACTGCTTGCACCGCCACCTAATGAAAAATTACCTTCTAATTGAGCTTCATAGCCACTCATATCAAATTGGTCATCGGGTGGTGTTAAACCTACACTCATCCCTCCTATAGCCATAGATACACCTGCAAAACCTGCAACAATTGCAAGTAAACCTAACTTAGTTGTTATGACGGAAGCTCCCATAGTTGCCGCGGCCCACATTGCACCAAAGGCTAAACCTAAACCAAGAATTATAGGAATTACTGGACCAAAAGCATCTGCCATCCATTTACCTATTTTATAACCAGCCCATAATGCAGCAAATGCACCTAGAACCGAAATACCGAGTGCTTGGAATGATATAGCAGCAGAGTGATTTAAAGCAATTAAATAATACGTACCTGTTCTAACAGAGTATTGTATTTTCAAATGGGCTGCTAAAGCACCACTTGCTAACCAAACCATCGAGGAGTAAGTAGCTGTTGCTATACTAACAAAGGGTATTGTTTTACCCAATATATATAATGCTAGTATTACTCTAGTAATATCAGGGCCTAACGCTTCAAACAGTGATATAATTATAGTTAGAGGTAAAAAGTATAATTTAAGTAAATTTAAATTGAGAAGACCAGCATCAGTAAATTCTACTAATAATCTAGTAACTCTCTCCAATATTTCACCAATTCTTTGTAAACCCACTATAGCAACATTTCTAAGTTGAAATCCAAGTTCAGTTAGAACCTGACCATTTTCGGTTTCTATAATAAGCATATCCTTTAATCCCTGTACTACATTATGCACAGACTCTGCAAACTCATTCATTTCCCCTCGTGCAACAGCAGCAGGGTCAGCTAAAAGGAAAGGAGCCATTAAAGCATTCTTTAAAATCTGAATTTGGTTAACCAAAGATTCTTGCTGAACCATAGCCATTGCGTGGGCAGAACCAGCAGAATTTTCTAAGTCTTTAACAGCTGCAGAAAACTCATCTGCGTTTTGTACTAAGTGAATGAAAGCTGTGGCACCTCGAATGTTTAAATCATCCATTAAAGTCATCATAACTTCCATATCAGAAGCTTGTTCACCTAATGCATCATTAAATTGATGTGCAATATGAGTAAGGTCATACATATTACCCTCAGTGTCTAAAATCTCGACACCTAACTTTCTAAAAGCGGCGGCATTATCATCTGCGTGTTGCGTAAACTCAGCTAATGCCTGTCTTAAACCACGGCCTGCAATACCTGCTTCTAAAGCACGGTTGGTTAATACTTGTAATGCACCTAACAAAGTATCTAAAGATTGACCAGAAGACACAAAGAAAGGCATAGAAAATTTAATAGCACTAGCTAAATCTTGATACTCAATCAAAGATTTGTTAATAGCGTGTGCAAACTTATCTGTTACTTCAGTAGCATCATCCATTGATAAACCAAAACCAAATATAACCTGTGTAGTTAATTTAGAAATGGTGTTATGGTCACCTTGTACAGCCATAGATAGTTTCAATGTATCATTAAGCACCTTGATAGAATCTTCTGCAGAAAGACCAGCCGATGCAAACTGATACAATCCTTTAGCTGCATTGTCATATGAAATACCAAACTCAGTACCGAATCGTACTATTTGATTAGAAAGTGAGTAAAGTGTTTCATTAGTAGTTTGGAAAATAGATTGAGCATTTATCAATTCCTTTTCAAATTGCATAAATTCTTGAACAACTTGATTTAGTTTATAATAAAATAATGTAAGTGTAATTATACTTTGTTGAACCATACCTCTAAAATTTTGAAGGGCAGTATTTACTTTTTGAGTGATTACTATAGCTTGTTCTTTGTATTTTTGATTAAGTTTAGCTATTACTCCCTTAATTGTTTGTAGTTTAGTTTTTGTTTGTTCTACGGTTTTATTATACTTTTTTGTACCTTCATTAGTTTTATCTAATGTTTTCCCAAAGAAATTAAATCTTTCTTTTGCGTATTCCGCTGCTGAACCTGCTTTAGCTAACTCAGCTTTTAATTCTAATTCTCTATCTCCAATTGTCCCCCCTGAAGGTAATACATATTCTTTTCCTTTAGTCGCTTTAAGTCCTTGTAATAACCTCTGTTCGTCTTTTATACTTGCTACGATGTCATTTCTTCTTATCAGTTCATTTTGTAGACCTTCAAGGAACTCTTTTCTTTCTTGTCGGTCTAATTTATAAAATTCTTTTGCGGCTGCCCTCATCAAATCGAATCCCTTCAGGCCCTTTTGAAATAATTTATCAAATTTAGTCTGTATATTTTCTGTGAAGTCTCCCCAGCCTTTCATAGACTTCATAAAATTTTTAGTAGCTTTCCCACTATAAGGTTCGGATAATGCATTCCGTACTATACTTTTTCCATCACTTACACTTTTTTTATAAGCTTTCAGCGAATTACCTAAACTTTCTTGTTCAGATTTTCTAATAAATGCATCACGGCTATTACGCACGTTCTCTTCTGTACCAGTTAAGTCGTGTAAAGCATTTTTAGTAGCAGATAAATCTTTATTCAATTCTGCGTGTTTTTTTGCATTTAATGTTTTAAAAACACCAGCTATTGCATTAGGTAACCAGCCAATTCCACTAGTAATATCACCACGACTAGGAAGCGCTACTTGCACTCCGAGCCTTGCTATGGCTGCTTTGGTTACTGGACTATCCGCCATCTATTCTCCTCTATAATAAACCTTTAAAACTTGAGGCTTTATTATTATCTAGGCTACGGTAGTATTTAGCCTTAGCGTTCTGGTACTGAGCCCATTTACTACGTACACTAGGTTTATTCTTAGCCATTTCATTAATATCTTCAGAGTCGTAGCCATCCATACTATGCAGACGGTTATATTCTCCCAAAGCCATTAATAGGCCTTCAAGTTCAAAACGAGGAGTGTCTTTTATTTCTGTCCACGACAGATTAAGTTCTTTCATTAAAGGGATGTAAAGAAGTACCGGTTCGGGTGCCTCTTTCATCCAGTAGGAAAATTTGCGGTGTCCTCTTTAGAAATACTTAAAATCTCACTCATTACATTATAACGCAATGTTATAGGTAATTTATCCCAATTATCATCAGTAAGTGTTATACTATCAGGACTTTTATCATTAGCTTTTTTAATCATAGCTAATATCCTGTCTGAGCCTACCTTTGTATACCAATCTGCCTTTTGTTCATCAGATGCATTATCATCTATGGGTAGAGTTTTAGGCTCTTCTTTCTCTGTTAATTCACAATACTGGTATCGAAATGTTTTACCTCGATATTCGCATTCTCCTTTCTGTACTTTATCTGTTAGGGCTACCAAATCTTCGATAGACCATACACTGTCTTCTTTTGTCATTTGTATCAATTCCGTTATACTTTTCGCTTATATGTCTGTCATTGCAGTTAGACCAGTAATAGAGTGTGCTCTTGAAGAAGAGACACTATTGGTTAGTGCGGGTGTAACATATGAATATAATTCTAAAGTTTCTTCTTGAGTTCCGTCAGCATTCAATGAAATTGTATGTCCTGATATACAACAATTCTTAACAACAAATACTTCAGACCCATCCTTTAGTACTAAGTAAACACGGTATCCAAAATTCTGGATTCGGGAAGTTGTAAGACCATCGTGAACTACTCCTACATTAGTGCTGTTATACTCTGCATCTGCTGAAATAACACCAGCAGCAGTTTGAACATAACATCCATCTCGTCCGTGGTCATTATATAAACTATCCCAAGTCAAGTCATTCTTTTTCTTAGTTAAAGTTAAAGAAAACTCGTGTTTAATTTGTGCGCTTAAATTGGTGTTTTTACCCATAAATGAAATATCTTCATTTGTTGCGCCGGGTGTAAAATCAACACCAGTAATATCACTTAATTGTGTTGTAGTTGCTATTCCGTTTGAACGGGAACGGACTAATCCGCCAGTCGAACCACTAGAATCAGTAACAGCACTAAGACCTGTACCTGTTGTTGTTGGTGCGTTTGTACCAGTTATCTGTACGTAATATTGTTCAGTTGTCCAGTATACGTCTACATCTTTTCCTAAATAGTATGCCATATTAATCAGAGCTCCGTTGCAGGTGTTGCTCGGTCAAGACCACCATCACTGCTTCCAGTGTAAATAAATGGATTTACTTGACTTGTAAATTCTATAGTCTCTTCCTGAGTACCATCCGCATTAAGTGAAATTGTGTGACCAGTCATTTGAGCATTTCTAATTGCTAAAATTTCAGCTGCCCCTTTTAATTGAATAAAACATCTAAAACCAAAGGTTACATCCGGTTCAGTAAGACCATCTCTAACAGAACTTCCTGTTACTCCCCAGCGTCCAATGTTGCCATTACTTCCATCACCATTAAATAAAACATCAAAGGCAGCGCTATTCTTTTTCTTAGTAAGGGATATTGTAGTTTCCTTGTGAACTTCAGCTTTTAATGGGGTATTTGCCCCCATAAAAACAACGTCTTCGTCTGTGCTTCCAATTCCAACGTCAACTCCAGTAAGATTAGATATAACTCCAGTACTGGTATCAAAGTTTGGATTGGCTAACGGTCCAATTGTCGCTCCCGGGTTTACTGAAGCTAATGCGTAGGTATCATCAGTTGCACCTACGGATACAGTCATCCCATATGAAGCGTTTTCGGTAGTCAATACGACCCCAACATCCTTACCTAGATAGTATGCCATTTGTGTTCCTCCTTGAAGGCGAGCGGCTCATACGAGAGCGCTCTATACTTTTTATTAAACCCAATTATATTTAAAGGTTTTCCTCTAATAGTACAATTACTTTCCAATTGGTCCACTTCGCCTAATGCCTCCTTTATACTTTGCACGTTCTTGTACACCAGCTGAACGTAGCCACATAAATGGTTTAGGTTGATACAATGTATTTTGGAGTTTGGTATCTAATCTATCTATGAATTTTTGAGAAGAACCTTTATTTCCATATTCTCTTGGTTCTCCTTCTGCATCAACACCGTGTGTTAATGGCCCCTGAACCCAAGATTTGTATGAACCGCCCTTTAACTTATTAGCTTGGTCTTTACCATATTTAGCGATTTGAGATACAGCGTTTTTCGCCCATATCTGAAAACCTAAACTAAAAGCTTTTGTAGATTTAGCTTTAGCTCTAGTACTTCCATCCTCAAACATAGTAAGAGCAGTATTTGTAATAAACTTATAAACCGTTTCTGTTAATTGTCCTTCAGGCATAATAGTAGCCCTAGTCCTAATGTGAGGTGTATATCCTTCTTGAAATCCCTGCTGATACATACCAAGTTGTGTTTTAAAACGGGCTATGTAATCTATCCCAGCAAAATCAAAAACTGCTCCTAAACCACCAGCACCGACAGAATTTAAATATCGTTCTACCACAACATTCGCTCCAAGCCCTGTAACTATTCCAGTCAAATCTGTAGGAGTGGGTAAAAAAGTGATTGATACACTAGAAGGCACAGCTTCATTACTACCAAGCATTTGTGCAGGGATATGAACATTATACAATCCTATACCTCCCCTTACTGGTTCAATCCACGTATGATTTAAAGCCCTCCAATCAAATACTTCTTCCATCCTACGGGTAGCTTCTCCAGCAAATGTTTGAGCTAATGAGCTTGCATCACTTCCTGCATTCACATCGTACGGTATAGCTCCACCACTTTTAATAGCGTGTAAGATAGCCATATCTAATTGCTCTTCCATATATTTTTTTAATTTAGTTTTATTTATTTGATTTGATAAATCTAAGTCTTTTTGTACTTTTTTAGATATTCTTTGTTCTTGCTTAGTTACTTCCACATAAGGTTTAAGCTCAAAAGCAGAACTAACACCGGCTTGTCGTAAAGAACTCTCTATCTCATCCCAAGCTGCCATTGAACTCTGTATATCGTAAGTGGTCATTCTTCTTTCACCAGCCGTATCTAACATTTCATTTACTCCACGTTGTAAATCTGCTCTAGATACTTCACCTGCTATTTGGATTATAGTGCCATTCTCGTCCATAATGTCTTCTGTAGCTACTGAATCTTTAACATAAGGCCACAAACGAAGGGCAGCTTCTTCTGCTGAATCAACAGAAACATCCCCAAACGCTACTACTCCAGCTGTATTATCGGTAGCACTTCTTATAAAACTAGCCAGCAAATCTGCTGCTTGTGCTTTATCAGTAAATTTACTTTTCTCCCTTATCAAATTCACATAATTGGAAGAAAAACCATAAGACTCTGCTTCAGGAGGGTCATTACTACCCCACCCAACATTTTCTTTTTCACCAACCGCCTTATTCATTTGTTTCCAAACGTAGCTTTTAGCTCTTTTTTCTACATTACTAGTATCCCAACCTAATTGACCCGGTGATTTAAATAATTGGGATAGGTTAGCCCTTTTATGCCAAGCTACAGTTGGTAATATTTCCTTTTTAATATCTTCACCGCCAAGGCTATCACTCCAATTAGCAGCGGCACCTAACCGCAGGTCTCTCGAACCACCTTCACCTAGACCTATCTCTGTAGCTCGAGCTACAGATGGTCCACGTATATCTGTAGGCTGCCAAGATGCAGTTCCTCCACCACCTTCATAAAGACTATGAGAAAGAAATTTATAATCACTTTCACTATAACCACCATAGCTTGAATCTCTAGCTCCTAAAGCGTGAAAAAATCCAACAGATAAACTTCTTTGTAAAAGCTTATCAGGAACATTACTTATGATAGTGGTTCCTTCTATTATTTTATCAGCCATATCTAAACCGCTCTATAATTTTCAAACATAACGGCAAGAGTAGCTGTTGCTCCCCACAATTCTAAATCTGAAGCAAATCCGACATCAGTCCAAGATTGTAAATGACGTTCAGTAATCTCTACATTACTAGGAAAATTCATATCCTGAATAGCATTAGCTACATTTAACATCAAATAATTCAACATACGTCTTTGTTTATATCCCACACTATCAACATTAATTTGGCTATCTTTATCAATAATTAGATGTATTACATATACAACACCATATATTTCTCCTGTAGATTGTGTGTTAGAAGACCCAAATGTTACCTTTTTACCCATAAATTTTTCTTCAGTTCCACTACCCACCATTTCTAAAATAATTGCGGGCCAAGAAGCATTTATTGCTTCGGGATACTGTCCATATATAGAACAATTAGGGAATTTATCTCTTAATTCATCTATAAGGGCGCGCTCTATAATATTAATAAAATCGTTAGCCATATGCCCTCCTTAAACTCTCTCTTGGTCCATATGTTCTTATGCATTTCAAAGCCATATATTCATCGTTGTATTCTTTAATACCTTGAACTTGCCAATAAATAGGCTGATAATAACGTGCTTGCCTTAATTTAATAGTATTCCCTGAAGTACCAGACACTGTTAGTTTAAATTTACGTAAGCTCCCTGTATAATTGTAATTAAAAGAGGTAGCTCCAGAAACTCCTGCATTAGTCCCAGATGCATCCTTAATAATATATTGATAGCGATTACCAGAAGCATATATACTAGTAGTACCTGAAGCCTGAGTTGTTGATGCATTAACATCAATCCAGTTACCACTTCCCCACGGTATATCAATAGATAAGTAGGAATTAGTATACACCGGAACACCTGTGTCATTTTGGTAATTAATAACATTAGGTGTAGCCTCTGAAATACCTCCATTATAAGAATAGATATTTTTAATGTTAACATTACCGCTTGCTTGTGCCTGAAAAGCGATTCTACCGGCTTCTAAAGTATTTGAGTTAGTTGCATACTCTATAGTTGCTCCGGTAGCCGTTAAAGTGGCTGTAAGACCCTCTCCATCGCTTGTGAGTGTACATCCCGTACCAGTCCAGTCTCCTGTTCCTGATGTAGGAAGTTCAAAAACATTATGGTCTACATCAATAATAGTATCAAATCCCTCAACATCATTAAAATAAACGTTTTCTGTTTGGTTAAAATTAGGAAATCCTTTCAAAGTAGATAATCGAGGTAAATATATCATTGAAGCACCCACAACATTAGACCCTGCACGTTCTAATGTGAAATTTTTAGTCATTACTGTGCGGATATAAGCTTGAACATTAGGTAATTGTAGTTCATTTATGGTAATTGTAGTGTTTTCTACACCATAATTGTCTCTCCCGAAAATAGCATCTCTATAATAGGTAATTTTTCTAGACTGTCCAGTACGATAGCCTATTTGGCGTAGCAATTTGGACATATTTAGCGTTGGTGCTCTTTGACCTACTGGCATATTTACCTACTTATAATTGATTCCACGAGGTACTTTACGAATGTTCTTAGTAGAATCGACTCCAGTAACGTTTTTATTCCAGTTAACTTGCCCAAGCCACGGACTGGCATTATAAGTTGTTCTCTTAATACTTAAACCAAGCTTAAAAAGTAACATTTCTAACGCTAAATCTTCGAAGTGTTGAAATTCAGCATTGTTATATGAGACTTGAACATCTCCAAGGCTTATCGAATCAATTCCTACTCCATTCTGTACTAATGATGCTAAGTAACAAGTATAATAAACAACTGAGTTGTCATATGCTGTTACTGAGTTAAGTGTATATGTCAAACCAGTTTGTTGTTCAAACCAATCTACTGACATATTTAGCAATATATCTAATTTACTGTTATCGAGTTCTTCGGACTCAATTCCTGCTAATAACCGAACTTTATCTCGCTCGGTGCTGTTCCAGCTGATACTTGCCATTCACATCATACCCCGTTCTGATAAAAAGATAGCCACCATAATAGAAAACATAATACCCATCCACCATTTCATAGTGCCTTTGATATCGGTTTCCCACATTTCGTGGTGATGTAGATGATTTGTAAATAAATGTTCGAAGTCATCCATTTTGTTAAAAACGGTCTTAACTCGTTCATCTATGCGTACAAGCATCTCCCTATCTTCTTTATCTTCCATATTTAATAATCCTCAATTTTATATTAAAAGGTTTGGTTTAATCAATCAAGTCCTCCCTATCAAAGAAAGAATCTTGGTCATCCATAATATCTATAGGCTCATACTCGTGTGGAGTTGAACCATCATCGTGGATAATACCATCATAAGTACCGTTTTTCAACCAAGTACCTTTATTATCGAAGTCTTGTGTATAGAAATCTGAATTAGTTACTATACGTACAACGCCTTCGTTTAATAATATATTACATTGTTCGTTACGAGCACTAGAATCAAAGTTGAAATAAGAATCGGCCGTAACAATAACATCACTATGAGTACCTATAGGTGCACCTGTAAGTTTTTGATAATTAAGGTAATCGCTAGCTCCACTTGTTGCTATGTAGTAATAAGGAGTACCCATATGTGCTTTTGAAACAAATTTAGAACCTTCAACTAATTTTCTATTAGCTATAGGGAAATAAGAAGAACCAAAAATTGTCGCTTCAGTTCCAGCACCAATGTATATATTACCATTTAGAACTTCTGTCTCACTTCCTAGTTTATTACCAGCAGTCCAAGTACCTGCGGTTGCCCAAGCTGCTCCTCCACCCATATAAAGAGTACCTCCTCCTACCTTAGTTGCCAAAGTAGTTCCTTCACCTTCATCAAACTGATACCAAGAAACACAATTAGTGGTAGTAGCAGTAGCAAAATCTTCAAACATCATCTTTCTAATTTGTGCTTCTGTAAGGGCACTACTCCATACACTAACCCTTCCAAATGTTCCATCAAAATAATTACTGTTTGCATAACCCAAATAAAATCTAACACCAGAATCAGAAGAGGGAGTTCCAGTAGCAGCGTCTTTACCTATCAACTTCCCATCTAAATATAAATAAAGATAATTTCCGCTGTCATAAACTGCCGTTATATTATGCCATTTACCATCCTCGTGATTTGACCCTGTAGCAACAATATTAGAATTAGTTGTAACCGTATTAGTTACTCCATTAAGATACCAAGTAATAACTGTACCATTGGTCCTAAGATATCCTCCTCTACGGGTCGGGGAATCGTCATTAGCCATCAGCATCTCACCAGCAGTTCCGGTGCTGTTAAACCAACATTCCCAAGTAACACTAGCTGTGAGTGGATTTACACCATCTCCTGTCTGTGCGTATGAATTAGTAGCTGAATCAATCGTCACTGCTGACGAACTAGTAAACAGTCCACCACGATTACTGAAATTCTTACCACTTGAAAGTGTTAGTACATCTACGTCATTATTCCACGTTCCTCCATTAGCAATACTAATATTTCCAGCAGTTACGTTATGGTCAGGTTTAAATGTACCACCAGCAACTATGATTGGTGTATCAGGGAAATTAGTTGCCCAATTTAATTTATCTTCTCCTGTACCATTAAACACTATATGTTGATAAGGTTGTCCCGCAAAGTCGTGAGTAGCCCCAGTTCCTGTAAACATAATATTAGTGGTTTCGTTTCCGAGCCATCCTTCTCCATCATAATTTACGTTTTTGTCTAAAATCATTAAACTACCACTTGTAACCATACTTCCAGTTATATTTAATGCGCCACCAAATGTAACTCGCTGTCCGCTGCAATTTAATAAATCTCCAGCTTTAACTGTAAAAGCAGCAAATTCGCACGGTCCTGTAAGAGTAAATCCACATCCACCCTCAACTTCGCCAGTTTCAATATCATCTTTAAAATGAACATTCTCTATAAGCATTTGGGACCCAGTATCAGCGTGTGTAGAACCCCATTGATACTTTGTGCCGCTTAATATTGCGGGATATACCTCCGATGCTCCCTTTATCTTTAAATCCTTATAATAAGAATAGTTCATAGCGAATGTGTTTGAATTATTTATAATTCCCTGTTGACCCGATGTTCCTAATGTTAAGTCAAAATCTCTATATCCTCCATTCATCATAAAATATGTTTGATTATCCAGTATATTTTCTACGATTATATCACTTTGTATAGAAGTGTAATCTGTTGATGTTTTCGAGGTTAAATTATAAAATGTTGTTGGAGTTGTTGGAGTACCAATGGAATTTATATAAACTTTACCTGATGCCCCCGTTGCCACAACCGTTCCACTATTATGAGTAAATGTTCCCTCATTCTGAAATTGATAAACTCCACCATTCATATCATTATCAATAATAGTTTCTCCCCTAGTAGCAACATATGTACCAGTATTTGATATTTCACCTATAGTATCGTTAGCTGTTGCAGAAGCTAAACCAAAGGTACTACTAGCTGCTGTGGTCACAGTTCCTGATACTATTAAAGTATAATTATCGTTATACTTGAAAAATGTTCCCTTTGTTATTGTCAAATCATTCGCTATCATATTTTCCGAACCAGCGGGAGGATACATTTTTGTAGCATCGCCGTCTCGATTCATCTCGACTTCAAGATTGTAAAGGTCTCCACTTGCACATCTTACTTTCGAGTCCGAATTATAACCAGTACGAGCCGAACCGGGCGCTCCTCCATTTTCAAAATCAATCTTTACAGTTCCATCGTTGTGTGTAAATGTATCCTCATTATTTAAAGAAAAACCATCTGAAGTATAATAAAAAGTAGTAGTTGCACCAGCATCAAACCATCCCTTTGCACCAATTATGAGTGCCCCATAGTCAGCAGTGGTAATATTCGACCTACTAAGTTTAGCACCATTAATTACAGTAGCAGTTCCAGATACGTTAAAACTATCAGCTCCATCTCCTGCATTGTAAAGTGCAACGTCCCAAGATGCTGCCTCACTACCAGCTCCACTAACAATCAAATCATTACCTACATTTACCATAGTATAATTTTGGACAGCTGCTGCATTAGTAGTGTCATTTTTAACTGTAAGATTATATAACCAACCTGTATTATCATAAATGCCCCCATTTGTTGAAGCATCAAGAACCAAAGTACCACTGTTATGAATGAAAGTGCCATTGTTCAAAAGTTTGTAAGTACTTCCATCTTGATTGTTAATAGTAGTTATACCACCAGTGCCGTGAATATTATCGCCGGGGGCATCGAATATCCCTCCCGACTGAATGTTCATACTACCTAAAGTCATAGTACCATAATTGAAATTTCCACCAAAGGTTCCAGTTTTTACACTGACATTTCCCACTACAATCAAATCAAAAGTTTGACTTCCCGGTTGAAATATAGGAGTATTAGCAGCAGAATCTGTACCATCTATTGTTAAATCCCCGTCTAATGTACACTCAGTGCTATATCGCACATCATTCGCATAACTAGCACTTATTGAACCTGACAATAATGTTAAACTATATAAGTCTCTTACTCCTCCTGCTGTACTTGATATATTTCTAGTTCCACCGTCTTTGGTGGGATTTACCGTAATGGTTCCATTGTTATGATTAAAGGTACCTCTAGCATAATGACAATGATTGAGAGCAGAACCAGCACCACCATACTTACCAACGTAAGTAAGTGTTCCATCGGGAGCTGTAAATGTACCACCAGCTGAAGGGTCTTCGACCATCCAATCTGTAGTCAAATCTCCGCTGCTCGTAACCGTACCACCAGAAATGTAGATGCCTGCCATTAGTAATCACCGCCCGCCATTAGTCTAACACCACCGTTCCTTTTGT
>Ga0315338_1000995_pt1 | contig 43814 bp, 35 predicted proteins | sample ASW8metaG_FD_204518 | JGI IMG/M metagenome (GOLD analysis project Ga0315338, IMG submission 204518) | Ammonia-oxidizing marine archaeal communities from Monterey Bay, California, United States - ASW #8 | ecosystem: Environmental > Aquatic > Marine > Coastal | place: USA: California | collected... | reverse complement strand
CGAGGTGATTCTTGCCGAACTGGCCGGAAGTATAGCCGTGGTTGGTTAGAAGCTCCGCCAGGATCGGATCCTGGTCGCTGATAGCCTGCTTGGCCCCGGGCACGCCCACTTTGGACAGGCCGGTGCGGAAAGGGATCTGCCCGGTGATGAAGGAGGAGCGACCGGTGGTGCAGCTTTGTTCCGCATAGAAGTCGGTGATCGGCGAGCGGTGAGACGATCGATGTCGTGACTGATGTCGCCTGCCCCCCGGCTTCGAACAGATACCGTGGCGTGGGCGGACAGCATGCGTGGCGTGAAGCGAGTGGAAAAGGCATCGTCAAAAATTGTAGTACAGCAGGACACCCATCCTCGTCGTGTTGTTCCGGGTTGCGTCCATATTCCTTCGTTCAGCATATTCCACTTCACCGCCAAGAATGAACCGTTCCTCGAAGAGAGCTGGTTTGTAGAACAGATTGATCAAGGCCTTGTAGCCGTCAATATATTGGAGATTCGGAAAAAAAATCTTTTCTTCCATACCAAGATAGCCGCCACCGATTGTGGAGGACAGCTCCTCGGTCCAGTCGTGCTCCAATCCAACAAATCCTCCTCGAACATCCACATTTTCGAAGTCCATGGTGGATGGATTGTAGGCAACGTCGACGTCGGACCAGGCGTAGTCCGCCAGGTAGCTTCCCATTCCCGTGCCTCCGCTAATACTGAGCTTCAACCGGTTCCGGTCATTCAGTCGATACCTGAAGCCCAAAACCCCTCCATATCCCAGGAGTTTCTGAACTCTGTTGTCTTCATCAGGAAACTGAACGCGGTTTGGCCGGAGGATAGCGGCAACGGCGAGCTCCGATCGATCGGTTCTGTGGCTGACACGGCCCGCGAGGTCGGGTATGGCTACCTGGCTGATGGCGTTCTGTGAAGCGGGCTTCAACAGGGAGGTTTCCCTGAATTCCAGAGAAGCCTGATAACTAACATTTTCACGTGAGTTGTAGTAGCGGACCTGAGGGGTTCGCAATCCCAGGCCTGCACCCAACACGCGGCCGTCGACCGACAAAGGAAGAAACGCGAGGTTATTCATGGTCGACCAAGACTGACCGACCAACCAGTGTTTGGACCTCAGGAAGAGATGCCTGATTCTGAAGTCCTCCGCATCTCCTTTCCAATCTATCTCCATTCGGATCATCACGGCACTCGAGAGCTGATCGTCTTCGCTTCTTCGTCCTACAAGGGCGTCAAACCCTAGTCTGGACATCTTCATCGTCCATGCCGAATTGAGATTGCGAAAATCTTCGTCGCCGGTAGGAATTAATGGTTGAACGAGGTCATAGGGATGAAAATTCTGTTTGTTGTCGAGCACGGACAACATGCGAAACGATCCAAACAGCCTCAGAGCTTTGAGCCCATCATCCGAATAAACATAAAACCCGGCCTCATCTGGGATATCCAGAGGGTGTAACTCGGAATATCCGGTAGAATCATGCTCGATTCGCGGTTGCCGCACGCGCAAGGATTTCGCGCAGTGGTTCCAATCATCGCCGCACCCGGGGAAGTTCTCTAAATTCGAGAAGCTAGATATGACGTCGAGACTATCCCCCTCGAAACCCTCGAGCTCATAGAGGGTGGCGGTCCACCCCGAAGACAGTTCTATCGACGATATGCAATCGCTCCAGCTCCCGTCCGCGCCGCACGGGCCTCGAAGATCGGCAAGATCGCTGACATCGCCGACGAGGACGCGCGCGTCACCGCCGAAATCAAGACGTTCATAGATCGTGACTCCCGCCTGATCCGAACCATTAGCATTGGCGTCCCAATTCGTCGTCACGAGCACCAACAATGCCGGAAGACAACGCCAGAGCTTCAACCCACTAGAGAGCTCGTGCAGCAGTCGGTCCGTCGCCCTTCCTTCTCGAGACGTTAACGACATAGCGAGACTAGCTAGAGGCGCCCCTCCGAGGGGCTAGTTGAAGAGCCCAACAAACGGGTTGTTGATGACCGGCCGCGCCCGAAACTTCAGAACCGGGTTGCTGCGAGCAAGGCCGGCATCTAGACTCATGGCCGCGTCGCCGCAAAAGGTATGTCGAGGTAGTCGATAGCCTCGGCCCCGGTGACGATGGGACGACCCACGGCATTGATGATTTCCTTGGCGCGCTCGATTTGTTCTACATTACTCGGACCGGTTCCCCAGTCCTCGAGTCCCACGCGGAAGCTGCCGCCACGCTCGAGCGCCATCCGGGCCAGAGGAGTGTCCATGATGCTCGGCTCGCCGATGGCGCCGACCGACCATTTCAGGTCCAGGCCTTCCATCATTTTGAGGTAGAGCTCCAGCGCCTCGGGAATGGGTGGTGCCATCGCGCCAAACGAGTACGGCGCGAAGTAGATGTTGAGCTTCGACCCGCGCGGTAGGGTGCCAGCCCGAACCATGGCGACGACGTTTTTCATCCAACCCGGCTCGAACACGGATATCGACGTGCCAGTACCGAGGTCGTCACAGATCTGCTTGATGACTTCCCAATCGTCCGGCCAGAATCCGTACCAGTAGAAGGAAGACTCGGGAGCCGGCTTGCCTCGCTCGTCATAGCCAGCTAGCGGCACGACGCCGGTGTCGAACAACACCATATTGGCAAGCCCCGCCTCCGCCAGAATCCGGTGGTGTCCGCATTGGACCTCGCCAGTCCAGGCACGTCGATCGCGGTTGTAGGTTTTCGGGTCGAAGTTCGCGGTTGCGTACACGATCGCATACGGATGCTTCTCCCGAACAGGCCGGAACGCGTCCAGGTAGGGCTGCGCGGCGATCTTCGGGTCTTCGTTCGGCCGGTTGGAATGGGCGTGGACAATCGTCGCTCCCGCATCCAGGCATCGAATGATCTCCGCACTCTGCTCCGCCACGCTGTCCGGGGCGAGCGGGTTGATGGCCTTGGTCGTCGAGCCGTTGATGGCACACTCGAGGATGACCGGAGCGTCGGTTCCCGATTGCTTCGTCTTCGCCGATGCCGCTCGGGCCAACGGACCCGCAGCCGCCAAGGCGCCGGCAGCGGCAACGCTTTGCAGCACGTCTCTTCTATTCATCTTCGTATTCTCCCGTTAGTCGATATCAGAACGTTGTCCGGAGCCTATCGCTGAACACACACGCAACACCGTTCGAGACCGGCTGTTGCGTCTCGTGTGAACCTGAGCCTGCTAACTGCCGAAGGGCACCATCCCTTCGTTGTTGAAGCCTCCGGCGACCGGAAAGGCATTGCCGGTCGTGTACATGTTGTGACCATCGAGCAAAGAAAGAGCAAGGTGCGCTGCTTCCGCCGTTTCGCCCAAGCGGCGAGCCGGGATCGTTTTCAAGATGGACTGGTAAACCGCCTCGTCTTGAGCGCCCGCTGCTTCCCTGAACCCGGGGTAATTCATGAAGTTCGTCCCAATGACATTGACGCACACGTTGTCCGCCGCGACCGTCATGGCGGCACATCGGCACATCATGTTCGCAGCCGCACGCATGGTGCTGTAGGCCATCAAGGTCGGCTGGGGCTTTTCGCCCGTCGCGCTGGTCTGCACGACGACCTGGCCGCCTCCGCCCTCCACTAGCGGCGGAAGCACGGCTTGCAGGCCGTACATCACTGCCAGCAGGTTCTGCTCATAATGAATCATCAAGCCGTCGGCAGACGTGTTCAGGATGTCGCCTTGAGGCGCATGTATCGCGGTGCGGATAAAGGCCGAATCAAAACCGCCAAATTTATCCATTGCGGCGTCGACGACCTTCTGCAGGGAACCGGGCTTGCTTTCGTTGTTCGGGCCCTCCTGCTCGAGGCCGGGAACTACGACGACATCTGCGGCACCCAGTCTGCGCAATTCTTCGGGCAACCCATCTAACACATCAGCAATAACCAAGTTGTAGTTGAGCGCGGCCATTTTACGCGCCAGGTAGGGCCCGATATTCAACTGGGCATCGGTGATCACGGCGGTGCGTAGGCCTGTCCTCGAGTTGGTCCGGGGCTGCGGCCCAGGCGCCTGAGGTTGTGCAAGTGCGGGTTTCACCCCAGCACCGACAGCGGCGATTCCCGCTGCTCCGGCAATCCCGGTTTTCATGAAATCACGGCGAGCGATGCTACTCGACTGGTCCATCTCGTCTTCATTGGGCGTTTTTTCGCTACTCATTTCCTCGAGCTCCTTGGAATCGAAAATGTTAAGGTTGAAATCCGTTAGCCTGAAAAACATTGAGCCGGGCCGCGCGTCAAAAGACCGCCCGAAACCTGACGCTAAAGGCAGAGGCAAAGTCGACCCCGAGGTCCAAGGCGGGATTGATGATCCCCTGGTAGCTGAACGTCGTGTCGAACCCTGGAACCAGCGGAAATCTGTAGAAAACCTCGATGTTGGTTTCGCCACGAGTTCCGCTCTGCGTCGGCTCCACCCAGTTGACCGCCACTCCCATGAGATCGTTTCGAATACGACCGATAAAGTGCGGATCGTAGAGGAGCCAGTGTGCCGCGGCTAGTTGCCGGTAGAGCGCTGAACCGTCGAAGCTCTTTCCATACCTCAATATCCCGATCGCGCGTCCGTCAGCCGTCAGCTCGTTCTCGAGCTTCAGCATGAATCCCCAGCCTGGGGGGCCCAGACTCCCGTTGATCGCTTGCCCGTCGCTGGTCCCGTCCGTATGCCAGACGGTGAGCTTCGAGTAGCCCGCCTTGTCCGTCTGCGGAGCGATCTGGACACCAAGCTCGATCGATGTAAAGAGATTTCCGTCAGGCGTGACAAAGTCCTGTCGGTTGGAATCGGCGTCGTGAACGGCACCGACCACGCCGACTCGTTCGGAGGGGTACCACGCCCCCGCCGCACCCCACCCCGAATCCGCGAGCCCGATCACGAACGGCCCGGTGCCCGAGATAGGTTGGAAGGTGAGGGCCGCGCTGATATGGCGAGACGTACTAAAGATCTGATCTACGGTGATCCTGCCGACACGATACGCCCAGCCGGCCTTCTTGCTGCCATGTTGCCAGTAGAAGTTTCGTATCGGCAGGAATGTAGGGACATAGGGCGCGTATATATTCGCGGTGAAGCCCAGGCTGCCCAGGCCGGCGGGTCCCAGATTGGTGGGACCCGGCGTTCCATAAGCCCAACGGCCTTCGAATTGAAAAAGCAACCGGCCTTTACTCGGTTGGCCCCGGTTGATCAACTCCCACGTTCCAACCACGTCGAAAGTCGTGGCGACTCCCCATGGATCCTCGTCTGGAAGCGTTCCGTTCAGCCCCTGGAACAGGGTGTTCGAATTCATTCCGAATTCGAGGCCGGTTTTCTCTTTCAGGTCTTTGTTCCACTCGTTCATCCGGTCGTGGGCTCCCTGCAGGGGAGACAGCTGGAACACGGCATCCTTTTCGGCTTTTCGCTCCTGAATCAGCGGCAGTTGGTTCTGGGGGTCGTCGGGATCGCTCAGCATCCCATCGCCGGAGGGCACCGAAGCATTGGGTTTGGGTTTGTTGTCCTCGCTCGACTCCGCTTCTTGTGCCCGTGCTGTTGCCGGGGCGGAAAAACCCAACAAACCGACAAGTATGGCAGAGAGAGCTACGAACGATCTCATGGTGCTGATTTCTAGCGCGAGAGTCCACACCCCGACGATATCAGCCTACTTCAACCGTTCCGTCTTCCTTGATGGAGATTGGATCGCCCGTATTCACCGCTTCGAGGAACTCGTCGCCCAGAAGATCGACCGTGATGACGCGGCGGTCGTACCAGACGTCATCGATGATCAGTCCCCCGGCCGCGATGCTGTCGATGTGGTGCGAGAACAGGAAGGCCTTGAGGCCCACGCCGAGCTCGCTCACTCCCATGAGCGCACCCGCGCCCATGGTGGATCCGACGCACTGCGACGTGCACAAGATCGCGCCCTTCATGTCCTTCCCGAACAGGGCCTCATTATTGGCGTCGGTGCACGGCGCCGTCTCGGTGTTCCCTGCGAACATGTTCTCGAAGTAGGACCCGGTGAGGTTGAAGGGCAGCTTCGAGACTAGTGCCTCGCCTTCGAGTTTGCCGGGAAGAACGGGGCGTCCTTTGAATATCTTCTTAGCCATTGTCTAAATCTCCAGTCGAATGCCTTGGCTCGAATTTCTCTCAATCTCGGTTCTTACGCTCACGCTGGCACCTTGCCGGTCACGATGATGTCGACCAGGGTCTGATCCGGGTAGTAGCGGATCGTCGAGTAGTTCCGCGTCTTGGCGGAGTTGGTGACGCCACGGACACGGTCCGAGAAGCCCTTGGTACCGGCCCAAGTGACACCGCACATGGGGGTCGCCACCATGCCCGCAGCCAGCATCTTGCCGGCGAGTACGCCATCATCTGCGATCATTTGGCTACGAACGACGTTGGCACAGAACATGTAGACAGGAATCGCGGTCTTCTCCTTGCCGGCTTTGTCGAGCGCCTCAGTGACCAGTTTTCCCCACTTCTTCATTTCGTAGAGGGTGTTGTGCGGGCACCCGATGAAGGCGGCGGTGGGGTCTCCTTCCTTCTCCGGCCACAGGTTGCCGAAGGTCTTGATGATATTCTGCTCCTCGGCATCGTCGTAGACATAGGTCTGATAGCCCTCGACCAGCAGCTCGCGACCCTTCGTCTTACCCTCCGGGGTCACGTTCTCGACGTGGTAGAGACCGACCGAGCCGGACGCGGCGCTGGCGCTTCCCATAGCCTTCAGCAGGTGCAGGTTGTCCTCGGTTACCTCGCCGCCCTCGAAGTACTGGGCGATGCCGGTATAGAGGGGAACGTCCTCCACGACCTTACGCCCCACGGCCGTGCCGAGCACCCCCCAGTCCGGCGTCTTCGAGGTCTTGACGTCAATGAGCCACTTCGCCTGGCGTCCCTCGTCGGTCATGAGTCCGAAGAAGGGCGCCTTGCCCGTAATGGCGCAGATCAAGTCGACGCCAGCGCCGTTCCTGTTGGTCCGGATGCCGAGCACGGAGTTGCCGTAGTTCACCGCTGAGGATTCCGCCCAGGCCACCATGGTTCCGGGCTCGGGGGCGTTGCCTACTTCCTTCAGGTAGCAGGCACAACTGCGTTTGTTGAGTTCCGGTGCCCCGAGGCGGGCATGAACCCAGTCCAGATCCTTCTGCAGCGGGTAGCCCTCGTAGACAATCTGCATCTCCTTCGCGTTGTTCTGGACGTTGTAGGCGTCGTAGGGCCGCGGATTGACCGTGTAGGGGGCATAGGCCTTGAGGCCGGCCCTGGCACATTCATCTAGCATCCTGATCATCGACCCGAGGTAGGGCGCACCGGGGTAGAGGTTGCTGTGGGGCGCGCCGCCGAGATCGACGAGTTTCTCGGCGCCGAAAGTGTTGCCGAAGACCACCTGGATCTTCATGAGCTTGGCCATCTCCGGGCCCTTCTCGCCGTCGAGGATGGCCTGCTCCTCGGCGGTCAGGGTCATCTGGTGCTGGGCAGCTTCCTCGGCCGTGGCGTTTGCCTTGGACGCGCCCGTGAAGGTGGCTTTCTGGCCCGTCGGCTTGCCGTCCGGTCCGAGGCCTTGCATGTCGGATGTTAGGAGATCCTTCGCGAAGTCGGGTACTTCTTGCTTCTGTGATTCAGCGGAGGTCGACTGCCCGGTGGCCGTCCCCTCCGCCGGTGCTCGCTCGGAAGCCCGCGCGTCGCTGGCAAGAATGGCACCAGACGCTGGCACGGCTGCGATCACTTCAAGGACCTTTCTACGTTTCATCGTTCATCCTCACCTTTGGTATCTAGCGCACTTCTTCTTAGAAGATGGGCGATTCTAAATGTACGCCCCATTTTGTTTCGACGCGTTTCTAGACCCTATTGGAGCACATTCACAACGCCATGCCGTGGAAGACAAAGCGCGTCGGGCCGAGTGACAGCATTTCCGAACCCAGAAGCTGGGGATTCGAGGCCGTCGGAATACTGAACGCGGGCCCAACCCCCGACGCGAGGATGCCGAGACGGGGGTCTTCGATGCCAGCGCGCTGGGGACCCAGGTCCCACAATTCGAGAGTACATTAGCCGATCGGCGGACGCGTTTCTGGCCAAATCCTGCCACACTGAGCTAGAATGACCCGGTATCTCGGTCAAGGGCGCCCCGAGGCACTGCGCGTGTACAAACAATTGTCGAAGCCATCGATACCACCCCTGATCCGGTTGGCCCACCCGCTGGCGTTCGCCGCGTTTCTAGACCATATCGGTTCGCCTTCGCAACGCCATTTTCGTCGTCAGGGGCTGCCAGTATTCTGCGACCGGCCGGATGCATTCGTGCCGCTACAGCGGGCGTGGTCTTTGTTCCATTCGGCGGCTCAGCGCGAGGACCCAATGCTCGGGTGGTACGTCGGTCATTTTGTCGGAGACCACAACCTGAACGCCGCTGTGTTGGAAAAGCTCGGAAAAGCCGCGTCGCTCTATCAGGCCCTCAAGAAGTTGATCGAACTGGTCACTGCGGAGGCCTCGCACCTGAGGCTCGGTATTCTGGAACGGCGTGACGACGTGTTTTTCTACACGCATTACCCAGACAGGAAGAAAGCGCTCGGCTACGCCGTCTCGCAGGCCTATCAGCTCGAGGTCTATCTCGACCTGGTACGTCACTTCGTCGGACGTCAGTGGGTGCCGGACGAGATCGGAATCGAAGAAACGACGGTGCCCCCCGTCGTCAGGGAGCATTTTCTCGGTAGCCGAGTCCGGACCCACCGGCATGTTGGGTACATTGCCATACCGCGGTCGTGCCTGCACATGGTTGCGCCAGGCGGCAACGCGGGATTGGGCGCCGACTCTGTGCGTCTGTCCGAGGGATTCGACTTTGTCGACACGCTCCGCGCCTTCCTCGAGACGTACTTGACGGAGGGCTACCCGGCCGCGCGACGTGCAGCGAAATGGATGGAGACTTCGGAGCGCACAATGGCTCGAAGGCTTTCGGCGCGCGGTCTCACCTACCACGCGCTCGTCGATGAAGTGCGTTTCGATGCGGCGAGGAAGCTATTGCGCGGCACCGACGCGCCAATCGCCGACGTTGCCGGCTTCATCGGCTTCGACGATCCTTCGCATTTCTCACGGATGTTCCGCCGCATCGGCGGTCTCAGCCCCAAGGATTTCCGCAGGGTGGTGTCGCCAGGGCCCGCCCACGGCCACCAAATCATCGTCCGGTAGCAAAGCAATCTCCTGGTCCAAGCCGGGGTTTGGGCTGGAGCTTGCGCCCTTGAGTCTGCGGTTCGCGCTGGCACCGACACCCGCTTCAGCCCGGAAGACTCGTGCAGGCAGTGCTCGAAGAGAGCTTCTCGGAGCTTGCGGGCGGGAAAGGCAGCGGTGAGGACACCAGGGGCGTGCCATACGACGCCTCGACGCGAATATTCACCGAGCTCACGTCGGTGTCGTTGAGGCGCCCTTTGTCGTCCCGAACGAAGCGATGCGGTTCAGCGAGGCGTGGGAATGAGAGGGACGGTCTCTCGGCCACGAATTGACCTCGCGGCCGATCGCGCCCTAGGATTGTGCCTCAGGTCGACCCAACTACCGTTGCTAATCAGCGTCGTCCTGGCGTGGAGGTGCCATATATGGAATGGTCGGAGCGATTGAAGGTGTGGTTGCCGTTGCACCTATTCAGCATCGGTGGCACCGAGTTCACGGCGGGCTCGGCTCTGGCCGTTGCCACGGTTCTCGCGATCACATATCTGGCCGCCCGCATCCTGAGCCGCGTGGCCACGCACCACTTGACCCGGCATGGGGTCGAGGACGAGATCGCGCTCCGGACGGCGACGGCGGTCCTGCAAGGCGCGATCTGGTTGACCGGGATCGACGTTGTGCTCCACCTACTGGGTATCCGCCTCACGACGCTCTTTGCCACGACCGGATTCCTCGCACTGGGCGCTGGCTTTGGCGTCAAGTCCATCATCGAGAATTGGCTTTCAGGTGTCATCGTGCGCGCGGGTCAGAACATTCGACCGGGCGATGTCGTTGCCGTCGATGGCCAATGGCTGGTGATTCGCAACGTAGGACTGCGTACCACTGAAGCTGTCTCGTTCAGGGACGAGGAGGTCATCGTCCCCAACTCCATCGTTGCCCAGTCGACGATCACCAACCTCACCCGGCACGACACGCTCTATCGCCTCGACGTCGCCGTGAGCGTCTCTTACGAGTCCGACTTGCATTTGGTGCGCAAGACCCTAGAGGCGACGCTAAGCGACTTGGAATGGCGATCCCATGAGAAGTTACCTGCCGTTTACCTTTCCAGATTCGGAGACTCGTCCGTTGACTACGACGTCCATGTGTGGGTCGATGACGTGCGACACGTTCTCAAGCCGTCTTCGGACCTCCATGAGGCCATCTGGTGGGCGTTCAAGAGCGCCGGCATTGTGATGGCCTTCCCGCAACTAGGCGTTCATCTCGATTCCCCGGTTGGCGAGAGAAGCGATGAGAGGGCTAGGTGACCATCGCCTGTTCAGCTGGCGGAGAGCACGAAAAGGGGCGTATTTGGAGGGGAGAACCCGCGTTCACGGTTCCCGTGCTCGTTGTCACAGCAGCTCCTCTGCGCAGGACTCGAATGAGGGGAACGAGTAGTTCGGCAACCGCGCAAGACTTCTTGGACGTGTGGTCATCTGGATTATCGTGACCTCGGCCTGAGCGAGTATCGGGTCGGTGGGAGCCGTGAGGGAACCTCTCGAATGACACCGTCGCGCGCTGGGATCTCTACCACGTGTCTGGTGGAGCGACCTTCACGCTGGCTGGAGCTGAAATCGCCTCCAGTGGGACATCAGCTTTTGAGGCCGTCGGCAAACGCTTCAGCCGGCCGGGCTATACTTCGTCGCATCGCATGTTGAGCCGGAACCCGCTCGTGCAGTTCGCCATTCTTGGCGCGTTGTTGTTCGCCGCACTGTCGTTCTTCGCCCCCGAGCGTGATGAGAATGACGCTATCGTCGTCTCCGCGGGTGAGGTCTCTCAGCTCCTCGAGATGTTCTCGATGCAATGGAACCGGCCTCCGACCGACGCGGAGCGCGATCGACTCATCGACGAATACGTTCGTGAAGAAGTCTTCTACCGCGAGGCGGTCGCGATGGGGCTCGATGAGAACGACCGCGTGATCCGACGGCGTCTTGCCCAGCGAATCGAGTTCCTTGCGGAAGATCTGGCGAATCAGGCCGAGCCGGTCGAGGCAGAGCTTGCGAGCTGGTTCGAGGACAACCACGAGCGCTACCGGGCGGCCGGCCGGGTCGGCTTCACCCAGGTCTATGTCAGCCCGGATAAGAGAGGCGCCGCCGTTGAGGAAGAAGCGCTCGCCATCTTGACGGAGCTTCGGCGGGACGGCGGCGGTGAGGCTCCCGAGTTACTGGGGGACGCTTTGATGCTGCCCTCCGAGTGGCAGGACACGAGCCTTGGTGACGTGGCCTCTCGCTTCGGCGGCGAGTTCGCGGAGGGCATCGCGGATCTCGAGCTAGACCGTTGGGATGGGCCCGTCGCTTCCGGATACGGGCTGCACCTCGTCCGGGTCCATACGCGCGAGGACGCCAAGCTCCCGCCTCTCAGTGACGTGAGGGAAGCGGTCCTACAGGATTTCCGTGCCGAGAAGAGACGTGAGGCGAACGATGCGCTCTACGATAGGTTGAGAGAGCAATATCGGGTCGAGATCGAACAACCATCACCGGAGAATCCGTGATCCCTGGCTTGGTCGTCGGCGCCGAGACCGACGACGGCGTCTAGCCGTCTCTCAGTGCGGCTGCATCGAGCGGTGCATCTCCTTTTGCAGATTGAACAGCGCGATGTGTGCGTCACTCGAAACACGGTGGTCGTGTCGATCCAGCGCGACCACGAACGTTAGCACCGCGGAGAACGCCATTCCTCCCAGCAGCGTGGTTGCGATCACGCGGCGCCCGCCAGACACGCCGATTTCGTAGCCGGCCATCGCCATGGCGAGGACGGTCAGAGCGCCCAGCACGAGCCAGATACTCTCCGGCAGTCGGTAGTGGAGGCCTAAAGTGAGCCTCTTCGCGCGCATATCGATCAGCTCGTTCAACGCCTGCACGAAAAGTGCGGATATAGGCGTCGGTTCCTGCTCTGCCAGCGCAACCGCCCGGGACCACAGGTCCTGTTGCAGTGCATCCGAGCGGCGTCGGTTCGACTCGTCCCGTCGCTCGGCACCCGCTTGCGTAATATCCACTTGTAGCGTGACGTAGTCGTACAGGAGTTGTCGGATCTCCGCACGGTCTGATTGGGGAAGAAGGTCCACTCTGACGAAGGTGGTGCCGATCGCATTGGCCTCCTCCAAAGTCACGTTCTTCAGCTCGTGGTAGCGAGACGCTGCCGCTCCGAACGCCATGGCCAGCATGAAGCCCAACAGCGAGAGTGATGCCGCGGCGGCGGTGCGAGTGGCTACGCTCTCTCCCTCGGCTAACTTGCCTTTTCTCCATGTCGCTAGGCGAACACCAAGCTCGGTTGCGAGGAGGGTGACGATGACGGAGGCGAGAAACACACCAAAAAGAGGTAAATGATCCATAGTGACGTTCATTCTTCGAATATCTCGCGACGGAAACACGATTGTAATCGTTCGGGCTTCGAGCGGCGACCCTCGAGGCGTGGGAGGGCGGCGACGTCGATATCGAAGATACGAATTTCACCATGTTCTTCTCTCCCGCCCGCAGCCCGCGCGCTCACTTTGGGAGTCGGCTCGTCCCTGACTCTTCCGAGCGCGTCGAACAGCGAGCGGGAGAGCGTCAACGCCCTTTTTTGCGCGGGGGTTCCTCAACTTCGACCTTGGCAACGGCTGGGCGATCGGCACCGCGGCCAACGAACATCATCGTCGGCTATTACAAGAACGGGACGCATCCGGAAGGCGCTACGGCGTGTACCAGATGGGCGAGGTGTAGGCCCGCTCCTGGGTGGACATCGGCACGTAGTCGGGCATTTGCACGCCGAACCTCTTGGCCTCGTAGGCGGTCCAGCGCGGTGTCGGAATCTCGATCACCCGGGCGTAGTAGAAGGCGGACTGCGCCTCGTCGAAATCCGGGTCCGTCCAGACGGTGATGAGCTCGGGTGCGCCGATGGTGTTCGTCCAGGTTGCATTCTCCGCATCGACAGTGTTGCCGACGGCCGGGAGCTTCCCATCGGCTCCCGCTGTCCGCTCACCGCTCCACGCCACGTCGTAGACCTGTTCGTGCGTTTGCCCGTCGGCATCCATCCAGCCCTTGATGACCTGAATTCGGTCGAGGTTGCCACTGTACGGATCTTTCATCGCGGCGACGAGGAAATTCGGTGCGCTCGTACCTTCGGGCGCGGAGCGTAGGTCGCCCCCCATGGGAACGCCTTTGGCGTAGCCCACTCCCGCCGGCAGGCGGGACGCGGCGTCTTCGTCCGCGAACTCCCAGCCTCCGAAGAAACGCACCGTCATACGCGAACCTGTCGTCGCGTAGACCTCCTTGCGCGATATCGCGTCGAATATGGCCTCGCGCGTGTTCTCGGTCGCCCAGACCGCGGCGTAGCCGCCCGCGGCTTGTTGCCACCCCAGAACCGCCAAGTCCGGATCCAGCGGAGATGAGATCACGACATGCTCCCAACGGTGAGGTTCGGGCTCCACTCCGGAGTGCTTGCCGAAGAAATTGTCCTCTTCGACGGCGGAGAGCGACGTGTGGGAGTCGGTGCTGCCGATCATGCCGAACTTGAAAGGGTTGATCCCGAGCTTCTTCTCGAGGGTCAGGCCGCGCTTCAGCGCGGAGCGAGCATACTCATATTGAAGCATCTCGTCTGTCTTGACCTCGGTTCCGTCGAGGTTCGCGTCGTCCCATGTCTCGTAATCGGCGAACTCGTCGTCCGGCGAAAGAAACGGATGCGCCTCGCCGTCTCCTTTGATCTGGGTGGCCTCGATGACTGGCTCGAGCCCGGCCCGAAGGGCCGCGAGCTCTCGAGTGAGTGGCTCGCCGGCATTCGTCTCGACGGTGAACATCCGGCCGTTGGACAGGTTGCCGTTATGTGGGATGGCCAGAACGTCGGCTCCGGTCTCTTCTTCGAACTGCGCCAACGCTCGCCAGAGGTCTTCGGGGTTCTGGCTATCGAATTGTGAGAACGGCACTGTCTGGTTGGCGACCGATGCGTCTCCGCGAAAGAGTACGTTGCGATGCAGATTGAATCCTCCACGCGTGGTGTACTCGAAGCCTATGATGGCCGTGAAGCGACCCGGCTCGTTATATCTGTCCGCGAGCGCGGTGTAGTCCCGCCACGCATCACGCACCAACGCGTCACTTTTGAACGGCGGGTCCGGCTTTTGCAACGACGCTACGATCTCCATGGCGGTGGCGAAAATCGTGTCTCGGTCGCCGCCCTTGAGCATGTCGTACCAGCGTCTGCCTTGCTCGGTGGCGAGCACTTCCGGGTTGCCTTGCAAGAGCTGAGGCATCAGGCCGTACATCTCGGCATGATCCGAGATAACGATCCAATCCAGAGGTCGAGATAGTTTGGCGCGGAGCCCGCCGGTCGAAGTGACTTCCTCGCCGCGGGCGAATCGGTACGCATCCTCTTGCCCGAGCGTGTTCATGGTTCCGGCGTCGACTGAGACGGCTGTATGGGTGTGGGTGTCGCCGAAAAGAACCCGGGTCGGGTAGGAGCGTCCCGCATAAGGCGAGAACTCCTGTTGTCCGTGGGCGTTGTCGACGTCTTCGACCGTGGGAACGGTATCTTGGGCAAACGTCGCGGGGAGCGGCAGCAGTGAGCCTGCAGCGATCAGAGTTAGCGGCAGAGTTAGCGGCAGAGTTAGTTTCTTCATCGTTTCCCTTTCGTAGAGCGTCGCCCCGGCGCGATGACGGGGTTCGAGCTCGATCAACGCTCGATTGGGATCACCGGTAGCACGATGTGCGAGGGGTGGTCCGCGTCGTGATAGATGACGTTGTCGGCGACTTCTTCACGCCGGTGGTTGTTCAAGGGCTCTCCCGTGTTGGGGTTGATGTCGAAACGAGGGAAGTTGCTGCTCGAGATGTCGATCCGGATGCGGTGCCCCTTCTTGAACACGTTCGAGGTCGGGTAGAGCTTGATGGTGAACGGGTAGACCGTCCCCGGCTCCATCAGCGTTTCGCTCTCGATCGAGTCACGGAACCGGGCCCGGATGATGCCGTCGCCGATATTCATGTCGAAGCCACCCGGAAAATCCGGGTTTGGTGGGTGCACGTCGAGGAGTTTCGCTGTGAAGTCCGTGTCGAGCGCTGATGACGATGCCCACAGTTGGACCTCGATCTCGCCGGTGACTTCCGTGTCCTGCTCCAAGGGCTCGCTTTGAAAGACGACGACATCGTTGCGCGATGAGAGCGGCATCGGGATCTGCCAGTTCCAGACATGGTCACCGCCACGTTGGTCCCATGCGCCCTGGAGCATGATGCCGCCGCCCGAGGAGATGTTGCCTCCGATGGTCGGCACCGGATCATCGGGGTCGAATCGATAAGCCGTCGTCGAGGTCGCGGCCGACGGTGCGGTCGTGGATAGTGCACCGTCTTCGCGGAGGTAGAACTTGGTGTACTGGGTGCGGGCGAGCGGCCACTCGTTCTCGTTGCGCCAGTAACCCCCGTGGTTCTTGTGGCCGTGATCGTCTTTGCGCTCGTCCCCGGTTCCCATCACGAAGATGCGGACTTTGGTTTGGAAGGGATCGGCGGTGCCGATGGCGTTCTCCTCCCCCTTGAGGAAGTGGTCGTACCAAGCGAGGCGCCACGAGAGCGTGTCCGCGATCGCGGCGTCGTCGCCGAAGCTGACCTGACCGTGCTCGAAGCGGCCGTAGCCACCATGGATCCAGGGACCCATGATGAGGTAGATGGGGCTCGTCTTGTGCTCGGTGAGCACCTCGAAGTTGGTCGTGGTGTTGCCGCCCCACGAGTCGTACCAGCCACCTACGAGATAGACCGGGATGTCCTTGTAGCGCTCGGGGAAGTGGATGATGTCGTTCGTCGTCCAGAACTCTCCATCCGTGCCTTGCTCCATCGCCTGAACGAGCCAGTCCTCGTACTCGGAGATGAGCTTGAGAGGCGTGGTACCTCGACGGGTCGGCAAGTTGACGAGATAGTGCTTCCGGTTCTCCATCATCTCGAGGAGCGCGGCCTGCGTCTCCGGGTCACGCGCTTGTCGGCTCCCGTTAGGGCCGGCGATGGAGAAGATCCAGTTCCAGAACCGAAGCTCGAACGCGCCTCCGTTGCGCATGCTCTGGTGGCCGAGATTGCTCATGGCGTCGGTGGGGATGATGGTCTTGAGCTCGGGCGCGCGCTCCATCGCGACCGCATGCTGCGTGCCGCCGACGTAAGAGCCGCCATACATGCCGACGTCTCCGTTCGACCACGGCTGGTCCGCGATCCATGCCGCGGCGTCCGCGCCGTCACGCCCGTCGTCGTCGAGCATGTGCCAAATGCCTTCCGAGTTATAGCGGCCGCGGGTGTCCTGAGCGACGAAAGCGTAGCCATGCGAGGCGTAGTAGCGCCCCGTCGACTCGGAACCGTTCTTCCCGTAGGGCGTGCGCGTCATGATCGTCGGCAACGCTTCTCCGGACGGAGTACCCGAGTCGTCCGTGGGCAGGTACACGTCGGTCGCCATGCGCACGCCATCACGCACCGGGACCATGACGTCTTTCATGACGCTGACCCCGTGCGGTCCGCTGGAGTCGGTTTGGGCCGATGCGAATGGGCCGATGACGAGTGCGATGGCGATCTGGGTCGAGACACGTACGACGGAACGCATGAGCGGGCTCCTTCCTTCGAGACTACTGACGCACGGCGGTTCCGGTGATCTCGAATCGTCCTCCGAGAAGGAGCGGGCCGGATCCCAGAAAAGCACGCGCGGGGAAGTGGTCGTTGAAGTAGGTCCGATAGACGTCGTTGAACTCCGCATATAGCGAAAGATCAGGGCAATGGACCTCGACCATGACGAGGTCGTCCATCGTCATGCCGACCATCTCGAGCCGTGTTTTCATGCTGTCCATCACGATTTTGACTTCGTCGGCAACGGCTACGGGCGGCCGCCCGGTATCGGGGTCGATGCCGATAGAGCCGGCCAGATAGAGCGTGTCGCCAACGAGCACCGCGTTGCTGTACGGATTGTTGTCATCGCGGCCGGGGACGTCCATGAATTGGTGCTGCGTGGCGCCGCGGGTATCGTCCATGAAAAGGACGGTCGCGCCTGCGGTCAGGACGATGGACGAGAGAACGATCGAGAGAATCTTCATAGCTCCTCCTTGGAGAGGAGCTAGTCTACCCGGAGTGCTATCGCGGGGTCGATTCCCAACGCCCGCCGCGCGGGAATGTAGCTGGCCAGGAGCGCGATCGCGGCGAGAATCGCGGCAATGCCGATGAACGTGAACGCGTCGAGTCGGATCACGCCAAAGAGCATGCTGACCATCGCCTGTCCGATCATGAACGCGAAGACGCTCCCGAGCGCGATGCCCAAAGCCGTCACCCGAAGTGCGTGTCCGACGGTGAGTCCGAGCACGTCTCGCTTTTCGGCACCGAGAGCCACCCGTAGCCCGATCTCGTGCGTTCTTCGGCTAACGGAGTAGGCCATCACGCCGTAGACGCCAACGGTCGAGAGCACGAGCGCGATGATGCCGAATATGCCCATGATGCTGGCGGCGAACTTGAGCCCGATGATGCGTTCCGAAACTTTGGTGCGCATCGTCTGCACGTTGAAAAGCGGTTGGTTCGGATCGGCGTGAGCGACCTGCGCACGTACGGCCGTCATGACCTGTTCGGGCGCTCCCGCGGTCCGGACGGCGAGGAACATCCCCAGGCGAGGCGCCTGATCGAGCGGCACGTAGAATGTCGGTTGAGGCTCTCCGAGAAACCAATCGTGAAGCACGTCGCCCGAGACTCCTACGACGGTGAGCCACGGTGCATCGGGCTCGGAGCCGTAGCGAAAGCGTTTGCCTACGGGCTCCTCTCCCGACCATGAGCGAGCCGCGAAGCGTTCGCTCACGACGGCCACTCGGGGCGCGTCCTTGCGATCACGAGGCTCGATGGCTCGACCACTCACGAGCGGGATCCGCATGGTCTGGAAATATGAATCGGAAACGACGCGGAAATGGGCCGTCGGCCGGTCCGTCAAGACCTCTGCGGGTTGGCCCTCGATCTCGACCGATCGGGTGGTATTCGAGCCGCTCGATGGAAGAATGTTGACCGCATCCGCAGCGACGACGCTCGGGATGCGGCGGATTTCCGTGACCACCTCTCGGTAGAACTGTGACCGCTTTTCGTCCGCTTCGTATCTCGACTCCGGGAGCACGAGCTCCATCGTCATGAGCTGGTCGGCGTCGTAGCCCTGATCCTCGTTCGCCATCCGAAGCGTCCCCTGGATGCTCAGGCCGGATGCCACGAGGAGCGCGAGCGCGAGCGCGACCTCGAGAACGACGAGAAGGCTCCGCCCTCGACCGTGCCCGTGCGCATCACTACGGCCTCCCTCACGAAGTGCCGAGGAGAGGTTGAGGCGTGAGGCATGGAGGGCCGGTGCGAGCCCGAAGATGAGCGCGGTGATGAGGGCCACGGCAGCGGTGAAGCCGAGGACGTGCCAGTCGAGATCGATTTGATCCCACCCGACGACGAAGCGCTGGATGTGCGCGGGTAGACTCGAGCGCAGAAGCTCCACGCCCGCTCCGGCGAGAGGCAGCGCGACCGCGGCCGCGAGTAGAGAGAGCACGATGGTCTCGGTGAGGAGCTGACGCACGACGCGTCCGCGCCTGGCGCCTAGTGCGAGCTGTAGCGAGATCTCCTTCTTACGATCCGCTCCACGCGCGAGCAGCAAGTTCGCCACGTTGACGCAGGCGATGAGGAGCACGAAGACCGAAGTCGCTTGCCACAGATAGAGGAAAGCCGGCGCGCCGATATCGACGACCGCCCGGCCCATCGCCATCGTATTGATGCCCCGGCCCTGATTGGTATTCGGGTATTCCTCACCAAGACGCTCCGCGATGAGGTCGAGCTCCGCACGAGCGTCTTCGGTCGTGGCACCCTCTCTCAGGCGTCCGATGACGGTGAGATAGCGGCTCGATCGGATCGCGCGTGTCTCTGCGTCGAACCAGAGAGGTGACCAGACATCGGTGCCCATCGGGTAGTTGAAGTCCTCTTCCGCAACGCCGACGATGTCGTAACTCTCGCCGTTGAGGATGATGTTCGTCTCGACCACCCCGGGGTCGCTCGCGTAGCGCCGCGACCACAGGGCATAGCTGATGACCGCCGTGCGCGCGCCGAAGTCGTCACGATCGAGTGCTAGCGTGCGGCCCAGATGCGGAGTGACTCCGAGCCGGTCCAGGAAGCCTGGAGTCGCCAGGGTTCCTTGCAGGCGTTCGGGTTGCTCGGCGCCGGTGACGTTCACGTCCCACCACTCGTAGGCATCGAACGTCTCGACTTCACGGCTCTGCTCTTGCCAGTCGAGGAAGTTAGCGGGAGAGGCGCCATGTCGATCCCAATCGGAGTTGGGCGCGGTCTCGAACAGCATGACCATTCGATCGATGTCGGGGATTGGGAAGGGACGGAGCACGAGCGCATCGACGACCGAGAAGATCGCGGCGTTCGCACCGATGCCGAGTGCAAGGGTCGCGATGACGACGACGGCGAAGCCGGGCTTGTGAACGATCCCGCGCACGGCGTGTCTGATGTCCGACCAAACGCTGTTCATGATTTCATCTCCTTGCCGTCGACGCCTTTTCCGACCGGCCGGTAGGCGCGGTCGCAACGAGAAACGAGCTGCGAGACGGAGCGCCTGATAGGCATACCAAGCGCGTGCCCGGCGAGGTGCGCGCTGTGAGTGGGCGACGAACTCTTCCGCGAGATCTCCGAGGATCGCCTCGCCACGGGGACTTTCGGGCACAGCCGCGCTCAGAAGCGCTTCGGCCCATCGTGGTGGCGCGATGGTGATCACGAGTTCTTTTCCAAGATGGACTCGAGCCCGCGCCATAGGCGCACCATTGCGTGGCGCGAGTCCCGCAACGCTTCGACGCCCGAGCTCGTGACGCGGTAGTAGCGCTTGGCCCGACCGCCGCGCTCGGGGGTCGGATCGCCCATGGAAGACGTGAGGAGTCCCTTCGCCTCGAGTCGCTCTAGCACCGTGTAGAGCGCTCCGCGGCTCGGGGCTCGGCCCGTTTGATCGAGAAGCTCCTCTCGGATCGTGACCGCGTAGGCACGAGAGTCGAGGCGCAGCGTTGATAGAAGGACCATCTGTTCCAAACCACCGAGTGACGCCATACCCTTATTGCATGCCTACGTTGTAGGCAAAATAAAGGTTCCAACAAAATCAGCTTAAACCTCTCGGCGGTTGCGATGGTCCAACACGGGTATAGACGACATCGGTTTCCGCGGAACCGACTTCAAAACGGAAACACTAGCCAGAAGGAGTCAATAATGAGGCGGAAGTTGTATCTCTCGACCATGGCCGTAGTCTTGACTGCGGCGTCTTGCTTGTTCTTCGTCACCGGCGGAGCGTTGCTCGCGGCCGAGGATGATGGTGCCGATGTGATGGCGCTTGGTGAGGAAACGGATATCGAGAATGTCGTGTTCCGAGTTCGGATCACGAACCTCACCAAGGGGCAACCCTTCTCGAGAATCGTGTTGGCTACCCACCGAGGGGACCTGCGCTATTTCGAGCTCGGCGCACAGGCGCCGCGACCGGTGGTGGCGCTCGCCGAGCACGGGAACCCCGCGCCGCTTGCCCGGTTCTTCGCGGGGCAAGACGGCGTCCGCGACGTGTCGGTCACGGAGGGTCCACTGGCGCCGGGGGACTCCGTCGTGATGCACCTGCGAGGCGGCGGACCCTATACACGTTTGAGTGTCGGCGGCATGTTGGTGGGAACGAATGACGGTTTCTTTGCGCTCAACAGCGCGCGTGGTCCGGTGCGGAGGGATCGGCGCGTACGTTTCTCGCCGGCCTATGACGCGGGGAGCGAGCTCAATGACGAGCTGTGCTCGTCCATCCCGGGACCCTTTTGCGGGGGTAACGGCGGTCTCGAGGGTGAAGGGTTCGTCCACGTCCACAACGGGATCCACGGAATCGGCGACCTCGAGCCCGCTCGTCGCGATTTCCGGAATCCGGTAGCACGCATCCAGGTCGAGCGGATCGTGGTCCCCGCGGAGTAGGGGCGTAGGGGGACACAACCCTATTACGCGGTTTTTTGAGAAATACGGGCACTGAAATAGGGGGACACAAACCTATTACACGGTGTTTTGACGACAGAGTAATAGGTATTGTGTCCCCTTATTTCCTCACCTATTTCTCAAAAAACCGCGTAATAGGGATTGTGTCCCCCTACAGCGTGGCCAGGAAATATGGGGACATAAACCTATTACCGCGTCAAAAACCGCGTAATAGGTATTGTGTCCCCGTATTTCCACCGCCCCTATTCTTAGAGGGTGGAAGGGGACACAATCCCTATTACTCCGTTTTTGACGCTGTAATAGGGTTGTGTCCCCCTAGTAGCGGCGGTGGTCTTGCGCCCACTGCTCGACGTCTTTGGCCAGGACACCGGCGACGCGCTTCCAGGTGACGAACGCACCGGCGAGCGCAATCTCGGACTCTTCGCGGGTCTGTTCGTTCTCGAACCGGAAGAAGACGATGTAGCGGCTTTGGTAGTGCGTTTGGGTGAGCGCACCGCCCCACTCGTTCGTCCCCGATGGGTTGACCTCGAGGCGTCGATCCAAGATCGTCACGAGGACGTCGGCGTCTCGCTCGGCTTCCGCGGGTTTCACGCGGTCGCGCTTCTCGAGATGGTCTCTGAGGTCTCGCGCGGAGTCCGCGAGCTCTTTGCGTTTTTGCGGCGACAGGTTGTCGCTCTTGTCGAAGGTCACGTAGACCGCGGGAGTGACTTGAGCGAGGCCGGTCGAAGCGACGAGGAGGCTTATCAAGGTGAGGAATCTAGTCGCCTTCATATTTCCACGTTAGCACGAATCTTCTTCGTGAGCGCTGCTACGTCCGTGAACCGATCGCAGTCGACGCCCTCCCAATCGTTGAAGGGATCGACGAGGCCGGCATGGATGCCCGCGCTGCGCGCGCCGACGATATCGGCCGCGTAGAGGTCGCCTAAATGGAGGGTCGTTTCGGGATCGGAGCCGGTCTCCGCGAGCGCGTGAGCGAAGAATCGAGGGTCCGGCTTCTCGAGCCCCACCACGTGTGAGTCGAAGACGGCCGACAAGTGACGGCGAAGTCCTTGCCGCTCGAGCACCGACTCGACGGTGCCGTCGGAGTTGCTCACGACCGCGAGCTGCAGACCCATCGTCGAGAGCTCGGAGAGCGCCTCCGGGACGCCTTCGATCACGAAGCTCCACAAGTCGTTCTTGTCGGGCCCTCTAAGAATCGGCACCAGGACGCAAGCCGCCTCCGCGGCCTGGTCCGATGGCCAGCCGAGCTGCTCGATGAGCGTTCGCAGGTAGAGCGAGAAGACGCTGTGGCCCTCCGTCGACGCTTCGCCCGACACGGCTCGCGAGACCGCCGGCCGTGACGCCGCCTCGGCGCGCATCACGTGAGCGAGGTCGGTATCGAGCCCGAGCTTCCGGAGCTCCGCCAAGATCCAGTGGTAGTTCATCGAGACGAGCGTATTCCCGACGTCGAGGAACAGAGTTCGAAGCTGCGAGTACGGGATCGGTGGCGCCATTTGGCCAGAAAGCTTAGCAGAGAGGCCGAAGGTTACTCCTGGCGCCTGCTCCCGGGGGGGCTGGCGTTCCGACACGATCACTGACAAACTCGAGTGATTATCACGCGAATTTTCATTCTGGGAATTTGTGGTGTCTGCTCACCGATTGTAGAGGAACTGATATGGCTATTTTGAAACGACACTCGCAACGCGTTGGACTCTTCGCGTTGACTTTTCTGGTGCTGCTCGGCGGCGCGGGGGCTGCGAGCGCGCAGCCGGATCTGCCGGCACTGGTGCAGCTCAGTATCGTCGAGGTGCGTCCGGATATGATCGACGAGTTCCGGTCGGTGCAGAAGGAATTCGCCGCTCAGGAAAAAGAAGCGGGAACGCCCTTTCGCGCGGTGTGGCAAACCGCCCAGCTGGGAGCGACGTGGCGGTTCATCATCGCGACGCCTCTGGATGGCTACGGAGAGCTCGGTGCGCCCTTGAACTTGGATCAGGCTTCTATCGATCGCGTGGTCAAGTGTATCGTCAGTCGCCGTAGCGTCGCGGTCACCCCCTTGATGGATCTCACCAAGCCTCTTCCGGCCGGTCAGGCCCCCAAGCTCGCTGTCACGCGTCTCGCCAAGGTCTCGCCGGGGCGTAACGCGGAATACGTCTCGTGGTTAGAGACGGACTTCTTGCCGCACTTCGACAAGATGGGTCTGCACTATCTTTCCGGAGCATTCGGTCTCGGTGGATCCGGCGAGTACATCAACTTTCTCCTTTTCGACGACTTCGATGAGATCGCGAAAGGCTCCCCCGTGCGACGCTCGCTCGGTGAAGAGGGCGCCGCCGCGGTCACCGCGAAGACGGCGGGGATCGTGGCCGACGTAGAGACTTGGGTCATGAGCTACCAGGCCGACCTGAGCTACGACGCCAGAGGATCCAACTAGGCGAGCGGGGCCTCGTCTCGGTGATACGGGGCCCCGCGCGTCTCGTGCGACATCGGCCCGGCCATCGCGAGCCGTTTCGCCGAGACGCTGCTACTCCTCGCGCAGCGCGATCGAAGGGTCGATGCGCGCGGCTCGGCGCGCCGGGAGGTATGTCGCGATGGCGATGGGTGCGACCAGAACGGTTGCTGTGACCGCGAAGAGCAGCCCGCTTCCGGGAACCGTCCCATAGAGGACGCTTCCGAGAACGCGGCTGACCCCGTTCGCGAGAACGAGACCGACTAGGAGCCCGAGCGCTGCGAGGACGACGCTCTGGCGGATGAGGAGCTGCATGAGCGAGCGGCCATCAGCACCCAAAGCGAGGCGAATGCCGAGCTCTCGGGTACGGCGGCTCACTCGATACGCGACGAGACCGTAGATCCCGAGACAGGCGAGCAGCACCGCGGCGACCGCGAATCCGTTGAAGAGCTGCCCGAAGAAGCGTTGCTCCCACGTCGTCATGAAGCGGACCTCGTTCATGGTGCGCATGAGATAGACGGGAAGGCCGGGGGCGAAGCCTCGGAGCGCGTTCCTCACGGGCTCCGCGAGCGCTCCGGGCTCGGCGTCCGCACGGACGAGGACCGCCATGCCGCGTGCTGGAATCATCGGGTAGGGGACGAACACGTTGAGCGCGGACTGCGGTGTCTCCTCGCCGAACTCCTCGTACTGGATGTGAGGTGCGATACCGACGATCCGGACCCACGAAATCCCCTGGCTCGTGACGAGTCCGAGCTCGCGATCGAGGGCGTTTTCCGCTCCCGGCCAAAGCTTTTGAACGAGCGCGGCGTTGACGATGGCGATGGGCGGCGCGTCTTCGACGAGATCCGTATCTTTCAGAGAACGTCCTTCGAGAAGATCGACGCCTAACGTATCGAAGAACCCCGGCGTCGATGCAATCAGTTGCACGCCGACTTCAGTGCCGTCCGCGACGGGGTGCGCGCGGGTGACGACGCGCGCCGCGCTTCCACCGTCGTCCGACGGGATGGCCGTCGTGACGCTGGCGTTATGTACTCCCGGAAGGGCCCGAAGCATCTCCGCGGTGTCGGCAAAGAACGCCGTTTTGGCAGGGACCGGATCGTAGGCGTCGCCGGCCAGGTACACGCGCATGGTCAGAAGCGACTCTCCGTCGAAACCGGGATCCGCCTCGCGAAGATTGAGAAAGCTTCGATACATCAAGCTAGCACCAACGAGAAGTGCGAGGCTGACTCCGATTTGCCCGACGATCAAGCCGCTTTGAAGCGCCCACGCCTTCCGGCCCGCTCGGGCGTCGCGTCCGCTTCCGAGCGCGTCCGAAGGTTGGATGTTCGATGCCCGCAAAGCCGGCAAGAGCCCGAAGGTCACGCTCGTCACTAGGGACAACGCCATCATGAAGACGATCACGCGGCCGTCGATATCGAAGCTCAGCCAGTAAGGGAGCTCTTCCGGGAACGAAGCGACCACCGCGTCGATGCCCCACAAAGACGCGAGCGCGCCGAGCAAGCCCCCGACGACGCCGAGGACGAGCGACTCGACGAGCATTTCCCTAATCAAACGCGATCGACTCGCACCCATGGCGGCGCGCACCGCGAGCTCTCGGTGTCGGGCGGCTCCCTTGGCGAGTAGCAAGCTCGCAAGATTCGCGCACCCAACGAGGAGGACGAGCGCGACGGCTCCAAGAAGAGAAGGCGCCACCACGCGCATCTGGCGGTTGACGATGAGGTCGCGATAGCGAAGTACGTGAAGGTTCCAGCCGCGGTTCGTCTCGGGGTAGCGCTCCTCCAAACGGTCCGCGATCGACTGAAGCTCGAGGCGTGCATCCGACAGGGATGCGCCTTCGCGGAGTCGTCCGACGGCCAGCATCGCTCGTCGCTGGCGGTTGGTATCCTCTCCGGGATCGAAGGGCAGCCAGAGGTCTTTGGTCTCCGGGTAACGAAAGCGTGGCGGCATCACGCCGATGACCTCGATTGGGCGCTCATTCACGACAATCGTGCGGCCGACGATGGCGGGGTCGGCTCCGTAGCGCGTCCGCCAGAGTCCGTCGCTTATCAACGCGACGGTCTCGAAGCCGATGCGAGCTCCGTCGTCGTCGCGAAAATTTCGTCCGATCGAAGGGGCCGCACCTAGGAGGTCAAAGAGGTTGGGAGTGACCGTCGCACCTGAGATGCGCACTGTTTCGTCGCCGTAGAGCGTGATGCTCAGCTCGATGAGCCCGCCGACCGCGTCTAGTGTCGTGCTCTCCCGCTCCACGTCGATGAGATCTCGGTACGAGACGCCCGCGTCGTCCCAATCGTCCGGAAACTGCGTGGGGTGGGTGCCGTGGATGGACACGATCCGAGGTGTGGCGTCTCCGAACGGAAGTGGGCGAAGCAGGAGGCCGTTGACGAAGCTGAAGACGACCGTCGTCGCGCCGATGCCGAGAGCCAGCGTCGCGATCGCAGCGACCGCGAAGCCTGGCGTCTTGATGAGGGAGCGGAGTGCGAACCGTAGGTCTTGCCACATATCGGTAACGCAAGAGCAATTGCCATGCCATGGGCGTCGCGTCTCGTTCCCGCCTGGGCCATGGAATGGCGCATGGATGTCGTCTCACGCCTGTCCGCTGTCGGACACTGCCGTCCGCGCCTGGACGAAAAAAACGGTGCCGTGTACCGTGTACAATGAGGCGTTTTGTCGAGCCCAAGCGAAAAGCGCGCACCGACCGAGCTGGTTCTCGTCGGAGGCGGCCATTCGCACGTGCAGGTGATCCGGCGCTTCGCGATGGAGCCGCCGCCGGATACACACCTCACGGTCGTTGTCGACCGACCGGTTGCGGTGTACTCGGGCATGGTTCCGGGCTTCGTCGCCGGTCAGTACGAAGCGTCGGAGCTCGAAATTGACGTCGTCCCACTCGCGCGGCGTGCGATGGCGCGCGTGATTCTCTCCGCGGCGACTCGGATCGACGCCGATGACAAGCGCGTCCACGTCGCGGGCCGTCCGCCCATCCGCTACGACCTTGCGTCGATAGATATCGGGTCCACCGTCGCGGGGCTCGGCCTTCCCGGGATACGCGAGCATGCCTTGCCGACGCGACCGATCGTCGACCTCGTGCGTCGCACCGATGTGCTCGTCGAGCGCGTGCGAGCCCGCGAGCCCGGATCCCCGTTTCACGTCGTCGTCGTCGGCGGCGGTGCTGGAGGCGTTGAGCTTGCGTTCACGCTCGGGGAGCGCCTCGGCATCCGCGAGGACCCATCGATCCGAATCAGCCTCGTTCACGCGCAAAGCGATGTGTTACCCGGTTATCCACCGGGGTTGATCGCGCGCGTCTATCGGAACGCGAAAGATCGTGGAATCGATATCGTTCCGCACAAACGCGTCAACCGGGCGGAACCGGATGCGATCGAGTTCGAGGACGGCGCGACGATGCCGTTCGACGCTCTCATCTGGGTAACCGGGGCGGTCAGCCATCCGGTATTCGTGGATTCGGGGCTTCCGACCGAGCCGCGCGGATTCGTAAGGACGCGCTCGACGCTGCAGGTCGAGGGATATGACGACCTGTTCGCGGTCGGTGATTGCGCCACGATGACCGAGTTTCCGGAGACGCCCAAGGCCGGCGTCTATGCGGTACGGCAGGGGCCCTATCTCATCGACAACTTGCGCGCGGCGATCGCCGGACGTGCTTTGAAGGCGTATCGGCCCCAAGGCGATTTTCTGACCCTGTTAAACCTCGGCGACGGGACGGCGCTCGGCGCCAAGTCCGGACTCTCCTTCGAGGGCGCCTGGGTCATGAAGCTCAAGGACTGGATCGACCGGCGCTTCATGCAAAAGTTCCAAGTCCTCTCCGACGACGGAAGCATGACGGAGGAGTTTCGGAAGCTTCCGGACATGTCCAAGGAGATGGAGATGCTCTGCGGAGGCTGCGCCGCGAAGGTCGGGCAGAGCGTCCTGGACCGAGCGCTCGGACGGCTCCCCCCGCGTGCGCCCGATGACACGGTCGAGCTGGGTTTGGATACTCCCGATGACGCGGCCGCCTATCGAACGCCTTCGGGCGACGTCGTCGTTTCGAGCGTCGACGCCTTCCGCGCTTTCGTTGACGACCCCTATCTCGTCGGGCGAGTCGCCGCCGTCAACTCGGTATCCGATCTCTATGCGATGGGCGCCACGCCCCGCTATGCGCTCGCGCTCGTCGCGATCCCCTCCGAGGCCCCGGCGGATCAGGCCGAGGAAATCCTCTTCCAAGTGCTCTCGGGTGCTCGCGCGGTTCTCGACCCTGAAAAGATCACCCTCATGGGCGGGCACACGACGACGGCGACCGAGCTTCTCGTCGGCTTCTCCGTGGACGGATTCGCGAATGGAACGGTCCTGTCGATCGATCGTTTGAACGTCGGCGATCGTCTCGTCATGACGAAGAAGCTCGGGACGGGCGTGTTGCTCCACGCGGACATGCAGGGTCGCGTCTCGGGCCCGTGGCTCGAGAGCACGTTCGACTCCATGCTTCTCAGCAACGTGCACGCGGCCCAGGTCGTCCCCGAGCTCGGCGTCACCGCGTTGACGGATATCACCGGCTTTGGGCTGATGGGTCACCTGGCGGAGATGTTACGAGCCAGCGATGTGAGCGCCGTTGTCGACGTCGCGAAGTTGCCTGCGCTCCCGGGCGCGGTCGAGCTCCTCGAGCAGGGGTTTCGCAGCACGTTCCACCCGGAGAACGAGAAGGGGAAGAAGGGTGTCGTGTTCCGTCCCGAGGCGACGCGCCACCCGAAGCTCGAGCTCCTGTTCGACCCCCAGACGTCCGGTGGTCTCTTGTTCGGCGTTCCGGAAGACCGGCTCGCAGCCGCACTGTCTCGGCTCGAAGACGCGACGGTCATTGGAGAGGTGACGGCGCTTCGAGACGATGGCGCACCCGTCGAAGTGATAGCGACTTAGCAGGCTGCTGAAAAAGCCGCGAAATAAAGGGACACAAACCCTATTTCTAACGTTTTTCAGCAGCCTGCTAAGTGCCGTCGCGATAGAACCGAACGTCGACTTCCTCTACCGTGGCGAGCCCGTGTCGGATCTCGTCGTCAATCTCCTCTAGAAAGCGATCGACCTTTTCGATCGAGTCGATAATCTCGATCACGATGGGCAGGTCCACCGAGAGCCGGAGAACTTTCGCCGTATGAATCTGGCTTCGCGCCCCGAACCCGGATAGACCTCTGAGGACGGTCGCGCCTGCGAGGCCGCGCTCGCGGGCCTTGCGCACGATCCACTCGTACAGTGGCACGCGGCCGTGGCGTTCGCGCTCGCTCAGGAATATGCGAAGAAGATGGCCTTTGGCTGCTAGTGACATCAACGACTCCCGACGGTGTAACCGAGCCAAACGGATACGAGGCAGCACGCCACGCTCGCCAGTACGTTGACCCCGGCGCGCAAGCTCTCGCCGTCCCTGGCCAAGGCGAGCGTCTCGTAGGCGAAGGAGGAGAATGTGGTGAAGCCTCCGAGGACTCCGATGATGAGGACGAGCCTCGCGCCGGATCCGAGGGCCTGGCGCGCATCGGCGATGCCTGCGAGGGCGCCGATCGCGAGGCAGCCGGCGACGTTGACGGCGAGCGTTCCGTAGGGAAACGTGCCGAGAGGATCGAGTCGTTGCACGAGGCCGCTCACGACGAACCTCAAGCTCGCCCCGACGAATCCGCCGGCGCCGACGAGAAGGACCTGTGATAGTGACGCCAAAACGAGATGATTATAAGTTATCCTCTCGGACGATATGGAGCGGTTCTGGCGAGGCGCAGCGCGTTCGCTCGGGGCACTTCTCACTGCCTTCGTGCTCCTCGTCGCCTATCAACGCCTGGCTCCGCCGACGCCGAGCCTCGGGAATCTCCTCGCCGTCTCGAAGCTCGTCGCTCAAATGGCGCTCGTCGGCACGGTCGCTCTCATCGTCTTTCGGCTCTTCGCTCGGCTGCCCAAGCTCTACGCGTGGCTGTTGTACTGCACCCTCGCGTTCCTTTACTACCACTTCAGCGGGTTCGAGCCGTGGGGGCAGTTTTGGGTGACCGTTTTCGTGATCGTGCCCGCCAGTCTCCTCGGCGGCTTCTTGGCGCTGGCGCTCTCGGAAGGGAAGGGCCTTCCACGACTCGGTGTCGTGCTCAGCTTCGGGGCGCTTGCCTACGGTGTCGTGTTCTTCTTTCGCGCCGGCTTTCCCGTAGAGCCCCCCGTCAACGCGGCGAAGCTCTCGGGAGCGGTCATCGACGCGATCGATCGATCGAATCCGGGTGAGCCCGGCTCGTATGAAGTCGCAACGCTCACATACGGGAGTGGACGCGATCCCCATCGCCCCGAGTTCGCCGAAGGTGCCGAGATCGTAACGGAATCGGTCGACGGCTCCGCTTTTCTGGACGGCTGGGAAGGCCGCTCCGGATGGGCGCGGACGCAGTATTGGGGATTCGATCAAACGCTGCTCCCGCTTCAGGGCAGAGTCTGGTTTCCTCGTGGCGAGGGCCCCTTCCCCCTCGTTCTCATCGTGCACGGAAATCATTCGATGGAAGACTTCTCGGACCCCGGCTACGCCTATCTCGGAGAGCTGCTCGCGAGCCGAGGTTTCATCTTCGTGTCGGTTGACGAGAACTTCATCAATAGCTCGTTCTCTAGTCGGCTCGATGAGCTCTACGGTCGCGGCTTGAAGACCGAGAACGACGCCCGCGGATGGCTACTTCTAAAACACCTGGAGCTCTGGCGCGCGTGGAACGAAGATGCGAACAGCCGTTTTCGTGATCAAGTGGACTTGGACCGCATTGGCCTCATCGGGCATTCCCGCGGGGGTGAAGCCGTTGCGGTCGCCTATGCGTTCAACGCGCTCGAGCGCTACCCCGACGATGCGTCCGTGCTCTTCGACTTCGGCTTCGATATCCGCGCCGTCGTCGCGATCGCGCCGGTCGATGGGCAGTACGAGCCCGCAGGGCGCGGAGCCTCACTCGTCGATGCGAACTATTTCGTGCTCCACGGCTCCCATGACGGTGACGTGCAGTCCTTCGCAGGCTCGCGCCAATTCGAGCGCGTTCACCTGACGGGGGAGTCGTTCAAGTTCAAGTCGAGCCTCTACGTGTTCGGAGCGAATCACGGGCAATTCAATACGAGCTGGGGCCGGTCCGATAGCTCCGTTCCGTACAAGAACGTGCTCAATCTCCAACAGCTCATGCCGGCCGGGGAACAAGAGGAGATCGCGCGGGTATACATCTCCGCGTTTGTCGAAGCCGCGATGAACGACGACCACGGCTTCTTGCCGCTCTTCCGCGACGCCCGAGCCGGAGCGGCATGGTTGCCGGACACCATTTTCCTGACCCACTACGAAGACTCCACCCACCGCGTGTTCGCCGACTTCGAGGAGGACGTCGACGTCTACACGACGACCCTTCCGGGCGGGGTTCTCGAGGGCGAGCACCTCGCGGATTGGAGCGAGGGCGTGGTCGAGCTCAAATACGATCACAAAGGTACGAGCGCCGTCTTCCTTGGCTGGGATCTGGCTAGTGATACCGAAGACGGCGAGATGCCGCTCTATCGCATCTCGTTGCCGCCCGGCTTGGAGCTTACCGGAGACGACGCGCTGGTATTCACGCTTTCGGATGGCGGAGCCTTATCGGAACGCGGTAGCCCCGATGACGAGCAAGCGGAGAGCGACGACAGCTCGGAGGCCTCTGATCGGGAGCCTTCGGCCGAGGGCGACGAAGAAACCCATCCGCTGGACTTTACTCTAGAGGTCGAGGATATCTACGGAGCCCGTGCGCGGCTTCCGTTGAGTCATGTTTCGCTCGTACAGCCGGCGCTCGAGGTCCAGGTACGAAAGAGCGACTTGTTCAATCGGACGAAGAAGTCCGAGCCGGTGTTCCAGAGCTTTGGCTTTCCACTCCAAGATTTCATCGAGGTGGAGCCGACCCTCGACGTGACGGCTCTCGTCGAGATTCGGATGATTTTCGATGTGACGGCTTCGGGGAAAGTCATCTTGGACAACCTGGCCTTTGCGAACCGAAGCGAGCTCGTCGTCCCCGGCGCGAACGACTGAGCGTCCCGCTGGCATATAATCCGCTTCATGTGCATCGATCGTAGAGGTTTCATGCAAGTCGCGGCGGGTGCCGCGTCCGCGTCGCTCGTTCTCGGAGAGACCGCCTTCGCCGCGCCCGAATCACTCGAGAGCCTGAAGTCCATGGTCACGGACATCGAGCCCATCACGGACGATGAGCGCCGCAGCCGTATCGCGAACGCGCAACGCCTCATGAAGGAGAACGGGCTCAACGCGATCTATCTGGAGTCGGGCTCCACATTGTTCTATTACACCGGCGTGCGGTGGGGCCAGAGCGAGCGAATGTTCGCGATGGTGATGCCTGCCGAAGGCGATCCGGCGTTCGTCTGTCCGGCGTTCGAGGAAGAGCGGGCGCGTGAACGGATTCGTTTCGGAGACGACATTCGCACCTGGGAAGAGCACGAAAGCCCGTACGCGGTCGTCGCAGGCATCTTTGCCGACCGCGGTATAAGGAGCGGCAAGCTGGGCATCGAAGAGCGGACGCGTTTTTTTCTCGTCGACGGGATCCGCCAGCGTGTTCCGGGAGTCGAAGTCGTCTCCGCCGACCCGGTCACCGTAGGCTGTCGTATCCGTAAGTCGAAGACGGAGCTCGCGTTGATGCAACGCGCCAACGACATCACGCTCAAAGCCTACGAGACGGCTGTCGCGTCATTGAAGGAAGGCATGACGCATTTCGAGGTAGGGGCGGTTATCTCGAAGGCTCACGAGAAGATGGGCGTACGCGGTGGTGCGGGCGTACAGTTCGGCGAGTACAGCGCATTTCCGCATGGAAGCATCAAGCCGCAAGTGCTTGGAGACGGCGACATCGTGATGATGGACGGAGGCTGCAATGTCGACGGCTACCGCTCGGATATCACCCGCACGGTGGTTTTCGGGAAGCCCTCGGATCGGCAGCGAGAGATCTGGGATCTCGAACGGAAGGCTCAAGATGCGGCGCGCGACGCGGTACGCCCCGGGGTGACTTGCGGCGCGATCGATGACGCTGCGCGAAAAGTGATCACCGATGCGGGTTACGGTCCGGACTACGAGCACTTCACGCACCGGGTCGGCCACGGGATCGGCCTCGATGGACACGAGTGGACTTATCTCGTGCGTGGCAACGAGACTCTGCTCGAGCCGGGAATGTGCTTCAGCAACGAGCCGGGCGTGTATCTCTACGGCGAGTTCGGCGTTCGCCTCGAAGATTGTTTCTACGTGACCGAAGACGGAGGACATCTGTTCACCGAGCAGAGTCCATCCATCGACCAGCCGTTCGTTTGAGCGTGGGAGAGCAGGAATGACGACGCTACAGGTGGTACGCAGTGTGGTCTTGGCCTCGACGGCCTTTCTCGCGGTGAGTTTCGCCTCCGCTCAGCCGGCCGAGGAGTCCGAGAATGCCCATGTGCGCGCCCTCGTGGACCGCCTCGACCTCGAGCAGTACAAGGCGACCCTTCGCGGCATCACCAAGTTCGGAGACAGGCGCCAGGGAACGAAGCGCAACCGCGACGCGGTCGACTGGATCGAAGCGCGACTTCGAGATGTCGGCTGCACGACCACCGAGCGTGTCGACTACGTCTACGACCCGGCGCCTCGCAATCGGGGGCGTCGCCGCGCGCCAGGCGAGCTCAATCCGAGCGAGGGAACGCCGACCGGGGGCCGGATCGGAAGAAACGGCTCCGGGCCGGGCGGAAGCTCTATTTTCGGCTATCGAGGCCACACCGGCGTCAACACCGATCCCATGGCGCAGCCCGACGAGGCGCTCCGAGAGCTCAACGAGGAGCCGGCTGCGAACGGCCCGAGACAGCAAGTCTATTGCACCAAGGTCGGCACGACCCGCCCGGATGAGATGTACATCATCGGCGCGCATATGGACGGCCACGGTTGGGGAGAGGCCGCCAACGACAACGGATCCGGAACTGCGCTCGTCCTCGAGCTCGCGCGGATCTTCAACGCCCCCGACGTGACCACGGAGCGCTCGATCCGCTTCGCGCTCTGGAACAACGAAGAGACGGGCTTGAACGGCGCACGAGCCTATGTCGAGCAGCGGAGTGAGCTCCAAGGCGTCGAGAACCCGCCGGGCTCCGGCAAATATCCCGAGCCGAAATGGCTCGGCATGATCCAGCACGACATGATGCTCTTCGATCACGGTGCGCCTCGGGCGGACGGCACCGTGAGTCGCGACCAGCGCCCGGAAGCCGACGTCAATGTCGAGTTCCAGTCCGGTGCGGAGTTGTCGGACGAGGCGCGTGACCTGGCCTTTTTCTTCAAAGCGGCCAACGATGCCTACGCAACCGACTATCCCGCGGCCGTCGGGCCCCATATGACCAACACGGACTCGACGCCCTTCATGAATACCGTGCCGGCGATCAGCCTCCGTGAGAACGAGAGAGGGGCGCATGTCGGAGCTGGATGGGATCCGCACTGGCACCAAGTGACGGATCGCTACCAGACGTTCTCGGATAAAGACTTTCGACTGGGACTGAACGCCGGGCAGACGACCCTCGCGGCCATCGCGCTTCTGACAGGCGCTACAGTGACGTCGCCGTGAGCCTCGTCTAGAGTCCTCGACCCGGAAGAGGAGAAGTCAGGCAATGGCGAAGAACGGAAAGCTCCACCTTACGCTCGTCGACGTCCATGGTGAGCACTTGAATGACACGGTCACCATCGACGTCCGACATCGTTTTCTGAACCACCGGAGACGGGTCTCGAATCGCAGTGCACGCAAATCGATCGTGATCGACGGCCTCCACGAGGCGCCGTCCGGGACCTATTCCGTCGAAGTTCGACCGCTCAGCTATCTGCCCTCGATGCATTTCGTGAACGTTCGGTCGGGAGCCGTGACGAAGAAGACCATGACCTTCGCGATCGACCCGGATCGGGTGGGCGAAGTCTCTTTTCCGAAGTACCGCGATCTCGACGATGGCATGAAGCAAGTCCTCCAGCGCAGCGACGAGGTCCTGGAATATGAAGGCGAAAAAGGGAAGAAGCTCTATGACGCCGTCGACCCGGTGCGACGGGCCGGTCTCCTGAACATCGCGACCAAAGCGTTCGTCACTCCCTTTGCTAACGGTGCGGGCTTTCTCGAGCACGTGACGCTCATCCGGCTGCAGGGCGACCGGCTCTACGCGCGCGTGCCGAAAGCGCTCCATCACGAGGTCGAGCACAGCGTGTCGGACGGCAGGTTCCGTCCAGTGGGTGGTTCCCTTCACGATTCACCGGTCGATGGCTTCGAGCCGGCGGGGAGCTTCAAGACTCCGGATCGCTACGGGAATCTACAAATGACGTTCTTCGCCCAGGGTGACGAGCGCATCGTCGATGTGGATATCGATGACGCCTCGGGCTTGGGTCACGTTTTTCAGGTCGTCCGGAACACGTTGACCGGCCGTCCGACGCACCCGTACGACATCCATCAAATTCTGGTACATCACCAGCAGCTGGATCCGGGATACCGACTGCTCCCGCAGACGGACTGACCTCTTTATCAGGGAGCGAAGGAGGCGGCGTTCACGTAGGTCGTGGAGCCGAGCGTCAGCACGACCTCCTGCTCGAAGACACGCCCGTCGCCCGCGTCGAGCCGGACCTGATACTGCCCGGGAGGGATGGGTGCGAATCGTCCGGGAGACATTCCGAGTCGCTGATCATCGAGCCAAACCACAGCAGGCTCCGCGCTCGTGACCTCGAGCGCGCTTGGGTAGCGCTCGGATAGAGGTGGCTCGTCCGGCGCCCCTGAATCGCTCGGAGCGGCCGTCACCTCGACGCCGTTCGGAGCAGGCGCATCGGCAACCGGTGTGGGCGCCGGCGACTGCGAGACCTCGTCCGGGCGCGACGGGCTCTCGACCGGGTTGGCGTTGCTCTGGACCCCGCCCCCGCTATCGTCGGCCAGTACCGCGATCAACACGAGAGCCGCTGCGACGAGAAGGACGACAGCCGCCGCCCACGGAAACGTCGCGGAACCCGTGATGCGCGCGGCGCTCGAGTCTTCGGGCGGCTCGGGCTCGAGACTCTCGTGGCGAGAGATCGCGGCGACGTTCAGCTCCGGCTTCGGGGGCTCCGGTGTTGCCGCGGGGGGAGACGCGCTGGCCGGTGTCGGTGCGGGTGTTGATGGCAGCGCGTGCGGCGCGATGGTTGCGATGGGCGCGGGCTGCGGCGTTGGCGCCGGTTGTTCTTGCGGAGGCGCCTCGATGTCGGGCACTGACGCGCCTTCGAACTCGTAGTGCTCGACCGCAGAACGGACGTGCCTCTCGCGGACGACCCGGTCGTGGTCGACATAGGCATTGAGCAATGCTTGGTTCGCGAGAATATTGATCTCACGAGGAAGCCCGCCGCTGATCTGGTGGACCGCGCGTGCGGCCGCGTGCTCGAAGACCTTGTCGGGAGCATCGCTCCCGGCTGCTTGCATGCGGTCCGCCAGATACACGGTGGTTTCTTCACGGCTCAGAGGATGCATCGTGTACCGCACGCTGATGCGCTGCCGTAAGGGCCTCAGGGAATGCTCGCGCAGCCGCTCGGCGATCTCCGCCTGACCGACGAGGCAAACCTGGATCATCGGGTGGCCGTTGTACCGGAGATTCGTGAGCAAACGAACCTCTTCCAGCACGGCGGTTTCGAGCAAGTGCGCTTCGTCCACGATGAGCACGGGGTGGCGGCCCGACTTGACGAAGCGCTTGAGTCCGGATTCTAGACGCCTGAGAAGCTCGCGCCTGGTCGCCGCGCCGCGTTTCCGGAGCCGGAAAGAACGGAACAGCTCGTCCAGCAGCTCTTCCGGGTCGAGCGGGCCGTTCTCGATGACGGCCAGCGGCGTTTTCTCCGGAAGCTTGCGACAAATCGCACGTACCGCGGTGGTCTTTCCCGTCCCCACCTCTCCCGTAAGGAGCATGATCGCGTCCTGGTTGCCGCGTGCGTAGAAGAAGTGCTGGACTGCCTCGTCCAGCTCGCTGGACGCAAAGATACTTGCCGGATCCGACAAAGCGGGAAACGGGTTCTCTTTGACTCCGAAATGGCGCTCGAACATTTAGAAAGACCTGCGGCGAGGGATACATCTATCTTAGCAGGTAGACAAGCAGGCTACCCACTCGGTGGGGGCTAAATCGGCGTCGAGAGGATTTAGGCGAGTGCGCGCGCGACGAGCGTGCTGACCCTCGACGGAAGCTCCGCGACGGAGGCGCCGGCGTCGCGGAGCGCGGCTACCTTGGAGCTCGCCGAGCCCCGCCCGGCGGAGACGATGGCTCCCGCGTGCCCCATACGGGTGCCTTCGGGCGCGCTCGCTCCGGCGATGAACGTGACGACCGGTGTGGACATCGCCCTTATGAACGGCGCCGCGTCCTCTTCCATCGTGCCTCCGATCTCACCAAGGAGAACGACGGCCCGGGTGTCGGGGTCTTGCTCGAAACGAGCGAGTGCGTCGTAAAAGGTCGTGCCGACGATAGGATCGCCGCCGATACCGATGAAGCCGGTTTGACCGAGACCACTCCGGACGAGCTCGAGGCAAACGAGTGTCCCCAAGCTTCCGCTACGGCTAATGACGCCGACCGGACCTTTCGTGAAGATGGAAGGCTCCCACGCCGGGAGGATGCCGATGAAGTGACTTCCCGGATAAGCGATCCCCGGTGAGTTCGGGCCGATGATGCTCACGTCGTTCTCGTCGGCCTGGGCGAGAAACTGCATGGTGTCCTGGACCGGGATGTGCTCGGTGAGGAGGACGATGGTTTCGAGTCCCGACGCGATCGTCTCCCGCACCGCGGTGGACGCGGCTCGCGGCGGGACGAAGAGGACGCTCGTGTCCGGATGTTGGTCCCTGACGGCGTCCTCCACCGAGTCGAAAACCGGAACGTCGTGAACGGATTGCCCTCCTTTTCCCGGGGTGACTCCGGCGACGATCTGGGTGCCGCATTCGATCATCCGCTCCGTCCAGTAGCGAGCTTCACGCCCGGTGATCCCTTGAACGAGGACGCGCGGCCTATGCATGTTGGATCGCGTCCCTGATGGCGTCGTCCATCGTGTCGAAAGGCTCGACCCCGAGCGAATCTCTGACATTCTGTCGCGCTTCGCGCTGTCCGGTGCCGTGAATGCTGAACGAGACGGGGACACCGGGTGCGATCTCCGCCCACCCTGCGAGGAGGCCTTCGACCATGACGTCCGTCCGCGCGTAGGCGCCGCACAGGTTGACCAGCAAGCTACGCACGTTCGGGTTCCCCAGTACGATCTCGAGGGCCTGTCGTCCCTTCCGGTAGGCGTCGCCTCCAATTTCCATGAAGTTGGCGGGGCGACCCCCGTGAAAGCGAACCGCGTCGAGTGTGGCCATCGTGAGGCCGGCACCGTTCGCGAGCACGCCGACCTCACCGTCGAGCTCGACATAGTAGAGCCCGTAGCTATGTGCTCTTAGCTCGAGCGGGGTACCGGATCGCCGTGGGAGGTCCAGCTCCGGGTGGCGGGAGAGCGCGGCATCGTCCACGCTCAGCTTTGCGTCGAGCGCGATGGGCTCGCCCGCTTCGTCGATCGCGAGGGGGTTTACTTCGACGAGCTCCGCGTCGACTGCCCGATAGCACTGATACAAGCTTCGAAAGGTGTCGTGTATTTCCTCTGGAAAAGCGTTGAGCGTGTCGAGGGTAATGCCCGAGCGAATGTCGACAGGCCTCTCGACGAACGACGACGCTGGGGCCGACTCGATCTCGACGCCGCCCTCGTCGGAGAAGACGAGCGTTGGACAGCGTCGACTACGGTCGGTCACGACGCACGCGTAGAGCTCTCGTGCGACGTTGATGCGCTCTTCGATGCGGAGGCGATCGATACCCTCCTTCGATAGCAGATCTCGAGCTTCCGCCTGCGCGGCTTCGGGGCCGTCCGCGAAACGGATGAGCCCGGCTTTGCCGCGTCCGCCCATCGCGATCAGGGGCTTGATGACGCTTCCGCCGGACAGCTCCGTCGCGATCGCGGCGGCCTCCTCCTCGGTGGACGCTTCCGCCCCGCGCGGGATACGGATGCCGTGATCGTGCAGGAGCCGTTTGGCTCGTTGCTCGTCAAAGTCCATCGGCCTCGAATCTTCTCCGGTAGTCGCCGAACAGCTCCTCCTCCGTCGGCGTTGACGCCGCGATAGGCCGCGCGACGCGCGTGATGTTCAAGAAGTGCCGGTAAGTAATGTTGTCCGAAGTGCTGTTGCCGCCCCACGTTCCCGCCGCGAGCGAGAGGGTGAAGTCGAGTCCGTTCGCGAAATCGCCGCCGTTTCCGATGCAATGTGCCTGGTTGACGAGAACGCGGCACACGTCTGCTCTATCGGCCAGCGCCTCGATATGGTGGTCGTCTTCCGAGTGGATGCCCACGGAGTGTCCACGGCCTTGGTAGGCGAGGATGCGCTCGATCAAGTCGAGCGCGTGGTCGAACCCGTCGAAACGGTAGAGGCTCACCACCGGTGCGAGCTTCTCGCCCGAGAACAAGAAGTCGGGGCCGACGCCCTCCTCCTCGACGACGAAGAGCTTCGCCTCCGCGGCCTTTGGGCCGAGACCGGCCAGCATCGCCAATCGCTCGGGAGATTGCGCGACGGCCGCACGGTTCAGCGCGCCGTCGGACCAGAGAGCGAGCTCGAGCTTTTGCTTCTCCTCGTCGTTCGCCAAGTACCCACCTCGTTCGCGGAGCGCCGCGACGAGCGTGTCGTACACGGAATCTTCCACGATGAGGGCGTTCTCGGACGAGCAGCTGGTGGCATAGTCGAAGGTCGCGCTCGCGAGGATCTTCTCGGCCGCGTCCGCGATGTCCGCCGTATCGTCCACGATCACGGGGGCGTTACCCCGGCCCACTCCGAGCGCCGGCGTGCCGCTCTGATATCCCGCCTGGACGTTCGCCGGGCCGGCGGTGACGACGATGAGGTCTGCGGCTTCCATGAGGGCTCGTGAGCGCTCCTTGCTCGCGGCTTTGTCGCTCGCGATGAGAGGGAAGTGCTGCACGGTGTCCTTGGGTACGCCCAGCTTTTCCAGCTGTCCGTGCACGAGCCGCACGAGCTCGCGGCACGTGCCGTCCGCTCGAGGGTGCGGAGCGACGATCACCGCGTTTCGACCTTTCGTCGTGATCATGATGTTGTTGATGGGTGTTGCACCGGGATTCGTTACCGGAGTAAACGCGGCGATGACGCCGACCGGCTTCGCGATCTCGACGATTCCTTTTGCCGGATCCTCCTTCAGCACACCGACCGACGTCGCGCCGGTCAAGTCTCGAAGGGTTCCCATCGTCTTGCGGCGGTTCTTTAGGGTCTTGTCCCGGGCGTTTCCGAGCCCGGTCTCCTCAGCGGCCATCCGTGCGAGGGACTCCGCATGATGGACCCCGACCCAGGCGGCCGCCGTGACGACGTCGTCGATCCGAGCTTGGTCGTAGCCCGCGAGCTCCTGTTGTGCGACGCGCGCCCGTCGGATGACGTCTTCGACATCTGTCATTCCAAACCTCCAACGATCGTCATCGAGAGCCCAACGGATACGGCGGCGAAGAGTGTCATGACGATGCCGGCCTTCGCCATGTCCCGTATCGAGAAATATCCGGCTGAATAGGGAATGACGTTCGTCGGGCTCTCGGTAACGAGAATGAACGCGAGCGACGCCGTGAACGCGGCGGGGCCCGCGAGAGACCACGCATCGAGACCGAGGCTCGCGGCGAGTGCAACGAGGATGGGCATGATGATCGTGCTCGTGACCGTGTTACTCGAAAAGAACAGATGAAGCGTGGCGACTCCGAGGACGATGACGCTCGGGCGTATCAATGTCGGGACGTCGCCAATCCGTCCCAGGAGAACGAGCGCAAGCCACTCGGCGGCGCCGGTCTCGTAAACCATCATGCCGAGCGAGATACCGGCGACGATCAACAATATTCCGCCCCAATCGACGTCCGCCTGAGCTTGCTTCCACGACAGAATCTCCATTCCCGGAAGGAACAAGGCGACCCCGCCGAAGAGCGCGACGGCTTGAATGGGAAAGGGCGAGATCAGCCAAAGTGCGATCGTCGTCGTGAACACGACGAGTGTCTTGATTTCACCCGACGAGAGGGGGCCCATCCGCTGCAATCGCTGCTCGAGCTCTTCATGCGTCACCGGGAGCCGTTCGAGCTCGGGCGGAAACAGACGAAGGAGAATCTGCCACGCGCACGGAAGCATGAGAACCGCAGCGGGGAGTCCGTAGCGCATCCAGCCGAGGAACGTGATCTCGACGCCAGCGAGATCTTGAAGGTAGCTCAGTGCGATTGGATTGGCGCCCGTGCCCGCAGGCGTCGCGATGCCGCCGATGAGCGGCCCGAATGCACAAGCGATCATCAAAGCGCGGCCGAAATTGCTCTCGAGCGGCCTGAGCTCCGCATCCTGCAGCACCCCGACGCCCAGCGGAAGCATGATCGCGGCCACCGCCATATCGGTGATCCACATGGACAGAGAGGCGCCGGCGACGAGAAAACCGAGGAGGACCCGATCCGTCCGGGTTCCTACTTTCAAGAGGATGGTGAGCGCGAGCCTCGGCCCCAAACCGGAGCGGGCGAACGCGGCGGAGAGAAGCAGGACGCCGATGAAGAAGGTGATGATCGGGTTCCCGAAGCCCGTCCGAACGACCTCGGCATACGGCGCCACTCCGAGCGCGGGCAGAAGCAGCAACACGAACAGGGACGTCACCGCGAAAGGGAGCGCCTCGCTCACCCAGAGCACGACCGCAAAAGCGAGGACGGCGAGACACGCTTTGCCGTCTCGTCCCAACTCGACCGGGCCTGCCGACGTTTCGAAAGACGCCGGCACTCCCATGAAGTGGATGCCTGTCATGACCGCGAATGCCAAGGCGAGAAGGGAGAGCCGCTTCATTCGGCGAGAAGCCTACGGGAGGTGTCGGGTGCAGTCAACGGGGGGAGGCGTGGAGGCGGTCGCGCGAGGTATTGCAGTCGGCGGACAATGCGTAGGGAAAACTCTACGATTGGCGTCACGGAATTCGTGAAGATAGCCCACTATTCTAATAGTGAAGGTGCCGGAAGGGAGTTCCGCCGTGAAGCAGCCTGTGCGTCTTGACGGTTTTACCCTCATCGAGATTCTCGTGGCCATGATGATCACGATGATCGTGATGGCTTCGGTGTTCGCCCTGTTCGGAGGTAGCCAGAAGAGCTTCGAGCGGGAGAACGAAGTTGCCGACATGCAAATGTCGACGCGTTCGGGTGTCGAGCGATTGAGCCGCGACTTGACAATGGCGGGCTATCGCACCCCACCGGCCGCCGCCGTGTTATGGAACGACGGCGGAGGGATCAATCCTGACGAGATCACGATCGTTCATGCGGACCCGAACGTTCCGACGTCGCGGCCCCTTCAATGCGGTGGTGCCGGACGGGGAGGAGGCCGTGGACCTTGCGGCACGATCGGGCAGTCTGCAACGCTTTTCCTGGACCCGCTCACCTTCGACCCGGCTCCGCCGAGTTTGGAGGATGCTTATGCGAGCGGCATGGTCCTCGCGGCCATCGAGACCGAGGATTGCAACGGCGACGGGCAAGTTGGCTTCGTCCCCTTCGTCGTGACCAACCCACCGACCCTTACGAGCGCGGGCGGCTCGCCAACGCTCAACGTGAATCACAATCCAGGTTCCGCGGGCGGCGACATCAATCCGCCGGGCGGGTTCAATGGTGAAATACGTGAGGATTGCGCCATCGTCGGCCGCTTTCGCATCATTCAATACCGTGTCAGCGAGGAGCCGCCGGCCGGAAACCCGACGCTCGAGAGGCGCGACCTGAGCGATGGTAACGTTTGGCGGTCGGTAGCGCTCAACATCGAGAACCTTCAGTTTCGCTACGGTGTCGGTACCGTTGCCGCCGTCGTCGATGTTCCGGCAGTACCGACCGATGACCCCACCACTTGGATCAACCGGGTCGATCTAACGTTGACGGGCCGGACCGACCGCAAGAACCTGCAGGGGTCGTCACCGGGTGTTTTCGATATCGACGACACTTATATTCGGAAGTCGATCTCGAGCACCGTCAGCTTGAGAAACGTCGCTTCCGCGGCCGCGAACCGGGCTCTCGATGACCTCGCGGAGGAGACGCCTCCCTAGCGATACTGCGGCGCCGCTCTGCGGGTAAACAGGCTCGCCTTTTTACGTTGGCGTGCTCGTTCGGTACACTCTGCCCCTATGACCATTGGCAGGCTCGCCGCCTTGGCGCTCGTGCTCCAGATCTTTGGCGGGGGACATATCGGCTTCGCTCAGCCGGCTGATGAGGACCTGCGCGTGCTCGCGGACTGGATGCGCTTCTCCGACGCGGAGAACGCTCTCTACCATCATTTTCGAAGGCAAGCCGACGATCTGCTCGAAGCGCGCGCCGCGGAGATTTTGACGATCGACTCGCGTGAGGGGTGGCTCGCTCGCCAGGAGGAGGTCGCGGCTGCGCTGCGCCGAGCGATCGGGCCGTTGCCCGCGAGGACGCCGTTGAACGTGAGGATCACGGATACCGTGGTGAAGCCGGGCATCCGTGTCGAAAAGCTCGTCTATGAATCCGTACCGGGGTTTCACGTGACGGCGGCGCTCTTCCTCCCGGACGAGATGGAGGCGCCCGCGCCGGCGATCCTGTTCGCGAGTGGGCACAGCGTGGATGGCTTTCGCGCGCCCGCCTACCAAACGATGATTTTGAACCTGGTGCACAAGGGATTCATCGTGCTCGCGTTCGACCCCGTCGGACAGGGGGAGCGTTTGGAGTACGTGGACGAGACGACGGACGAGCCTCTCTTCGGACCCACTCGTCAACACTCTTACCCGGGCGCGCAGCAGTTGATCGTCGGACATTCTCCCGCACGACTGATGATCTGGGATGCGATTCGAGGCATCGACTATCTGGTCAGCCGCGACGAGGTCGATCCCGAGCGCATCGGCGTCACCGGGCGCTCGGGCGGGGGTACGCAATCTTCCTTCGTCGCCGCGCTCGATGAGCGAGTGCTCGCGGCTGCGCCGGAAGCCTACTTGACGAGCTACGGGCGGTTGTTCGCGTCTCGCGGGCCCCAGGACGCGGAGCAGAACTTCGTGCACGGCATCGCGCTCGGGCTCGATCATCCGGATCTCCTCGAAGTCCGCGCACCGAAGCCGACGCTCGTCATCGCAACGACGCGGGATATCTTCAGCATCCAGGGCACCCGGGAGACCGTAGCCGAGGCCCGTCGGGCGTTCGACGTGCTCGGTGACGCGTCGGCTCTCGAGATGGTCGAGGATGATGAAGGCCACGCGTCGACGCGTCGCAATCGGGAATCGATGGTTCGATTCTTTCAAGCTTCACTCGGCCGCCCCGGTGAGGCCCACGAAGATGAAGCGATACAGGCGCTGTCCGCGGCGGAGCTCACCGTGACACCCACCGGGGCGGCCGAGTGAAGCTT
>Ga0315338_1000994_pt1 | contig 43843 bp, 34 predicted proteins | sample ASW8metaG_FD_204518 | JGI IMG/M metagenome (GOLD analysis project Ga0315338, IMG submission 204518) | Ammonia-oxidizing marine archaeal communities from Monterey Bay, California, United States - ASW #8 | ecosystem: Environmental > Aquatic > Marine > Coastal | place: USA: California | collected... | reverse complement strand
CCCGCGCTTCGCCGATGCTCCAGATCCAACCCAATTTAAAACCTATCGATCTTGCCGACAAGCTCAAGCGGCTCTGGAAGCTGTCCGCGCAAAAAATCCGTGCGATTGAGGAAGACTCAAACAGCAAGGCGACGAGTCCGGTCTTTACCGTCAATGGCCGCTACACCGCCCAGGGCTGGACCGAGTGGACGCAAGGGTTTCAGTTCGGTTGGCAGATTTTGCAATTCGACGCTACAGGCGATGAAGCGTTCCTGAAAATGGGCCGCGAGAACACCATCGCCAAGATGGCGCCACACCTGACCCATTTCGGCGTCCACGATCACGGCTTTAACAATGTGAGCACCTACGGCAACCTCCGCCGGTTGATGCTTGAGGGCCGCATCGCCCACGAGCAGCGCGAGCTTGAGATTTACGAGTTGGCGCTAAAAGTCTCGGGCGCGGTGCAGGCTGTGCGGTGGAGCGAGACGAGCGACGGCGACGGTTACATCTATTCTTTCAATGGGCCCCACTCTCTGTTTTGCGATACGATCCGCTCACTCCGTTCCCTGGCGCTTGCCCACCGGCTCGGCCACCGCCTGCTCGATGAAAACGATACGGACATTTCGCTGCTCGGACGCTTGCTAGAACATGCCCGCACGACTGCCAGCTACAACGTCTACTACGGAGAGGACCGCGATAGGTATGATGTGCCGGGCCGAGTCGCCCACGAGGCGATCTTCAATGTGAATGACGGGCAGTTCCGCTGCCCGAGCACGCAGCAGGGGTACTCCCCCTTTACGACCTGGACCCGTGGCCTGGCCTGGATCCTCACCGGTTATGCCGAAGAGCTCGAATACCTCGAAACCTGCCCCGATGAGGCCCTGGCCGAGTGTGGCGGTCGGGCACAAAACGAGGCGCTCATGCTGCGGGCGGCAACCGTAGCGGCCGAGTACTACCTCCAAAACACACCGATCGACGGGATCCCCTATTGGGATACCGGCGCACCGGGCCTTGTCGAGATGGGCGATTACCTCTCGCGGCCAGCAGAACCGGTCAATACCTACGAGCCGGTCGACGCTTCTGCCGCGGCGATCGCAGCACAGGGATTTTTGCGGCTCGGAAACTATCTCCAGGGAGACGATCCAGAACGGGCCGACCGCTACACCGCGGCAGGCCTGACCATTCTAAACCGGCTGCTCGAGGAACCCTATTTGAGCACCAGCGAAAACCATCAAGGCCTCCTGCTGCACGCGATCTACCACCACCCGCGGGGCTGGGACCACCGGTCTGATGCGAATCAGGTGCCCTGCGGAGAGTCGTGTCTCTGGGGCGATTACCATCTGGCTGAAGCGGCACTGCTCGTTGACCGGCTTGCCCGCGAGCAACCCTACCCGACATTTTTCGGGCCGGTAGACCGTTAGAAGGGCCAGCTCCGCGAAAGCGATTTTTTCTGCTCGGCCGTCAGCTGCCGGATTCCGCTCTTGGCAAGCCGCAGGAGGTCGGACAGTTCTTTTTCACTGAAGGTCGCCTCTTCGCCGGTCCCCTGCACTTCCACAAAACGGCCCCCACCGGTCATCACCACGTTCATGTCGACCGCCGCGGCAACATCTTCGTGGTAATCGAGGTCGAGCACCGCACGACCGTCCACCATCCCCACACTCACCGCCGCTACGCTATCGGTGAGCGGGAGCTTGCTCTTTTTCGTCCCACCCGTTTTGATCGACCGCAGGGCATCGACCAGGGCGATGAAGGCACCGGTAATGCTCGCCGTCCGTGTGCCGCCATCCGCCTCGATCACATCGCAGTCGATCGTAATCATCTGTTCACCAAGGGCTTCTAGGTCGACCACCGCACGCAAACTGCGGCCGATCAATCGCTGGATCTCCGTGGTACGGCCATCGATCTTGCCACCGCGGTCGCGGCGTTTGCGGGGACTGGTACTGCCCGGCAGCATGCTGTATTCGGCCGTCACCCAGCCCTTGCCTGCGCCGGCCAGCCACGGGGGGACATTCGTCTCCACGCTCGCGGTACACAAAACACGGGTAGCGCCCGCTTCAATCAACACGCTCCCCGGGCTTACGCGTGTGTATTTGCGCTTCATTTTTATCGTTCGCAACTGGTCTTTCCGCCGCTTGTCGTGCCGCATGAAATACAATCTCTCCAAATATTGGGTTTGGGGGCTGTCGTTTACCGAAAACAACGCCTTGCGTCACCTGCTGTTATGGACTCGATCCGAGCAACCACGCCAAAACACCTTTTTGTACATGCATCCGGTTGGCTGCCTGTTGAAAAATGACACTTTGAGGCCCGTCGATTACCTCTGCGGTCGCCTCCAGACCCCGGTGGGCCGGCATACAGTGCATAAAAATCGCCTGCTCGGGAGCCTCCGCCATCAAGGCACCATTGACCTGATAGGGAGAAAAGTCACGCATCCGATGCTCCCGCTCTTCCTCCTGGCCCATGCTCGCCCAGACATCGGTGTAAATAGCATCGGCACCGCGAACCGCCTCGACCGGGTCGGTCATAATCTCGACCGCCGCCCCCGGGACCTCGCGATGGATCCGTTCCAGATAGGGCTCGGCCAACTGATAACCTTCCGGCATGGCTGCCACAAACCGCATCCCCATCTTAGCACAGCCGATCGCCAGCGAACGGGCCACGTTGTTCCCATCGCCGACCCAGGCAATCGTCGCATCGCGGATACCGCTAAAATGCTCGCGGACCGTGTAAAGATCTGCCAACGCCTGACAGGGGTGCGCGACATCACTCAAACCGTTGATCACGCTGCAGGAACAGTGCTTGGCAAAGGCCGCCAGTCGCTCGTGTTGCCTGGTCCGGGAGACGATCACATCCACATACTGGCCCAAGACGCGACCGAAATCTTCAATACTTTCCCGTTTTCCAAAACCGACATCATCTCCTAAAAACAGGCTTCCCCCACCGAGTTGTAGGATTGCCGTCTCAAAACTTACCCGTGTCCGCAGCGACGGCTTTTCAAAAAGCATCGCCAGCACACGGCCCGGAAGGATCGGCTCCCGGAGCCCGTTTTCGTATTTGGATTTCAAGTCGCGAGTGATGGCAAAAATTGCATCAAACTCCGCCGGCTCAAGATCAAAAAGTGTTAACAGATGTCGCATTGATTCAGTCAATCTGGTCGTTGAGAAAATATTAGACAAGTTGCTTGATGACGCCAGCGAGAATATCGCAGCCCTCGTGGGCCTCTGCATCGGTCAGCGTCATGGCCGGCAACAGGCGAATAACATTGCCTTGGGTACAATTCACCAAAAGGTTCTCCTTCATGCAGCGGTCCACCACCTGCTCTCCGTCCGCCTCGATCTGCAGGCCGATCATCAGACCCAGAATACGCAGCTCCCGGACCAGTTCACATTCCGCGGCGAGTTGCTCGAGCCGCTCACGAAAGATTGCCGAGAGAGCTGCTGCGCGGCTGAGCAGATTTTCATTTTCGATCATTTCCAACGTTGCAATCCCCGCCGCTGCCGCAATCGGGTTACCGCCAAAAGTTGCCGCATGCATCCCGGGCCGCAGGCTCGGGGCAATTTCCGCCGTGGTGAGCATCGCACCGCCTGCAATGCCACCACAAAGTGATTTCGCGAGGGTCATGATATCGGGAACCACATCAAAATGTTCGTAGGCGAACCACTTGCCGGTGCGGCCACAACCGGTCTGCACCTCATCGAATATCAAGAGCAGCCCGTAGTCGTCCGCCAGTTGTCGTAGGCCAGCGAGAAAACCGTCCGGCGGCAAATGGATGCCCCCCTCCCCCTGCACCGGCTCGACCAGGATCGCCGCCGTCTCATCGTCGACCAAACGGGTGGTCGCTTCGAGATCGCCAAAGGGCGCGTAGCGAAAGCCGGCCATCAAAGGCCCGAGCCCTTCGTGGTATTTCACTTGGGCGGTCGCGGCGGTGGCCCCGAGCGTACGTCCGTGGAAACCGCCTTTGAAGGAAATGATCTTGTAGCGATCTTTGGGCGTGTGGAGCCGGGCGAGCTTGATTGCCGCTTCGTTCGCTTCGGCTCCGGAGTTGCAGAAAAACGCCTGACCGCCGAACGAGCGTTCCGAGAGCATCTGCGCCCAGCGGCCCTGCAACCTTGTCTGCCAGGTATTGGGCACGTGAATGAGTTCCTGCACCTGCTGCCCGACAGCATCCACAACTGCCGGCGGGCAGTGGCCGAGAAGGTTGCAGCCCCAGCCTGGGAACAGGTCGAGGTACCGGTTGCCCTCTGTGTCCCAGACCTGCGAACCGTTGCCCCGCGCAATCGCAACAGGGAAACGGGTGTAATTCGGCACCACATAACGAGCGAACAGATCGCCGATGGTATCCGATTCGGTGACCTCGGTATTCACACTGGATCCTTCACAATTTCAGTTCCCACTCCCTTGTTGGTATAAATTTCCAAGAGCAGCGAATGGCGCAAGCGTCCATCAATAATATGGGTTTTGCGGGCTCCGGTCTTGATGGTTTCTAGACACGCTTCAATTTTAGGAATCATCCCCGACTCAATCACCCCCTGAGTAATCAGCTTGCTTGCCTCACCCACCGGGAGCGTACTGATCAGTGACTCCTCTTCATGTTTATTTCTGCGGACACCATTGATATCGCTAAGAAAGACCAGTTTGTCGGCATTTAATGATTGGGCTACCGCACTGGCCACGGTATCCGCATTGACATTTAATTTTTCGCCATCGTCGGAAACGCACATTGAAGGAATCACTGGTACGGTACCGGCATAGCAGAGGTTTTCGATGGTTGCTTTATCGACCCGGGTAATTGTACCGACATGGCCCACATCGACCGCAGCACCCTGCTCGTCAAAGAGTTCGATTTTTTCACCGAAAAGAACGCAGCTACTGTGAAAGTTGAGTGGCATGGAACGGCCACCAAGTTCTTCAATTTTAGCGGCAATGGACTCATTGACCTCGTAGCAAAGAACCTGCTCGACAATTTTTAACGTCTTTGCATCGGTCACCCGTCGACCCTGTACAAAATGAGGCGCAATATCTGCTGCGTCCATCGCGCGACTGATGGCCGGCCCCCCGCCATGCACCAGGACCGGTCGCATGCCGACGGTCTCCATGAATACGACATCCAACAGAAGATGGCGCAGCGCATCTTCGTTTTCCATCACACTACCGCCGACCTTGATGACGGTGATTTTGTCGCGCAAAGCGCGGATCCAGCCGAGTGCCTCAATCAGCACGTCCGCTTTTTGTATGGCTTTTTCCAAGGCATCGGCCCCTTACCAAAACAAAGAACCCCAAAGGCCGCAGGGGCGGCCCTCAGGGAATATTTGAGCTTAACAGAATCGATATAGTGGGAAAAGCGGACCAACACCTCTCACCGACAGTTGAGACAGCGGTATGGGGAACTATCCTATTTTACGCCACAATCAACTCGCCACTGTCGATCGTTAAACTCTCGAAAGACTGACGCAACCTGTAGTGGCTAGGCGATGATCCTCAGGTGTGGCATGATGGAAAGCATCGAGAAGGCATCCGTAGGCCAGCCCCCCTCTCGCATCTGTCGGGGCCCGGCAACTCGCAGGAAAATTCTCATGAAAAATCGTACTGCCATCGTGATGGCTGCCGGCAAGGGGACCCGCATGAATTCGGACCTCCCCAAGGTTCTGGTCCCGGTCTGTGGTCGTCCAATGGTGGAATACGTCTACGATGCCCTGCGTGAGGCTGGAGTCGACCGTCAAATTGTGGTTATCGGCCACCGGGCGGATCTGGTTCGAGAACAGATGGCCGGTCGGGAAGATGTGGTATTTGTTGAGCAAACCGAGCAGCTTGGCACAGGCCATGCCGTGATGATGTGCCGCGATCAGCTTATCGACTTTGAGGGTCCAGTGCTGGTGGTCGCGGGCGACTCACCCTTGATGCAGGCCGATTCGATTGGTGCGTTGTTTGATGGATTTGATTTGCATCGTCCTGCATGCATACTGGGAACTGGCTACCGGGACGATCCGAAAGGCTTCGGCCGTATTGTGCGTGATCAGGAGGGTCAATTCAGTAAAATTGTCGAGCAGAAAGACGCCACGGCGACCCAACTCGCAATCCAAGAGGTCAACCTGAGCTGTTATGTGTTTGATTGTCGGGATTTGCTCAGCGCACTCGATTCTTTAGAGAACACCAATGCCCAGAATGAATATTACGTCACCGACTGTCCTGGAATTTTATTAACGACAGGAAAAAGTGTTGTGGCTTTGGACGTCCTCAAGCCCTGCGAATCTTTGAGCATCAATACCATGGACGACTTGGCAACCGTGGAAACCGAAATGAGCCGAATGGGATCGCGCTGAACATGAAAGACATCAAAATATTCAGCGGTCGAGCAAATCCGGAACTCTCGACGCGGATCTGTGAATATCTGGGGCTACCGCTCGGCCATATTACCCTGGGTGATTTTCCCGACGGTGAGATTGCCTGCAAAATCGAAGAGGACATCCGTGGGAGGGATGTTTTTTTAATCCAACCCACCGGCCCACCGGTCAACAACAATTTGATGGAATTGTTGATCATGATTGAAAGCTGCAAGCGAGCCAGTGCCGAGCGCGTAACGGCCGTGATGCCTTATTACGGGTATGCCCGACAAGATAGAAAAGACGAGGGTCGGGTTCCGATCACCGCAAAACTGGTCGCAAATCTGATCACCCGTGCTGGGGCCGACCGGGTGCTGACGATGGACCTGCATGCGGCTCAGATTCAGGGTTTCTTTGACGTGCCGGTCGACCACCTATATGCGGCACCTGTCATGAACGAACACTTCAACTCGAAAAATCTAGCCTCCGACAAACTTGTGATTGTCAGTCCGGATGAGGGAAGTATTAAACGGGCCCTAGGACATGTGAAACGATTGGGGGGCTCTCTGGCCATCGTCGACAAGCGCCGCAGCAGTGCGGAAAAAACCAGCCAGGAAAATATCATCGGGGGTCCCGTTGAGGGAAAAGTGGTCCTAATGTTTGACGACATCATCAGCACTGCCGGTTCAATCTGCGGTGCTGCAAAGATCCTCGATCGCAACGGGGCTAAAGAAATCCATGTGGCAGCGACCCATGGTGTCCTCTGTGGACCGGCAGTTTCCCGAGTGGAAGAAGCACCGATCACCAGTCTGGTGCTGACCGATACGCTCCCCCTGAGTGAAAACCAACTCTTGCCAAAAACAGTGGTTTTGAGCGTTGCTTCCCTTTTAGGCGAGGGAATCAAGCGGATCCATCGCAACGAATCGGTGAGCCGCCTTTTCGACTGAGAATTCAGCAGCTATCGCGGCGTCAATATTGGCACGCGGTGGGCCACGGTGGCCTGAGCGAGGATTCCCCACTGCCGGCCAACAGGTCACGAGCAGGAAATAGCCTCCTCCTCGGCCTTGAAATTGCAGCAGATTCAGCGACAATTGTGAGTTTGCAGCATCCTGAGAGAAATTTGGAAGGTAGCGTCGATGGCGGAGACATTGGAAGTCCGCGAACGAGAATCGCGTGGCAAACGGAGCGCCCGCCGGTCGCGGGCAGCCGGTCGCACCCCAGCAGTCCTTTACGGACATGGTGGTCCCTCGATCAGTTTGAGCGTCGATTCGAACAAACTCACAGCGATTGTGAATCGAGCGGCCCACCTGGTAGCCCTCTCTGGGGCTGTTCAGGAAAATGCATTGTTCCGAGATATCCAGTGGGACCCGTTGGGCAATGATATTCTGCATGTTGATTTTACGCGTGTTGATGCAAAAGAGCGTATTGAAGTCGCGGTCGCTATCGAATTACGCGGCGTTGCACCGGGCACAAAAATGGGCGGGATCATGAACCAGCAAATGCATGAGTTGTCTGTGGAATGTCCGGCTATGGCCATTCCTGATAAACTTGAAATCAATGTCAATACTCTAGAACTCGGTGAATCGATCCTTGCATCGTCGATCAATTTGGCCGAAGGAGTCAATCTGCTCTGCGATCCACAAGCGATCATCATCCAGTGCCTGGAACCGATGCCGGAAGCGGATGATGAGGACGAAGCGATCACGGATGGAGCTATCGAGCCAGAAGTTATTGGCCGCAAGACTGAAGATGATGGGGAGACGGGGGCGGCGTCCTAAAAATCAATGGACAACCGTAATCATCCGGCATAATGAAACTTGTCGTTGGACTGGGAAATCCTGGTCGCAAATATGCAAAAACGAGACATAATGTTGGTTGGTTTGTATTGGCCAATCTTACACAGAAATATGGCATAAGTAGTCCTAGGGAGAAGTTTTACGGCGAGTTAGTAGAGGCCGTCATCGACGGTGAGCAGATCCTGTTTTTGGCACCGCATACTTTTATGAATCGGAGCGGGCAGAGCGTGCTGGCGGCACGTGATTTTTATAAAATATCGGAAGATGATCTGCTCGTGATTTGTGACGATTTTAATTTACCACTTTCCAAAGTACGTATGCGACCTAGTGGTAGTGCAGGTGGCCAAAATGGTCTGGCGGACATTATTCGTGTCTTCGGCAGCGATCAGGTTCACCGCCTCCGGATCGGTATCGGGCCGGTGCCCGAAGGTTGGGATCCGTCGGCATTTGTACTGGGAAAGTTCAGCAAGGATGAAAAGCCGTTAGTAGAGAAGTCTGTTTTGCGGGCCGCGCAGGGTGTTTTTCTCTGGGCAAGTGCAGGTATTGACGAAAGCATGAATCAATTCAACTAGATTTCCGGTAAGAAAAATCAATAAGAGGAATAATGTCTTGAACGAAAATGTGTATGAAGGGCTTTTCATTCTGAACGCCAACCGATATAGCCAAGATCCCGGGGCAGTTTCGGGAGCCGTTACGAATCTCATCGAAAGCCAGGGGGGCACGATCCTCGTAAGCCGCCTTTGGGAAGAACGTCGGCTGGCATACTCGATTGACGGACAACGGAAGGGAACGTATTGGCTCACGTACTTCCGGGTGGATGGACAAAAAATCCCTGCGATTAACGAGTTGGCAAATCGCAATAATGATTTCCTGAGGCACTTGCTGATCCGGATCGATCCGCGGATCGTCGACACACTTGTGAGCCATGCACAGCAGTCGGTAGTTGCAGAAAAACCGGCAACAATCAGTCAAACTGAGGAGAAAATGAAGTCGGAAGCGGCCTCTTCGGTCGCGACAATGGAAGCTGAGTAGGTGTTTTGGTCGGGGAGATTGCCCGATTTTGGAAGGTGTGCTATCCTGAAGTACGGTACATTTGTTCAGTGACTGAAGCCTTTTTGCTGGGCTGTACGGACGAAAAGATAGCATACCCTTCGAAGGAGAAACAAACATGGCAAGTTACAATCGTGTTGTTTTGGTCGGCAATCTGACCCGCGACCCCGAGTTGCGTTACATTGCCAGCGGGACAGCAGTCACCGAAATCGGTCTGGCGGTCAATGATCGACGGAAAAGTCAGAGTGGAGAGTGGACCGAAGAGACGCAATTCATCGATGTCACCTTGTGGGCTCGTACTGCCGAGGTCGCTAGTGAGTATCTGAGCAAAGGTTCTTCGGTGCTGATTGAGGGACGTTTGAAGTTGGATCGGTGGGAAAAAGATGGGCAAAAGCATTCGAAGCTACGTGTCGTCGGTGAGAAGATGCAGATGCTTGGTGGCCGTGGCGGTGGCTCAGAACGATCGGGGACCACGGTGGCGGCTGCGACCGCTTCGGTCGATGAACCCGGCCCTCCCGAACCACCAGAAGACGACATTCCATTTTAAGCAACCCCTTTTAAAAAACATTTTTTAAGGATTTGAGTCCGGGATAAAGTTATGGCAAGAGTACGAGCACAGAAACGGTTAAAGCGATCTGCAACCCGAGTCAGACGGCTGCCTCAGGGTCCCCATGGGGGTATTGAACTACTACTCATCCAGTCGGTTGACCATCTTGGCAATCAAGGGGATGTCGTTGAGGTAAAATCTGGGTTCGCAAACAATTACCTTTTGCCCCAAGGCCTGGCAACATTGGCCACAGAACATCACAAACGGATGATTCTAAAACACCAGTCCCGCCTTCAAGAGATCGAACAACAACGACTGGCAGGCCTGCGGACGCTTGCAGATGACCTGTCAAATCAAAGTGTTACCATTGAGGCGAATGCCAATGAGGAAGGACACCTCTACGGAAGTGTCGGTGCGACCGAAATTGTCACAGCGATGAAACGGATCGAATTTTCGTTCACCGAAGATCAAATTCGCCTCGAAGGCCCACTGAGGGAACTCGGACTGTATACCATCAAGATACACCTGGGACATGAGATTGAAGGTAGCCTGAAAGTTTGGGTCGTACCCACTGTTGATGAAGGAGATGAGGCCGCTGCGAGCACCTCCTAGCCCCTCTGTAGGTGACCCTCTGTAGGTGACCCTCTGTAGGTGACCCTCTTAGGCGTTGGCGACGATTACCGACAGAGCAAGAAGAAACTACCGGCAGAGCAATAAGCACCAGGAGGGCAATAAGGATGTCCACCGTCGAAGGAACGAAAAAACGCCGTGGAAGTTCTGGCCCCGGTGGACCCCATCTCTTTGACCGGCAGCCACCCTGCAACATTGAGGCCGAGCGAAACACCCTTGGCAGCATTCTCGTGTTACCGAATGTCTGCGATGAGGTAGTGCTGATTCTAAAGCCGGATGATTTTTATGATGCGTCCCATCGCACGCTCTATTGTCACATTCTCAATATGTATGAGGATGGGCAGCGGATCGATTTAACGCTACTCGTGGATCGACTAAAAAATGCCGGTGATTATGAGAGTATCGGAGGTGCCGCATTTCTAGCGGAAGTGACGCAGTCGGTGCCAACTGCGGCAAATGCCACCTATTATGCCAACATTGTTCTTGACAAAGCAATTTTGCGTTCTCTTATTCACACGGGCACTGAGATCGTTCGCGATGCCTACGACCAAACTCAGGGTGGGCGGGAGTTACTGAACCACGCTGAGGAGAAAATGTTTCGTATTCGCGACCAGCGGACCCAGTCGCGCGAAGTCGCAGAGATTCATGACGTTCTTATGGAGGCGTTCGAGAAAATCGACGCCCGCGTTGAAGGTGGGGCAAGTGGCCTAGGAACAGGCTTTAACGATCTCGATAGTTTGACCGGAGGATTGCACCCCGCGGAATTAGTGATCATTGCGGCCCGACCGAGTATGGGCAAGACGGCATTGGCCACCAATATTGCTGAGTTTGTAGCGGTGGAGGAAGGTCAGCCGACCTTCTTTGTAAGCCTGGAAATGTCGCGTCTCGAACTCGTGCAACGAATGATGTGCTCGCGAGGGGAAATTTCCGGTGAAAAATTCCGCAGCGGGTACCTTGGAGAAGATGACCATAAAAAGCTCATCGAAGTTTCAGCAACGCTTGGGAAAAGCCCTCTGTTCATCGATGACAGTCCGAGCCGTACGGTTACAGAAATAGGTGCTGCCGCACGACGTCTCAAGCGGCGTCAGGGAAGCCTCGGCTTAATTCTGGTTGATTATTTACAACTTATTCAACCCGATAATACATCGGACCCGCGGCAGGAGCAGGTGGCAAAAATGGCTCGGCGACTCAAGGTCCTTTCGCGTGAGTTGGATGTGCCCATTATCTGTCTGGCCCAGTTGAACCGGCAGGCAGAAATGACAAAGGACAATCGGCCAAAATTGAGCCATCTCCGCGAATCGGGGGCCATCGAGCAGGATGCGGACGTGGTCATGATGGTCCATCGTGAAGAATACTACCTGACGGCCCAGGAGCGGGAACAAATGAAAGCGGGGAATCATCCCAATAATTGCCTCGGGGAAGGGAACCTGATTATTGCCAAACAAAGAAATGGCCCCACTGGAGAGTTAAAACTCCATTGGTTCCAGCAATACACCCGCTTCAAAAATGCAGAACGGCACGAATATGGTGAATTCGAGTCGTATGACGCCGAATCTGAGTTCTAATCTGCAATTCCTCCCAACGTTGTAACCGTAGCAAGGGTCGTAGTAGCAGAAGCCTACTCTGCCAGCAGTACCAGCGCTGCCTGTCTTGAAACTGTTATAAGTGGCTGTTCCTGTTCGAATTCGGCTTGTCGCCCGCTGCCCGTTTTTGTATTTCTACCCATCCCTCGATGTCTGTCAGCGATGGATTGCGGGTTCGCGCTGATGAGATCACGACGAATACGCCCGTCCTTTGCATTCGCAATCAAGAAACGGAAAGTATCATATGTGGCGTGGTTTTGCTGCTCGACGGTCTATCCGTTGTGCACTAGCGGCGGCATCAATCGCCTTAGTGGCGTTTAACCCTGTGCCATCGTATGCACAAAGCGATGTGGTCTCCACGACCGAAGATGTTGCGAGTGTACCAGAAGATTCTGATGTCACTATTTCCGATGTTCAAATTACCGGAAACCAGACCGTCACCAAAAAACAGATCCGTGCGGAACTTGATACTCGTGCCGGGGAAAACCTAGACACTTTCAAATTGCAACGCGACGTTCGTAATCTGACTAAAATGGACGGCATTTTTGACGTCAAGGTCAAGACAAAGCCATCGGCGGAGACAAATTCAGTTGTCGTCATTTTCGAAATCTTTGAGTTCCCAAAATTAGAGCATCTCTACTTTATTGGGAACAAGGACATGTCCGACCGTGTTTTGAATCGGAAGTCGGAATTAAAAGTTAACGATCCGCTGAACATCGTGGCCGTCGAAGAGGCCCGCCGGAAGATACTTGCCTTCTATCATGAAAAGGGGTTCAACAAAGCTCAAATCGAAATTAAGGAGGGAACCAAGCGATCGGACCGAGGGGCGGTATTCCTTGTGAGCGAAGGTCCCCAACAAAGAATATGGTCTGTAAAGTTTGTCGGCAATACGATCGTTTCGGGATCGCGCCTTAAAACACAAATCGAGTCCAAGCCAAGTATGATTAAATATGTGTCCACATTTGCCGGAGGTTACGTCGATCGCCGGCAGATCGACGAAGACATCAATCGCCTCACTTCCTATTACCGCAGCCTTGGATATATGGTTGCCCGCGTTAGTAGATCGATGGAATACCGCAACGATGACCGGTGGTTAAATCTGACTTTCGTCATCGATGAGGGTCCGCGATTTACCGTGCGGGATGTGAGTTTTGAGGGGAACGATCTGTTTGACAGTGAACAATTACATCAGTTGCTCAAACTCAAGAAAGGGGACTACTTCGATTTAAGCACTATGAGCAAGGATGTTGCGAACTTAACCGATGCCTACGGCACGCTGGGATTCATCCTAGCCGATATTAAGCCTTCACCACGCACTCTGGAGAACACACCAGAAATTGATTTGGTGTACGACATCACAAGGGGAGATCGCTATGAAGTGGGTCGCATCAACGTGATGATTCAAGGTGAGAATCCCCATACCCAGAGAACCGTGGCATTAAACCGAATTGACCTCCACCCCGGTGACATTGTCGATATTCGGAAAATCCACGACAGCGAACGTCGCTTAAGAGCCAGTGGCCTCTTTAAAAATGATGTTGAACGTGGCGTAAAACCAAGAATTGTTTTCAGCCCTGCAGAAAAACGCGCAACGGTCGCCGAAGGAAAAAAAGACCGCAGATTCCGTGGCCAGAGTCCTGAACCTTCAAAAAAGACCGTAACCGTCCCGAAAATCTACAAACGGCAAACGGGACCGTCCACAACATCCGGGGGGGCCTTGCGTTGATTATCCGCCGGACCATCTTGGTATTGTTCTGCTTTGGACTCACCATCGTCCCAAGGGGCTGGGACCAATATATCTCTATAGCAACGCAAATACACGGTTCGCTCACTGGTGAACAACAACACCTTAAAAACACCCAGCCTGCTAGCGTTCAAGCTGCAGCAAAATCCTCCGCATTCATTATTCGGGGTCAGGAGCCCGACTATGGGGGCTATTATGTGAAAGAACTCCCTCCAGGTGACGACGCTGTGAGGGCTACCGATGACCCTCGTTACCGTACAACAACTCCCAGAACACCCGGTCCTCGTTACCCGGCAAAGACAACGCCAAACCCGACAACAACACAACAGCAGCCACCTGCCCGTTATTCTGCCAAAAATCCCCGTTATCCGACGACAGCGACTGCCACAAATCAGTCGCCTGTTGCCAACAAGACACCGGTAACCGTTTATCCTGCTGGCGCCGGTATCAATGAGCCCGTGAATGCACCGATAGGTACCACCCCGGGACCCTCTAGAATCCAATTGGCTCAGACATTGGGCAATGCTGCTCGAAACGCAACGCCATTTTTGCCAGAGACACCATTGGTCGAAACGCCCCAACCAACCCCGATTGATCTTGATGTAATGCTGGAAGAAGCACAGACCGGCCGAATTATGTTCGGCGTCGGCGTAAACTCCGACTCAGGTTTGGTCGGCAATGTTGTTATCGACGAACAGAATTTTGATTGGCTCCGATGGCCCACAGGAATTGATGACTGGCTCAACGGAACCGCCTTCCGAGGAGCAGGGCAACATTTCCGTCTCGAAGCGCTGCCGGGTACCGAACTGCAACGATATTCGATGAGTTTTGCCGAGCCCTATCTATTTGGAACTTCTGTGAGTTTTGGTGCAAGTGCTTTCTACTATGAACGCCACTATACCAACTGGAAGGAACGGCGTTGGGGTGGACGTCTTAGCCTGGGCTACATCTTTCCAGATCGACCGGATCTTTCTACAACCTTTGCCACCCGCTACGAAGAAATCAACATTTCAGACCCGACCGTACCGACCCCACCGGTTCTCGCTAGGGTCTTGGGCGAAAACCAGTTGGTCGGATTCCGCTGGAATATTGCTCATGACACACGCGACAATGCCTATTTGCCGACCGAAGGCCATCTTGTTGAATTGGCGTTTGATGAACAAATTGGCACCTTTGTTTATCCCCGTTTTGTCGGTGACATTCGCCAATATTTTGTAACTCGCGAGCGACCAGATGGATCGGGACGTCATGTATTGGGAATGGCCGGCACCTTGGGCGTGACGGGTGGTGACACACCAATCTATGACAACTTTTTTGCTGGTGGTTTTGCAACCATCCGTGGTTTCACCTTCCGTGGGGCATCGCCAAAAGATGGCGATGTCATCGTCGGTGGCCATCTTGAGTTCATTACCAGCGTGGAATATCTCTTCCCTCTGACCGCAAACGATAATGTCATGGGCGCGTTTTTCCTCGATGCCGGTACTGTCGAAAGAAACATGAGCATCGATTGGTCTGATTTCAGAGTGACACCCGGTTTTGAATTACGACTCAATGTCCCCGCTCTCGGCCCCGTACCGCTTGCCGTTGGTATTGGTGTTCCAGTCCAACATGCACCGACAGACACTATCCGAAACTTCCATTTCTTTGTTGGGGTCAGTCGCTGAGGTGCAACTCTGTGAGTCAGGATTTCAGAGGAGGCATTGGCCAGATCGGCATCCAGCCTAAGGGCAAAGTGACGCCAGAGATCCAGCGGGCCTCCGATGAGGCCAAAAACGCTACGGCTGCCGCAACGTCTTCCGGGGAACCGATGCCAAGCGGGTGAGACTTCTGGATTGCTTCCCAATCCTCAGCAGTCACATGCTCCAGACATGGTAGAACCATTGGGGTTCGAACCAGAGCGGGGGCGACACCCACCACCCGAACCTTCTGTTCGGCAACTTCCAGGGCTAGAGTCTCTGTAAGACCATTGAGCCCTGCTTTTGTAGCACCGTATACTGTCAAACCCGCTGTTCCAGCCAACGCGGTAGCAGAAGAAATGTTGACGATGACCCCCTTTTTTTTCTGAAGATGTGGTAACAGCGTCTGGCTCATTTTTAAAACGCCGAGCAAATTAACTTCTATAATGCGCTTCCAATCCTTTTCATCCATTTCCACAAAGGGGCCTGCTGATTGGACTCCTGCATTGTTTACCAGAACATCGATTTCCCCAAACTCACGTATGCATGCTTCCGTTGCGTCCGCGACACTGTCCCCATCGGCAATGTCACAGGCATTCCAGAAAACATTTGTCGATTGCGCCCTCAGTTGTTCGATCAGTGCATCGGGATTGCTTCTCGAGAGCAGGGCGAGAGACGCACCTTCATCAGACAATCGCTTGGCAATAGCACCACCAATACCACGCACATTCGCCCCAGTGATAACCGCCACCTTCCCTTCAAACCGCCGATTTGCAACCGGCGAGCGTGATTCTGGGGAGATGTTTTTTTCGTTTGGATTTGTTGTCATCTGTCCTCTTACTGGGCTCTCAAAGAAACACTTACCAGGAATTCATCATTTTTAGAGACCTGATAGTGACTGTCAACAATGCTCATATCCGATTCTCACATAAAGAACCGTCCAGATCTCGAGTGGCCAAGCAGGTGGAAACTTGTCGGTACCCGGCTATTTAACACAAAACCTGCACCATGATTTTCCTGACAGGCTCCGTAGGCAACCGATCAAGTGAACATTGCCCGCGTAGTAAGGCAACCATGTTGGTCCAATGCTACCGCGCCTAGGAATGCTGGCAGCGAAGGCTTTTACAGTCGCTGGCATATCCGATTGTCGCATTTTGCAACAGAACCGCTTCAACGTCCCATTATCATCTTGACCGTGTTTCTTGGTTGTTCTACCCTCTGCCGTCCTTGCCAGAGCTATGCGGGACTTGTCGACGTTATTTTCTGGAATATTGGGTCTGAGCATTTTTTCCAAAGGATAGAACCTTTGAAGTCACTACCCATCGGTTTATTGTTCATTGGGATAAGTGTCTCGCATATGGCAACTGCGACCAACTCTGCAGGCCAGGCGCAGTTGCCTCCAGAGCAAATCATTTTGTTGTCCAATTCACAAGTACTACGTGGCAACGTAACCCTGTACGGAGATCGTTATTTAATTACACGCTCACGCAGTGAATTGCGAATTCCTGTTAAGCAGGTTGAGCGTATTTGCCACGATCTTGATGAAGCCTACATTCATCTTAATAAGAAGGCTTGTTCTGGTTCCGCCATGGACCATCTGCTTTTGGCCCAGTGGTGTCTCGACGAGGGTTTGCGCAATTGCGCACATACACAACTAGATTTGGCAATTAAAAAACAACCAGATCATCCCCGGATACCCCTCATCCGTCGACAACTCCATTCACGTAATTTGCAAGAGAACAATGTCCAAGCAAGGATGGCACAGCCGACCGTTTCACCCAAAGATCTTGAGGCTCTCGTTCATGATATGCCGGAGGGCACTGTAGAATCTTTCACACGCACGGTACAGCCACTCTTAATGAATAGCTGCTCCGCACGTGCCTGCCATGGAAGTGCGGGGGCCAACGATTTTCTTTTACATCGTTTCACCCGAAAACAATCCATTCCACGCAGAGGGACTCTACGGAATCTACATGCGGTGATGAAATGGATTGATCGTGAACGACCTACAGATAGCACTCTGCTACACTATGCCACTACGGCTCACGGCACAAAGACCAATCCAGCGAGCCGAAATCCACCACTCGCTTCGCATGGGATTCCCTTCAAAAGACTCTCCGGCTGGATTGCACAATTCGGCAACGGCGATTTGCCGGCAAACAATGTGCCGGTCGCGACACAATCGCTGGCAGCCCGGACACCTTTTACCAGTGATGCGGGTAGCGTCAAGTCACCTTCTCTGTACAACCGAAGCCGTGAGCAACAGAACGAAAAAATTGGCCGCCGCTCCAACAAGCCCTCTTATAGTCCTCAAAAGCGCCCGCATTTTTTGCCAAAGGACTCGTTTGACCCAGAAATTTTCAACCGGCGCCACCATCCATCACAAGAGGGACAGGCCGAAAAATGAGGCTCTACAGAATATAGACAGCCTCATTCATCCCTCGCAGCCGATGCCCAAACTGGCGCATCGGCTATTTTGCAGCATCGGGCTGCACTTTAGAGCCCACCATAAGGCAGGCCTTTGAGCGTGTCAAAAATTGCCGGCACGCCAATGGACCGGGCGAAACAGATATGTCATTATGAATGGTTTAGACTGCGTCCCTTTGACTTGAAATATCGTTTGCGGTCCTGCAACTAGCTAGGAATAGTCTATGAAGGTCAATCTTTGGATTTGTGCAGCTGTTTTACTAAGCATCTCTGGATGCGGTGGCGATGACGCATCACAATCAACCGCCACAAATGTACCCACCGTTGAGGAGCAACAAGGAGGAGTTGACACTGTCACGGAACAGCAAGCCAACCATTTGATTAAGCCGAATCCCATCAATGCCTTGAGTGAGATCGGGCGACTCCCGCTAACACCTCAATTTATTCAAGCACAGAAAGTCGAAAAGAAATACCCTAATGGCGAACCTCAACGCAGTCTAACCATTCATTTTTATCGCGATGGTCCAAACCTTTTTCATGGAGACTTTAAGGAATGGCATCCCAATGGCATCCTCTGGAAACAAGGAACCTATGATGAAAATCGCCGCATCGGCGAGTGGAAATTTATGGATGAAAATGGCACATTAGCCAAACATGCTTTCTATAGCTCCGATGGGATACCTGATGGCGAATGGACTTATTTCAATGATGATGGTTCCAAAAGGCGCGTTGAAAATTATCGCAGCGGGAAAAAGCACGGCACATTCCTTCGATACGACCCAAATGGCATGCAATTATTGAGCCAGCAGAACTATGAGGATGATAAATTACATGGTAAATTGATTCGCTGGTTCCCCGCCGTGGACAACGGTGAAGAACCCCGGGTGCAAAGAGAAGCTGTGTTTGTCCATGGACAGCGCGATGGAACAGCGACCGAATGGCATGAAAACGGAATAAAGCGAAGCCAGGTCGAATTTAAGGAAGGGAAGCGACATGGCCGTACCCAGCGGTGGGATGCCGAAGGCAATCTTGAGCTTGATCTTAAATTTGTCGATGGCGAGCCTGTTGAGGAGCCTGTTAAAGAAAATCCCGTGGCAGAGGACAGCTCCGAAAAGGACGAGTCTGGTACACCAAGCGCGGAAAATTGAAACGCTTCTCAGCGCAAGCCTGCCCCCCCAGCCGTACCCGGGGAAATAACCCCAGGGTGGTTTTTCTACGTTTCGGGAATTGATCTATGGAAAATTCGCCAAATCAGCAACAGCCAGCACCCCCCGCACGATCGCGGCCAAATGCCACGACGATGATTTTTCTTTTTGTGTTGGCCATTGCCTTGGCGATGATGTTTTTTACCATGCAGGGTCCGAAACGTTCGCCTATCTCTTACAGCTTTTTCTATTCTCAGCTTCAAGCAGGCAATATTGCAGAAGTAGAGATCGAAGGCCAACAGGTCATCGGTGAATTTAAAGAACCGCCTCTAAAAGAAGAAGCCGAAGAAAATAAGGGGGGCGTTATTCAACCGCCCCAAGCCGATGTTGCAGACAAAACAACAGCGAAAACAAAAAACGATTCGAAACAACATTACCAAGAATATTTCTCCACCATTTTGACGCCGTTTGTCGGGGAAAGTCTCGACCAGGAACTGCGAAACCAAGGCGTAAAGATTGTTTCCGTTGCTCGCCAAGACAGCACTTTTTTACTCGTTTTCGTCTACCTATTTGTCACAGTGTTGCTGTTTGTAGTGATCTGGATCATGTTCCGACGCGCTCGCGACCAGTTCATGGGTGGAGGTGGTTTATTATCTGGATTCACAAAAAGCACTGCCCAAAAATATGATGCTAACAAACAGGCGGTTACGTTTGACGATGTTGCTGGCTTGGAGGGCGTGAAGAAGGATTTACAAGAAATTATCGAATTCCTGGAAGATCCAGAAAAATTCCAAAAACTGGGTGGCCGTGTGCCAAAGGGTGTTTTGCTCAACGGCCCACCCGGCACTGGCAAAACACTTCTAGCTCGGGCTGTGGCTGGTGAAGCAGGTGTTCCCTTTTTTTCAATCAATGGTTCGGAATTCATCCAGATGTTTGTTGGTGTCGGAGCTGGACGCGTTCGCGACCTGTTTAAAACAGCAAAAGAAGCCGCTCCAGCCATTCTCTTCATCGACGAGATCGACGCGGTTGGCCGCCATCGTGGCACCGGGCTCGGCGGTGGGCACGATGAGCGGGAGCAGACATTGAATCAAATCTTGAGCGAAATGGATGGCTTCGAGCCAAACGAATCAGTCATTGTTATTGCAGCGACAAATCGCCCTGATGTACTTGACCCGGCACTGCTGCGCCCCGGCCGTTTTGACAGGCATGTGGCCGTCGATCGACCTACCCAAAAAGGTCGCGTGGAAATTTTTGGCGTTCACGTTCGTAATGTGCCGCTCGCGGATGATGTTGATCTCAAAAAGCTGGCAGCAGGTACTGTAGGATTAACCGGGGCGGATATCCAAAATCTCGTCAACGAGGCTGCACTCTGGGCAACCCGGCAGGGAAAAGACAAGGTCGATATGGAAGACTTTGAGCATGCACGTGACAAGGTATTAATGGGTGCCAAACGCGAAGAAGTCCTTTCCGAAAAAGAAAAGGAAATGACGGCATACCACGAAGCCGGACACGCGGTGCTGGCGTGGCTTGTGCCTGGAAATGACCGGTTACACAAAGTTACGATTATCCCTCGCGGTAGGGCTCTGGGCGTTACACAACTTCTGCCAGAAGAAGACCGCCTCAACATCAATGAGAGCGACCTCTATGCAAGGCTTGTTTTTATGCTGGGTGGTCGTGCTGCCGAAAAATTGATCTACGATGAATATACTGCCGGTGCTGAGAATGACTTAGCCCAAGCAACGAATCTGGCCCGAAGGATGATTGCCCATTGGGGCATGAGTGATCGCCTTGGACCAGTCGCTTATCATCTTAGTGAGGAACACCCATTTTTAGGAAAAGACATTCACGAGCAGAGGCAGTTCAGTGAGCATACCGCACAGCTGATCGACGAGGAGGTCGCGCAACTACTGCACAAAGCGGCCGATCAGGCAAGACAGGTGTTGGAAACCAATCGCGATAAATTGGTAGTCGTTGCTGAGGCGCTCGTCGAACGAGAAATGTTGGATGAAGAGGAAACCACGAAACTCATTGGCCCCTCCATCAACGCTCGAGCCTCCGAAGTGAATGGTGAGCCGCAGGCGACCACAAATCCACCAACTGAAAGCTGAAATTTAATATAGTAATTTCTCATGATGCTCGGCCATTACGTCTATTTTTCTCTTCACGACAGCTCGTCACATGCGGCAGATACTCTGATTACATCCGCACAAACACTCCTTTCAAATCATGAGGGCATTCTCTTCTTCGCTGCCGGGAGGCGAACACCTGACTTAAATCGAGATGTCAATGATCAGGATTTTGAAGTGGGATTGCAAATTACCTTTTGCAACCGCACTGCCCATGATGCGTATCAAAACTCGCCGATACACCTCCAATTTATTGATGAAAACAAAGCGAACTGGAAACAAATTCGCGTCTTTGATATCGATATTCCAAACGACCCGACAGCAAATAAAAACGCCGATTAAGTAATCACAAAAACTGTTGGCACAAATCCAACCCTGTGCATATTCGATCTTCATCTACATTGTCCGAGAAGTCCCGGCGTTGGCCCCGCTTACTTCTGATTGCAGGACCCCTCGTACTGTTGGCCTTGGAGGCCGCGCTGCTCACACCGTTGGTCGAGTTTTCTGCGGGGTGGATGGGTGTTCTGGCCAGTCCACAACTTTTTAATGCGGTGTTTTTAGGATTCATTCTGTTTATCCTGCTGAGCATCCATGACCTGTCTGCTTCCCTCAGGCCGCAACGATGGTCGCGGAAAATATATTGGATCCTCGCCAATATCCTGGCTTTTTACACATTGCTGCGGTACACCGTTGTACTGGAAAGACAATTCTCGCCACAAACTATCGAGTGGTACCACGCTGCTGGATGGTTATTTTTTCTGGGGACTACAACTGTTGCCGCATGGTTCGCGTTCATCCCGGGGGGTGTGCTTCTCCAATGGTTCAAAGAAGCCTGGCATAAAGCCGTAGGTTCTGGATTGATTGCAATCACATTTACGCTCCTCACACCAGATATCCAGTCGCTCTGGCATTACACCTACCGACCGTTTATCACTCTAACATCGCAAATGTTGCGGTTTGTTGGTCAGGAGCCGTGGCTTCAGTTTCATCACAATCCTGTGCTGGGCGTCCTGGGATATAAAAATCGGCTTACCGTCACGCAGTATTGCGCAGAGATGGAATCGTTTGGGGTATTTTTTCTTCTGGCATCGATCCTCACACTGGCGCATTGGCAACGCGTCCGCAAACTAAGGATGCTTGTGGTAGTCGCTGGCGGGATTGCGTTTCTCTATATCTTCAACGCAATCCGCATCGCTTTGCTGATAGAAATTGCCACCTTTTGGGCAAAGCCCCAACTGGCGGTGAGCCTAGCACATTCAAGACTGGCCAGTTTGGGATTTCTTGGCCTCTCGCTGCTATTGCTTATGGCAAGCAAACGGTGGTGGTGTCGGCCTTCATCCCAGCCCAGTAGAAAAACCGAATATTGAGAATGTACGACTCAGTACTACACAACATCAAAAGGTTGCCTATGTCTTTAAGACGATGCCTGTCAGAATGGCAGCGGAACTCTTAGTTTGATTACAAGCGTCTGCGACAGTACCCGATCAAGAGGCATTCTTTTTTTTCTTCGACTGAGTAGTAATGAGCTTCGCACGAAGTTTGTCAGCATCTCGACGAAAGACGAAGAGTCCCTTGCCTTTTAAGGCCGTTTCCAGGAGAGGCAACGCCTTTTCAGGCTGTCCGTTTTCGGCCAACACGTAGGCAAAGATAAATTTTGAGTTTGGTCCCGACGCCCCTCGGAAGGACAAGTTCATTGCGGCCTCGGATTTATCTTTTTGTCCTTGCCGTGCGAATGCGTAGCACTGATTTACAAGCGAGGCTACGTCCGTACCGCCTGCTTCCGCCAACTGAGCAGCTCTCGCTACATTTTCATCGCTTCCCTCCGCAGCCAGCGCAAGAATTAAATGATTTCGAGCAGTCTGATTATCTGGCTGAGCACCAAAAATCTCTTCAAAACGCTCAATTGCCGTCACATAATCATGGTCGTAATGGGCAACCTGCCCCGCCAAAATATTTAATTGCTGATCGTTTTTGTTCAGCGTTCTAGCCTTCTGCATATAGTTTTTTGCCCTGATAAAATCCCCATTATTCCAGAAGAACTGAGCCAACGCGATCCGAGGTTTATAATCGTTTGCATCTTTTTCTGATGCCGATTCCAGCCACATCTGGGCAGACTGCATATCTCCCTGATCAAGATAAAATTGGGCGATATACATGGCAGGGGCCATCATGGTTTTGTCTAACTGATTTGCTCTCACAAGTTCCCGATACGCTTCTCTCCCCTTTGCAATATGAAACAATGCCTCTGCATGGCGGATACGGGTAGACGCATTGTTTGGATCGAGTTCGACCCATTTTGTAAGGTATTCAACCGCATTTTCCCATTGGCCAAACCTTTGAGCCAAACTTGAAAGGCCGGCATATAAACGAAGCATTAAGCGTTTTGACCGCAAGGAATCACCACTAAAGCCCTCCAGAAGCTTTCGCGCTTTTTCAAACGACAACGTTGCCTCGGTATTACGGTTTTCCAAAAAAGCAAGGTTACCGAGCAAGAGATAGGTTTCCGGATCATCCGGAAATTTTTGGGCAGACTGATCCAGCAGTCTTGTGGCAAGATCTACGCGGTTCTGGGAGACATACCAATCGGCTGCAATCAGTTCACCTGGCGGCAATTCGGGATATTTTGAAGAAGCCTCATCGAGGAGCAGCAGCGCTCCGCCAAGATCATTTTCACCTAACTTCTTGGTCGCTTCCCTCACCTCGCGGTACTTCTTGCCCCAATCCTCATACCCGAGGGCGATTCTCGCAGCCTTAGCGGTGGTGGCTTCGTTATTTTCATTTTTTTGGCCCGAGGCAATCCCCACGAGAAAACCAGACGTGGTCAGAAAAACTGCTAATGCGACATTAACGCAGAAGACAATCAGCGGGCAATTGCGTAGCATCGATCCTATTCCTCATTGAGTATATCACTAAGTGTCAATCACACTAAAACGTGTACATCACTAACACATAGCTAGCTATCTTTAATATTCGACCTCGAACGATTCCGTGTCAAGCAATCCGGAGAATCCAAAATCACTTCTGAGAGGCAAAATACCATCTGAAAAACCTCTATTCGGTATAATCGCCAGATTTTTCCAACACGCTTGCCTTCTGGAGATTACCTCATTTGTTCGATCTATTTCGTTTGTGGAACATTGCTTTTCAGCTTATTACCCCCCCGCGGCAGATTTCACCGGCATCTGGGCTACTCATGTTTTCATACAAGCACGTGCTTTGTGTACCATACCCTCCAGCACCCCGCGGGAAAATGGCGATTGCAGACCCGCTGAATCGACGAGTTCTGTAAAGGGAGCCTCTCCCCCCCGCCGGCACAACGCAAAATACTGCGCCATCGCGGTTTGCCGATCTTTCTCCGCTGAGCCCCAAAATTGTAGTGCACAAACCAAAGCAAGCACATAGTCGATGTAATAAAATGGGCTGACAAAAATATGAAGTTGTCCCTGCCAAAACCGCCCACCCGCCTCGTTGGAAAGGTCGCCCCACCGTCTCCAGGGCAGGTAGATCTGCTCCATCTCATGCCACATCGCGGCCCTCTCTTCGGGAGATGCTTGCGGTTTCTGGTAGACGAGATGTTGAAAATGATCGACCGCCGTACCATAGGGAATAAAGGCGATCGAACTGAGCAGATGAATATTACAAAAGCGTTCTGCTTCGGACCCAAAGAAGAGCCCCATCTGCGGCCAGCTCAAAAACTCAAGCCCCATAGAGTGTATCTCACATGCCTCAGATGTCGGCCACACATAGTCGCTCAACGGTTTTGAGCGACTGCAATAATTCTGGAATGCGTGCCCCATTTCATGCGTAAAGACTTCAATGTCATCCTTGGTTCCATTGAAGTTGGCAAAAATAAAAGGCAAACCAAATTTCGGCAAATCCGAACAGAAGCCCCCACCGGCCTTGCCAGGGCGACTGGCCAGATCGAGCATCTGACGTTGCTCCATTTCGCTGAACAATTTGTCCAAACCACCGCCAAGGCTTTTGAACATCCCCCGAGCCTGCTCCACCAGCCAATGGTGATCACCCTTTGGCAACGGGTTGCCTCGAGGATCATACAAAGGCTCATCCCATGCCATCATCGATTCTAGATTCAATTTTTTAGCTTGGTCACGTTTGAGATCGATACAGAGCGGGACCACCTCATCGCGGACCTGGGCACGAAATTCCGCAACATTGTTCTCGTCGTAATCGGTACGTTGCATCAGGCGGTAGCCGAGGGCAACAAAATTCTCATACCCCATTTTTCTCGCCATGGAATGACGGAGTTGGACGAGCTTATCAAAGATCCGGTCCAATTCCGGCGCGTTGGATTCAAACCAGGCACTTCGAAGTGTTGCGGCCTCATAGCGAACCTTGCGATCAAGATGCTCCGAATATTTCCGCAACTGCGACAACGTCAGTTGCTCTCCTCGAAACTCGAACTGGGCGGATGCCAACAATTCCGTAAAGGCCGTCTCCTGCTCGCTTTGCTTGACGAGATCTTCCTTAATCGCAGGATCGAAAGACGCAATATCGCACTCCCAAAGGTTGAGGACATGAGGACCCCACTCTTTGGCAACGATCTCCCTGTATGGTGTTTTGATAAGACGACATTTCACGCCCACCTCCAGATCGAGCAACGCGGGTTTGAGTTCGTCCGAATTCCGCTTTGCCGCCTGATATTGTGCGTTGTGAGTATCTTGATGAAATCGAATATCGGTTAAATTCATCCATTCGCTGATCTTTCGCCGCAAAGAGTCCCACGACCCAATGGCCGCAATCCAATCGGCTCCGGCGCATTTCTTGTCAAGCTCTGAATGAATTGTTTGATACTCTGAAGAGACCGATTCCATGTCCGGCGCATCGAGAGAATACGATTTAAAATTATCTTGATTCAATGCCATGTCTTTTTCATTCTCACTCAACGAAGCGTGCGGAAGGGATCTCCCCAAACAAACACCACCTTGAGGACCCTATACGAAGAAAGGTGGATGCACGATATTGTACCGCTTCCTCTACCTTAGGGCCCTCTCGGCAAGACAATGCAATGGCGAATCCACTCGGCAGTCAATTTATCTATGCAACCTGCCAAGTGGGTGCAGAAGCGATCATTAAAAAAGAAGCTGCTTCCGCCCGTTGGCGTCTTGCCTTCTCACGACCTGGATTTTTAACATTCAAACTATCCGAAGTGCAACCTATATCATCCTTTTTGGAGATGCCGAGCATTTTTATTCGCTCTTGGGGCATTTCTCTTGGTAATGTTGGCCCAGCCGCTCCGGAGCAGCTTGCCTGTGATGTTTGGCAACTCCTGGGTGAACATCCACTCGATCGATTGCACGTCTGGCCACGGGATCGAGCCGCTCCCGGTCACAAGGGTTTTGAGCCAAGGATGACCGATGAGTCAACCGCCGCCGAGCGACTGCTCTGTGCAACGGCCCCCGAACATTACAGTAAGCTTGTCGCGGCTACAAATGCCAGCTCTCTGGCACAACGCAACGAACATGTGCTCGATTGTATTCTGGTTGATCCCGGTCAGTGGTGGATCGGTGCCCATCAGGTAAACCGTCGCGTCCAGCGGTGGCCCGGTGGAATTTGGTCATGCAATCGGCCCATAGCAACCGTTTCGCGGGCTTACCTTAAGATGTGTGAGGCGCTGGACTGGACTTGTTGGCCGATGCAACGAGGACAACGATGCGTCGAACTCGGTTGTTCGCCGGGAGGCGGTAGTCAAGCACTCCTGGAGCGGGGATTGCGGGTTGTTGGTGTCGATCCCGCGGAGGTCGATCCACGCGTCATGGGCCACAAAGATTTCCAGCATCTGCGTAAACGGGGACACGAGATAAAGCGACGTGAATTCAACGAGTTTCAGTGGCTGGTGGCTGACATGAACGTTCCGCCCGAGGTGACACTCAATACGGTTGGCAATATTATCACCTACCGCAGCACACACATCTGGGGCATCATTCTCAATCTCAAACTACAAACCTGGGAACTGGCGGACCAGCTTCCCCGGTACATCGAGCAGATTCGATCGTGGGGTTTCCCCCGCATACGAGCACGACAACTCAGCAAAAATCGCCAGGAAGTTTGTGTTGCGGCATTTCGTCCTCCCCGGCGTCTCAAAAGACCGACCCGCCGACAACCTGCTGCAAAGCACGGCAAAGCGTGAGTGCATGCTGTGATTGCGCAGGCGTTTGCATTCGACGCTAGAACCGCTACCTGCCAATTTGCCCTTGCAAGACCCAACGCTAGCAAATCGCTTGCGCCAGAAAATTGGCGCGTTCAAAAAGCGGATGTAATTCTGTATTTCAAGCTTGACGCATTTTCTTGGCCCTGGTATTTACCCCTTTCTCTTGATGTTCTCCTCTGCCGTTTAATTCGATGTGTCTTCTTTTGCGGGAAGCGAGGCAACGAGTGCTTCACTGTCGACGAGCACTGTGCTATGCGCAGATCTATCTGTTGCTGGGTCTCACCAGCCAGATTGCGTGGGGGCAGATAAGCCCCCCCAAGGTTAAATTTCCTGCGGGAGCTACCCCCGCACCATCGATTACCCCCCCTGCTTCGTCTTTGCCTGCGGCACCGGCATTCCCCTCAACACCCCCTGGCGGTACGCCCCCGGCCGCTATTCCCGCGCCGCCGAAGGCTTCTGGTTTTGACCCCTACGCCGACCCGACACTGCCCACATCACCCTATCAAGCTCCGGCTGGAATGCCGCCACCGGTGATTACCGATCCGGCCGCTGCTGGACAAAAACCGCTTTTTTCAGAGGCTACGTTTGGCCAGTGGCCACGATTTTTGCAACAAATTCGTTTTCGCCAAAATTATTTGAACCGTGGTGGCCTAAAAGGGCTGGGGTGGATGACCACCGATTTGAGCGGATCGTTTCTTTTTCCGATCTCCTTCATGCCCAAAAATGCACCACTATTAGTCACACCCGGTTTTGCCCTCGATCTGATCAGCGGTCCGGGAGGACAATTTCCTCCACCACCTTCGGCTCAGATGCCACCTAGGCTCTACAGCGGATACCTCGACTTTGGATGGAGTCCACAACTGACCCATGGGCTGAGTGCCGATCTCGGTTTCCGTCCCGGCATCTACTCCGACTTTAATACACTGACCAGCAAGAGTTGGCGTTGGCAGGGACGCGCCTTTGGGGTTTGGCAGACCAATGCCGCACACCAGTGGCGGGCCGGCATCGTTTATATCGATCGACTCACCATCAAATTGCTGCCGGCCGGCGGACTCGTCTGGAACCCGGGAGGGTCCGACGGCAAGATGCGATGCGATATTCTATTCCCCAATCCAAAATTTGCGTACCGGCTCAACTCATTCCGGAATACCGACCTCTGGTGGTATCTCGCTGGCGAGTATGGCGGGGGAACCTGGACTCAAAAGTTTCTTCCTCTCGGTTGGCCCGGCTACGCTCCATTTCCAATAGCAGGAACATCAGGCCGCGTGGAATACAATGATATCCGCATGATCAGTGGCCTCGAATGGACCGGATCCTATGGCCTGAAAGGGTTCATGGAAGCGGCGTGGGTCTGGAACCGACAGTTGCGCTACGACCCGGCGTATGTTATGTACAATCCTCCCGATACGTTTATGGTCCGTCTCGGGTTGACGTATTAAAAGAGCGCTAGCAGCAGCCCGATTTCTCCATGGCTCGTTTTACTGCAAGCCCCATATCGGCGGGACTCTCGGCGACTACGATCCCGGCCCCTTCAAGCGCGGCTACTTTTTCCACGGCCGTTCCCTTGCCACCCGAAATAATTGCCCCGGCATGTCCCATTCTCTTGCCGGGCGGCGCTGTACGGCCAGCAATAAATGCAGCAACCGGCTTGTCAATCTGATCGGCCACAAGCGCAGCAGCCTCTTCTTCTGCCGTACCGCCAATTTCACCCATCATCAAGATCGCCTCTGTCGAATCGTCGGCCCCGAACAGCTTGAGCAAATCAACAAACGACATGCCAACAATTGGGTCCCCACCCAAACCAATGCAAGTCGATTGTCCGAGTCCCAAATTCGATAGCTGCCAGACCGCCTCGTAGGTGAGCGTACCACTGCGACTGATCACCCCAACCGGGCCTTTCTTGTGAATGTATCCTGGAAGGATGCCAATTTTGCATTCATCCGGTGTGATCAGGCCCGGGCAGTTGGGGCCAATCAACACCGACCCGCTTCGCTTGACTTTTTCATAAACCCGCACCATATCGAGTATCGGAATGCCCTCGGTAATGGCAACAATCACCCCGATCTCTGCATCGACCGCTTCTAAGATCGCATCGGCCGTAAAAGGGGGAGGGACATAAATCATCGTGGCATCGGCACCGGTCTGTTCAACCGCCTCGAGAACCGTATTGAACACCGGCACGCCGGCGACCGTCTGTCCACCCTTGCCGGGAGTGCAGCCGGCAACGACTTGTGTGCCATATTCCAGACAGCCCCTGGTGTGAAACTCGCCCGTGTGCCCCGTTATCCCCTGACAGAGGACGCGTGTGTTTTTATCAACGAGAATACTCATGTTTTACCATTCTGGTTCAATGCGGCCCACACAATATAGTTAAAATTCGCCGTTTCCAATTTATCCCACAGCAGCTACCACTTTTTTAGCAGCATCGGTAAGATCGACTGCTGTAATAATGTCGACTCCGCTCTGGGCAAGGATATTGCGGCCCTCGTCAACTTCCGTTCCCTCAAGCCGCACAACCAGAGGCACATTGAACCCGACACTCTTGTAGGCCTCAACCACCGCCGAGGCAATCGTGGTACAGCGCATGATACCGCCAAAGATGTTGACGAGGACTGCTTTCACATGTGCATCCCCAAGCAGGATGTTAAACGCCTCCGTAACCTGCTCGACATTCGCACCCCCGCCAACATCCAGAAAGTTTGCCGGTTCACCACCGTGCAATTTAATCAGATCCATTGTGCTCATTGCTAAACCGGCACCGTTTACAAGACACCCGATGCTGCCCTCCAGTTTTACATAGCTCAGCCCAGCATCACCAGCACGAATCTCTGAGGGATCTTCTTCGGCAAGATCGCGCAACGCCTTATTGTCTGCATGCCTGAAAAGGGCGTTGTCATCAAAAGTCATTTTTGCATCCAAGGCCATCAACTCCCCTTCGCCCGTCACCACCAGCGGATTGATTTCCACCAGCGAGCAATCATTCTCCACAAAAACGCGACAGAGCTTTTGCATAAACCTGACCGCCGAGGAAACACTCGGACCCGTTAATTCCAGTCGCTGAGAAAGTTTGCGGGCCTGGTAGGCATCGAGCCCCGCATCACGATCAAACGCCTCTTTGTAGATCAACTCCGGTGTCTCCGCTGCAACGGTTTCGATGTTCATTCCACCCGCACTGGAAACCATCAGGACCGGCCGGGCAAGGCTCCGATCAACGACAATCCCCAGATACAACTCGCGGGCAATGTCGCAGCCTGCTTCGATGAGCACTTGATTGATCTGTTGTCCCTTAGCACCGGTCTGTACCGTAATTAAATGACTGCCCAGTAATGCGCCGGCAACTTCTGCCGCTTCTTGCCCGCTTCGCACAAGTTGGACGCCATGTTGCTCGGTATTTTCACGCAAGGTTCCTTTACCGCGACCTCCGGCATGAATCTGCGCCTTGACAACGGCGAGCGTCCCACCGAGCGATTCAAAAGCGGCGGCCGCCTCATCAGCCGATCTGGCGACACAGCTCTCAGGAACCGCAACGCCAGCTTCCCGCAAAAGTCGCTTCGCTTGATACTCGTGGATTTTCATCTTTTTCTTTCCGGGAGATTGAAACCAAACAGGACGGGGCGACTGCTCCATGGCGCAAAAAACGTCCCGTCTGCGAGCGATGGAGTATAAATGTCCGCGTAAAGTGTGGTCAACCGTCTTCAGAACCAAGGATTGGGGCAAAGGAAACAAAATAGATGCTCCCGAAGTCCCGTTTGAGTTACCGGGTGCGACGGCCCAGCCATTTTTTGAGCTCTTTCCAGCTTCTGGAATTCGCAACATCCTTTTTTGTCAGGCCACCGCGCCGCGCCTGCATCACACCATACCGCATGACATCAAGTCCCAGAATAGTGTGCGCATCGGTAGCAATGACGATCTGTGCGCCATGAGATTTGGCGGACGCACACCCGATATCGTCCAAATCGAGACGGCTCGGGTTGGCATTGAGCTCCATCAATTTTTTGTGCTCAGCCGCCGCACGGAGGACGACCTCCAAATCGACATCATAAGGCTTTCTGCGGTTGATCAACCGACCTGTTGGATGGGCAATTGCCGACGTGTGGGGATGCTCGATGGCCTCCAATATGCGATCTGTAATTTGCTTGCGGGGCTGATTTTGTCCGTAATGAATACTGCACACCACATAATCGGCCTCAGCCAACACATCGTCTGGGAGGTCTAGCCCGCCTTTCTCCAGGATATCACACTCGATTCCTTTAAGAATGGTGATGTCATCCACCTCTTTGCGCAGCTTGTCGATTTCACGCCACTGTCTCCGTAGGCGATCCGGATTCAATCCTCGCGCCATCGTCACCCGCTGTGAATGGTCCGTGATCGCAATGTATTGCAGTTGCCGGCCTTTTGCCGCTTCGACCATTTCGCGCAGGGTATGCTTTCCATCCGTTGCGGTGGTATGCATATGGAGATCGCCGCGAATGTCGGAAAGGTCGACCAGTTCCGGCACCGCTCCATTGGCCGCCCAGTCAAATTCTTCGCGATCTTCGCGCAACTCTGGTGGGAAGCAGGAAAGATCGAGCGCGGCATAGACCCCACTCTCTGTCTGCCCGGCAATTTTTTTCTCGCCGGCAAAAACACCATATTCGTTGATTTTCAGCTTCCGGGCCTTGGCCATTCCTCGCAGACGGACGTTGTGGGCCGTCGAGCCTGTGAAATATTGCAAAGCGGCCCCAAAGGAATCGGCCGGCACGACCCGCAAGTCAATTGCCAATGAACTTTCCAACCGCACCGACATCTTTGTGTCGCCCCGGCCAATCACGCTTTTTATTTCAGGGAAACGACCAAAGTGGTCCATCACCGTTGTGGCATCTTCACCATCCACAAGCAGATCAAGATCCCCGACCGTTTCGCGTCTGCGGCGGTAGCTACCCGCCATCTGCATTTGTTTAATCGCGGGGCAGCTTTTCATATGAGAGAGCAGTTGGATTGCGATCTGATCCGCATCCGCCCAGTACATCCGCTCGTCCGCCGCTGCCGCCAACTCCATGCCGGCTAAAATGGCCTCCTCTGTTTTTGTGCCAAAGCCCTTGAGTGCCGACACTTGACCCGACTCGCACGCCGCCTTCAGTGCAGCAAGCGTGGTAATGCCCAACTCTCGATAAAGCATCGAGGCTTTTTTAGGGCCCAACCCGGGAATCCTCATGAGAGACAAAACACTTTCAGGAACCCGCTCAAAAATCTCATCCAACAAAGGAAGCCGGCCAGTCGTGACGAGCGTGTCAATTTTTTCGGCAAGATCTTTGCCGATGCCCGGTAGATCGGTTAATTGTCGTTCGGGATCCGCTGAAAGGGTTGCCAACGATTCTGCAAGATCACGAGCGATGCGACTTCCGTTCCGATAGGCGCGGACACGGAAAGGGTTGGCTGCCTCAAACTCAAGAAGATCGGCCACCTGATCCAACACATCAGCAATTTGGTCGTTGGTCACAGCGTTATGCACGGCCCTGTATGGGCCTCGCCAATCCAAAGAAATTGCTTCGCCAGCCTAAAGAAAATCAAGCCTGAAAAGAGCTTCCACACCCGCAAGATTTTACCGCATTGGGATTCTCAAACGTGAAGCCGCGTTTCTCCAATCCCTCATAAAAATCGACCGCCGTTCCATCGAGATAGAGCGAGCTCTTTTTATCGACGACGACCGTCACACCATGCTGGATTTCTTTTGAATCGGCCTTTGCGTCATAGTCTGCCGAAAAGCCGAGCGAATAGCTGAATCCACTACATCCACCACCCGTTACACCCACCCGCAGGAAGGTATCGTCTTCACACTTCTGGTCGTCTAAAATTTTCTTGATTTCCTGGGCGGCTCGTTCAGTCAGTGTAATGGACATTGGATCATTTTGCTCCGGAATAACTATCTTGTTTCTACCAAATCTACTTTATCATCGCCCCTAAACGACCTGTTACATTATACCATTTCCACGTTAGAGACGAGAATAACTATCTTGTTTCTATCCATTCTACGTTACCATGGCCTGACATATTATACCATTTTCAAGCTACAAAAAAGAGGATTTATATAATTTTCCCTCTTTCAAAGGCCCTAGATTCCCCCCAATTCTATATGGCTCTATATGGCGGATTTTGGGAGTGAACGTTAGAATCTCATCGCCCTTGGCCTCATGAACCCCGTTCCGTTTAGACGGTCGGCCAGGGAGAACGCCTATAGGCTACAAAACCATCCTGTTTAAACTGTTTCACAGGTACTGCACTGCCTCCCTTCACCGGGAATGGGCATCCGATACAAACCTTCTCATGCATTAGCTCGGGAGATTGTCATGGCAACCACTACTGAAACCGTCACGGCTCCAAAAGTTATGGAAACCGAATGCTTTATCGGTGGACAGTGGACACCTTCGGTAACAGGTAAAACATTTGAAACGATCAATCCCGCCACAGAGGAGGTCATTTGTAATGTCGCCGAAGGGGATGCCGCAGATGTGGACTTGGCGGCTAAGGCGGCACACGCTGCGCTGTACGAAGGACCTTGGGGAAAAATGGATGCCCGGGACCGCGGCGCGCTGATCAACAAACTTGCCGATCTGATCGAACGGGATCTAGAAGACTTGGCCGCACTTGAATCCCTCGATAACGGAAAGCCCTATGCAGACTCCTCGACCGCCGACCTTCCGCTGGTCGTCGATTGCCTGCGGTACTACGCCGGTTGGGCCGATAAGATCCACGGAAAGACAATCCCCGTCCGCGGTGACTTCTTTGTCTACACCCGTCGCGAACCGGTCGGCGTGGCGGGGCAGATCATCCCTTGGAATTTCCCGATGCTGATGACCGCCTGGAAGTGGGGCCCGGCGCTGGCAGCCGGTTGTACGATCGTGATGAAACCCGCAGAACAGACGCCGTTGACCTGCCTGCGGATGGCCAAACTGGCCCAGGAAGCCGGCTTTCCGGACGGAGTAATCAACGTCATTCCCGGCTACGGTCCCACCGCCGGTGGCGCGATGGTGAAGCATCCGCTGATCGACAAGATCGCCTTTACCGGCGAACATACCACAGCCCAAATCATTCAGCGCGAAGCGGCAGAGACAATGAAGCGGCTCACTTTCGAGTTGGGTGGTAAGAGCCCAAACATCGTGTTCGCCGATGCAGACCTCGATGCGGCGGTCGCCGGTTCGGATGCCGGACTGTTTTTCAATATGGGGCAGTGCTGCTGTGCGGGAAGCCGCCTCTTCGTCGAAGAATCGATCCACGATGCCTTTGTCGAGCGAATGCTCGAGAGTATCGCCAACCGCAATTTAGGCGATCCGCTCGACCCCACAACGGAGCAGGGTCCGCAGGTCGATCAGGCACAGTTCGACAAAATCATGAAATACATCGCCTTGGGCCAGGAGCAGGGAGCCACCTGCGCGGCAGGTGGCAAACGCGTTGGAGATCGCGGTTACTTTATCGAGCCGACGGTCTTTACAGATGTGACCGATGACATGCAAATTGCAAGGGACGAAATATTTGGTCCGGTGATGAGCGTCCTTAAGTTTCGCGATATGGATGAAATTATCGAGCGGGCGAACAACACGATGTATGGTCTGGCTGCCGCCGTTTGGACACGTGACGTCCAGCGGGCCCACAAAATCGCCAGTAAAGTTCGGGCCGGCACGGTATGGGTCAACTGCTATGATGCGTTCGATGCGGCTGCGCCGTTTGGCGGCTTCAAAATGTCGGGACTCGGACGCGAACTCGGCGAGGCAGCACTGAACAACTATCTGGAAGATAAAACGGTAACGGTAGCCCTCTCTTGAAACGCAAGATCAACAGTGGCGGCGGATGGCACGCAATCCGCTACGCTTGGCGCAAAGCACGCGAGTCAGGCGGAGTATGGCGTTTTTATCGAGCACTCCGGTCAAAAAATGCGTGCAAGACGTGTGCCCTGGGAATGGGTGGGCAACGCGGCGGGATGGTGAATGAAAGCGGGCATTTCCCCGAGGTCTGCAAAAAGGGGATGCAGGCCATGGCCGCCGATATGCAGCCGGGCATTGCTCCCGAGTTTTTCGCGCAGCAAAGCATTGAGCAATTGCAAGCAATGAGTCCACGGGAACTCGAGGCGGCCGGCAGGCTAACCGTGCCACTGTTGCACACCCGTGGGGAGTCACACTATCGTCCGATTTCCTGGGATGAAGCGTACGCGCGGATCGGCGAACGACTCAAATCACTTTCGGCCAACGAGACCTTTTGGTACTTCAGCGGTCGCAGCAGCAACGAAGCGGGGTTCCTTCTTCAGCTTTTTGCCCGGCTCTACGGCACGAACAATGTGAACAATTGCAGTTACTACTGTCATCAGGCGAGCGGTGTGGGACTCACGAGCGTGCTGGGCTCAGGCACGGCCACGGTGCAGCTCGAAGATGTCGAGCAGGCCGATCTCGTTTTTGTGATCGGCGGCAACCCGGCAAGCAACCATCCTCGGTTGATGACCACTCTCAAAAACATTCGTCGCCGTGGCGGCAAGGTGATTGTCATTAACCCCGTGCGAGAAACGGGGCTCATACACTTCAAAGTACCAAGCGACCTGCGCAGTTTGTTTTTTGGAACTCCAATCGCCAGCCAGTATGTGCAACCCCACATTGGTGGTGATCTCGCGCTGTTGAGCGGCATCGCGAAGCGGATTGTGGAAATGGGCTGTCTCGATCTGAACATCCTGCAGAAGCACTGTACGGGCTGGCCTGAACTAAAAGACCATCTGCAAAAGATCGAATGGAAGGATGTTGTTCATAAATCGGGTGTGTCAAAACGAGAAATTGACATGATGGCAGAGTCGTATGCTTCGGCGAACAACGTCGTCTTTAGCTGGACGATGGGTATCACCCATCATGTGCATGGCGTCCAAAACGTCCAGATCATCGCGGCATTGGCCCTGATGCGGGGCATGGTGGGTCGCCCGCATGCCGGACTGCTGCCGATTCGCGGCCACTCGAACGTGCAGGGAATTGGCTCAATGGGGGTCACGCCGCAACTCAAGCAAGCGATTTTTGACTACCTGCAAAACGAGCGGGGGCTGGTGCTGCCGAGTCGGCCAGGTCTCGATACGCTCAGTTGTATGGAAGAGGCCGCGGTTGGCAACTTGCGACTCGGCTTCGCTCTCGGCGGCAACCTGTATGGTTCGAACCCCGACGCACAGTTTGCCGCCAGCGCACTGGGGAATCTCGAAACGATGGTCTATCTCAACACCACGCTCAACACCGGGCACGCGCATGGGTTGGCCGGTGAGACGCTCATTCTTCCGGTGCGCGCGCGGGATGAGGAGCCGCAGCAGACGACCCAGGAATCGATGTTTAACTTTGTCAGGCTCAGCGACGGGGGCCCGGCACGCCACGCTGGGCCAAGAAGTGAGATTGCCATCATTGCTCACCTGGCGGAGGGCGTATTGGGCGCAGGATCGGGGATCGACTGGCAGCAACTTCGCGATGCGGAGAACATCCGGAAACTGATTGCTGAGGCGGTTCCCGGTTATAAAAATATTGGCACGATCACCGGCAGTGGCGGCGAATTTCAAATCGCGGGTCGCACTTTTCATGAACCGCACTTTGCGACCGATTCGGGTAAAGCCAACCTGACGGTCGCAGAACTTCCCGAGTTAAAAGGGGGTCAGGGGGAATTGCGCCTGATGACTGTTCGCAGTGAGGGACAGTTCAATACGGTCGTCTATGAAGAAGAGGACCTTTACCGGGGTCAAACAGCCCGCGATGTCATCCTCGTGCATCCCGATGATATTGCTGCGTTGGGCCTGCGGGCGGGCGACCGTGTGACGGTGCAAAGTAGCACCGGCGCGATCGCGGGAATTGAAGTTGTTTCTTACAAGGACATTCGAGCGGGCAACGCACTGATGTATTATCCCGAGGCGAATGTGCTGGTGCCCCGCACCGCCGATCCGGCAAGTAAGACCCCGGCCTTTAAAGGGTTTGCTGTATCGCTGTATGCTGCAACAGCGGAAGCCGATGTGGCTTAGCGTGGCTTGGCCTGCGACTCTTCCCGCAACAACTCCCGCCACTTTGCCAGATGTTGCATGCTTTCCAATGGCGTCAGATGATCGAGATCGAGTTGGCGAATCTCTTCGAGGAGCGGGTGTTCCTGGGGCCCGAAAAGCGTCATCTGCAGGGTCTCCCCATCACTCTGTGAGCGGGCCGAGAGCTTCGGATCCAGGGCGTCGAGATGTTCCTCTTCCAGGTGGGTCAGCAATTGCTTAGCGCGACGGTTGACTTCCTTCGGGACACCCGCCAATTCTGCAACGTGGATCCCATAACTTTTGCTCGCCGCACCATCGACAATTTTATGGAGAAAGATAATACCATCCTTCCACTCGCGGACCGCAACATTCAGATTTTTTACACCTTCAAGGATATTTTCCAGTTCCGTCAACTCATGGTAGTGCGTGGCGAAAAGTGTCCGGCATTTTATTTGATCGTGAAGGTATTCCACTACCGACCAGGCCAATGAGACCCCGTCGTAGGTGCTTGTACCCCGGCCTATCTCATCGAGGATAACCAGGCTTCTTTCTGTTGCCGTGTTCAAGATGCGCGCTGTTTCCAGCATCTCCACCATGAAGGTACTCTGCCCTCGCGACAATTCGTCGCTGGCCCCGACGCGAGCATAAATTCGATCCGCGATTCCGACAGTTGCCGACTCCGCGGGGACATAACTTCCGGTTTGGGCCATAATGGCAATCAATGCGACCTGTCGGATATAGGTGCTTTTACCGGCCATGTTTGGCCCTGTAATCAAGAACAACTGTGTCTGTTCGCTATGAATCTCCGTGTCATTCGGCACGAAGGCACCCTCTTCGCCAAGGGCATCAAGGACCGGGTGACGACCGGCCTCAATGAGAAGGTCTGTCGATGTATTGACCGTCGGCCGGCAATAGCCGCGAGCACGGGCCAAGGCAGTGAAACTGCAGAGTACATCAAGCTGCGCCAGAACGTGTGCAGTTGTCCGCAGTCGCGGAGCTGCATGGGAGACACAATCCCGCAACGTAAGATAGAGTTCGTACTCCAAATCATTTACCTGTTGATCGGCGAGCAGTACTTTTTCTTCGTATTCCTTGAGTTCCGGAGTGATATAGCGTTCGGCGTTCTTCAGTGTCTGTTTGCGAAGATAGTGCTCGGGGACCTTGTCCCTCTGAGCGTGGGTAATTTCCAGGTAGTACCCGAAGACCCTGTTGTAACCCACCTTCAAGTTCGGAATGCCTGAACGCTCAATCTCCTCAGCCTGATAAGCGGCAATCCACTGCTTGCCACCACTCGAGAGCAATCTCAACTCATCGAGTTCCTGATGGTAACCGTCACGAATAAATCCGCCCTCACGACTTGTCAGAGGACAGTCCTCTTTGAGTGCCGCCTCCAGTGTGTCGCGAACATCTTCACAGAGATCGAGCTTGAGATCCATTTTTCTCAGCAGCGAACTTTGCCGTTTTTCCAGGGCCGCCTTGATCTCTGGGAGTACGGCCAAGGTGCGGCTAACGAATTGCAGATCCCGGGGACTGGCGCGTCCTGTTGTGGCTCTCGCCAGGAGACGTTCCATATCATAGATATTCCCCAACGATTTCTGAAAATCATCAATAAGATTTGAATGTTCACTTAATTCCTCAATCACATCGAGTCGCGATTGAATGTCCTCCAGATTGGTTAGTGGATTATCAATCCACTGGGCCAACAACCGCGAACCCATCGCCGTAACCGTGCGGTCGAGTACCGCCAGTAAAGAACCTTCGCGACTTTGGGAACGAAGGGTCTGTGATATTTCCAGACTCCTGCGCGTCGCCTCATCGATTTGCAATGTTTCAGAACTGCGGTAATGCTGAAGTCGATCAATATGCGTCAGTTCGCTCTTCTGGGTTTCGTGTACATATTCTAAAACCGCACCAGCAGCACACACGGCTGCAGAATCCTCCTCATTAAAACCAAATCCTTCGAGACTCATTGTGCCGAACTGTTTCCCGAGCACCTTGTCGGAGGCTGCGGGAGAGAATGTCCAGGAGGATCTCTTGGTAACCGGGATGTCACGTACGATATTTTCCGGAAGATCCGGCGCGTCGTCGCTCACCAGAATCTCAGCTGGCCCGATACGGGCCAGCTCATCGGCCAAACGATCGGAAGGAAATGTTGCCGCAAAGAATCGACCCGTAGAAATATCAATCCAGGCTAAGCCGACCGTCTCCCCGGAGACGACAGCTGTAAGAAAATTGTTGGACCGGGGATCGAGTAAAGTTTCGTCTGTCACGGTTCCAGGTGTGACAACGCGAGTGACTTCCCGACGGACCAACCCCTTCGCCTGCTTGGGGTCCTCGGTTTGATCGCAAACGGCGACATGACAACCTGCAGCAATCAACTTGGCCAGGTACCCTTCCAACTGATGGTGCGGAAAGCCCGCCATCGGAATCGGATTCTCGCTTTTGTCGCGACTGGTCAGAGTGATCCCCAGCAAACGGTGGGCCTTGCGAGCATCCTCATGAAAGAGTTCGTAAAAATCACCCATGCGAAACAACAGCAGCGCACCGGGGCAAGCAGACTTCGCTTCTTCATATTGTTGCATCATCGGCGTGGCGACCATGGCCACATGCTAGCGATTATCAACGGCTCCAATCAAGTAGCCTGCCAATTCACCCAGCATTGAGTTCAGCATGGACCATTGATGGGTGTCCGGGGAACTCGTAGAATCGAAACCATCTTGGGCAATTGAGTGTACATCCATTCCCGCTGAAAGGTGGAGACGTTTGGACGGGCAGCAAATCTATATTATCGGGATCGGTGATGATGGCTTGGAGGGGATGACCACCCAGGCACGTCACTTGGTTGAAACCGCAGATCTGATTATCGGTGAAGAGGCCGTTCTTCCAAAAACTCTCAAGGCAGAAACCCTTGTTTTGCATGGGAATCTCGATACCGCTGTACATCGCATGATGACCGACCAGAGAGCGCGCATTGTGGTGCTGGCCTCGGGAGATCCCTTGTTCTACGGTGTAGCCCGCTATCTGTTTGACCGTGTTGGTGAAGATCGTTTCCTGGTTGTTCCCCACGTCAGCAGCATGCAACTCGCGTTTGCCAGGGTTAAGGAAAACTGGGAAGAGGCCTACCTGACAAATCTGGCAACCCACCCACTCGACAACGTCGTCGAAAAAATACGGGTCATGGATAAAGTGGGGCTCTTTACCACCGATGAAATCCCGCCCAATGCCATCGCACAGACTTTAATAGAACGCGAGATCGACTACTTTTCAGTCTATGTCTGTGAAAATCTGGGGGGTCCGGATGAACGCGTTACAAGTCTCGAACTTCCGGAACTCATAGAGCAGGAATTTGCCCCACTGAACGTTATGATCCTGGTCCGCAAACCGAACGCACCGGACCGGCCTCAGGATTTGGCTGGGCAAAGGCTTTTTGGCAACCCGGACGATGCATTCGAACAATCCCAACCAAAACAGGGGCTCCTAACTCCCTCCGAGGTTCGTGCGATGGCGCTTGCCGAACTCGATATCGGCCCCGCGAGCATCATCTGGGATATTGGTGCAGGTAGCGGCAGCATGGCGATTGAAGCATCCGCGATCGCCCACCAGGGAACGGCCTACGCCATTGAAATGGATCCGGCGGATCATGCGTTGATCAAGAGCAACGCAAAAAAGTTCGGGCGAACAAACCTGAAACCGATTATCGGAAAGGCACCCGAAGCTTGGCAAGATTTGCCTGCTCCCGACTGCATTTTTGTTGGCGGGACAGGTCGTGAGGTGCGGAAGATTGTGGAACTGGCGTACGAACGTCTCAAACCGGGTGGCCGACTGGTTGCCAATGTCGCGAGTATTGAGAATCTTGCCGAAACACTGGAGTCTCTGCATTCGACCGATGGTGATGTGAACTGTCGGATGATTAACATTGCCCGTGGCACCTACCAGATGGAGCGTATCCGGTTTGATGCCATGAATCCCTGTTTTCTCCTCTCAATTGTTAAACCCGGATAGGTCTTATTCTTTCGATGACAGATAGCGCCAAACAGCCTGCCGTGGAAACGTATCCCCAGATTGACGTTCTTGCCGTGGGTGCGCACCCGGACGATGTGGAAATTGCCTGTGGGGGTACTCTGGCTCAACTTGCACAACAAGGGTATACGGTCGGCATCGTCGATCTAACCAATGGCGAGCCAACGCCAAACTGTCCGGATCCGGCTGTACGGCTCGAAGAGGCACAGCGTGCCGCAGAGAGGCTGGGTGTTCATAGGCGTACAGTCTTGGAACTCCCTAACCGCCGCCTTTTTGATTCCTATGAGGCCCGGGTTGCCCTGGCAATCGAGATTAGAAAATATCGACCTCGCCTAGTTCTTGGATTTGGTGGTAGGACACCGATGGCTTCTCCGGATCACTGGCAGGCGATGCAGATTACTGATGCTGGTATTTTTTATTCCCGGCTGACCAAATGGGACGCCACCTTTGAGGGACTCCCTGTCCATACTGTTGAGGCCCAACTTTATTATACGTTCAATTTACACTCACTAGAGATCCCCTCGTCGGGCGGACATTTTGTCGCCGACATCAGTGATACATTAGAAGCAAAAATGGAAGCCATCGGTTGCTACAAAACACAGTTTCCACCTGCCAAAGCCGGCATCTTCCAGCGTATTCGCTCTGCGGCTCAGTATTTTGGGGAAGTTGCAGGATTTTCTGCGGGCGAGTTGTTTCTGACGCCTAAGACTCTCGGCAGCCACAACATCATGCAAACCGTATTTCCTGATCTGCCTTAAAATTGTACCGGCATGAATAGTACGGACGACCACCTAGCGGCTAGGATATTTAACAACACGCCTTAAGCGTCTCTGCAAGTGCGAAGAATCTCGATCGTTTCAGAGAAATCTTCTGCAAGGGGCGCTTCCAATGCCATTGGCTCACCACTCATGGGGTGCTCGAAGGCAATGCGATGGGCATGAAGTGCCTGACGATCCAAAAGAATCTCTTTTTGCTCGGCACATCCAGTCAACTCGCCACGAAGCAGTTGTACACGACCACCATAGAGACGATCACAAAGAACCGGATTCCCTATTTGAGCTAAGTGGATCCGGATCTGGTGGGTACGACCTGTTTTTGGAAAAGCATGCACGAGTGAAAATCGGTCGAACCTTTCAGCGACTTTATAAAATGTCGTCGCCTCTTTGGCTGTCGACAAATCTCGACGAACAGCCATTTTTTCTCGTTGGTGTGGATGGGGTCCGATAGGCGCCGACAAGCGGTCCTCGTCACGATCCGGAGTTCCAAGAACGATTGCCCAATATTCTTTTTCGACGGTACGCTGTTCAAATTGTAATGCGAGTTTCTGGTGAGCAATGTTGTTTTTGGCAATAACAATGATGCCGCTGGTATCCCGGTCAAGCCGGTGAACAATTCCTGGTCTCGCAGAACCGCCCACAGAACTTAAAGAGTTAAAATGAAATGCCAGGGCACTGGTAAGGGTCCCGGACCAATGGCCTTTCGCCGGATGAACCACCATCCCGGCTGGCTTGTTTACCGCCGCCAAAAACTCATCTTCATAGAGAATCTCGAGCGGTATTTCCTCGGGTACCGGTGTCTCGGGCGGCTCTGCCGGCGGGTTAAGCGTGACTTGTTGCCCCTCGTGCAATCGATAGGCAACTTTAGTTCTCTTGCCATCGACCAGTACATTTTTGGAGACAATTTGCTGTCGCAAAAAAGTCCTGCTGAAATCGGGGAGGTGGGCTGCCAGAAAGATATCCAGGCGGACACCTGCGTCCTGAGCGTCAATCCGCCAGGTGAGCAGTTCCTCGCGAAAAGATGAATCCGACAAGGCAGTACCCCACCTAAAAAAGGGCCCATGCCCAAAATGATCGCTACGGCTTAGGTGTACTAGGGTCGGCTTCTGGAGTATCCCCACCTGCTGGCTCATCCTCTTTTTTGACCGGCCCAGCGTCGTCACCCTCTTCCGAATCGACCTTCTTTTTGTCGCCAGCTGGCAGATCGGCAGCAACTCCACCGGAGGCAGCGGCACCGGCGGCATCCTCTAGGCCATCTCCATCAATCGCATCCCCAAAGGCCTTCTCCTCTGCCTCTCGGGGAGGTGAATCCTCCTGAAGATTGAAATCAATTCCCGGGTAGCGGCTAGCATCTTCTTTTGGTTTTTCGGGAGGTTTGTACTGGGCGATTTGCTCGTAAAAAGTATGGGTTCCTTTTCGCTCGAGATCGCGAACTCGTGACTGCGCCTCCACAGCAAATGCCCCCGTTACTTTGGAGTAGGCTTCCTTGGCCTGCTCGAGTTTGATCTGCCATTCGAGACTCTTTCCCAAAGAATACAACGCCCGATTTTTCAGCTCGGGCCGAGAAACAATACCTGCCACTGCCCGGTATTGTTGGGTGGCATTTTGAAAAGAATCGTTCGCAGCAATCTTGTTTGATAGATATTTTCTCTGGCCATCCATGAGAGACAGATCACCATGAGTCAACCGCGCGTAAGCCGCAATCAGACTACCTTCATGTGTTCTGGCAACATCCTCTAATTCGTGGATGGCATTATTGAGAGCCAGCGGTTCATTCGTTCCAATCGCATTGAAACCCGCCCCGGTTGCCTTCTCAAAACGGTCCCACCCATCAGCAGCTGCTGAGGCGAGTCGATTT
>Ga0315338_1000993_pt1 | contig 43988 bp, 47 predicted proteins | sample ASW8metaG_FD_204518 | JGI IMG/M metagenome (GOLD analysis project Ga0315338, IMG submission 204518) | Ammonia-oxidizing marine archaeal communities from Monterey Bay, California, United States - ASW #8 | ecosystem: Environmental > Aquatic > Marine > Coastal | place: USA: California | collected... | reverse complement strand
CCCGGCGTAAGGCCCCTTTAGAAAGAGGCGAAACAGCTTTCGCGATTTCAATCATCTCCTCCATCTGCCCATTGCAATGAAGAACAGCATCACAGCCCGCAAACAATGCCGCCTTAGCACTCACACCAATGGGAGCCGACAGAGCCTTCATGGAGATGTCATCGCTCATCAGAAATCCATCAAAGCCAATCTCACCTCGTATGACATCGCGTATGATGATTGGGCTTGTCGTGGCAGGGCGTCGTGCATCTAGTGCCTCATAAAGGACATGCGCGGTCATCGCGAGCGGGGCCGAATTTAGACTTCGGAATGGAACAAAATCATTTGCACTCAATTCATCGGCACTCGCAGACACACGCGGCAGTTCATGATGAGAATCGGCTTTAGCCCGCCCATGCCCAGGCAAATGTTTAATAACAGGAAGTACACCGCCCTCCATAAAACCCTCTATCGCAGCACGTCCTAGATCAATCACAACACTCACATCTTCAGAATAGGCTCTGTCACCTATGATTTCATGTGCACCCTGTGCAGGTACATCTAGGACGGGCGCACAATCCACATTGATGCCCAGATTACTTAATTCCTCGGCGATAAGACGGGCATCTAAATACGCAGCCTCACGAGCAGCTACTGGATTAGTCTTATGCATTGCACCAAAAAAACTTACAGGCGGGCGTGCACGCCAATGTGGTGTCTTGAGGCGTGCGACACGACCGCCCTCCTGATCGATAAGTATAAATGCCGATGCATCACCAATGCTCTCGCGTAAAGCTGCGCAAAGCAATCGGACTTGATCAGGATTGACGCAGTTTCGAGCGAAAAGAATAAAACCAAGGGGCTTTGCTTCCCGAAAAAATGCACGCTCTTCTTCAAGAAGTTCAGTTCCCTGACATCCGTAAATTACCGCGCTTGCGGACATGTTGCTGTCCTTCAGTTAAGGCGCTCAGCCTAAGGCGCCGCCACAAAACAACTGCCGCCGTTAGCCATTAAATTTTCGCATGCGGCACTGGCCGATACGTCATCAACAAATGGGCCGACGCGAACGCGATGCCAAATGCCATTTTCAGCAAGATCTACCCTTTGAATGCTTAGTGTGAGTCGACTTGCAAACGCTGTATGCTGTGCTTGAAAAGTCTCCCAGGATTCAAGAGCTAAGTCCTCACTTGGATATGCTCCAATCTGCAATACTGCTCCACTCAAAGTCGACGCTAAATTTGAATCCTCCGCCTCTTCGTCAGGCGGGATCGGATCGTTGTAAATTTTGAGGCCAGTATAAGGAACGTCTGCAGTATTTTCCGGTGGAAGTGTGCGGATGGGAACATCTGGCGCATTAATAAAAGCGGGAGACGCTACTAGACCGGACTCGTGGCTCTGATTATATGCTAGCCAAACAACGCCCACGAAAGAGGCAAGAACAAGTAATGCAATGACTATGAGAAGCGGCAAACGCGAACGCGCGTCGTCTTCTTCATCATCCTGCAAATTATATGTCGGCTCACCCTCAAAGGAGGGCTGATAAACTTCTCGGTGGTTATCAGTCATAAAAAACGTCCAGCGAATCGCATAATCGAATCGTATTAATATCCAATCTATCATTTGAGCGTTCCCAAATCACCGGAAAGCCCCTTTAATCAATCCTTTAGAGGTTAAATTCCATGTGGAATATTCGCTGATACTCTGCCTGCGCGTAGGCATCAGTCATGCCTGCAATATAATCACAGACCGCCCGAGAGAGATTGGCTTCCCCTCCTTCATCTACAGATAATTTCCAGTCATCCGGCAAGAGGGAAGGATCATCCATAAAAGCATTAAATAACCCTGACAAAAGACCCTGGGCTCGCTCCATGACCTCGGTTACCTTCGCGTGGCGGTACATCCGCTGGAAAAGAAAGCCTTTAAGACTCAATAGATCAGGCAATAATGCTGCAGAAAAGTCTGAGATTGGAGCGCTTAGGGATCTAATCTCTGCAGCGCTACTTGGATCAAATTCCTGCAAGCGAACTCTAGTCTCTGATAAAACGTCACCTACCATCTGCCCTAAAAGACCTCGGACTGCCTCACCGATAAGCCGTCCCAATGCAATATTTTTATGCTCCCGTACGGCCTCGAAAAAATATTGCCCGGCCAAAGGTACATCGAACAAATCAGCGGGCTGAAAAAGCTCCGCGCGTAAACCATCATCGATGTCATGACTCACATAGGCAATGTCGTCAGACAGAGCAGCAATTTGAGCTTCGGGACCGGCAAAGCTTGAAACCTCCAGATCCCATGGAAATCTTAAAATTACCTCTGGTAATTTGGTTTCATCAGAAACGGTAAGCGGCCCATTATGTTTGACAAGCCCTTCCAACGTTTCCCATGTAAGATTTAGCCCATCAAATGCAGCGTAGCGGTGTTCAAGCCGCGTCACCAATGAGAATGCCTGGGCATTGTGGTCAAAACCACCATACTCCTTCATACAGGCGTTTAGTGCGTCCTCGCCTGCATGCCCAAAGGGTGGATGCCCAAAATCATGGGCAAGCGCGAGTGCCTCTGCAAGGTCCTCATCTAGTCCAAGGCCACGTGCAATGGCACGTGCGATCTGAGCGACCTCCAGCGAGTGTGTAAGCCGCGTACGATAATAGTCGCCCTCATGCTGCACGAACACTTGAGTCTTATGTTTCAAGCGGCGAAACGCGCCAGAATGGATCACCCGATCCCGGTCGCGCTGGTAGCAGGTCCGGGTGGAGCTTTCCTGTTCAGGCCAGTAGCGGCCCCTACTGTCTTCCGGATTCGTTGCGTACGGCGCGCGGTTCCGGGCAACAAACCGGATCCCCAAAAGCCGTCCGGCAGGAAAATGGGCCAAAGTATTGCTCATTAAGACTTGTCAATCGGGACTTAGTAATTAGATATACACCCATGTTAAAGTGTTTAACATGAGTAATGATACTGTCATTCAAGCGTTGCCCGTTGGTCTAACCGACCGGGCTGCTAAGCGTATCGCGGCCATCCTAAGTAAGGAACCCTCATCTACCATGCTGCGCGTGGCAGTGAATGGCGGCGGTTGCTCAGGCTTCCAGTATGATTTCGTACTCGACGATGGAAAATCAGACGACGATATGGTTATTGAAAAAGACGGTGCAATTGTTTTGATTGATCCGATCTCATTGAATTTTCTAAGGGGCTCAGAAATCGATTTCTCCGATGAAATGATTGGCGCTGCGTTTAAAATAAAAAATCCAAACGCCACTGCATCTTGTGGCTGTGGCACAAGTTTTTCGGTTTAGTTTTTTTCAGACCGGCCTCTTGCCTTCGCGTAACTCACGCCCCCTCCCAAATGGAGAGGACAAGTAAACTTATTTTCTTTCAAGAATACGTGACAATATATCCGCAGCTTGAATACATTCCTTGCGGCTGACGTTGAGATGCGTTACCGCGCGCACCCGGCGTGTACCAAACACATTCAAAAGCACCCCTTCTTCTTTAGCTTGGGCTACAATCCTCTTCGCATCCGGCATATTCTCTTCAAGTGACCAAATAACAATATTGCTTTGGATCTTTTTAAAATCCAGTATCACGCCGCTTAAGCCTGATATTTTTTCAGCTATGAGTTTTGCATTTTCATGGTCCTCACTAAGACGTGATAAATGATTGTCCAGTGCATACAATCCGGCTGCTGCCAGGATACCTGACTGCCGCATTGCCCCACCAAACATTCGCCTTACGCGTTTGGCCCGCTTCATGTCGCCTGCCCGGCCCACGACTAGGCTGCCCACTGGGCACCCTAGTCCCTTCGACAAGGCAAGCGTGACCACATCAAACGGTGCGGCTAATTCAGAAAGACGCTGACCTGATGCTGTTGCTGCATTGAAGAGGCGCGCACCATCACAAAGCGAACGAATGCCCTGCGCCTTTGCAGCACTGCAAATCGAAACAATCTCGTCTTGCGGAAACAGAACACCGCTACCACGATTATGTGTGTTTTCAATTGTAACGAGTGTTGTTGGTGGTAACACGACATGACCAGGGGCTTTATAAGCCTCCAGGAAATCATCTGCCGTAAAAAGCCCATCTGCCCCAACAACCGTAAACTGAATGCCTGAATTAGCTCCACTTGCACCCGATTCATGAAGTAAAATATGTGCTTCTTCACTTACGATCACGTCATCGCCCGGACACGTAAGAATTTTTAGTGCTGTTTGATTAGCCATTGTGCCGCTAGGAACAAAAATGGCGGCTTCTTTATCTAAAAGTTTTGCGATTCGTTCCTGCAACAAATTGACACTGGGATCTTCACCATATTGATCATCTCCTACGTCCGCTTTAGCCATGGCGAGGCGCATGCCTTCAGTTGGCTGCGTCACCGTATCGGAGCGAAGGTCAATTCGCGTCATTAAATTAGCCCCATCGTCTCCTTAGATCTCGTCATAATATTCAAATTTTGTACCATTGAGCCTGCAGCGCCCTTACCAAGATTGTCAGACACGGCAACAACCCGCGCTTGGTTTCGCGTTTCATTGCCAAACACATAAATTTTTATACGGTTGGTATTTTTCATAACTTCTGCATCGAGCATTTTATGAGCCTCAGACTCTTCTTTTGAAGCAACCTCAACCAATGCCTCGCCGTGATAAACGTCCATATATGCCTCATACACCATGGAAGGATTCACTGATCCTGGAAATGACCAAAGCTGGAGCGGTACATCGACAATCATTCCCCGGTAAAATTGACCAACACTCGGTGCAAAAAGAGGGCGATAGGTCAAACCCGAATGCACGCGCATCTCTTCAACATGCTTGTGTTCGAGACCCAATCCATAAGTCCTATAAGCTAAGCCTGGGAAACTATCCGTACCAATGTTTTTAAATTCATCGATCATAGCGCGCCCGCCACCAGAATAGCCTGATATTGCATTGCAGGTGATTGATGACTCAACACCTACCAGCCCGGCCTCGACCAAGGGCCTCACAAGAGCGATGAAACTCTGCGCGTAGCAGCCAGGGTTGGAGACCCGTTTGGAGCCTTTGATTACCTTACGGTGACCCTTTTCCATTTCGACAAAACCGTAGGTCCAATCATTCTCCGTCCGATGTGCCGTGCTCGCATCAATTACGCGCACATCAGGATTTACAATAAGTCCCACAGCCTCCCGCGCCGCGTCGTCTGGTAAACATAAGATTACTAGATCAGCCTCGTTTAAAGCCGCTGCCCGCGCTTTAGGGTCCTTGCGGTGCTGCTCATCCAGCACAACCAAATTTAAATCCTTACGGTCAGCCAGACGATCACGAATTTCCAGACCGGTGGTTCCGACAGCGCCATCAATGAAAACTTTAGTCGTCATTTTATCAGCTCACATGCAAATAAGGCGCCCAAGTGGAGCGCCCCATTTTCTTGAAAATTGGATCTACATCACCGCTTCGAAAATTGGAACGAACGGCGTGCTTTGGGACGTCCATATTTCTTACGTTCAACCGTACGCGAGTCGCGGGTCAAGAACCCACCTTGCTTTAAAACTGGACGCAAACCTGGTTCATAGGCCAGTAACGCCTTAGAAATACCATGGCGTACCGCACCTGCTTGACCCGAGAGCCCCCCACCGGAAACTGTGCACACCACGTCAAATTGCCCGTCACGAGCCGAGGCGACCAAAGGCTGCCGCAAAATCATGCGTAAAACCGGCCGAGCGAAATAAACTGTTTCTTCCTTGCCATTGACGATGATGCGCCCTGGACCAGGCTTCACCCAAACGCGGGCGACTGCATCCTTCCGCTTTCCGGTGGCATAGGCGCGCCCTTGTTTATCAATATTAGACTGGTTTTCGTCAGTATCGACAGCCTCAGCTTCAGCTTCTACTGCAGGCTCAGGAGCCTTAATGAGTTTTGATTTTAACTCGGAAAAATCGCGAACTTGTTCAGCCATGTCTATGCCTTCGCTTTGCGATAGTTAGTGTTCTTTGGACTTAAGGCTGAGACGTCAAGACACTCTGGTTGCTGGGCCTCATGGGGATGCTCAGGTCCGGCATAAACCCGTAAATTTGCAAATTGTTGGCGCCCCAACGGGCCACGAGGAAGCATGCGCTGTACCGCCTTTTCTACCACACGGGTTGGTGTTTTGCCGCTGAGGTATTTCTCCGGAGTGCGTTCCTTGATCCCACCAGGAAAACCAGTGTGCCAATAATATTTCTTATCCCTCAACTTATTTCCAGTGAGAAGAATTTTCTCAGCATTGATAACGATTATGTTATCACCGCAATCCATGTGTGGTGTGTAGCTAGGCTTGTGCTTTCCCCGAAGACGTGTGGCGATGATGGCTGCCAAACGTCCAACCACGAGACCTTCGGCATCGATCAGCAACCATTTCTTGTCAATTTCAGAGGCTTTCACCGAATATGTTTGCATAAAAAACTCTCCAGGCCGGGGCCTTCGGGGTAAACTCGGGCGTTCGTCTAAGGCTAATGCGTAATTCCGTCAAGAGTGAAAGTAAAAATAGTTATAAATATCTGATGTTTATATATGTGGTATTATATTACCACAATAATACAGCATACCCATGACCTATAAAAAACGAACCGCTACAATAATTAAATGACAAATCAACCTTTCGTCTTAACCGCCTTAAAAAACAACATTCTCACTATCACGCTCAACCGCCCAAGCGCGCGCAATGCCCTATCCACGGAAGTTATGCGCAACCTCCTTCTTGCATTGGATAATGCTGCAAAAGACGATGCCACAAAAGTCATCGTGCTTGCTGCCCAAGGCACCGTGTTCTGTGCTGGACATGATCTGAAAGAAATGACTGCCCACCGTGCCGATCCCGACAATGGTCTCAGTTTTTACCGTGAACTCTTTGCCCAGTGCAGTCATTTAATGCAAACTATTGTCCACCATCCCGTCCCGGTTATTGCCAAAGTTCAAGGCATTGCAACGGCAGCAGGCTGTCAACTTGTGGCTAGTTGTGATCTTGCCGTGGCCGCAGAGAATGTGCACTTCACAACGCCTGGAGTGAATATCGGACTTTTTTGTTCGACGCCTATGGTGGCATTGAGCAGAAATCTAGGCCGTAAAGCAGCCATGGAAATGCTACTGACCGGTGAAATTGTAGATGCTGATAGAGCCGAGGCGGTTGGCTTGGTAAACCGTGTGGTTAAACCTGAAAATCTTGATGCCGTAACCATGGCACTTGCCGAATTGATTGCATCAAAACCAACTGCGACTCTGCGATTGGGTAAGCAAGCTTATTACCGCCAACTCGAACTCAGCCTCTCCTCTGCCTATGATTATGTTGGTGAAGTTATGGTGCAAAACATGATGCATGGAGAAGCAGTTGAAGGCATTGGTGCTTTTCTCGAAAAGCGTTTGCCAAAATGGCCAGAGAAACAATAATTAGAGTAACAACCCCAAAGACACTACATTAATTAGGAAGACGGCCGGAGTATCTTAAGTGCCTACCCCCAACTACCCCGATGCTTTGATTGCGCGCATTTTGCGAAGCGCACAAACCATTGCGATGGTTGGCGCGAGTCCAAATTCTTCGCGGCCAAGCTATTTTGCAATGAAATACCTCCTCGACAAGGGCTTTAGAGTTATCCCAGTAAATCCTGGACAGGCTGGTAAAGAAATTCTCGGCCAAAACACGTACGCTTCATTAAGTGATGTTCCAGCACCTATCGACATGATTGACATCTTCCGTAATTCTTTAGCGGCTAGTTCTATCACTGATGAAGCGATAGCCAACAAAGAACGTCTGGGCATGAAAATCCTCTGGATGCAACTTGGCGTGATCAACGAAGATGCTGCTAAACGTGCAGAGTCTGAAGGCTTCACTGTCATCATGAATCGTTGCCCAAAAATTGAATATGGCCGGCTCTCTGGAGAAATTGGCTGGTATGGCGTTAACCGACGCACTATCGACAACCGTAAGCCGCACGCGTTCAACAAGGGTGGCGCGCTCGCGCGGGAGTAATTACATGCTCAGAATCTGGGGGCGCCGTAGCTCTGCCAATGTGCAAAAGGCCATGTGGATGATCGGCGAGCTTAATCTTGCCCATGAGCACATTCCAGCTGGTGGCCCCTATGGGCTCACCAACACGCCCGAATTTCGCACAATGAATCCTAATATGCTTGTTCCAGTGATCAAAGATGATGGGATGATCATGTGGGAATCTAACGCTATCGTACGCTATCTTGCAGCCAATTATGGTGGCGAAGACTATTGGCCTGCCAATCCAAGAACCCGCGCTCTCATTGACCAATGGATGGATTGGTCGGCTACAATTTATCAACCCCATATTAACGGCTTGTTTTGGGCCTATTGGCGAACGCCTAATAACCAGCACAACACAAAACAAATTGCTGAATTTCAAGACTTAACTATGCGTGACTTGATGCTCCTAGGCCGCATTCTCGAGCAACAACCTTTTGTCACGGGCGAGCTTTTCACGATCGCAGATATTCCAATCGCGACCCATCTTTATCGCTATTTCACAATGGGCCTTCCTGTATCTAAGCTGCCTAATATCGAATCCTATTATTCCCGTGTTCAGAAACGTGCCCCCTATCGCGAGCATGTCATGATTTCTTATGAAGAGTTACGCGGCAAACTGAATTTCTAAACGGAGAGTATTATGGCTGATTTTCATTTTGATACGCTTGCCGTTCACGCTGGCGCGCAGCCTGATCCCGCGACTGGCGCACGCTCGACACCGATCTATCAGACTACGGCATATGTCTTCGAAGATGCTGACCAAGCTGCGGCACTTTTCAATCTGCAAGTTTTCGGAAATATTTATTCAAGGATCATGAACCCAACCGTTGCAGTACTTGAAGAACGCATTGCAGCATTAGAGGGAGGCACTGCAGGCCTTGCAGCAGCGTCCGGCCACGCTGCGCAAATGTTGATTTTTCATACAATCATGGAGCCAGGAGCTGAATTTGTTTCCGCTCGTCAACTCTACGGGGGCTCTGTCAATCAATTCAGCCAAGCGTTTAAAAAATACGACTGGCATGTGAAATGGGCTGACGCCATTGATCCAGATAGTTTCAAACGTGCTATAACCAGTAATACGCGCGCTATTTTCTGTGAAAGTATTGCTAATCCTGGCGGTATCATTACCGATTTAGAATCCTTGGGCCGAATTGCCGAAGATTCCGGTATTCCGCTCATCGTCGATAATACGCTTGCAACACCTTACCTTATTCGACCATTCGAATGGGGCGCTCATATTGTCGTTCACTCGGCCACAAAATTTTTGGGTGGACATGGTAATTCACTGGGCGGTGTCATCACCGAGGCGGGCACTTTCAATTGGGCTGCCAGCGGTAAGTATACCACCATGACAGAGCCAAATGATTCCTATCACGGTCTTAAATTTTACGAGACCTTCGGCGATTTTGCGTTTTGCGTTGCCGCTCGCGCACTTGCCCTACGTGATCTTGGTCCTTGCCTGTCACCAACCAACGCTTTTCATCTACTGACGGGGGTGGAGACCCTACCGTTACGCGTTCAACGCCATTCCGACAATGCTTTAGAAGTTGCACGCTGGTTAGAGTTGCATGACGACGTTGCTTGGGTGAATTATGCAGGACTTGAGAAGCACAGCCACCACGCATTGCACAAAAAATATTGCCCCAAGGGTGCGGGCTCGGTATTCACTTTTGGCTTAAAGGGTGGGTTTGATGCTGGTGTAAAGCTGGTTAACAAAGTCCGAATTTTCAGCCACTTGGCTAATATAGGCGACACACGAAGCTTGATCATTCACCCTGCGTCCACAACCCATCGCCAACTTTCAGACGAGGATCGCGTCACTGCTGGCGCGGGACCAGATGTAGTACGTCTTTCTATTGGTATCGAAAACCCTGCAGATCTTATTGTTGATTTGAAGCAGGCACTGTCAAAGTAAATGCTAGCCAGAGAGTTGCGCCAAATAGTGCCAAGGCAAAAAATTGATGAAGCGCGGCAATGGGCAGCGCAACCAGCATAATCACCGTTATAACACCAAGGAATACTTGCATAATCGTAAATGCAGCAAGATAAATTGCGGCAATGCGCGTTGGCTTATCCGGACTGGCACGCAATAGGGCAGACGAAAGCCAGATTGCAAGACCGGCAATGACGTAACCCATGTTTCGATGCTGAAAATGCGTCATGGCAGGATTCTCGAAATGATTGATCCACCAAGGCGCAAGATTATAGAGCCCGGGTGGGATCCAATTTCCGGCGAACGTTGGCCAAGTCGGGAATGCCAACCCAGCATCGAGACCGGCCACAATTGCCCCAAGTAAAATTTGGATAAACATTAAAATAGTAAGCAGCCAGGAAAATGCTTGAAAACGCAAAAGACCAGTATGCTCCGTTTGGCGCGCACCGAGAACTTCCAGCGCTGTCCAAAAAACAAACCCAAAGAGTAAAAAAGCCAGACCCAAATGCGCGGCTAACCGATACTGGCTAACGCTTACCCTTTCCGCTAGACCGGACTGTACCATCCACCACCCTAGCGCACCTTGTGCAGCTCCAAGTAGAAAGATCACGCCCAGGCGGGCCGCTAACCTCCCGTTGATACGTTTTTTTGCAAGAAAATAGACAAAGGGAAATAGAAAGACGAAGCCTATGATCCGCCCAAGAAAACGGTGACCCCATTCCCACCAGAAAATGGTTTTGAAAGCTGCTAATCCCATACCTTGGTTAAGAAGTTCATATTGTGCTGTATCACGATATTTAGTAAATTCTATTTCCCAGGCCGCATTGGATAACGGAGGAAAGATTCCTGTTACTGGACGCCATTCGGTAATGGAAAGACCGGATTCTGTAAGACGCGTCAGACCACCTACAATTACAATCAATGCGATTAGAACAGCTACTAAAAGGAGCCATATCCCAACGGCTTTATCCGTCGTAGGGACGGAAATCCCTGGAGAAGACTTTTGGGAAGTAGAATATTCTGCCATGGGCATACCCGGATGCTATTCAAGCTTTGCTCCATAAACCGTGATTGGTTCTTCGTCCATGCGTCTCAAAGGCATCTGAAATGGCACTCTCACCACGTATCAAAAAGCTAATTAGCACAATGCTTATCCTACTCTGGATATTGATATATTCGCTGCTAGTGATGCGTCTAGCCGTAAATATCCTCCCGGAAGCCAATTGGCTGGTTACACTGCTTTTTTATGCTGCAGCCGGCATAATTTGGATAATTCCAGTAGGCCTTTTCTTCCCCTGGATGAATCGTGATGCCCGCCCGCCAAGTAGAGATCTCTAACCCCCTTCCTCATTTTTTATCTATGGGTTAGTTTTCATAACCATTTCCGAGCCGAATTCCGGCTATATTAATTTTAGGACTAGTCGGGCTCATGGGGGCATCCGGCGCAAAAGAACTGAACTAAGGAGGAGACATATGAGGATGGGTCACGATCGCAAAGAGGCCAGAACAGGCTCAAGCGGCCTACGTGTTGCGGGCGCTATCGCTGTCGCAGCCCTATTGGTTGGCGTGGCAGGCTGCAGCCAGGAGGCTCCAACCACCCCGGTAGAACTTGTTCAAGCCGAGAGTTTCGAGGCTGTGATGACTGAATACATCGTCGCCAACCCAACCAATGTTTTCAACAATCACTTTGTCTATGACACTGAAGTTGTTGGATTCGTTGATCGAGGTGAAACAGTTGAGGTTCTTGGGAAGGTTACTGGGTATGAGTGGCTGCTAATTGGCGAAGGTGGTGAGCCATTTGGTTATGTACCAATCTCAATGCTTTCACCTGCCGACCTTTATGTACCCTGATAAATTGAGTGCGTATTTTCGTTAATAAAAAAGGCCGGTGTCGATGACACCGGCCTTTTCTTATTCTTCTCAAGCGCTGTTAGTCGAGAGGTTCAAGTCTGATCAGTGCCGGCCGGTGATTCGCACCTACCCAAAAATCCCCGGTGCTATCATCGACAAACACCCGGCGGATGTTTGTGTAGTCAGGTAGTAGGTATTCGACAAATTCAGTAGTTTCAGGATTAAACCGGGTTACACGGTCCGTAGACATTGAGGCCGTCCAAACTTCGCCAGTAAGCTCCGACTTAATCGCGTCATAAGGCATCGTATATGGCGTTGGAACTTCCCACTCAAGAAAGCGCTCATTGACTGGATCAAAATTACCGATCGAATTTGAACCGAACTCAGCAAACCAAAGGGTACCGTCTTGAGCAAACTGACCACGACGCGCGCGCGCACGACCCATCGGTGACGGCCAAGTCCTCAGCTCACGAGTCTCGCGGTCAACTCGTCCTATCTTGGTCCCAGCACCGCCAAATTCCAATGCCCACAAATTATTGTCTGAATCGGAGGGCAATTCATAACCCCTAATTCTATCACCATTTTGATCAACCAGCGGTGGTAATTTTTCGTACTCGCCAGTGGCAACATCAAGACGAAGGAACGAATGATCTGACTGGTCATTGGTCCACACATAGCCGTCTACATGCCAATTACGTGGTGAAACCATGGATTCTTGCGTGCTGGCGTTTTGCCATTCCGCAGGAATTGGATAAGTCGTAATTTCTTTTGTCGTAGTATCAAACTTCGCCAAACCACCTTGATACATCAGCGCTAACCATACATTCCCATCATTGTCCGGCTGGAGGCCAAGTGTCCCTTGAGGCGCTGAAGGTTTAAGGAGTGGAATATCGTAATCAGTGACGATTCCGGTTTCGGGATCAAGCTCACCCATAACGAGACTTCCAAAATCAGAATAGTAAACTTTCCCCTTCACCATAATCGCATCATGAGGCAGAGCTTCGGGGCGCGGCAAATCATAGGTCGTCACGATCATCTGTGTCCCACGACCAGAGGGACGCGGATGAGTTTGAAGTTCATAATCGAAAGTTCCGTCGGGCTCCATATTGACGGAGGCGAGATAGGTCGAAGCCATATCAATAATCCGCTCATCCTGAATCCCTCTATTTCCACGCGGGCCCAAAGGAAGGATTTGTTTGCGCCCAGGACGAGAGCCCGGATAATAACGGCCCATTTCCGGAATTAATTCAGCAAAACGTTCTTTGTCATGGACCGAATTGGTTATGACATTAAGTTCATGGCAATTCATGCAGCCGCCAAGGAAAGCTTTTTGATTATCGCCGCCGGGAATGCTCATCATCCATTCCCCGTTAGTGAGCTGTGCCGCAATATTTCCCGTCGGGCGCAAGGCAATATCAACATTTGTAGCACTGCTACCCGTGACTTCTACATTACGTGGACCACGTAAATTATATCCAATCGCACGAATTTCAATGCGATAATTTCCAGGTTCAATGCGATCTTCCGGAAAAGCGTAACGGCCCATTGGATCAGTAACAACTGTCGTTTTGGTCGTTGCGCCATCCAATTTAGCACTTACTAAAACACCGCCCATTACTCCTTCTTCGACGGAACTAACAATGCCTGTCAGGGCTGCGCTTTCCACTTCAGCTTGCGAGATGATGGGGCTATCGGCTTGCGCCTGAGCGTGCTCCATCATTGCCGGCGCGTTATTAGCCGCTTGTTCCTGGCAAGCGGACGCTACAAGAGCAACACCAAGAACGCTTGCAAGAGTGGAATATTTTATTGATGTGCGCATTGCCGCCTCCAAAATTAGTTTTGCGGGTTTACCCCTTCAATGTGCGAGATGTCACGATGCTCATCTCCACAATTATAATCCTGGAGGCGAACATCGTCATGCTTGTTATAGACGTAGCGCGCAGAAAATGTATCTGTCAGATACATTGGATCGTTTACTTCAATAATCCATTCAAGCGTGTCGTCATCAAGCTTACGAATAGTTTCGACAGTCGTTTTCTGCCAGCTCGACGGTGCGCCGGTAGAATCAAGCCAGGTCTTCTCATTGAACCCAGCAGACTCGACGATCAAAGTGTCACCTTCCCAACGCCCTACTGAATGGCCAGAGTAATAAGGGAAAATTTCTAAATCGAGCTCAGAGGCCTGTGGTACATCCAATTTAATCGGTCGAATCACATGGTTTAATTCATAGATAAACGTAACTTGCCCAGGCGTCTGAATAATTTGGAACGGATATGGATTTGTTAGAATCCGTGGCAATCCATCGGGTACACAGACACGCCGGGCCTCGTCAGTGATCTCGCCACTGGTAACCCCAGCTTCGATTTCTTCATAGCGCGCAAGACCCGCCTCATTGTAAGGGATCTCACCACCACCGACTAATTGAAGGACGGGTTCATAAACTTCAGTCCACCAAACACCGGAAATATTCTGATGATCCGGCGGGTAATAGATTGGACCAACAGTAGTTCCCTCTTGCGTTGCCGACTGACTACTTATCGGTGGATTGGCACCATCGGCCGCTATCGCGCTAGATGCCAACAAACAATTCGCAGCAAGAAAAGCTGACGCAGCCTTGCTAAACCGAACTCCCAAGATCAGCCCGCCCGTCTTCGTCATCTCAATCATCTAATACCTCCCCACCGCCCGAAATATTCGGGAGAAAATTGCTAGTTAATATATTCGTCGTCACCCATCTGTGAGCCATCAGGAAAAATCACTGCAAGTAATTCGCCGCCCGGATTACCGTCCCTCAGCGGATGGATTGTAACAGTTACCGGATCACCCTCAACAAGCATCCGAGGACGCCAACCATTACGGGCAAGATTCGTTGGTGCACCCATTTCAAGTGACCATTCCACCATCTCGCCAGATTCATTCTCCACATTGACCTGAAGCCAGCTATGCGGATTGGTCCACTCCAACGCTACAACCGTGCCCTCCATAATAACCGTTTGTTGATCGTCAAACATGGCATGCGAATGGTGCCCTGTCGCTGGAATCGAAACCAAAGCTGCTATGACGCAAGTAATGCTAAATGTCTTAACATTCATCACTTTATATCCGCTTCTAATTCCCTGGCCGGAATCTTACGATAAGCATACCACGAAACCTAACCCCCTCAATCCTAATAGAAAGAGTGCTTTCTGCGTCCATAAGGCCGCACAGTGGGCGCATATGTGGCTTAAAACACGGCTAATAATAAACGTGAGTGCAGTATTTTTTTAAACACAGCAGACCGTTTCGACGCTTCGGCATACCTTCAATTCTATTTAACTAACTGATAATAATAGAATTTTATGGATGTCATGCTTAAGGTGCAGTTGGCTCCACCCCTTCCGGACAGATATATTGATCGCTAGTGCCCTCTAAAATGCAGCCACCGATCTGTGCTCCGCCAAGGCCTTCGGCTAGATCATCGGTTCTTAATATCCGCTCGCCTTCCTGGGTATAGCGAACGCGTATGCCCTGAGGATCGAGAATTTGCATGCTTTGCTGGAATTGAAGCGGGGGCGCAGCCCCTAAGGGAATATTGGCATCCAGAACATAGAGAATATTGTCATGAAGAAATTCAGCAATAAAGATGCGTCGCCCTTCTTCACTAGTTATTTGCAGCTGATGTCCCTCAATGCGGTCTAGCTGAGCATAAGCGTCATAAGTGACTTCACCAAATTGGCGATATTTAGTTGCCGTATGCGCCAGTGAGCCACGCATTGTCGTAAATCCAGCATCAGAATAATCCACTGCGTATAGGTCATATGTGCTGCCCCTGCGTTCGGCAGAATATTTTCGCGCTGGACGTATATTGCCATTCTCATCGATCCAGTCGACCTCTTCTACAGTTGGCTCAGCTGGGAACCACTGCGCAAAATGGTCTTCCATACTGACGTAAGAGACCCAGGGCTGTGCATGTGCTGTGCCGGGGTTTAATGCGACAAACGGCAAAGCCAATACGCTCACGAAAATACCAATAAACCGCATTTTATTTCCTCCAGGATTCTTCAAACGCATTCAATTACTCCTAGTCGCTCTAGCTCTCCAGCGTAAACGAGGCAAGTTAAGCCCAATTCTACCCAGCATTACAGATTATTTTGTAGCCAATTTTCGTTGATCAGCTCAAAAACAGTTTTGTGATCGCCCTAAGGTCCTTTGCAAATAACGTTAAGCACAGATGGACGGCCATCGCCGATCGCATCCAAAGCCCTATCGATTGCTTTTGGGAGCTCAACAGCCTCTTCCACGCACTCGCCATGTCCGCCGACAACTTCTACCGCCTTTTCAAAACGCATTCCGGTCTCAAAATAAGTAAGTGGCTCACGATTGCTGCGAGCTGCAAAACCATCTGGGTAAACATCCCTGGTGTTACGTTTCACAGCACCCCACATTTGATTGTTAAAAATCACGGTAAGGGTAGGTAGCTTTTCGGCGTAGCCCACATAATGAGCGGGAACTGGATTACCAAACATATAGGCTCCATCACCCACCGTGCAGATTACAAGCTTATCAGGCGCGGCCGCCTTGATGCCGAGGGAGGTTCCTAAGCCCCACCCTAATGCGCCACCGGCGCCAACGGAATAAAATGTGCCGGGTTCAACTAGGCTCATCTGTTCGGGCACGAGCGGAGATTCTTTCACGATGATGCCTGATGGACCCCTGATATTTTCCAGGCAATGAGTTACCCATACTGGGTGTATTGGCGAATTATTACGTGCATCCTCCAAAGCTGCGCGGGCCTTTTCATGCTGTGCTTCGCGCACTTTTGCAGCGCGCTCGCGACGAGTGGCGATCCTAGTTCCTGCTTTTGCCGCTCTGATTTCTAGCGCCTCCGCAAGTAATGGCAGTGTCGCACCGATGACACCGGTGATGCCTAGATCACAGCGATAGCCGCGAAGCGGGTAGTTTTCAAAAATGGGGTCCGATCCGATGTGAATGACCTTGCAATCGGCTTTGGGAGAGCTTTTCTTTGGTATCCAAGGCACGTCACATTCTAAAACAACAATGACATCTGCATCCTCGAAATATGGGTCAGGATTAAACCCCAAGTGCATCGGGTGTTCGCTTGAAAGGGCAACATAGCGCGGTTTGCGCTGAATGATCGGGAGAGCAAACGAATCTGCCAATCGCGCAATCTTGTTTACATCAGAGGGATCACGGCCAGCGCTTGAGGTCACTATGAGCGGGTATTCTGCATTTGCCAGCAAATCAGCAGCCTGATCAATTACATTTACATCCGGATAGGGCGGTGAGGGTGTGATATGCCGTGACGGGGAATCATAACTAAAATTTGAAATCGGCCCAGCCAACACTTCTCGTGGAAGCGTCATATAGACCGGACCGCGTGGCTCAGACATCGCAATATTGAGCGCGCGGTCGACCGCAGCTTCGACAACATGGCCATTGGGCAATTCGTAATCCCATTTGACAAACTCACGCGCCATCGCGCGCTGGTCGCGCATCTCCTGCGTCCAGTGAATCTCGCCGCTTCGTTGGCCAAGCACGCCACCATCCTCGGTAAATGGCGTACGACCTGCTGTGAACAAAATTGGAATGTTTCCGCGCCAGGCGTTTAATAGACCAGCGAGTGCATTGGCCGTCCCAGCGTTAACGTGAACCATCACCGCCTGTGGTTTACCAGATTGCAAGTAATATCCAAGGGCCATCGCCATCGCGACGTTTTCATGTGGAACGGTCATCGGTGTCGGCACTTTTGCACCCGTGACCTGCGATTTTGCAAAGGCCTCGATCAGAGGCGCAAAATCAGTGCCGGCATTTGCAAACAGATAGTCAATCCCGCGATCTGAAAGCAAAGTTAGATAGGCGTCTGCGACAGTTCCAGATTCGATCATTGTCATTTTTTAAAATCAACTTTTGAGGAAGGGTATCGCTAGGTTAATAAACGCATCGGCTGCATCCCAAGGAACCAAATGTTTACAGTCGTCGACGACGTGAAGTTGGAGTTCGGGATACTTTTCTTTGAGCTCTATGGCACGCTGTTCCGCGTTGCCTTTGTCATTACGCCCATAGATCATAAGTAACGGTATTTGCAATTCAACAAGCCGATCCCATATCGGCGGACCGTCTGATTTCTTATTTTGGCCGCCTCCGGCCTCGCTTCGCGCAACAAAAGCCTCAAAATTTCGACCGATGCTATTACCATGACGAATCTCTAGCTCCTCTTGTGTAATGAGTTCGTGATGAAAGAGATTAGCTTCGAGCAATTTACGCGTGTCATGTATGGAGGGCTCGGAGGCCGTCATGCGCTGCTCCAAGCGCTGCTGCACGGCAGCATCGCGCCCTTCGCCTTCTTTGCGTGGAAGGAGACTTCCTGTTCCCAGCACGATGACGTGCGTGTAGCGCTCCGGCTCCTTCAGCGCTAAATTTACCGCCGGGTTTCCCGCCTGCGAATGGCCAATAAGTGCAACCCTTCTCAACCCCAACGTGTCAATAAATTTGGGCACAAAATTACGGCGATATCCTGCAGAGAGATCCGTAGGGATGTCGGACAGGCCGAAACCTGGTTGGTCGAAGGCTACGGCCTGAAACCCTGCAGCCGCTAGTGGTTCTAGATTTCGTGCAAATACGTCAGCCGACGAGCCAAGTGATCCGCCATGGATCATAAGGAGAGGGGGGCCCTCCCCTTCTTCAATATAGCGGATTTTAAGGCCGTCAACCGAGAGAAACTTATCCTCCGCACGCGCCTTCACTGAAATATCGCTCATATTTTAATCGTCCTTATGCGACCCCCGATGGTTTCTTTGCTGCTCTTATTCATCGGTAACGTCGATCCAAGTGCCGTCCGGATCCGTCATCTGAAATTTGCCGCTTGCGCTGTTTTGGAAGTGTTGCATGCGAACGTCGGATTCTTTGCTACCTCCAAGCGGCACTGGAGCCAGATAAGGATTTTTTCCCGCAACCATCGCAAGGTGCTCTTTAAAGGTCTCCAAATTTTCGACTTTGAAGCCAATGTGATCGGGGCCCGCGCGTTTGATAGACATACCGGCAAATATCGGTATCTGCCACGGTAGTATCGCGAGCGTAACACGCCCGTCCGTCAAGTAGTGACCTGGTTCATTATACTTCGTTTCGACCGGTTCAAGCTCAAATATATCGTGGTAAAATTCTGCACATGCATCAGCGTTTAAACTACGGACCGCAAATTTGTTTAAGTAGCGGTCCTGGATCCAACCACCTTCAGCCAGCTCACCATAGATATCGCTGCGCGTGTCATTTTTCTTCTCGGCCAGATCAAACACATTACCGTCCGGATCATGTCCACTATAAGCCGCAAACGGACGCGTCGAGGGCCGCTTGACGACATTGGTGCCCTTATATTTCCGCTGCATGCGCTCAAGCACTGTTTTAACATCATCGACGACCATACCGAAATGATCGAGCCCACCAAAGTAACCGTCACGCTTCGGAAGTATGTTCAGCCCGACATAACCATCGCCAATGCTAATCGAAGCATCAGGACGCGGCTTTCCAGAAATGCGTAAACCAAATACCGCTTCGTAGAACTTACCTAACATCGGGTAGTTCGGGCTGATCATCGCCATGTGATTTATTCGTGCAAACATTAAAAACTCATAGAGCTAAAGACTGTTACCTGCTGCCCGTTAAATTCATTGCCTCACGTGCTGAGGAAACCACATCTCGCGGCATGGCATAGGCACGCGAAATTTGCTGGTACAAATGATCACTATCTACTTCGGAGATTTCGATTTTAATGCGTGCGGCATCGGCGATAAAGCCAGGGTCATTCATTGCATCGTGATAGGCGGCACGTAAAGTTGCAATCCGCTCGTCGGGAACACCCGGCGGCGCAACAATCAGACCAAACATGTTCATAGGAGATAACGTAAGTTCAAGAACATCGCGCGTGTGCTGATCTTCAGCAAATTCACCGAGGGCAGGAACATCGGGAAATAGAGGATTACGGTCCAGTCCTATTTGAATGGGAACCGAAACTAATTTGTCAGGGAACCAGTTTGGGCGTGTCGAGTTAATACCTGAGATCATTCCACCACAACGCCCGTCTACTTCGCCACGCTCCATCGCGATGAAGACGTCATTGCCGCCTGTATAACCTGGGATAACGGTAATATTTGTCCCAAACAATTCATTAATCATATGGGGTAATATTTCCATCTGCGAGCCCGCTCCCGTGCTGCCAACAAAGAACTCCTTAGTGAAGAGATCATCCCAGACTTTGACGTCAGATTCGTGCCAGGCAACACAAATGCCGGTTTGTGCGTTCATCGCCCCAATCCAGTTCAGCTCCATCGGATCGAAGCGCGCAGCAGAAATTCCATAAAGCGGGGCAAAGGGCACACTAGAGTGAACAAGCCCTAATACGGATCCATCCTTAGGCGCATTCGAATTGATAAAATTCGTAGCGCGAATACCACCGGCACCCGGCATATAATCAACTACAATTGTTGGATTTCCAGGAAGATGATTCTCAAGATAGGGGGCGAACGCAATAGCATAGGCTGCATAGGTCCCGCCCGGACCGGCTGATTGAAATATGGTAAGGGCGCTGCCGGAATAAAACTCCTCGTCTGAAGACGCGTGCACTGTACCTGAGAGAATTGCCAGACTGACAGCCATCGTACCTGCAAAAAGATGCTGCAACGCTTTACTCATGCTCGCTTCCTTATTTTGTCCGGCAGCACCTTGAACCTGGCACTTGCAAGGCCTCGTCTTATCTAACGTCCTAGGTTAGCGCCAGTCAGGTTCATTGCGCTATTTGCCGCTTGGACGACTTCCGATGGCATCGCGTAGGCGGCGCTAATAACTTCCAAAACTCGTTCGCTACTGGTTTCTCTAATCTCAATCTGAACACTTGCGGCGGCGGCGATAAAACCTGGATCATTCATTGCTGCATGAAAAGCGGTTCTGAGCGCAGCCACCCGGTCAGCGGGAACTCCAGGGGGCGCCAGAAACGGACGGTCTATGTCCATAGGAGATAGGACCAGTTTAAGGATATTACGGGTTAATTCATCTTTAGCGAGCTCGCCGAGTGCCAGCGAATCCGGGAATTCGGGATTGCGCTCCATCGCGATTTGAACCGGGACATAAACTCTTTGATCTGGAAACCAATCTGGCCGCGTCGATTTGATCGACGAAACCAAAGTGCCGCAGCGCCCATCAACTTCACGGCGCTCCATTGCGATATAGACCTCGTTGCCACCGCGATACCCAGAAATAACCTTAATATCAGTGCCGAAGAGCTTGTTCAGCATCATCGGTAAAGTTTCCATCTGTGAGCCTGCTCCCGACCCGCCCACAAAATAGTCCTTGTCAAAAAGGTCTTGCCAGGTCTGTACACCAGATTCATGCCAGGCAACGCATATTCCGGAGGTCGCGTTCATACTACCAAGCCATTGCATTTCTAATGAATCAAACTGGGCACCTTCAATGCCATACAGCGGCGCGAATGGGACGCTCGAATGAACCAACGCAATCAACGAGCCATCTTGTTCTCCATTAGCGTAAAGATAATTCATGGCGCGTATTCCACCCGCGCCAGGCATGTAGTCCACAATGATATTGGGATTACCCGGAAGGTGCTTGGAAAGATATGGTGCGAAGGCGATCGCGTAACTCGCATAACCACCACCTGCGTCAGAAGACAGTAGCAAACGCATTTGCCGGTCGCTAAAGAATTCATGTGCGTTTTGGGCACTGGCAACAGTGCTTACAAGCATAAGCGAAAGTGTTAAGAGAATTCGTTGCATGGTGGCGGCACGCTTCATCCTGTTCCTCATTAGTCCCCGTGAATATCGAGTAAAATGCCATCGCAATCTGCGAGCCGATGGGAGCCGATGGGGCAAGAACGCTCAAAGAGCTTTGCAAGCGCCGCACCCTCCGGCCCAGTTCCAACAGGCGCAGGCGCAAGACGAGGATTTTCTGCGGCTATACGTTCAATGTCTTCCATGCAGGCGTCTAAATCTTCAACTTTAAACCCAATATGATCCATGCCGGAGAGAATAATTCCCGTACCGTCATAATCGGTAATGTCCCATGGCATGATAACCAGAGTCATATGCCCGTCGGACAAATAATAATTTTTATCGCCTTCGTGTCTATTTCCAAGGTTCAACTCAAACACACTCGAATAGTATTCGGCCATCGCTTCAGGACGCATCGTGCGCATAGCAAAATGATCAATATAACGCGGATTCAATTTCCCATCATTCTCAACATAAATATCACTTCGATTGGTCATATCCTTTTGTGAAATATCGAAAACATTTCCATCTGGATCATGTGTAGTCACGCCTGCAAAGGGGCGATTAGACGGACGTTTGAGCCATTTCAATGTGGGGTAATTTGTCCGGATTCGATCATAGACTGTTTCGGCGTCTTCAACCTGAATGCCAAAATGATCGAAGCCGGCATGGCGTCCAGCGCGCCGCGGATTGATATTGAGCCCGGCATAACCGTCTCGAGCGCTCACAGCACGCCCAGGGCGCGACTTAGCGGGCGGTATCATACCAAACATCGCCTCGTAAAATTTAAGAAGCTGTCCATAATTATCACTGACGATTGCGAGATGATTGAGCTTTGCAAACAAAATACCGCTCCTCTAGCGCTAGCCATCTTGTAACAGCAGAAAAGCTTAGTAGGACCCAGTCTACGTGACTTTGTACTTTTTGCTTACCAAATGCTTTCCGCAGACATAAAAACTTCCGCTGGTTCACAAGATGATTTATTTAACTATTTAATTTTATTTATTTATTTTGGTCGGAGCGCCGAGATTTGAACTCGGGACCCCCAGTCCCCCAGACTGGTGCGCTAACCAGGCTGCGCCACGCTCCGCCAGAAAGGCGGACTTATAGTCGCCGCTCGCCACCTGCGCAAATGGGCATTCACACAGGTTATTAAACAAGATCGAGAACAAAATCGAAACGAGTTGTCAGAACGTGAGGCTTTTCCGAAACGCGCATTAAGAGTTCTGGCATATAAGCCAAATCGTATCTATTTCGCTGTTCATCCGGAAAATAAAGTTGTGTTGTAAGTACACTGCTCTTAGGCGCTAGCACTTTCATGTGAAAGTGACGAGTTCGCGTTTCATAAAGGCCCGGAAGCACCGTACGAAAACGATAATTACCTTGTTCATCCGAAAAGATATGAGCACGGTAACGAAACCCTAAATTGTCATATACTCCGTGCTCATCAGCCTGCCAAAGATCGAGTAGGGCATTTGCCACCGGACGGCAAGAACGCGACAAGACCAGACCTTGGAGCTCTACAATGCGAGCGTTAGAACTAGTTTCTATAAGATCCGACCGCTCAGGCGAGCGCGGGATGTAAAATGGTCCTTCACCACCTTCTGGCGTTGGATCACTGGAGTCGCGACATTCTGGGGTCGGTACGAGACCCTGAGCGGAAGCACGAGAAGAAATACGTGAAGTAATACTAAGTCCACCGACTGCGACTGCGCTCCCGAGCATGGAGCGACGAGTGAGTATCTTGTTCGCTGACATCTGCACGCCTCCCATGAGAATCTTGTCGAGTAACTTTTTTAGATTTCAGTAATACTCTGACGCGCGGTCCGAAGGCGGATCTTCAGGTCTTCGAGTTCTACTATGAGAGAACTGAAATAGGTCCGCTCACTCCCTGTAAGACCTTCTGATTTCGTGTCGGTGAGCCGAGTTACGTTTGTCTGAGGAAACGGACGGACATTTGAAGCCGTCTCAAAACACTCTAGGTCTGAGGGTTCCGTTTCCGCATGCATAGTTTCTACATGGCTGACATAGTCGCGACCCAACTCGGTAACATAGCGCGCACCACGCTGACGCAGCAATTTCTGCACGCCTTTTATAGTCAAACCATCGCTGTAAAGCAGTGATCGAATGCCTCGCAGAAGATCAACATCATCTGGTCGATAATAGCGGCGCCCACCCCCACGTTTTAGTGGCCTAACCGCGCCAAATTTGGATTCCCAGAAGCGCAACACATGCTGCGGCACATCCAGCTCATCAGAAACTTCGCTAATAGTTCGAAAGGCTTCGGATGATTTATGTGCTACGCTATGCATCTAACTCCTTAATCGTCAGCCCCACCACCAGCGGCGTTACCGCTATTGATTTGAGCTTTCAACACATGCGACGGACGGAACACTAATACCCGACGGGGTGCAATCGGAACTTCCTCACCCGTCTTGGGATTGCGACCAATTCGTTGAGATTTATGCCGCACCTGAAATGTTCCAAATGACGACAACTTTACCGCCTCGCCACGCGTTACCGCCGCGCACATTTCTTCCAAAACATCTTCTACCATTTGCGCGGAATCATTCCGCGACAAACCTACCGCGCTAAAAACAGCCTCGGTTAAATCAGCTCGTGTTAATGTCTTTGACCCCATATCCTACCCCCCGGTAGCGTCCGACTCTAAAGGACATAACCAAACCCTAGGCACACAGCGGATTTGCGTCAATTGTCAAAGTCGTTCCTATGAGAAACATTCTCATTTAACCAGGAAACCTTACCAGCGAACCAGGGCAGCCCCCCAGGTAAATCCCGCCCCCATTGCCTCGAACAATAGAAGGTCTCCGCGCTTTATTCGACCATCCGAAATAGCGGTATCAAGCGCCAGCGGTACAGAAGCAGCTGATGTGTTGCCGTGCTCAGCAATTGTAGAGATAACCCGTTCAGGCTTGATTTTTAGCTTCCTCGCGGTTCCGTCCAGTATACGCTTATTGGCTTGATGGGGCACGAACCAGGCAATGTCTTCAATTGACACGCCAGCCGACACCAATACCGCCTCCATAGAGGCAGCGATTTTGGCAACAGCGTGCTTAAACACCTCTTTGCCTTCCATTCGTACAAGGCCGGCACTGCCCGTACTCGAGACCCCGCCATCAGTATACAGAAGATCATGCAGACGACCGTCAGAATAGAGCTTCACATCAAGAATGCCCCTATCGTCATTGGTTCCATTTCCTTCTGCTGCGCGCAACACAACCGCGCCAGCGCCGTCACCGAAGAGCACACAAGTAGTTCGGTCATTCCAATCGAGAACACGCGACATTGTCTCCGCTCCAACCAAAAGCACCGTTCGTGCCTGGCCACAACGGATAAGGCTGTCGGCAACAGAGAGGCCATATACAAAGCCCGAGCATACCGCTTGAAGGTCAAATGAAGCGCCATGTTCCATGCCTAGGCGGGCCTGAACTTTTGAAGCAACTGAAGGAAATGTCTCATCCGGCGTCGTGGTTGCGACAATCACCATGTCAATATCGCGCGCGTTGATGCTTGAATTCGACAACGCTTGAATGCTTGCTTCGACTGCCAGATCCGATGTGGTTATTCCTTCATCAGCGATGTGCCGATGCCGAATTCCCGTGCGCTCGACAATCCACTCATCACTAGTTTCAACTATTTTTGAAAGGTCGTCATTCGTAACGATTTTCGGCGGTAAATAGGACCCAGAGCCAAGAACAATCGAACGAATCGTCACGAGATTGCTGCCTGACGTTCTTCCAACGCCGCTTGATGGTCCGAGGCATCCATCTCGGTATCCGACTCGACTCCAGCCTTATCAGTCTTGATCCGTACCAGCATGTCAGACATTGACATATCAATAGCCAGATCAATCGCGCTCGCAAATCCATTTGCATCAGCGCTTCCATGACTCTTTACCACAAGCCCATTTAGACCCAAGAAAACACCGCCTGTTCGCGGATCAAGTTTCTTACTCACAGCCCGAAAAGAACCGCGCGCTATGAAGCCACCAATTCGACCAAGCAGTGTCCGATGGAGCGCAAGATTGAGAAAATGGGTTACCAAGCGCACAGTCCCTTCGGCAGTTTTTAGCGCAACATTTCCTGTAAAACCGTCGGTGACAACAACATCTACCGCACCAGCTCCAATATCGTCGCCTTCAATAAATCCAACAAATTCAATTGGTAATTTCGAGGCACGCAATATCCGCGCCGCGCGCTTAACTGGTTCAATGCCTTTGGCTTCTTCCTCGCCAATGTTAAGAAACCCAACTGTAGGACGTTCAATACCAAATATCGCACGAGAGAAAATCTCTCCCATGACCGCAAAATCAACGAGCTGGTCTGCATCACACCCCGCGTTGGCGCCTACATCCAGAACAATGCAATGGCCTTTGATCGTCGGCCAGATAACCGCTATCGCAGGGCGTGAAATTCCTTCAGCTGCCTTGAGGCGCACCAGTGACAAAGCCATCAGCGCGCCAGTGTTTCCAGCCGAAACGGCAACATCTGCTTCACCTTCGCCAACACAGTCGACAGCATGCCACATACTCGAGTCACGCCCGCGGCGGATCACCTGACTAGGTTTTTCCGCCATGCTAATTACATCTGGTGCGTGACGAATCTCTGTACATTTGGCAAGCAACCGGTGTCCGCGTAGAAGCGGTTTCAGTGTTTTTTCGTCACCATGAAGCAAAAACCGAGCAGACGGATGGCGACGTTGAGCGAGTGCAACCCCGTCTATCAAGGTCGCAGGGCCAGAATCACCACCCATAGCGTCTATCGAAACGTTAAGTTCTTGGCCCAAATACCTCGTTGCCCCCCAATGGTCGTAGCGGCAATAATCCCAAAAATCAGCAAGCCTATGCTAATTCGGGAGCAGACGATTATCAGCCCTCGCTCTTTACGACCTCGCGACCGTCATAATGTCCGCAAGAAGGGCATAGGTGATGCGGCCTTTTCAATTCACCGCAATTCGAACACTCAGCATGAGAAGCAGCCTCTAAGGCGTGATGCGAGCGCCGCATATTGCGTCGGCTGTTCGATATTTTACTCTTAGGAACCGCCATCGCATATATTCTCCTTGGTATTACAATAGCTTACACAACGGACTCGTAGCCGATAAGGCCCAAAACAGGGCGCGGAGCTAAACCGAAACCCGCGCCCATTGCAAGAGAGGCCTTATGCGCCCTTCTTATGGACTTTTCTAGGTTTTTCCTGGGGCTCCAACCTGTCTTTAAGCGCCTGAAGAACCTCGAATGGGCTTTCTTTAGCAGATTCTGCTTCTTTCCTGCCATCAAATGCCGCTCCTTGAATTCTAGGATAAGGATCGATTATCAGCGCGAACTCCTCCAAGACTGGCGCAGTTAGATCTAAGGAGGGCCCGCTTAACGTTTCGTTTTCAAGAACTCCTAGCTGAACATCTATGGTGGTTGTTTTTCTACGCTCCCTACGGCGAGAAGTAACAACATAGCGACGCTCAAAAACTTGATTGATTTTTGTCTGGACAGGCTTCAGCGTTACAATGCATGTCTGATTGATGGTCACTGAAAAATGCCCCTTTAACACATACTCGTTTTTAGATGCGCGAGTTAGATGAAGCTTTGCTTTGAAGTCTTCTAGGCCGTCCAACTCATAGCTCTTAGCAATAGCCAAGCAGGCAGCCTCCGGTATCTCAAACGCGTCCTCAAACCCCCTCTCAGATAAAGACGAAAGATCAACCGGATAAGAAAAAGGTATCACACTTATCATTAGAATATTTTTATTACTCTGGAGCCCACGCGAAATGAACTCTACCTTTTAACAATTCAGACTCCGCACTGGACTTACGCAAGCGCTCTAGTGATTGAAGTATGTAACGGGAAAGCAGCTGCGCTTCTAAGTGGCGATCACTCTCACCACGATAGAGATTTCTTATCAACGCCTCCTGCATTTCAGCTTCACCCTCCGCAGCTGCATACACAGTTAGCCGACCATAAAAAGCATTCGCCATCACTTTAATGCGGCGCGAGATACCCATATCGCCTACGCCTAGATCACGAATAGCTTCCTCTAAAGATTCAAATATCGAGGTCGCCAAATAAGTGCCGATTCTTTCACCTGCCTTACCACACCCTTTCAAGCCCTCCATCACCAAGAAACCATGAAGCGTTAGTAGATCAAACCGGCCGTCTATGGTGTCAGGAACGGCAAATTTTGTATGGAATTCCCTCGACCTAGCTTGGGTGGCTATGGCTCTAAACAATGCACGACCAGCCTCACGCTGGCGGTTAACACGCCAAAAAAGCTCAAACATTCCAGGACTCCATCAAAGAGTGGACTTGCAAATGCTCTTGAGAAAAAATAGCACACTGGTGAACTAAATGAATTTTCGGCTAAGATCTGACTGCCTTCATGTTGGTACCAATTCTCTGAGGAGCTTCGAGGCATGCACCTGATAGCAAAATCGCTCTTTATCAGTACCGTGGTTTTTTTCCTGGCGGCATGTACGGCCGTTCAAAACCAGCGCGGCTATGTTCCCGAAACACCTATCTTGGAAAACATCGTTGTCGGCGAGGACACGAAGGTGACGGTCAGCCAAAAACTTGGTAATCCAACGCTAAACGGGGCATTTGATGACACTACGTGGTATTATGTCTCGAGTTTTGATGTGCAGGCAGCTTTTTTTCCAAGCCAATCACTTGAGCGAGAAATTTACGCGGTTGAATTTTCGCCTGAGGGACAAGTTGCGAGCATTGAAGTACTTGGCCTCGATGACGGTAGGGCCGTCGACTATGTTGCTCGCGAAACACCAACCAACGGACGCGACATGACTATTCTACAGTCAATATTTAATGCGGTCCCGGGTAATATCGGCGGCAACCAGAATCAGATCCCACAACAAAATCCTGGCGGCACTGGCATGCCGCCACCGTTTTAGGCGTAAATTTAAGAAAAGAAATAGCGCCCGGCCTTATACAGGCCGAGCGCTAATTTTTTAGGAGCTGTTTCATATTCAGTGCGCAAGAACGGCAAGCAGCAATAGCGCTACGATATTAGTAATTTTTATCATCGGATTGACAGCAGGCCCGGCAGTATCCTTGTACGGGTCACCAACCGTGTCACCCGTAACTGCAGCCTTGTGTGCTTCAGATCCCTTACCGCCATAATTTCCGTCTTCAATGTATTTCTTCGCATTGTCCCAGGCACCACCACCAGAAGTCATTGAGATAGCTACAAAAAGTCCGGTGACAATCACACCTAACAACATTGCGCCCAGTGCGGAAAACGCCGAATAGGGCCCTGCGATCCAGGATACCAAAACAAACAGAACGATCGGCGACAAAACTGGAAGAAGCGAAGGAACAACCATCTCCTTGATCCCAGCACGGGTCAACATATCCACTGCGCGTCCATAATCAGGTTTTTGGGTACCTTCCATAATACCTGGCATTTCTTTGAATTGCCGGCGAACTTCCTCAACCACAGCGCCTGCTGCACGGCCAACGGCCGTAAGAGCGATACCACCAAACAGAAATGGCAGAAGGCCACCAATGAAAAGTCCAACAACCACCCATGGATCACTTAGGGAAAAAATCGGTACATCCATGCCTTGGAAATAGGGATAGCTGTCTGAATTTTGCGTAAAATATTTTAGATCCTCGGTATAGGCAGCGAATAATACAAGCGCTCCAAGACCAGCCGAACCAATCGCATACCCTTTGGTTACTGCCTTGGTGGTGTTTCCAACCGCATCCAGAGCGTCAGTTGTCTTGCGGACATCTCCTTCAAGCCCAGCCATTTCTGCAATGCCTCCAGCATTGTCGGTAACCGGCCCAAAGGCATCTAATGCGACAATCATTCCCGCAAGGGCCAGCATTGTCGTAACCGCAATCGCAATGCCGAATAGCCCACCAAGCAAATAGGTGATGACAATGCCTGCACAAATCACAAGCGCGGGTAGAGCTGTAGATTCCATGGAAATCGCCAGGCCCGATATGACATTTGTTCCGTGTCCAGTCTGAGACGACTTAGCAATAAGCTGTACAGGGCGATAATTGGTTCCGGTGTAATATTCAGTAATCCAAACGATCAACCCCGTCACAGCCAGCCCGACAACCCCGCAATAGAACAGATCCATGCCGGAGAAGCTTGTTCCGTCCGGCGTCGTATAGATGCTCTCGATCCCTACAATCCAGTCCGTGAGTGGCCACAGCGCGATTAAAGACAGGATGCCGGTTGCGATTAGCCCCTTATATAACGCGCCCATAATCGAGCCGCCGGCACTCAGTCGCACGAACCACGTGCCAATTATGGATGTCACAATGCACGTACCCGCGATAGCAAGGGGATAAAGCATCAATGACTCTTTTTCCGCGCCCACAAAGAAAATGGATGCAAGAATCATCGTTGCGACCGTCGTAACCGCATAGGTCTCAAATAAATCAGCAGCCATACCCGCACAGTCTCCAACATTATCACCTACATTATCAGCGATTGTCGCGGGATTGCGTGGGTCGTCTTCCGGAATGCCGGCTTCGACCTTACCCACCATGTCGCCGCCAACATCGGCACCTTTGGTAAAAATTCCGCCACCCAACCGTGCAAAGATAGAAATCAGTGACGCGCCGAAACCAAGCCCCACAAGCGAGTTTACAATGATACGTCCCTGCTCGACATCATGATTGGAAAGACCCAGACCAGCCGTTAGAAATGCATAGTATCCTGCGACCCCTAAAAGCCCGAGTCCCACCACAAGTAGACCGGTTACAACCCCAGAATTGAATGCAACCGAGAGCCCTTGGGCCAATCCGGTGCGCGACGCTTCAGCAGTTCGAACATTTGCACGAACCGAGACATTCATGCCGATGTATCCAGCAACTGCAGACAGTGTTGCGCCGATGAAATAGCCAACGGCAACTTCCCAGCCCAACACGGCAAACGCCAAAACAAAAATCACAATTCCCACGACACCAATGGCTGTATATTGACGATTGAGATAGGCGCGTGCGCCTTCTTGAATGGCGGCGGCGATGTCCTGCATTTCATCTGTTCCGGCGCTTTTCGCCAGTAACGAAGTCACAAGCCATCCCCCATAGAGAATCGCTAGTAGGCCGCAGCCAAGAACGAGCGCAAGCTGAAAGCTCATTGATTAATTTCCTTATTGATTGTGTCGTTGGCAAATAGTCGAGATGGAGACAGCGTGCGCCAACGCCCACAACCGACCCCCAAAAGGCGGGGGAACATGCCAAAACGCGTTCGTCTAGGCAACCGCAGTATAGGCTGCGTCAAAAGTGCCGCGGCTTTACAAAAAAGTCCTGCTTTTTATAGATAATTTTCGAGCTTAGAAGTGGGTGAAGCCGGGGCTCTCAACCTTTATGCCCTTACCCGACTCGTCGAGAAGGGCCACCGTACAGCCTGCTTCGACTCGACCTATTTCCGTTATTGCCACTCCCAACTCACCTGAAATTTCTTGAAGAATCTGACGAAAGGAGGACGGAGCAGTGAATGCAATCTCGTAATCATCGCCTGCAGTGGCTGCGCCCAAGATAGCCTTGCTCCTGATGCCACGATAATTGACCAATGCTGGTGACAAGGGAATTCTAGCTGACACTATTTTTATTGCTACTGACGAAACATCAGCGATGTGGCTAAAATCTGACAGAAGGCCATCCGAAACATCCAATGAGGACGTTGCAATCCCTTTTAATAAGCCCCCAACAATCAGACGCGGCTCGGGCAGAAAATAGCGCCTAATCAAAAAATCACGATCAGCTTCTGACAAATCGCTACCTTCACTTTTAAGAATTTCTAGCCCGGCACCTGCATCACCAATTGTCCCTGTAACAAAGGCAAGATCTCCTTCATGCGCGCCGGTACGGCGAAGCATGCTCCCCCTGGGAACACTTCCTAGTACAGTGATGCTTAGGGTAAGCGGGCCCGGCGTTTTCGTCGTATCGCCACCAATAAGCGTAATTCCAAATTCATTCTGATCTGCAGCAAGCCCCTCGGCGAAGGCTTTCAACCAATTGGTATCTATCCAGGGGGCAATTGAAATCGTGAGAAGATAACCCTCTGGCTTTGCCCCTTTCGCGGCTAGATCCGAAAGGTTTGCACGCAACGCTTTGCGCGCAATGAGTGCCGGTAGGTCATCTCGTAAAAAATGTACGCCCTCAACCAACGCGTCTGTCGAGACAACCATCTCATGGCCGGTTGGCAGTGCGCACGTTGCCGCATCATCTTTTAGCCCGAATGCACCAGTTGCATTAAGGGCCAGTGGCGCAAAAATCTCGTCAATTAAAGCAAATTCACTGAGTAGATGTGATGTGGCTTTAGAAGTCATTAGTAATAACTATTGCCTCATTTGGACCTTAAAGTTTGCTTGAATGCGTTTGCTTACGTTCTTTGCGAGCAAGACGGTCTAGCACAGCGTTCACAAAGGACGGCTCGTCTCCATAATGGAATGCCTTTGCAAGCTCGACATACTCATCAATCACAACTTTAACGGGAACATCCGCCCTCGCCTTTAGTTCAAACGCAGCAGCACGCAACATCGCGCGCAAAATTGAGTCCAAGCGTGTCAACGTCCACCCTGTTGCAAGAGATTCAGCAAGCGCACGGTCGATTTCGCTTTGGTGACCAAGAACACCATGAACAATGTCACTAAAAAAAACCTCGTCATGGACAACTTTGTTTTCCGTTTCAGGATCAGTACCAAAACGATGATCAATGAATTCAGCTATAACGTCATTGGCATCACCAGCTGTAATCTCAATCTGATATAGCGCTTGGGTTGCAGCCAACCGCGCTGCACTGCGCTTGTTTCGTAGAGCGCTATTTTCAGCGATATTATTCGCAGGCGTCATGGCTTGGTGTCGAAGCGGGACTTTAAACTCACAAGTGCAAGGCAAGCACGAGCAGCATCACCACCCTTATTCTCGCCGCCTGGGTCTGCGCGCGAGATGGCCTGTTCCTCATTTTCAACAGTTAGAATTCCGTTACCGATACAAATGCTGCGCTTGATCGAAAGATCCATAAGACCACGTGCTGATTCCTGCGCTACGATTTCAAAATGAAAAGTCTCTCCACGAATGACGCACCCAAGAGCAACAAAACCATCATAGCCATCTGCTGCAAGACTTATTGCAGCAGGTATTTCAAGCGCACCTGGCACTTCCAAACGATCGTAAGAAACCTTATTTTCTTTCAACACCAGGTCTGCACCGAGGTGGAGCGCCTGGGAAATATGCGGATAAAACCGCGCTTCAACGAGCAGAATGCGCATCCTAGCTAACCGTTTCAGGAAAAATGGGACAGGTCTCAACTATTTTTAAACCATAACCTTCTAGCGCTACCACACGCTGCCCTGACTTATTTGTAAGGAGTTTTATTTCTTCCAAACCGAGGTCAGAAAGTATCTGTGCGCCAACTCCATACTCCTTGAGCCTGGATTGCACCATATCCGGCGTCGGTTGGCGCGCAATCGTTAGTGCTTCTGACACAGGTGCAATTTTATTTCTTCGTATGAGCACGATGGCCCCCCGCCCCTCACGGCCAATGATGCGCATAGCCTCGCCCAATGTGTCGCCATAACCCCAATTTGCTGCCAACACGTCATTAAAAAGATTAAAAGCGTGCATGCGCACGAGGGGCGGCTCAGGGCCAGACAAATCGCCTTTCACCAAGGCGACATGTTCTTGGTCTTCAATCGTATTCAGATAAACAATCAGCTTAAACTTACCACCATTACGGCTCTCAAACTCCATCTCATCTGTACGACTGACAAAATGATCATGTTTGCGCCGAAAGGCGATTAAATCAGCAATAGTCCCGACCTTTAATCCATGGAGTCCAGAAAATTTCACAAGATCCGGGAGACGCGCCATGGTGCCGTCATCGTTCATAATTTCGCAAATGACACCTGCGGGGTAGAGCCCCGCCATCCGAGCAATGTCGACGGCTGCCTCGGTGTGCCCAGCACGAATGAGTACGCCACCCGGTCGTGCTACCAGCGGGAATACATGTCCTGGCTTCACTATTTGATTTGCGCCTTTCGTAGGGTCAATTGCGACAGAAATCGTGTGAGCACGATCATGCGCAGAGATGCCCGTCAAGATGCCGTCTTTTGCCTCTATCGAAACCGTAAACGCAGTTTGATTACGTGCACGGTTCTCGGCTGTCATCATTGGCAGATGCAACTCTGCCGCCCTCTCTTGTGACAGAGATAGACAAATTAATCCTCGCCCATTCTTCGCCATGAAATTGACTGCATCAGGCGTGCACATCTGAGCAGGAATTACTAAATCACCTTCATTCTCTCGCTCTTCGGCATCAATTAAAATGAACATCCGCCCATTACGCGCATCTTCAATAATTTCAGGAATAGGCGAGATATGGTCGCTAAAGGCGTTCATAGGTTCCCCAAGCGCGCAACATAGCGGGCCAGAAGATCGATTTCAAAATTGACCTTCATTTTAGGTTTGATTTTGCTAAATGTCGTTGCGTTCAATGTGTGTGGTATAATGTTAACTCCAAAGCACGCGCCATCGACCTCATTAACAGTCAGCGACACACCATCGAGCGCCAGTGAACCTTTTGGCGCAATAAATCGTGCAAAATCTTTGGGCGCTTCAAACTCCAGGCGTTTTGACTCGCCTTCTGGAGAAATATTTAGAATTTTTGCAACGCCGTCGATATGACCAGTAACAATATGCCCGCCCAATTCATCGCCAACATGCAACGATCGTTCAAGGTTAACCGCGTCACCCACTTTCCAGTCGCTAATCGTTGTTTTCGACAAAGTCTCACCTGAGACGGTGACTGAAAACCAGGGATCATCAGCTGCACCCTTGTCAACCACCGATAAGCAGCAGCCCGCACATGCAATGGACGCACCCATGTCGATCTGTGAAACATCGTAATGGGTTGCAATAACGATATGGGTATCGCCTCTATTCTCAATTTGTCGGATCTGCCCGACGTCTGTGACAATGCCTGTGAACATGGGGTTCTTTTAGACCTTGATTTCAAATCTTTCTAGCAGGTCAGGCCCAAACTGCGCGCCCTCTGCAAATATGATATTTGGCCCGGTAGAGCCCATCGGTCTGAAGAGCGCATTCAGAGCACTCGGCAGCCCCGCGCCAAGAATATGTGGCGCACGATATCTGTAGATCACGTCCGCTAAGTTACGCGCAAGGAAAGCAGAATGTATTTTAGGGCCACCCTCAATAAGCAACCGTGTGATCCCACGTGCTGCAAGGTTTTTTAGAACTTCAGTGATGTCTGGATGGCTGTCTGAATCTGCCTGCAGGTGAACAATCTCTACACCCAATGTAGCAAGCTCAAGGCTTTCATTGCCGGACAATGTAAAAACAAGCAACGGAACCTGCTTCGCGGTGATAGCCAATTGTGATGTTGGAGGTAGACGAAGTTCGCTGTCCAGGACCACTCTAAGTGGCGAGCGATCTTCCAGACCTTCCAGACGACAGGTAAGAGACGGATCATCTGCAAGAACCGTGTCGATTCCAACCAAAATTGCGTCATGTTGGGCGCGTAGAAGATGACCGTGCCTACGTGCCACCTCGGACGTAATCCAGCGCTCCTTCAAAACTTTTCCCGCAACGTAACCGTCGGCACTCTCAGCGCTTTTTAATGCAACCAGGGGACGATCTTGCTCGATGCCTAGAAAAAATCCTTTGTTTAATGCACGCGCCTCGCCCTCACTTACACCTTCAGTAACCGCCACACCGGCCCCTGCCAGTTTCGTAAATCCATTTCCGCTTACACGCGGATCAGAATCCGCTACCGCACCAACGACACGCGCAACATCTGCGGCAATAAGCGCTTCGGCACAGGGGGGCGTTACCCCATGATGCGCACAGGGTTCCAGTGTGACATAAGCCGTTCCGCCCTTTGCACCAGTACCAGCTTCTTTAAGGGCAATTGTTTCTGCGTGAGGTCTCCCCCCAGCCTTCGTCCATCCGCGCCCTATGATGGCGCCATCACTTGAGACGATGACGCAACCCACGGCAGGATTCGGAGCAACGCAACCAAGCGCGCGCGTTGCGAGTCGCAGCGCGTGACGCATATGACGCTCGTCCTCTATGGCGGTATTCATCGCTGCTTTCATGCCCTCATAATGAGGGCGGCCTCACTCAGGATCGCCTGCGACCTCACCGGCAAATGTCTCGAAGTCCCTAGCCTCACGGAAATTTTTGTATACAGATGCAAAGCGGATATAGGCGACCTTATCGAGCGATGCGAGCGCCTGCATAACCAGCTCCCCAATAACATTAGAATGAATTTCGTTTTCACCCATACTCTCAAGACGTCTAACGATGCCCGTTATCATGCGTTCTACCCGCTCTGATTCAACCGGGCGCTTACGCAATGCGTGATAAATAGCACGTTCCAGCTTCTCACGGTCGAATACTTCTCTACGCCCTGCCTTTTTAACCACTGTTAGTTCGCGTAACTGCACGCGTTCAAACGTCGTAAATCGTCCACCACAAGCTGGGCAATGGCGACGGCGACGGATAGCCGCGTTGTCTTCAGACGGCCGACTATCTTTAACTTGCGTATCGTCATGACCACAAAATGGGCAGCGCATTCCAATCTCTCCTTATTGATAAATCGGAAAACGCTCGCACAGCGCCTTAGCGCGTTCGCGAACACTTGCCTCTATATTTACATCACCATCATCACTCTGAGTAGCACCACTGCCGACCACTTTAACAATCAGCTTACCAATTTCACGAAATTCAGCAGTCCCAAATCCGCGCGTCGTTCCGGCGGGCGTCCCAAGACGAATTCCCGATGTAATGGCCGGCCTCTCTGGATCATTCGGAATTGCATTCTTGTTGCAAGTAATAAAAGCACGGTCGAGCGCTTTCTCAGCAGCTCTGCCAGTCGCGCCTTTGGGACGCAGATCAACGAGCATCAGATGATTGTCTGTTCCGCCTGAAACAATATCTAATCCTTCCGACTTCAAGGACTCTGCCAGCGCCTTCGCATTGTCAACAACAGCATGGGCATAGAGTTTGAACTCCGGCCTCAATGCCTCTCCGAGTGCAACTGCCTTCGCTGCGATGACATGCATCAACGGTCCACCTTGAAGGCCAGGAAAAATCGCTGAATCCATTTTCTTCGCGATCACCTCGTCATTAGTCAGGATCATTCCGCCGCGTGGGCCACGTAACGATTTATGCGTCGTTGTCGTCACCACATGGGCGTGCGGAAATGGACTTGGATGTACACCACCAGCCACAAGACCAGATACATGAGCCATGTCGACCATCAGATAGGCGCCTACTTCGTCAGCGATTTCACGAAAGCGCGCAAAGTCCCAGAGGCGCGAATAGGCCGTGGCACCGGCCAAAATAAGCTTTGGCTTAGACTCACGCGCTATACGCGCAACTTCGTCCATGTCGAGTAAATGATCATCAGCCCGCACCCCGTAAGGCACTACGTTAAACCATTTGCCGGACATATTTACTTTCGAACCATGGGTCAGGTGGCCGCCAGCTGCCAAATCAAGCCCCATAAAACTGTCACCCGGCTTAAGGAGCCCGAGAAACACCGCCTGGTTCATCTGGCTTCCAGAATTCGGCTGAACATTTGCAAAACTACAATTAAAGAGCCGTTTGGCTCGCTCAATAGCTAGGGTTTCTATGATATCAACCCATTCACAACCACCATAATAACGGCGCCCCGGATAGCCTTCAGCGTATTTATTAGTAAGGACTGAACCTTGCGCCTCTAGAACTGCCGCCGAAACAATATTTTCCGAGGCAATAAGCTCAATTTTGTCTTGTTGACGACGTAACTCTGAACGAATGGCTGAGAAAATATCTGGATCAGCCTCGGCAAGTCCCTGGCTAAAAAACTCTAAATCTCCAGAGAAATCTTGGTCGTTGACCGCCGTCATTCTACGCAACTCCTATGCATTCGTAGCTTTGCTTGTGGAAAGAGCATGTCCCTTTACCAAATCTAGAGCCAATGCACGACTAATCCCTTAGTTGCCTAGAAGATTCTATGTGCATATTAGAAAAACCCTAATGCACCTTCTGCTTGAAAATCATATTTAAATAATAAACATAATATCCATTAGTATAATAATGAAATTCTAGTTATTTACTTGATGATTTTAAGTATATTTCCGCAAGTAAATTAGGTTTTTCTGGTTTAAATATTTGTATTATTGATTTTTTTACTGCGTATCTTTTTGATAGATCTTGATTTTAATATATTTGGCGATTTATTAGACTTCAGAAAGTGATTCTGGACATCTCTGCAAAGGACAAAATGACTCTAGATACTGACACTGGTGCAGCGAAATCTGACGAAATCCTGAAATTGGCAAGTGACATTGTCGCTGCCTATGTCAGCAATAATCTGATATCGGCCTCAGACGTCCCTGAGATGATCAAGACTGTGCACGGGACATTAGGTACCCTGGCTGTCGTTTCGCTCACGGACACACCCACTAAACAAAAACCTGCAGTCCCAGTGAAGCGTTCGATTACGCCCGACTACATCATCTGCCTTGAAGACGGAAAGAAGCTAAAAATGATGAAGCGGTACCTGCGCACGACCTACCACATGACTCCCGAAGAATACCGGGGCAAATGGAGCTTGCCTGTAGATTATCCTATGGTCGCACCAAATTATGCGGCGCAGCGTTCAGAATTCGCCAAGAAAATTGGACTTGGACATTCACCCTCGAATGGCCGCCCCCGGAAAAGCAAATAATTCTTCAGATTTTACGCAGCGCGCTTTAGACGTCGAGATGTCCAAACCGTATCAAGAGCAGCTATCAGCTCATTGATCATATCGTCAGTGTGCTGAGGTGTCGGCGTAATACGCAAACGTTCTGTACCACGCTGAACTGTCGGATAATTAATCGGTTGAACATAAATGCCATGCTCATATAGCAACTCGTCTGATACCACCTTGCAGAGCGTAGCGTCACCAACAACGATCGGCACGATATGGCTCGGAGAGGCAAGCAAAGGCAAACCTGCATCTGAAGCTTGCCGCTTGACACGCGCCGCACGATTTTGAAGCCGCTCGCGTTCCACATTGCTAGATTTAAGATGCCGTATACTGGCCAATGATCCCGCGGCTAATGCTGGTGGAAGCGACGTCGTAAAAATAAACCCGGATGAGTATGAACGCACACAATCAACCAAATTGCTTTCAGCAGCGATATACCCACCCATGACGCCAAACGCCTTGGCAAGGGTCCCTTCAATGATGTCGACCCGATGCGCGACGCCATCACGCTCAGAAACACCACCTCCACCCTTTCCGTACAAGCCAACACCATGCACTTCGTCTAGATAGGTGAGCGCACCATATTTATCAGCAAGATCGCATATTGCACTGATCTTTCCAAAGTCGCCCTCCATGGAAAAAACAGATTCGAAGCAAATAATTTTGGGGGCCGTCGGGTCAGCAATATTTAATAGCTCTTCAAGGTGTTCGAGATCGCTGTGACGATAGATTTTCTTCTCTGCACCGGAGCGACGCATGCCTTCGATCATCGAGGCATGGTTCATTTCATCGGAGAAAAAGATGCAGCGGGGCAATAGCTTCGATAGCGTCGAGAGCGTGGCATCGTTGGATACAAATCCAGATGTGAACAGCAAAGCAGATTCTTTTCTATGCAAATTGGCAATTTCACGTTCCAATTCAACGTGGAGGTGTGTCGTACCGGAAATATTGCGAGTTCCACCGGATCCTGCGCCGGCAACATCAAGTGTTTCATGCATTGCTGTCAGAACCTTCGGGTGCTGAGCCATGCCTAAATAGTCGTTGCTACACCAAACCGTGATCGGTTTCGCGCCCGCCTCGACATGATGATCTGCATTAGGAAAGGAGCCCTGCTTACGAACAATATCCGTAAACACCCGATACCTACCCTCAGTCTTCAAACTTGCCAGAGCATCCTTGAACGTCTGGCTGTATGCAAACGGCATATTGTTAGCTCTTCCCTAAACAGTCCTCTCGTCACCGGGACCTTAAGCATTCACCATATCCTAGGGCAGCCTACCCGCTCTATGCGAATTGTCACAGTTTTCTGCCCAATACCCTTAAGTATTCTTAGAGTATAGACAATTTCTACTAGAGCCGATAACGGCACTTAGTCGGCGACATGTTTCAATCGCATCAATTTAATGCACCCAATACGCATTAGCCTAACCCATTGCAGCTCAATTTTGGAAAAAACTTAGTATTTGTTCGATTTCTACATCCTCAATCATTGCCGGACGCCATTGCGGGCTTTTATCTTTATCCACCAGAACAGCACGAACACCCTCGTAAAAATCATGCCTTTCGAGCATTTTCTCGGCGATTGCGAGTTCCATCTCAAGACAGCTCTCTAATTCTCGTTTGGCTCCCTCGATGAGTTGTTGGTGAACCAAGCACAAGCTTGTCGGCGACCGACGACGCAACAACTTCGCTGTTTTGCTCCCCCATTCTTGTTCCGCAGTTAACCCTATTAGTATTTTTTCCAACGATCCGGCACCAAAGACACGGTCAATTACGGTACGGTTTCGTGAAAGCGTAGAATTGCTACCTTCCGAGGTGAATTCACAAAGCACTTGTTGGGGATCCTCACCACGCCCAAACCGCAAGATGATCTCTGCAATCTTCACCTGCGGAACATAATGCGTCGCCAGACCCGTATAGAGCATATCCGCAGCGTCTATCCGCGAGCCCGTGAGGCCAAGATAGAGCCCCAGCATACCGGGGCACCGGGAAAGGAAAAAGCTTCCTCCAACATCGGGGAAAAAACCAATTGCTGTTTCCGGCATTGCGAAAAGAGTATTCTCGGTTGCGATGCGATACTGCCCATGAACGGAAATGCCAGCACCCCCTCCCATGACAAGACCATCTAAAATCGAAATATAGGGTTTCGTACAGCGCGCTATGGCGGCATTCATTCGGTACTCTGTTGCAAAAATTTCTAGTGCCTGTGGATCCCTCGCCTTGCCAAGCTCGTAAATGGCCCGAACATCCCCACCGGCACAGAACGCGCGGCCTGGCACCGCGTCAATGAGTATGGACGCTATGTTTGGATCACGCTCCCAATCTAACAGCGCTTGGGAAACTGCCTCAAACATAGGCTTAGTTAAGGCGTTGAGCGTACCCGGACGATTAAGGGTCAAGCGCCCCAGGACGCCTTGCCTACGAATGATTATGTGCTCGTTTTCCATGTCTCCAACCTAATACCTCTCCCTTCTTTCATCATAATCACTTGCATAAAGAGGATATTTAGCTATTTGCGTGGACAAGCTACAGCGTCATAGATTGCCCCCATGGTTACTACTGCCCCATTTCCCGCTCTTCGGATGCGTCGTTTGCGTAAATACGACTGGTCACGCCGCCTGATCGCTGAAAGCAGACTCTCACCCGATGACCTTATTTGGCCGATCTTCCTGATCGAGGGAGAGGGAAAAACGGAACCCGTTACTGCAATGCCTGGCGTCGAACGACTTTCCATCGATATGGCAGTGAAAGCCGCCGAAGAAGCAACTCAACTCGGCATTCCCGTAATCGCCCTTTTCCCGCACACCGATCCATCGCTTAAAACATCAGATGGATCAGAAAGCATCAATCCAAATAATCTTGTTTGTCGTGCCGTGCGCGCAATCAAGAAAGCAGCTCCACAGATCGGAGTGATGTGCGATGTCGCACTCGATCCCTACACTAGCCATGGGCATGATGGAATTATAATTGATGGCACCATTGCCAATGACGAGAGTCTCGAAATTTTGGTTCAACAGGCTCTGGTTCAAGTGAAAGCCGGCTGTGACATAATTGCCCCGTCTGACATGATGGACGGGCGCATCGGCGCCATTCGAAGTGCCCTAGAAGAAAAAGGACAGAAGGACGTTCTTATTCTTGCCTATGCCGCAAAATATGCTTCTGCATTCTACGGTCCCTTTCGAGACGCGGTAGGCTCTTCTACGCTGCTCAAAACTAAAAGCCAGATTGGCGACAAGCACACCTATCAGATGGACCCAGCTAATAGTGACGAAGCCTTGCGCGAAGTTGCGCTTGATCTCGCTGAGGGTGCCGACATTGTGATGGTTAAACCCGGCATGCCTTACCTTGATGTCCTCTCGAGAGTGAAGCACGAATTTGGAATGCCTACTTTTGCCTATCAGGTCTCAGGCGAATATTCGATGCTTATGGCAGCAACGCAAAATGGCTGGTTAGAAAGCGAGCCCGCTATGATGGAAAGTCTTCTTGCATTCAAGCGTGCAGGCGCCGACGCTATCCTGACCTATTTTGCACGCGAAGTCGCACTATTACTGGCGGATTAATCTAGCTTACTTTCATAATCAATTAAATTACTCACTCAAGAGGCTGCGAAAAAAGACTTCGTAATAATATCTCAGCTCGCGAACGAAGCACATTCATCCCCGCCTTCTGCTGCCCAAGATCAAGTACATTTTCGATACAAAGAATCGCGATGCCATGTACCGTTCCCCATACAGCGAGCCCTAGCACTTGATCGCCAATTGCCTTGCCCATTTCTTCAGGAATCAAATTGGTGGCTTCTTCCAAACCCGGGAAATCTGACCGGTTTAGAATCTCAGAGCCAAACATCAGTTTCATGAGGCCGGCATGACGACCAGCAAAGTCCGCATAGGCTGATCCAATATTCACGATACGCTCGGTGGGAAGTCCTTCTATGGAGCCAGCGTTAGCAATCTCAGTGCGTAATTGTTCAATCCCTTGTATTGCGATTTCGGCAAGAAGTGCTTCGCGGCTGGCAAAATGACGATAAGGCGCTGCATGTGAAACACCGGCTTTACGAGCTACTGAACGTAGCGAAAGGGCACTAAGGCCATCTTTCTCTAAAATTTCACGTGCGGCAGCGCACAAAGCCGCGGCCAAATCGCCATGGTGATAGGAAGCAGTTTTCTTCTCGTCTGCCATTTAGGTAACTTTAATGCGATCGTGCGGGTCAGGTTTGTAAATATAAGCTATAGCCAGTTTCCTAATTATTTGCCCCTGAATATGTGGGAATTAACAGGGTTGGAAGTTACCTTGGCGCGCGACCCAGGCCGATGCCGATGGAGGGCACGTCAACCGTGAAACGCTGGATTATCCGAATTGTGGGAGGATCCGGAGCGATTGTCGCGTTATTAGCGCTGGTCGTGGGTGGCTTCTTTTTTTCGTTCCGCCTCTCTTTGCCTAAATATGAAGGAACTCTTGAAGCAGCTGAAATTGAGGCACCTCTTCGAATTGTACGAGACAAGCATGCGATTCCTCACATCCTAGCCCAAAGCATCACAGATGCCGCTTTCGGTCTTGGCTATGCCCATGCGCAAGACCGGCTCTGGCAGATGGAAATGTCGCGCCGCTACGTCCAGGGACGGCTGGCAGAAATGTTTGGCGAAAGTCTGTTCGAGACCGATGTTCAGTTGAGAACTTTAGGCGTCTACGCTGCCGCAATTAACTCGGTTGCCCATTTCACCCCTGAAGCGAGACAAATTCTTGAGAGTTATGCCGCGGGGGTGAACAGCTTTTTGTATGCTCACGAAGGTCCACTGCCCATTGAATTCACACTTGCTGGGATCACCCCAGAACCATGGCAACCTGCCGACAGTGTCGCGGTTATCAAAGGTATGGCTATGTCACTCTCGGGAAATGCTGGAAGCGAATCTGAAAGGATTTCACTTCTTGCGATTCTAGGAAAGAGTAGCGTCGAGGATTTTCTTGCGCCTTTCTCAGATGGCCCAATACCGAACTATGTCGACAAATTATTTGCCGCCACGCAGATGGGCAGTGGCTATGGAATTCCAAGCATAGCAGCTTCAAATAATTGGGTTGTTGACGGAACACAAAGTGTCACTGGGCTACCACTTGTCGCTAACGATCCTCATCTAGGATTTTCTATTCCTTCAACCTGGTACCTCGCCCATCTTTCGATTCCCGGAGAGGACATGGTCGGCGGAACTCTGGCAGGTGTTCCAGCGATTATCGTCGGTCGTAATCGGCATGTCGCCTGGGGAGTGACAAATACCGGGCCAGACACGCAGGACCTCTATGTCGAGCGTTTGGATGCCGACGACCCTGAACTTTATCAAATCCCTGAGGGCTGGGTAGAGTTCGATTCTAGAACCGAAACCATCTCGATGCGCTTTGGCCGCGAAGAAACTGTGCGCGTTCGGTCCAGTCGTCACGGTCCATTGATGGAACATGGACACTATGCGGAAATCGCTCCACCGGGCCATGTGATATCACTCGCATGGACGGCGCTTGCCGGCGATGACACCTCAATCGAAGCGATTTTAGCCATCAACCGTTCTACCAACGCCGCGGACATGCGGCTTGCCGGTGAACTCTATATCACGCCAATGCAGAACATAGTCTTTGCCGATGATAGTGGTGATATCGGACAGATTGGATTAATTTTGCCAGGCCGTGTTCCACTGCGCTCCGAAGCCAATGACTCACTGGGGC
>Ga0315338_1000992_pt1 | contig 44004 bp, 67 predicted proteins | sample ASW8metaG_FD_204518 | JGI IMG/M metagenome (GOLD analysis project Ga0315338, IMG submission 204518) | Ammonia-oxidizing marine archaeal communities from Monterey Bay, California, United States - ASW #8 | ecosystem: Environmental > Aquatic > Marine > Coastal | place: USA: California | collected... | reverse complement strand
GGTTGGCGTCTCTTTCGACCTTTCAATATGCGTTGTTTCAAAACCTTCGACGAACGCTGCGCTGCTGGCGGCTAGGATGCCCTGTGCGGCCTTAACAAGGGTGATATGAGGATACTGCTCACATGTCGCGTACATGAGGACTACGCTCACGCTATAGACACTGAGGTGGAGAGCCGTGCGCGCATGAAGCGGCGCGATGCAACCCGTGGGCACGTTGTCGAGGAGGCACTACGCGATCATTTGTCCGTCGAGACTGCTGTTGGCATCCGAGAGAAGACTGGTCCCAAACCAAAACCCAGAGAGGCATAGAATGAGCGGTAGGGCAGATAGCGTGCGATCCAGGCTAAAGGTTCTCAAGGAGGGGGAGAAGGATCTGGCGGCGCAGCTTGAGGAAATGAACAAACAGGCAGTCCAGCTAAAAAGCCTGATCGAGAGGGAGGCATCACACATTGCGTTTACCCTGCGGAACCCACGACTGATCTGGGTGGCGGGGTTCCTGCCGACCGGATGGAGGGCGAGGTATTTGTCCCTGATGTCGCTCCAGAGCATTGAGAACATGCGCGATCTAGTTCACCACTGGAAAGTGCGGTACTATCGGTAACAGTCGTATGGTTCCCGTGACGAACCAACTTTTGCATGAGGCGCAGCGTCGCGACAGGCAGCGCAAGGCAGTCCGAGCGTTCCAGCGGCATGTGTTGCGTATGCGTGTGTACCGTGCCGTTGAGCGGCATGAGCGGGACCACGTTTGCTGGCTCGACCACGTTTTCTCCCTGTCGGAGGAGATGCACTGACGAATGAGCGATATTCACAAAATCAACGGCAAGGACATGGATCTCGACGATGAAGAGTCGCGGATCGAGGCATTGATGGCAGTGGGCATCTCACGCACAACGGCAAAGGCTATGGTCAACGGCGCACTCAAGTACCCGTGGACCAGGGATCAACATCGGCGCAAGCGGGTCGAGGATACGAGGAGGACGAGGTGAGCATAGAACTCAATCTCAAGATACAGATCAAGCCGCCAGCGAGTGTCCACGATTCTGGCGCGATTGCAGCGTGGCAGGAAAGCGCGATGGAGTTTAACGAAGAACTCCGTCAATACCTTGCTGAACATCCGTTCGTCGTAGCACACCATAGTGACCTCGAAGACGTTTCCCCTGAGTTGCAAGAGTTCCGTGACGAGCAGCAGCAGGAGCGCGAGCGTGCGGCCATACTCGCTGTAACCACCGCGCAGCGGGATATGTTTCGATCAGCGGTAGCTGTCGTTGAAGCTGCCCGACTACTGTTTTTGAACTGCGGGTGCGATACGTGTCGGAACACGTTGACAAACATATCGACCGCGATAGATGACATCGCTGACAGTAGGGGTTAACCCCAGCAAACGAAACGCCTTATGTATGTATCTATTAAGTCTTATAGAGAGAGTAGAGAATCAATACATATAGGCGTTTCGCGGGGAAGGGTTAACCCCTCCGCTTGAAAGGAGAAAAGCAATGAACCCAGAGGACACGTCTTCCTGATGGCAAAGGTTCATAACAGAGAAGACACGGAGGACAGGGCACTCATATACCGAATGTGGAGATGGACATTCGGTGGCAGCGCGTACTGCTTCGACGTTGATCACATCGAGTGGCGACGCGATCACACGACGAGGAAGATGTACCCTATTGCCGTGATGGAACTGACCCGACCCGACCACACTGTGATTTGCCCACAGGCATACCTGCCAAAGGTCGTCGCCCGATACAACGTAGACTCTCCGCAGGGACAGCACCTGCACTACGTAGCGGGGGCACTCGAAGTCCCGTTGTGGATCGTGGTGTTCGAGTTGGAAGGAGGTCCACCGACAAATCAACTCGCCGCAATGGACGTTAGTATCGGCAACAGGTTCTGGATCTACAACGCTACGAGCGGGGGAGGGTGGTATCGGTTGGACCGAGCGACCTACCGCGAGTGGATGCTGCGCGACTGCCCGATGGAAATAGCGGAGCACAGGCGCGTAGCATGACCACCAAAGACGGCATAGATGTCCACTGCGCGCACGACGAGATCGTCCAGACAAACTCGCTCAAGCCGCGACCGAACAACCCGAATATGCACCCGCAGGATCAGATCGAGTTGCTCGCGAAGATCATTAGCGTCACGGGATGGCGAATGCCGATTGTGGTGTCCACTCGAAGCGGATTGATGACAAAGGGGCACGGTCGTCTTCTCGCGGCGAAGCACATGAAGTGGAGCGAGGTTCCAGTCGATAGGCAAGATTACGCCAGCGACGAACTAGAGTTTGCCGATGTTCTCGCCGACAACCAGATAGCAGAATTGTCATCACTGGACCTGACCCTGGCAAAGGATATGATCGAGTTGGTGGACACGGGCGCGGTCGATCTCCAGCTTACTGGATTCGATACTGAAACCCTCCACGCTCTCATGGCGAGCACCTCTCCACCACCACCACCAGACCCAGAGGACGAGGAACCCGATGTAAAGGCGTTTCGCATCCTGTGCCGAAACGATGAGCAGATGAACGAGGTGAAGAAGATATTTGGTGCGTCTGGGACAAAGATCGAGTGCGACCTCGCGATTGACACGCTAAGACTGTTGCAGTGATTTATTAAAAACTAATTCGTCGAACACCCCGCACGTGAGAGATGGCATGGCATGGAAAACAAAGAAGACCTCGTCGATTCTAGGGCCGTTCTCGACGCTCTTGGGATTAAGACAAAAAGCACCCTATCGCGACATATCAAGAGGGGACTGCCTGTCGCGGCGCGAAAACCGCACGCGGGGCACCACAAGAACCTGTTTGATCTCGATGCGGTGCGGAAGTGGTACGCCGAGAACGTCCGAGCGGATTCTGCAAAACTTGCCCATATTGGAAGCAAGAAGGAGAGTGAGGAAAAATCTGATCCCGTTCCCACGAAACCAACCGAGTCGCCCCACACTTGGTCTATGGCACTCGAAAGGTGTCGCACGGCAGAAAGGTTCGTCCACAACGAATGGGTCAAGGCAGTCAACCAGCAGGATGATGCCCGTGCCGCATCAATGTACAGGACGTGGGAGAAGGCAATGGACACCCTGCGCCGAGTCGAGAAAGACTCTGCGCTCATCGAAAAGCAGCGTGGCGAGGTCGTTTCCCTCAAGGAGGCTGAACGGATCTACATGCTTGCCCACGGTGCCGTTGAGGGGGAACTCCGATCTTTTGCAAAGCGACTTGGGCCTGCCGTGGCATCGAAGCGATCCAAAGCAGAATGCGTCAAGGTCATCGACATCGAGGTTGACAGGGTGCTGCGACACATTGTCGGCGCATTGCGGACACTGAAGGAGGCAGGGTGATGTTGAGCACAGCGACAACAAAAGCGGGTAGCGGATGTATAGGATAAGCAAAGAATTCACGTTTGAGGCAGAGCACCATCTGGTGCCACCGTATGAGGGCAAGTGCGCCAGAACTCACGGGCACAGTTACACGGTCGAGGTTGTGATGCGAGCGGAGGATCTTAACCCGTGTGGAATGGTGATGGACTTCACAGACCTGTCGCCGCTCAAGCACTACATCGACCAGCGACTGGATCATACGAGTCTTAACGAGACGATCGAGCAACCGACCGCTGAGAATATAGCACGTCACATATTTGATTGGCTGAAGGGTGCGGAGTTTTGGCCCGAAAGGGTCCGTGTGCAGGAGACTGCGAAATGTTGGGCAGAGTATTCAGAATGAGTGCCGCGCTACTGATAAGCGGAGGCAGGGACAGTGCACACCTATTGTCGTGGTGGCCGTGGCACACAGTGTTGGGTGGCATCGGGGTTGGCATCTTTGTTGACTATGGGCAACCCGCACGGGTGCGGGAGCGTGAGGCCGCGCACGAACTGTGTGGAACAGCGGGTGTGCCGATAGTCGTGTCTACGATTAACAGGCTGCGGAGGAATGCCGAGACGGATGTTTTTGAAGGAAGAAATATGGCCCTTGTATCTGCCGCCATTCCCTATGCCCTAGAATACGGGTGCGACACCATATTGATCGGGTCTTGCCGTGACGATTTCGACGGGTTCCCCGATTGCCGCGAACCGTTTATAACTGCGCTATCCGACGCGCTGGGCGCATACGGTCTAAAGCTAGACGCTCCGCTACTACACACTCCGAAGAGCAGGATACCCAGAACGACAGGCGCATGGAGTTGTTACGAGGCAACAGACGAACCGTGCGGGGTTTGCCTGTCGTGCAGGGTGGACAGGAACGGGGCATGATCGTCATGCCAGGAAACAACGGTGGGCTAACGGTGGGCATGTTGGCGGGAAAGTATCCTGGTCGCATCGAGTGGTTAATTGGACCAGGGGGATTTAGGCGACCACCTGATTGGATGCCATACGCTCTCGATAACGGAGCGTTCCCCGCGTGGACAAACGGCGAACTTTGGGACGAGGATGCGTTTGTTGATTTGGTGAGGATGTCTGATGCGCTACGAGAGCGACCGCAATGGGTCGTCGTTCCTGATTCCGTTGGCAACCCGAAGAAAACGCTTCAACTCTGGGAACTATGGTCGGGCAGATTGAAGCGATACAAAAAAGCATTTGCGGTGCAGGATGGCATGTGTTCTAGCGATGTGCCGAGTGGCGCGGAGGTCGTCTTTGTTGGTGGAACCACAAAGTGGAAATGGGAGAACCTAACGCATTGGACTGACAATTTCCCCCGTGTCCATGTTGGACGTGTGAATACATACCGTATGCTGTGGATGGCAGATGAGGCAGGGGCAGAATCCTGCGATGGGACAGGATGGTTAAGGGGGGGGCAGCAACGGGTCGAAGGACTGTTTCGATACCTTGAGGAAAGCACGACTGGTAAGAAGATGCAGCGAGAACTGGAGGGCATTCTATGTACCGGATAAAGGAAGTCTTCAAGAGCATACAGGGTGAGGGGTCAATGGCCGGAACGGCAATGATATTCGTGCGGTTCGCAGGGTGTCCAGTCGGTTGCACATTCTGTGACACCGATTATGTCGGCACGGACGGGCAACACGGATTCGAGGGCAGCGTGACGGATCTTCTGGATCGTGTTGGATTATTTGCGGTGGATTGCCGATACCAGAAGGAATGGGTGTTGCTGACGGGTGGCGAGCCAGCGGTACAGGTCGATGACGCGCTAATTAAATCCATACATGATGCCGGATTGCGGGTGGCAATCGAAACGAGTGGATTGTTTCCCATTGCGCCTGACATCGACCATGTGTGCGTATCACCCAAGGGCGATAACATTTGCGTCACCACTGGCGACGACCTAAAGGTTCTTGTTCCCGATTTCAATCCACTGGATTATGACGCGAGCGGATTCCGTCATAAGTTCGTCCAGCCTGTTTGGGGTGCGGGGGTGACGGATCGCAACACGAAGCACGCTGTGGATTTCGTGGAGAGACACACAGAATGGCGACTGTCGGTTCAGACGCATAAGTTTATCGGACTACAATGACAGGCATTGCGGACACTGAAGGAGGCAGGGTGAGAACACAATGATCAGCATCAACATAGAGACCCCGTACATCCAGCCGCCGAGATTGCCCCTCTGGGAGTGGGTTGAGCAGAACATCGTGCTCTCCCTGCGGCAACCCGTGGCACGCGGATCATACGGTTACTACCGCACCGACATGGTGCCTTACGCACGCGGCATCTTCGATGCCCTGGAAGACCCGTCACTCACACGGGTGACAGTCGTCAAGGGTGCCCAACTTGGCTTGACCCTGCTTGGCTACTGCTGGGTGTGCTATTGCATATCCCAAGATCCTGATCCGGTCCTGATCGTCATGCCGAATGCCGACATAGCACGCTCAAAAAGCCAACAGAACATGATGCCGCTTATCGAGGATTCGCCGAACGTGGCAGCGCAGTTGACAACCGACCCCGACGACTTCAAGAAAAGCGAGTACATCCTGCGCCGTTGTGCAGTCAACTGGATCGGCGCGAACTCTCCAGCAAACCTTGCGTCGCGAGCATCGCGCTATCTACTTCTGGATGAGACCGAAAAGTATCCTGTCAACGTGAAGGATGAAGCGGGTGCTGTCTGGTTGGCCCTGGAGCGAGCGAAGACGTTCGAGGACTTTATGAAGGTGCTCGAAACCTCCACCCCCGTTGCGGAGCACGGACATATCTCGCAGAGTTACCTCGAAGGGGACCGTCGCCAGTACAATGTGCCGTGTGCTCGCTGCGGCAAACCGTTTGTGATCGACTTCAAGCGTGACTTCAAGTTCAACACCAAAGTCAAGAGCAAGCGGGTCGATGAGATCGCTCGCGATGCCTTTATCGAGTGCCCGTCGTGCAACAAGAAACTCAACGACGACGACAAGGAAAGAATGGTTGACGACGGCAAGTGGGTTGCCGAGGCAAAGACAATAGACCCGAAACACGCGACCTTCAAGCTGCCGTCATGGTATGCCAAGTGGGTGACGATCGCACAGGTCGTGCAGAACTTCTTGCAGTCGAAGGACGATCCGTCCCGACTTCAAAACTTTGTCAACTCGACTTGCGGGGACTGGTGGCGAGAACCACCGAAGAAAGAGATTTCGCTCGCAGCGATCAGGGACAGACAGACCAAGCACGTCTACGCGCAGGGGGTTGTGCCTACTTCTGACGACTGCGTATTGTTGGGCACAACAGATATACAGCAGTCGCATCTGGTCTTCCACGTCTACGCATTGACGCTTCGGGCGCACTACCTTATCGACAACGGATACCTCGCGGTGATAGACGACATCGACGAGCAACTTATGCAGCGAAGCTACATCGACGACGCTGGTCGCGAACTGTTCGTGACGAAAGTGCTGCTTGACACTGGATATGACACGATGAAGGCATACGAGTACGCTCTCAGGCATCCATACATCATGCCGATCAAGGGTGAGAAGGGCAGTAAGACACGGCAGACGAAACCCGTCGCTCCGTCTCGCATCGAGAGTTTTCCGAACGGGAAACTATTCGGCGGGAAGCGTTCACTGACCCTCTTCCATATCCACCCGCACTTTTTTAAGGACCAACTCAGTTCTGCGATCAACTCAAGCGGCGAGGTAGGGATATTCTTTCACAAGGGGATCGACAGTGAGTTTATGAAGCAGATGACTGGCGAGGTGCTCAAGGAAACGAAACCAGACAAATACGGCAAGACCGAGTTGTACTGGGAGGTCGTGCGCCGACCGCAGGACGACTTCGACTGTGGGCAGTATTCATTCGCCGCACGACATCTCGCCCAGAACACCCTGATGAAGCTGGACCGGATGACCACGAAACGCCGCGAACTTGATTTGCAGGAAAAAGCAGGAAACGATACTCCCTCAACCGAGGAAACCCCAGAGGCACAGGCAGCAGGCATCGGCATAATGGACGACCTTTCTGTCGATCCCGAATCTGTGTCCCTGACATAACAAAGGAAAAACTCATGCCACCGAAGAAGGACAAAAAGAAAGCTACGGACGAAAAGAAAGCTACGGGCAAAAAGGAAACACCGACAACACCATCCACCGAGCCGCCACCCGCAGCGAAAAAACGTCCCGCGTCGAAGACGCTGAACGGACGGGTGACAAGCGTCGCGAACGTCGGAACAGGTGACCAGCGGACACGTGTCGCCACGGTGCATAGCATGGACAATCCGTCGCTGGGCGCGCTGAAAATGCCGTTGCCGCAGGCAGTCGTGGGGCAAGCGGTCACGATCACATTTGCTGCCGATGGCATCACGGTCAAAGCGAAGACCTCTGCCTCCGCATGACAACCGACAGGAAGGAAGTGCCCACGAACGGGCAGAAGGCGTATCCACGATGGCCTACAGTCCTGGACGAGAACAAGAACCCCTGCCCAGACTGCGGCAGCAATAGGGTGAAGGTGTACAAGACCGAGCACTACGACGAGAAGACAATCAAGCGTGTTCGCCGCTGCGACAGGTGCGGCATGACGCATGAGCGGCATGAGCGGGTATCGGTCGTTGATCTTCCGCACCACGTGGACTCGATCGCTGGTCTCGCTAGTCATTAGCGGACCCCCGCTTGACGCACGGTTGCCAGATACGGCATCGTCGCAAGATGGCACTCAGCAAGACTGACTGGGAGACGCTCGAAACGAAGATCGTCACCGACTGGCAGAAGGGTGTAAACATCGGGTCGCACTCGTTGTCTAACATCACTGTTAGCTATCGTTCACTGTCGGAGCAGTTAGAGGTGCTGAAGTATGTGCGCCAGCAAATTGCCTCGTTGACACCCAACTCGCGTGCATATTCGCTGGTCCGGTTCATAAACGCATGAGTGCGACTGAAGAAACATTGCTGTACGGCCCGAACGGGCACCAACTGCACTTCGAGGCAAAGTCACAAAGCGAGCGCAGTGAAGCGTTTGAGTTCATTGAGCGAATGAACCGTGCTGCCTTCAAGAGCGCGGAAAGCAACCGACTCAACTTCAACTGGAACACATCCCTCGAAGACATCAATGTGATCCTGGTGCGCGAACTACGCAAGTTGCGTGCGCGTTCACGCTGGTTGGCCGCAAACAATCCCTACGGATCGAGTGCTGTCAATACGCTCGTTAATTTTTGTGTTGGCACAGGGTTTGATTTGCACATGGAGGCACGACGCTTCGAGCGTCAGGCAGATGGCACTACGGTCGCCAAACCACGCGATGAGTTCAACGACTTCGTGGAAGACTTGTTTCGCGAGTGGAGCGAACAGGTGACGCTCACTAGCAGCGACGGGTCGCCCGACGAGTTCTGGGAGATGCAACCCCTCATGTTTCGCCGCTGGGTCGAGGACGGTGAGGTTTTTATCGTTCACCAAGTCTCGCGTGCGGTCGATGTCGTCCCATTCGCGATGCAGGTTGTCGATGCCGACTTCGTCGATTACAACCGCACGGAGTATAATGGCAACCCCGTTATCATGGGCATCGAACTTAACGCGACAACGTGGAAACCCGTCGCCTACTGGATGCACACGACCGATGTACTCGACCCGCGCCGACCTTCTCGCGTAGAGTCGCGGCGCATTCCTGCCGAGAACGTCATCCACCTGTTCAAAAAGCGGTTCCCGTTCCAGGTGCGCGGCATCCCGTTTGTCACACCAGTCGCCGACAAACTCTATCAGGTCGAGCAGTACAACGATGCCCAGTTGATCCGTAACAAGATCGCGGCATTCTTCTCGGTCATGCTGGAAGGCATGGGCGACGAGGCTGGAGACGGGTTCGACGGTGGAGCGGCAGATACCCCTACGACCGCAGAGGGGTTTCCCACGGATGCCAATGGCAATCGAATAACAAACCTCGCCACGGGTGCGATCCTCAAGGTGCCTGACGGGTTTAAGGCGCACGTCATCGAAAAGACCACACCTGAGTCTGCATACAAAATGTTTCTCGGATCTAACTTGCAGGCTATTGGATCGGGCTATGAAGGGGGGATGTCGTATATCGGACTGACCCGTGACACAAGCGACACGACCTTTGCTGGCGGCAGACAGCAGGAGAACCATGACTTTCAAGGGTATCGACCCCTGATGAAGCACTTCGCGAAGAAGTCACTCTCTGCAATTTTCCGCAACTGGTTCGATGCGGGAGTAATGAGTGGGGCAATAACAGTGAATGTGGTCGATTACGAGGTGAACCCTCGTCGGTGGCGCAGGCACACATGGATGCCTGCCGGATGGGATCGCGGCATCAACCCGTTGCAACAGGTGAACGCAAGCGAGAAGTCGATGCAAAGCGGCATCACGACGCTTGACGATGAAGCGTCCGCGCTCGGTTACGACGCGAAGATGCAAATCTCGAAACGCGCAAGAATTGAAAAGATGAAACAGGACGCTGGTCTGCCGAACGAACTCGACGGAACCGCAGAGGCACTTGCTAAACTTGGTGAGTCAGACGATGACCCAGCGGTGGAGGCAGAGATGCAACCAGCAACGTCAACACAGGGAGATGACATATGAGCGACCACAACCCTTTGCAGACCTCATTCGTGCAGCGCGATGGAACCGGATCTCGCACGGCACAATCGCACGCGCAGCGTGTGGCCGAGGAGTGGCGCGGACGACTGGTGGAGCAGGAGACCCGTGAAGACGGCATCCGCGAGTTCGTCGATCCCAATCCCGACAGGCTGGACGTTCACATCAACGCCGATGCACGTGCTGTCGAGAACGACGGAGACGACTTGGTGGAGATTTCGATCACCAGCGAATACCCAGTGATAGACGCTTTCGGCGAGCGTGAAATCATCTCCCATGATCCGCGTGACATGCGCCTCAATCGACTGATGGAGGTGGGTGCTATTCTCAAGAACCACGACCCGCGCCAGATAGTAGCGGTCCCAGAGCGCGTCTGGCTTGACGAAGAGACGAGAAAGACTAAAGCTCTCATCAGATTTGGGACAACACCCGAAGCGCAAACAGCAAAGCATGAAGTTCTTGTCGATAAGACCCTGCGAGGAGTATCCGGTGGATTCCTCACCCGACGCTGGTTGTGGCTCGAAGATGAGTCCATTAAATTTAACGACCGTATCTCTGGCCCAGCCTGGATTGGACTCGATACGGACATACTCGAAGCATCGCTCACGCCGATACCTGCCGACCCAAGTGTCGGCGTAAACAGAACACAACAAAGACGAGGAAATACAACGATGAAGAAGAAACTACGCTTGCTGCTCGATCACCTTATGGGTGTCCGTCAGTACAATGCAGGCGACATCATCGAGGTCGATGAGCGCGAAGTCGCAGCACTGACAAGTGGCGACGCTCCGATCGCGGAAATTGTCGCAGACGAACCAGTGACCCGCACGGAAGTCGAATCCGTCCCGCGTGCCGCTGCTCCCGCCCCAGAACTCACTGCACAGACGACCGAAACGCCGGAACAGATCGCGTCGCGACTGATTGTCGCCGAGCGGGTTCGTTGCAGCGAGATCAACGCATTGGGCGCACGGTTCAATACGGACGTTGCCGATTTTGTTAACAGTGAAGCGACGGTCGATCAGGTGCGTGGTCACTTGCTTGACGTTGCCGAGTCCCGCTTGCAAAGCGTTCCGACGCATGGTTCCGACCGTGTCGAGTTCGGTTCCGACCAGCGCGACAAGTTCGCTCGTCAAGCGAGCACGGCCATGCGCCTTCGCGCAGGGCACAAGGACATCAGCGACGAGGATCGGCGCGAGGCGCAGGGTTCCGTTGGTGGTCTCTCGCTCGTCCGTCTCGCCGAAGAGTGCCTCAAGATTGCTGGTATCCCGTTCCAGCAGGGCAACCGTGAGCAGATCGTATCGCTCGCGCTCCGTGGTGATGCGGTCAGTTCGTGGGATCTGGGAACACGCGCCGCTGAGTCAATCACGATCGGTACGAGCGACTTCCCGCTGATCCTCGCGGATACGGCGAACAAGGCTATGCTCATGGGTGCTGATCTGGCGAACCCGACGTACCAGGAGTGGTGCAAGATCGGTAACGCCAACGACTTCAAGAATCAGAAGCGCATCAAGATGTCCGAAGTGGGCAAATTGGTGGAGATTCCTGAGTTCGGCACCTACCCGACGACCAAGATCGCGGAAGAGCAAGAGACCCTTGCCGTCGTGACCTATGGTAACGCATTCAACCTGTCTCGGCAGGCGATCGTAAACGACGATCTCGATGCGTTCACCACGATCCCGATGAAACTCGGTCATGCCGCTGGTCGGCTGCCGAATGACCTCGCGGTCACGGTCCTGCTCTCGAACCCGACGATGACGAACAGCAATGCGTTGTTCTCGTCAGGCAACTCCAACATCAGTGACGACGAGAGTGCCTACGCCCTGACATCCATCGAAAAGGCACGGGCAGGCATTGCCAACCTCGTCACGATTATGATGCAGCAGACCGCGTACCAGCACGGTGATGTGACGGGTGAGCAGATGAACCTGCGCCTGTCTCCCGTCGTTGGTCTCTTCCCCTCGACAGGGTGGGAGTGGGTCCGCGCCGTACTGGGCGAAACTGGTTACGGTACGGGTGTTGAAGGGGTTAACCCCTTGCAGAACATCGTTAAGCCTCACTTCGAGCCTTCCCTCGAAGACTCGAACATCACGGGCAACTCGACCACGGGTTACTACCTGTTCGCGAGCACACTGGTCGCCCCAGTCATCGAGGTCGCATTCCTCGGCGGCAACCAGACTCCGTTCATGGAAGAGGTCGAGAACAACGGCACCGCTGCTGACGGTCGCGTATGGAAGGTTCGCCACGACTGTGGTGCTGCCGCCATCGACTTCCGTGGCGCAGTCAAGGAGGTTGCCGTCTCCTAAACGATCTGGGCGCGGCCTGCCAATCGCGGTAGGTCGCGCCACTGATCGGACGACGATCATTCGCACATCGAAACACAAAAAGAGGAACCAGGAATATGAAACAGATGAAATTGAAAATCGGAGCCGTGCTTCTCGCTGCTGCTCTGGTGTCGGTGTCTTCGTTCGCTGCGATGAACTTCGTGCGCGGCGCAGGACAGGTTTGGTACAAGTCGGCGACCGCTTATGCGGTTGGTGATGTCGTCGATCTCGGCGATCGCTACGGAGTCGCGTTGAGTCAAATCGGCGCGAACACGCAGGGAGTGGTGTCGGTGTCTGGCGTTTATGCGCTGCGGCACTACACCAACGAGACGACCGTGCTCGGTACGCGCATGTATTGGGATGCAACCTCGACATCGGTGACTGCCACCGCTACTGCGGACAAGTTCATCGGACTTGCCGTGTCGAGCAATGCGTCTCCAGCTACGACGCAGGGCATCATCGAGATTGATCTGAACGCGAATCTTCGACCTGACGGTCAGACCACGGTTACGATCACGAATCTGGGTCGGACTGTTGCTCAAACGAACATCTCGGTGTTTGTGAATGGATTGCTGAAGTCGAACACCACTACGGGTCCGTAACACTCGCGCTTCTCCGCACGCACATCTGGGCGAGCAGCACGTGTGAGCACGTCTGCTCGCCCTTCTAATATCAACCATGAGCATCACCGACTTAATGTCAGACGCAATCGACTTCGTCGAGGATGCCCATGCTGATGATCTGAAGCAGACAATCACCGTCGTCAAGACGGGGGACTCTGTCGTCGGGTTGCTGTCGGGAGTCTCCCTGCGCGATGCGTCCGAGGACTCATTCGTTTTCGAGGAGTCCGATGGTCTGTTCACCACCAAGACCAGCAGGTTCACGAACGGAGTGCCTGCCGTGCGGGATGCAGTCAAGCATGGCACGGTTGTCTACTATGTCACAGAGGTGGACACAACGAGGCACGCAGTCACGATTCTGCGTCTGCAAAGAGAGACATGATCGCGATCCAGCCAGACTTTGATCCTGCCAAGCTGAAGCGCGAAATGGGTCTCGTCGCGAAAGCACTGGGTGTCAACCTCGCATTCATCTGCTACGACCAAATGCGCCTTTATTGTGCTGACATGGTGCGCCGCAGTCAGCCGCGCAAACAGAGGGCAGACATGTTCAGCGACAAGAATATCAAGTTGGCTGACAAGTCGGGCAAAAAACTGGGCGAGCGACGGGTCGTGCTGGACATCAACAAGATTGCGGTTGGGGTAAATGAGTCCGCGTACTCATTCGACGAGGTCCGACCGAGTTCGGGCGGCATCTTGTACCGAGTAGAAAATCGTTCGACGGGGAAGGTATACCACATTGAGCCACCCATGTACTCGCCAACAGGTCTCGGCGTTTTGCCCGAACTCCACCAGGATCGGCGCAGACCGGAAGACGGTCGGGTCAAGGGCATCCCACGTGAGAAAATAGGGGGGCACACGATCGTGAACAAGGCCCATGTGTCGAAGTCTGCGAAGCGCGCCTATGTAGCCAAAACCATCGAGCGTGTCGGCAGGCTGAAGGCAGGGTTTACGCGAGGGTATGTCGTGTTCTGTAAGCGTTCACTGGCGCAACCCAGAATACCAAAGTGGGTCCGCAAAAACATGCTCGCGTCAACGGGCGACGGGTGGGGACGCATTAACCCAAATGATGGCAGGGGAGCGTTGCAGGCTATCAACCGCGTGCGCTATGCGGCTACAAAACTTCTTATGACCGACCGAGTTGCCGCAGCACGAACACGGCAGCGAGACCTGGATAAGCATGTCAAGAAGCGTGCCCATCAAATAATCGAGCGCGCAAACAGAGAGCGACTCAAGAGCGCAAAGGTGATCAGGTAATGGCAAGCACTTGGCCCGATCTCGGCACAACGCTAGAGACGATCGAGCGTCGTCTCTTCGACTACCTGCTGGACAAGATAGGTGGCGAGGAGGGTGTCGATGCGTTCATCGGTCGCTTCAATCGCCGACTCAAGGTCACGGACCAGCAGGCACCAGACGACTCTGAGGACAGGATGTGGGCATTGCGTATGTCTGGCGACGGGGACCGCACAAGCGTTCATGTGCGCCCGAATCAGGCACCCAACAACTGCTGGGCAATGGGTGTTCAGTTCATCGGACTGAGCACGTCGCGCAAGTTCTTGCAGCGCATGGCAGGCATTATCCTGACAGCTACACCTGCCAGCGCAGACACCGACGACAAACTGATCAGCGTCCAGAGTTTCAGATGGATGAGTATGCCGACGTTTGAAGAGATCGAACTGGACAGGGAAACGGGCAGAGAAGGTGGTGCCATTGAAGCGTGGCGACTTGAGGTTCAAATGGACTGTGTTTTCAATAACGTGGAGCAGTAGATTATGGCAGTAACATTGACAGGCGACATCGGGGCACAAGTTTCAGCGCAACTGACTAACACGCTGGAGTTGAGCACGGGCAGCATCAAGCTATTGGCTGGATCAAATACAAATTCGTGGACGATCGCAGCGGGAACAGGAGCAAATCAAGCGGATCTCGCGTTTGTAGACCAGCGCACGCTCACCGCGAGCACGGGCGAATCGCTCGATCTGAATGGTGGTGGACTGACGGACCCTTACGGTCAGACACTTGTGTTTGCGAAGCTGAAGGCAATTTATTTTTCTGCGGCAGCAGCGAATGGCGACACGATGTCGTTCGGTGGTGTCTCGAATCACGTTCCGGTCTTCGGCGCGGTGGCAGACTTTATTTACGTCCGAGCGGGAGGCATGTTTCTCTGGACAGCACCAGATGCCACTGGGATTGCGGTCTCGGCGGGAACAGGCGACCTGATCCGCGTGCTAAACAATAACAGTGGCGCAGCGGCGACCTACGACATCATTCTCATTGGTACAAGTGCATAACAACTGAACAGGAGTAGATACAATGGCAGACGCAACAGTAGGATGGGAACCGAGTGATCTTTTCGGGGTAAATGCTGATTTTAATGAGCAGAGTTCGAGCAGCATCACAACGCATGAAAGCGCGATGGCACGTGACAAAGATGGCAACGTCGAGTGCGAGGCAAGCGGACTGAACACAACGACGGAGCATCAGGTGTCGTACCATTATTGCGCCACGTCACCCGACATATTGGCCGCGTTTGGTGGGTTTTTGAGCACGTTTGGTGGAATTGAATCGGCAAAGGTCATCACGCAGATAACGGTGAACTTTTCCGCTGGGGAATACGCCACGGTCGATATAACGGGTCACAATCACGCAGAGAACGCTCACGAATCACAGGATTCCGCTGACATGACCAGCGGAAGTGGCGACTTGATTCCGTCAGGCGCGGGTTTCGGGGTTCCGACGTGGGCAGGCATGACACTGGGAACAAACAGCACCCCAGTCAGTGCCACGCTGACCTGCACGATTGAGCATCTGGACCGTATCGACGAAGCTGGAAATCACTTTGTCGGGCGCAACCTGACACCGAAAGCGGAACTGACGCTGGAATTCATCGGCTTACCTTCCGTCATCGCGTTGACGGGGTGGACGATTGACTCCGAAGGGCCAAGTGATTCCATCGACGATCCCGACTCTTACGCGATCACGGCACATCGCTACTTCGATCTGTCATAGGCAGTTCCTTCGTGATAAACCCATCGGCCACAGGAGCAACGACATGGCAACGAGAATAAAAGAGATTAAAGCCAGAGAAGGGGTAGCGCATAGTGGAATCCCGAACAGACAAGACGAACGGCGAAAGCAGAGCAGAAAACGAGTCGAAGCAAACCGCGAGCGCGCCCGAAAGAAGTACGAAGAGTACGTCGCCAAACAGACCAGCAGCAGTGGACGCAAATCAGTTGCACCCGATAGCGCGGCAGATGCTGGAGACGGTTCTGGAGGAGACGGGGCATAGCCTTTGTCTCGACGACTTCGGCGAGTTATTTAACGCGCACGAACTGGCGAAGCTACAGACGGAGTCGCACGTTCGCGACGGGGGTGGGTTGCTTTCGCTGCCCGTCGTCGCGGGGGACGTAACCCTGTACCCAATAACGATTGGTGTCGGGCAGTGGTACGATGACTACCCGTCCGACTGGTACGGCGAAGATGAGGACTTCATGCGACAGTGCGCGCTCGCGTTCGCGCTGACCTTTGGCGCGGATCGCCATGAGGAACTTCTCTCGATCAGTGCCCAGACGACGTTCGAGAGCAAGATGCACAAGTGGCGACGCAGGCTGAAAATCAGCGCGAACGATCTCATGGATGCCGTCCAGCTTTGTATCCCCGACCCAGAGTGTCAGGCGACGCGAGCATCTGGCGAGTTTGGGGAGGTCGTCGGTCTCCTGGTCAGGGAATACGGGAACAGTCCCGAATACTGGATGTGGGATGCCGACATCGGGTTGTGTTCAGCGATGATAGATGACTTCGTCGAGCGACAATTCCAAGCAGCAGACGCACAGATGCAGATGACACGCAACACGGGGAAAAAGGTGATCCATTCGACATCAGCATCCCAGCGCAAAATCGCAGCGATTAAGCAGATGCGCGACCTCCGCAACCGACTGCTGAAGGACTGGGGATCGACCGAGGGAGAGAAGTAGGCAATGGCAGGCAGCGTTAAAATCAAACTTGTAGCCTTGTCGAAATACATGAAGGCTTTTGTTTCGCTTGGGAACCAGTTTACGCGAATCAAAAAACTTGCCCTGGTGGCAAGCAGGGCGATCAAGGGCATGTTCAAGCACCTGTTCAACATCCGCACCTTGCTCGCGGGTGGCGGGATTGTTGCGGGTCTGGTTGCGACCGTAAAGCAGTCGCAGAATTTTGCGCTCCAGATGGCACGTGTCCACACAATGCTCCAGAAGGGGGACATCTCAGCCTTTACGGAGGATGTGCGCGAGTTGAGTGCGGAACTCGGACTGACGAAAGACGAACTCGCACGGGGACTGTATCAAGTCCTGTCGGCAGGTGTACCACGGGAGAACGCAATCGAATTCCTGACGGTAGCCTCCCGCGCAGCGGTTGCTGGCGTAACGGATGTGGAGACCGCAGTGGACGGTTTGACGACCGTCACCAATGCGTATGGACGAGCAAATCTGAGCGTGCAGCGCGCATCTGACATCATGTTTGCGACCATCTATAAGGGCAAGACGACGTTCCCAGAGTTATCGCAGTTCATCGGTCAGTTGACGGGTCTCGCAGCGAAGGCAGGAATCTCATTCGAGGAGTTGGGTGGCGCGATAGCCTCGGTCGCAAAGCAGGGTATCCAGACCGACAAAGCAGTGGTCGGACTACGGCAGGCGATCGTCAACCTGCTGCGCCCAAGCACCGAACTCGGCGAACTATACGAAAAGATGGGGACCACGGGTGGGGAGATGCTAAAGCGACATGGAATAGTCGGGTCACTTAACCTGATCGAAGAGGCAGCAGGCGGCAACATTGATGCGATCGTGCAATTCGTTCAGAACATGCGCGCTATTCCAGCGGTGCTGGCATTGACTGGCAAGAGTGCCAACATTACTGCCGATGCTGTCGGGTTCGTATCAAATTCAGTGGGTGAGGCTGAGAAGGCTTTTGGCAAGGTAAACAAAATTCGCGGCTGGAGTAAGTTATTGCAGGCATCACACAACGTGCTCGTTCGGTTGGGCGATGTCGTGAATGTAGCGGTCATGCCTCACATTACGCGAATGGCAGCAGCAATCTCACGGTTTGCAGAGAGTGACAAGTTTGACAAGCGACTGAAGGGGTGGACAACTAAGCTGAAAACACTTGCGGAAACTGTCGAGGGATTTGTCAAGGTGATGCGCTTTGGGGATGAGGCGCAACAGAAGAGGATGCTTGATGCGTTTAATGTCGTTTGGAACGCACTATGGCGAGATGCAGGAAATGCGTTCCTCAAGGTATTGGCAACTGGTGCTAACCTTATCGGGTTTCTCATTGCGGAAGGGTTCAAAAAGGGGTTTTCGCTCAAAACTTTGGGGCGCGGTGTAGGGGGGAAGAGACATCATACAGAACGTCTGTCAACGGAGGAAAGGCTTGCGCTCAGTGGCGCAAGAGGGCATCAGGCACAACGTGTCGCGGAAAGAACGAAAGAGTTTAAGCGTCAAATGGAAGTAAAGGCACTCCAGCGTCAGTTGATGGGACAAGGGGACGAATTGGCAGCAGGAATAAAAACGGATACGACTGCGAAGGCATTCTCAGGATGGATGAAGCTGGTGAGAAACATTGCTGGTACTACTGGTGCGGCGACCCTTCCGTCAGCGACGAAACTGCGCCAGACGTTGGGACCAGCTTTCGGACTCACTCCTGGTCGCCCCTCGTCCGCTGCTAAGGCCGCAGGGGGATTAGCGGCATACGGTCTTACTGCTGGTGGTGCGGGAGGAAGCGGGTTCACGTCAACGGACTTGGTGGAGATATTTAATCGTGCGTTCGGGGACGTGCTGACAGGTGGAAAGAAAAAGCCGACAGGAGCGAAGGGCGATGCGATTCACGTGACGCTTGAAGAGTCGGGGATCTACCTGACACCAGCAGGCGTTACCGCGATGACCGAAGGTGGGTATCGAGGAGGATGAGGAAAGGAATAGCATAATGGCAGATGACTCGATAAAGACTGGCGAATGGGAGTACGGGGGGGAAACTCCCTCGATACGGTTTTTTAAGAGCGATGCCGCTTTAGCGTCAACGGATCGCGCACAGATCACGGTCACTTTCAAGCGGCACAGATTGATCGCTAACACGTGGGGCGCGTTCCTAGAGTGTGACCTCGGTGCCATGATGAAGGGCGAAGATATTCTCGCTTATTCTGGGACGCAGGAGCGTGCGGCGGTGAGGTACCTGGAGGGGGAAGAATGGGAGGACGATCGACCATACGTGTGCATCGCGGATGAGTTGACGGTTGACACACCGTTTGTTGACTTCTTGCGACAGTCGCAAACGTGGCAGTCGGTACAACCAAGCTACGCATTTGACCCGACCACTGCGGAAGTTAGTTCCTGATGAGCGTACACGGCACACCATACCTGTTGCCGTCACTGAAGGTGGGTGGACCCATCGGGAGGGGACTGAGACCGCTCGTCCAAGTGGTCAACCGCTTGTGTCACATCCTCAATAACACGCAGTTTGTAGCGGGGGGGCAATCGTGGTTGACGCAGGACGGGTTGCTGATGGAGCCAGACGGACTGCCGTGGGGCAAGTTTGTGTTCGGATACACGCGGACACCTCCTGATGTAGTCACGATCAAGAACATCGAGGTCCAGTGGGGTGCAAACGGGTACTTCGACCTCGCCGACCAGAACGTGACCCTACCCGCTGCTGCCGATGACTACTATATCGGGGTCGAGTTCAATGGCACCGCACTCACGATTCCTGCCGCCGATACCGACCGCGACACGTTCAAAAGTGATTCAACGACGTACCGACAGTGGTTGTATCAGTTTACGCGCAGTGCAACAGACGCGATTACGCTCACAAAGGCAAAGCCATTTAACGTGGGGGATCTCAACGCGATCCTCGGATAATGGCAATCAACTGGAAGCAACTGCGATACGGTACGCTCGTCGCCAGTGGCGCGATCATCACGGGCACCACGATCTACGTTTCGACACGCATCAACGTGCAGTCGATTGACGTACAGGAGTTGACGGAGGGGTTGCAGGAGCGCGCCCGTGCCATCCAGTATGCGTCAGCAACCACGCTCAACATCTCCACCCTGACCGTCAGGCACTTCACCAACATCTCCACGACGTATGCCGTGCCCAACGGAACCAACCCCCCGACGATGGTTCCCTTCCTTGAGGATGCTGGCACGACCGACCTTGTAGTCACCAACACGGCACTCGCGTTCGTCTACTCGACGACGGAGACGATGAACACGGGCAAGATCATCTGGGCAGGATGGTCGAACCTGACCGCATCGGGGTTCTCCGATAGCAGTATAAACAACACCTACGTGCTCGCAGGGTACGAAGACCACACCAATGTTCCTGCCACCACGATCGGTTCCCTGTTCGGGCACATCGGCTACTACACGAATAGTGCGGTCGCAGCGACCGCAGGGTCAACGAACTGGGTCTTGCTTGACGTTCGGAACAAGGACCGTCCCAGTGGGCTAACATCTTTCGAGAAAGCTGACACGTGGAAGATCCAAGGGTTATACGTCACATTCTCGACGCAGGTTCTCGCCAACACCGTCGTCACCAACATCGACCCTGTCTGGGAATGGGACTACCCGACCGGAGTAATTGGTCTTCTTTTTAGCGGATTGAAAAGATATTATGCTGATGGTCCGAACACGTTCAAGGGAACTGGAAACTGGTATAGCGAGCAAACTTTCCCTGCGGCTGACGGAGAGGTAACTGCTGTCGATGCCTCGCTCGATACGAATGAGATCCGAGCGGCGACCGTGTACTTCTCAGAGGTGCGGCAGAACGTGCTGCCGATGCAGACCCCAGACACGAACTGGTGGAATGCGTTCGACGTTGCCATCACGTCCCTGGTTCCGAGTTTCGTCGATTACTGGCACATGACGAACGGACCCGTCTATCACACTGCTACAGGACTGTTCGACAGGCTAGACATCGGCGACGGTACCAACCGATTCACCAGTTATGTAACAAGCGGCATCCCCATCTACGGTGGTGTCGGGTTCCGTCTGTATGAGACCAATTTGATCGAGCGGTATAAGATCCTGCACGCACTCACGACTGTTGTGGGGCAGGCGAGTGCGCTTGAGACGGTCGTGTCCAATGCCGTGTCGAACGTCGTTTATACGACCATCGACCCCTTTTCATTTACCTCATCGCAACCTTATAACAGCAACGACACACCCGAACCATTCGTGGATGCGTGGATCACAAATGCGTCGGGTGACTTTATACCCGAAGGGTGGGTTCCACTCAGGGTAGACCCGTGGGTACCCTTAACCTCGTCCAGCAATTTCGGGCACCAGTTCTTCTACACAAACTGGTTTCCGTCGCGCACGTTTGATGGATCGTTCGTCGGTGCCGTCTCCACAAACGTAGATGCGAGCGTGCCGCGCTGGGAGTACGCTTGGCAATTTCATTTTGAACTCGATTCGTTTCTGCGATTTGACACAAATACTTCCAGTGGTGGCAACTTCCGCATCTTCGACGGATACCAGAGGTATCATGCCCCGCTCATCCCCTCCATTGATACGTCGCACACGGCTATCGCACACGGTGATGTGGGTGTCGTGATCAACGCCGACCTGACAGGGGTGGTGGTCAATGCAGATTATTACGGCAAGTGGTACGACCGGACGAATTTCGACTCCTCGGCGTACACGTGGACTGGTGTGCAGTGGCGCACGCTGGGGTCTAGCACGGGACAGATGGAGTTCGTGTCGCACACAAACTCACTGAGCAACTACTCTGTGGGCATCCCGTCGATCCTGTCGTCCAACGTATATGGGAGGTGGTCAACGAACGCGCTCGGCCAAACAAATGGTCAAGGGTGGCAGTCGGGACCAAGCGCGACAGATCCTGCCAATCGCGGCAACAATATCAAATTCGGTGGGGCAACTTTCAGCGGAAGAGCAAGAACGCATATATCCCACACGGGAACGTCGCTGCTGTTTTTCGGGAGGAAGTTGGGTATCGCAACTGGCGTACTGCACTTTACGTTCACCAGATGCAAAGATCCGCTATAGGATAGCGAGGAGAAGGTTGCAGGATCGACGAAAAAAGAGGACAACAAGAACCGCACTTTGCGCGCTCGTATGAAAATCGGCGTTTACATCTCATTACTATGCACTGCCGTTGCGCTTATCTCGCACGCTGCCGTCGCGCCACGGCAAAGGTATACATTTGATGTCAACCAGCAGCAAAAGCCGACGCAACTGAAAGCGGTCCAGCTATCAAGTTGGGAATATCTCTTCAAGTTCAACGAGAACCGCGTCGCCAAAGACCTGACCGATGTCGATCGGGTGCTGTTCGACTTTTCAACGACCAACCTGTCCTGGACATCGACCGTCACGGGTAGCGTCTTCCTCGCCACCAACGGGCAGATCCTCGTTCCGTTTACGCCAGCGCAGTTGAACACAAACGGGTCTTTCCGGTGGCGAGTTGAGGCGATCGACGATGGGGCTGGAAAGACCCTCGCGTTCGGGTTTGGGACACTAACAATCGAGAGGGACTGGGGCGCATCGACGACTGCGGCAGCGTTTGTTACCTCGACAAATATAGATTGGGCAAGCGTCGGCATTTACGCGAACACGTTGTCGAATGGGCCGTATCGCGCAGGGACGAACATCTCATTCGGACTGACGGGCAACGGCGCGGTCACGATTAACTCTTCTGCCATCAGCGCGGCGTATACCAACTGGGTAGCCGTATCGGGCGGGAACCTGACGCTCGCAGGCGCGGGGCGCAGCGGGTCGAACACCATCGGCTTGACGACGGCAGCGATACAGGGCGCGGCTACTGGCGCAGTCCACGGGTCGTATGTCCACGTCAACGACACAAGCGCATGGGTGATCGCATCTATCACCAACGCGCTCAACACGTCCATCATCGCGCTCAATGCAGCGAGTAATACGTTTGAAGCGGACATCAATGCGCTGGTCGCGGTAAGCAATGCGCCGACCTTGCAGTCAGTTGGCGAGACAAGCGCAACGGCAACGGGCAGCAGGTACACCAATGGCTTGCGACTGGTGGAGTTTGCGAGTGATGGGGCGAACGATTACGCGGCCCGATTTGAGAACACGCAGAACGCTGGAGATCATACCGTCGTCAAGATTGGCGCGGGACAGTTGAATGCCGCGATATGGGCAAGTAATCAAACCGCTGGAGTGGTCGCGAAGATCGCTACGGACTCAGGCGACGGGTTGATTATTGAAAGCACACTCGGAAAGGGCGAACTGTTATCGTCTACCGCGCCGCTATACATCGAATCACCAACCGCATCCATGTTCGTTCGTGGCGCACATGGCGCGAATGGAATTGCGCTTGATGTTGGGCGACTAGGGAACACCAACCGCGTCAAGATGGGCAGCGCGAGTTATGCGCTCGATACCACGCAGGGGAACAGCAGGATCGCGCACGTTCTGGAATTGAACGAGGTGACGTTCATCGGATCACCCGCGCACGCATTCAGCTTGAAACCCGAAGACACACCTGCGGACGGCGCGGTCATGACCTACGATAGCGCGAAGGATACATGGACGAATCGCTTCACGATCAATCAGTCGTCCAAGTCGGATGGTGACGTGCTGGTCTACCGCTCGGCGCAGGGTCAATACACGAACGAGGCGCAGTCTGGTGGACTGCCAGCATCCGCGACGAATGTTATGGTGACGTTTGCTATGACCAACGGGTGGGATGTGTCTGGTGGCGGTGGAGGAATACATCTATGGGGAGAACAACTGGGCAAGATCGCTCAGACTTTCACTTCTTCTACCGAAACCAAGACAACATGGACAAACATCGGCACAGGATACCAGAACGTCACCGCATCCCAATGGACGTGGAACCACGCAAGCAATTACTTTACCTTTGCCGACGCAGACCTATGGGTAACGATAGACCTCATGATTCTTGTGGACATGGTTGCCAGCAGGATGGGCGAATGGCGCGTGGCCACGAATGCGGTTGGTGCAACTTTTGTATTCGCGAAGCAAGACAAGTATGCACAGGCAAATCCTCTTATAGATGGTCATGTATCCTTTAACCCAAATACAAATGACAAATATATAGTGGTGTTCAAATCCCTGCTGGATACGTCGGATGTGCTCTATCCAGACTTAATCCATGTCAACCGCCTTATCATAACCGGACACAAGATCATCAGGTAAGGGGAAAAATGATTACAAGAACCATGATTATTCTGACGTTCGTGGCGACAATAGCTAACGCTGACCCAATGGGATTCGTCACCACAAACCGAGACTACGGCGCTAAACTGGTTGATTACTTCGACACAAGTATCAGCACAAACCACCCTGTTGATTACGATGACTATCCGTGGAGGTTCACCGACAACGGCCACGGTGTATTTAGTGGAACATGGACGGGCGATCCGTCCGATAATCCGACACTATCGCAGTTCAATGCGGGGGATGCGTTGCGCGGCGAGGCGATACGCAGGACGACAGCAAAGGTTATTGAATACGCCAGAAACGGGTGGTCAATAGCCGTGCAAAATAATGCCGCTTCCAATATCGTCGCGCTTGCCGCGTCTTATGGCGTAACGAACCAGCCTGTGCCGTGGGCCGATGTCGCTGCTGCCATGCAAGCGGAGCGAGCGGACGCTACGGCAAGCAATGACGTGATGCGCCTTCTGAACGTCGTCGGGGACGGCACCTCGATGTTGAGTTACAAGGAATTTTATAGCGAGAACGGTGGCGACGTGTTCAACGTGGTCGCGCCTTAAGGATGCAGCGATGCAGCGACCGTATGAATGGACTCGTGTGACATGGGACGCAGTAGGAGACAGACCGATGCAGCGGGTCAAGACCATACGGATTCCCGTGAGGGAGGCGAAGAATACACGACTGTCGATAAGAATTATGCAATCTCTATTGGTTGCATCCGTACTATTGCTTGTTTGGTTGTTCCCCTTATTTGGGGAATCTTCCAGTTCGACGCTCGATTCAGACACCTTGAGGCAAAGCAGGGTCAAGCCGGATGGGACCGCGAGCAGTCTATACGTCAATGGGAAGCATTTTCAGATCTTAACCCCTCAAACATCGTGCCAGACCCCCGATGTATCGGATACCACGACCCCAAATCAGGACAATGGATTCGACCATCGCATTCTCCAGCAGTCCACCCGTGACACGTCAAACATACAAGTGCTGAAATGATTTCCGATGATATCCAGGTGCTAGAGGCGATGACGACCTACGGTGGTTGTTTCATCAAGAAACTTGCAGAATTGGCCTCGATCGCGGATGCGGAGAACCTTGCTAAGTTGAAACATACGTACAGTAATTATTGGGATGAATATCGCACGATGGCAGAACACGAACAGACAGTGGAGAGCGCATGACACGGATGTTGACCATATTGATTGCCGTGCCCCTGATCGCAGGATGCACCTATACCTTCCCAAAGTTCTGGAGTAACGATAGCGCGGTCGTAGATTCCCTGCCCGATATAGACTTGACGCCAGACACAGAACCCGTTGCGCCTCAAGCATGGACGAAGGAACCTTTGACGGTTCAGCTACCAGCGAGCAACTGGGTGGTCGAGTACGAAGTCAATGGGTTGCGTCGCGATCCCCGTCGTGCGGACAATGGAGGGCTGGAGCATGTATTCGGAGAGTTGAAGGGCGACGGATTTGACCGTGTCTGGATCATGAACATGGGCGAAGGCAGGCGTATGCGCGGGTTCGTGGATGATGAAGGAAATTGGTACAAGACTTGGAAGAAGGGGAAAGACCTCAAGCAACCGAGCGACGAGACAGCAGTGGTCGTGTGGGCATGGGACGGAAGCAGCATAGCTGTCGCCATTGACGGCAAGGTATGGTTCGCCGCGCCGCTGACTGGGCGACCGAGAACGCTGATGGTCGGTGGCACGCAGTCGCGGGGAAGATCGTTCGACGGACATTGGCGCAACTTGATCCTGGAGTTCTCTGAATGAAACGCCGCGCCGTATGCGAACGCAAGGGGGAGTGGATCGGACTATCGGGACTGATACTGATTGTCGTCGCGCTGCTTTCGGGTTGTGCTACATCGCTGCCGCACGAACACGCGGCATTTGACTCTCCCTCTCCAACGATGCTACGCGCAGAGGCATCGCAGCACAATGCGTCGTCCGTCCGCAGGGCAAAAGCAGATCACATCAAGGAGCATCCTCGTTGTGCGTTCTGCGGCATCAAGGGGAATATCGTCAACGGAAACCGCAACGACGTTCATCATCTGGTGCCGATTTCATTCCGTCCTGATCTCGGCGATGTCCCCGACAACCTCCTTACTGCGTGTCGGTTCTGCCACTTTTCGTACTGCCACCTTTCCAACTGGTCTCGCTACAATCCTTACGCGCTGCACATGTCTTTGGAAATGCGGAACATAGGCGAAGCGTGGCAAGAGCGCGGCTTAATTGAGTTCCAGCGGCGACATCTGCATGAATGAAAAAACACGCTACAAGGGCCGATCGGTCACGGGGTCATACGATCATGGCCCGACAGCACCAATCGTTGCTCTCAGCGCATCCTGCGTGGTTCTGGTGCTCTTGATTGCATTGGCAGCAGGGTGTTCGACGCTGCAAAGCGAGCGAGTCGATGATGAGTGGACAGCTTGGGGGTGGGGTGAGCAGTGAAAGCTGGAGGACTGCGGCTCGACGGATCGGATGCGATCCTACAGGCACCACGTCTCTGTGCCCCTGACCAGTTTACTGCACCGCGCCGACTAGACAGTCGGGACTACTGCCTCACCGCAAGCGACCAGGGAAGCAATCCCTCATGTACGGGGTATGCTGTTGCGGGGTACCTGGAAGTCCATAACTGGTTGACCACGCATCTGCCGCTCCAGATTGACGGGCAAGCTATCTATGACACGATCAAGTCCGAAGGTCTTGATTCATGGCCGGATGGTGACGGGTCCACGCTGGAAGCGGCGTTTGAGGCAGCAGCGCAGATGGGAATGTATTCCAGCGCATTGCGTCTTCGGAGGGTTGACGCTGCTGACATCCGATTTGCCATCCACACGCATCGCGTCGTGGTCTGTGCTTTTAACATTACGGAGGGGTGGAACGACTGCAATAGAATAACTGGCAGGATCTCTCGCACGGGGAAAGGGATGGGGGGACATGCCGTGCTTGGATGCTGGTACGACGACCTCGCCCGTGACAGTGGGTTCGGGTTTCAGAATCAATGGGCAGGCACCGACTGGGGATACAAGGGGTTTGGGCGCATGACATGGGATCAGTTTGACGATCAATTTTTATATGGAGCAGTTCTTGAGCACGACGATATGTAATCCGATCCGAATCCTCGACTGGCGCAAGATCGAGAACCGCATTCCGTCCTGCTTCATTGACGATGGACCTTCCAGCCCGTTCCGTATCTTGTACGGAGTCATCTACAACGGTAAACAGCAAGCGGTGATCTATCGGGCTGCGCGCATCCACGACTGGTTGTACTGGTACGGGCGGCTGGAAGGTTCTTTCACCGAATACCTGAGTCGCGCCGAGCGTGACGCGATCTACCGTGACGTGATTGCAGCGCACGGATACAAAAAAATTGCCGCCCTCCACCACTGGGCACTCACCCGCATGGGTGGACGTGCATGGCAAAGAGCGGAAAACAGCATGAAGGAGGACGGGGACGCTACCTATCCCATCTATCTTTTGCGGAAGATGAAGGAAGGGCAGCTTGACGAGGACGAGAGGGATGAACTTCTCGCGGCGTAACACGATCTATCTGATATGGCTAAACCACTGAAGCATCCAAAGGTCGGGGATACTGTTCGGGTCGAATGGGTTGATATAGTTTCGGGCAGCATGTCACCCACCGATGGACTTGCGACCGCATGGGCGATCGGGGTAGTCGCCGAGTGGAATAAAAAGGATAAGGATGGGGTCAAGCGCACGGTACTCGAAAGTGGTGGGTGGTATGACAAGGAACACGATACGAAGCGCGACAAGACGGTCTTGCCCCATTCCGTTATCACCGGATGGAGGATTTTCAAATGAGACCTACACCGAAAGGCTGGAAGCGGTTTCTCGTTGTCCCCGATACCCACGGTCAGTTCATACACCAGAAGAATGCTGCCAAGTGCATTGAGTTCAAGAAGGACTTCAAGCCGCACAAGACGATCCATCTGGGTGACTTCATTGATGCGACCTGTCTTCGGCATGGTGCCAGCGAAGCGGAGCAGGGGGTTTCCTTCGGCGACGACTGGATCGCGGCGAAGCGGTTTCTGGAGGAACTGCGTCCCAACGTAGTGCTGATGGGCAACCACGAACGGCGACTGTGGAAACTGATCGACTCCCCCCGCGCACTGGTATCCGAATACGCACAGCATCTGGTTGATGATATTATCAGCTTCATGATCAAGGGACTCAAGGCTGAGTGGCTACCATATCATGCGCGTGACGGGGTATACGAAATCACCACGGGCAAGGGTCGGTTGGCAGCTATGCACGGATACCATGCCAATATGCACGCTTGCCACAAGCACGCGCAGGTATACGGCAACTGTATCATCGGGCACATCCATCGGATTGAAACGTCTACTGCCGCCAGAGACGACGGGGCAATATGCCATTCGGCGGGATGGTTGGGCGACATCGAGCACATGGATTACATAGGCGACAAGACAGGTCAGTTCCGCTGGGGTAATGGATGGATCTGGGGGTATTACAACGAGCGCACGGGTGCCTGGAAAGTGAACCAAGCAGAGGATAAAGACGGGGCATGGATAATCTAGGCAGGAACCTCGATAAGAAGACGCTGGATGCGTTCCAGTCTGCCGTTCAACAGGTTTCCGAAGAGCCGCCAAATGATGCCATGACCACCAGAGAACTTGCGAAACTGTGGGGGATAGCACGCCGAACAGCATTCGACCGGATCAAGAAGTTGATTGACGACGGGCGCGTCGATACCGTGATGGTCCGCATACGGGGCAAGGCAGATGGACGGCTTTACCCCATCCCCCATTATCGGATAAAACAGAAGTAGGGCATGGGCAATCACACGGGCAATCTACGAGAAGTCAAGGCAGCGAAACGTGCCGAGCGTGCCGCAGCAATAGCGACCAAGAAGAGCGAACGACGAAAGAAAAAAAGGGCAGCTAGGAATTCCACCTAACCCCACGCATCCCCCTTCATGTTCCATGCTTCTTCGCCATCTCCGCACGGAACGCAACGAGATCCGCGACCTGATCAGCGAACTTCTTGCCATGCTGGTCACGCAACTTGGTGTACAGTCGCGCACGGTCTGACTTTGTGCGTAATGCGCTGACCTGATCCACTGCTTCCTCGATAGCACGCTGCCGCTGTTCGTGTGCGCGCCGCTTTCGCACCTGTTCCTCTTTCGCCTTTTTTATCCCTGCTTTCGTTGCCTCGCTCCGCGCCTTCTCGTCGATCTCCTCCATATACTGCGCGGGTGGTGGGTACAGTCCGCGCCATTGCTTGTCAACGGCACACCGTAACCACATCGCAGCTTGTTCGGGCTTGAGGTGCCGCAGCTTTGATACCTGTCGGTCCACGGCATCCGTTGTTAGCACAAATCGTTTGCGGTCACGGTACTCCAGCCACTCGCCGACCGCGTCTCTCACGTCCGCATCGTCTGCGAGAGAGTCGGGCAACTGGGACAAGTAGAACTTGAGGGTGATCGCTTTGGCGCGTGGTGCTTTGCGTCCAGTGACAATGTTCGGGTTACCTCCGCGTGCGCCACCCTCTTTTGCGCTGGCGGCAATCTCCGCATCCCGCACCATGCGAGCGATGTAGATCGAGCCACTCTCCGTGCGATGAATGCGCTTGGAGGCAATCAGGCGATCCCGTGCGGCCATCCAGGCATCCTCGTCGATGTTCATCATCCTCGCGATCTGTCCATCGGGCACGGCAGTACCGTTTCCGAGCGTGACGAACCCCTTCGGCTTGCCATCCTCTGCAATGCACATCAGGTCCATCAGGTGCGAGCGGTCTTCGGGGAGGCAGGCGCGTAGATCGAGATCGGTCAACCATGCGCGTGTGTCGAGCATGAGCAGTTGTTTTTTCATTTTGGGTGTCTCCGTTGGTGTCTCTGTGTCGGGCTATTAAATTTATATTAAATCGTTACGGGACCAATGTGAGTTTCTCAGGACGATAGCTTGCTGCCTTCCAATCAGACCACGGAACCCGTTTGTCATAGGCACCGATGCACCATCGCTGAAATCCAACGGTATGCCGATTGCGAACGAACGGCATTGGGTACGGGCGAGCACCGAACTCACGCAGTGCCGCCTGTCGATACAACCAAGAGTCCTCCGTCTCTCCGGGCCAATACCCGATCAGCATATAGACCATGATGTGGTCCGGTTTTACGCCTGCCGACTCCAAGTACGAAAGTCCCCGCATGAGTCGGGATTCGTCCCGCTTGTTATCCCAAGCGGTATAAATTCGCCGCACCTTCATCGAGTCGTCACGATAATCCATGCTCGCGATTGCCGCTGCCGATTCCTCCGTGAGAAACCTCGCGTTAATCCCTTGGATAAAGCTGACCTTGAATCCACCAGAATTGATGTCCTCGACGCTCTTGTTCCAATCGGGACTACCAAAGAAATCATTATCGAGGAGGATCAATTCGCGTGGGTGCGGATCGCCGCGCCACACGTCATACACACCTTGCTCGACACGCACCTTCCCCTCCTTCTTGGGGACCACACAGAACGGACAACGCAAACGGCACCCACGCTGCAAGAATCCAATCGACTGCTGCCACTTAGGATACATTGTATAATCCTGATCCAGCCCGATTCCGAGTTGCTCTAGCGTGATAGGATCGCCCGTACCCGTGCCACCTACGATAGCATCAGGAAACTCAGCCTTTAGAATCTGCACGCGGTCAATAGACTTCTCGAAGATCGCAGATCCATAAACGCGATCAGGGTTGTCCCATAGTTCTCGCCGAGGAGTGCCCCTCCAGCGAAACTCGATTTCGTCACCCTGCGCTCGATGATGAGCCGCGATCCGCATGAGCGCAATGTTCGGCACCTTCCCATCAATTTGAAACAGCAAAACCTTCACATTCAGACCTCATTGCAATGCGTTGGGAACGATGGTGCGGCGCACCGTGAAGCGTCCGCGTGTCGGTTCTGCGATGATCCGCAGGATGGACGGGGCAAAGTGCCGCCACAGGCGAATCAGTAGCACCTCGCGCCCCGTGATGGGTCGCGGCTTATAGTCTACATAGACGACGCGCCCCTCCTCGACGAACGATGCGTCTAGCCTCCATGAGATCGGGGGGTAGTCCTCGATCAGGAGCACTAGCGGTTGATGGATCAAGTCGGAGATGACCTTGCCGCGCTCCAGCATCTCAAGGTGCGCCCAGTACCTCGCCTCACCCTGCGAGTCGTGGCAGCGTTGCCCGTCGATGTCGTACACAGGTTTCGCGCCGAACTTGTTCCTGCGCTTCAGCGGCGACCGCTTGATCGGTTTCTTTCGGGTGGTCATCGTCTCTCATAAAGTAAAGCGCGCACCCCACGGTAGGGTGAGACTAGAGAGCGACACACGATGCCCTCTTGCCCGTGCTTTCGCAGAGGCGACCCATAGCGGAATGCGCGCATGAAATTCTTGTTATACACAACCCTGTTATCCGCAGTCAAGCGTCCTTGTCTTCTTCGCCGTTTTTCACGATCTTGACCAGCGTCCGTTCGGTCGTGCGCTTGTACTTCTCCTTGATCTTGGCAGGGATGTCGTAGGTCGCACCGCTGGATCGCTTGACGGTGATCGAATAATCGTCGAGCATGATCACGCGCTCGTCCCCGTGATCGACCTCGTCGCCTGCTTCTTCGAGAACGCTCTTGCAGTGTCCCTTGATCCTCTTGTCTGCTTCCTCCCACGTGTCGCGAGACTCCTGCGCCTTCTCCCGCATCATGACCCACGCTTCGAGTTCGACATCCCACATGCGGTGCTCGATGAATCCCTTCTCCAGGAGGTCGGGCACACAACGGTCCTTGTGGTCGCACCTGCCGCAAATCGCCTGCGTGTACTTGATCCTCTCTGGCAGATCACCCTCGATCGACTCCAGTCCCTTCGTCCGTGACTCACTGGCATAGATTCGCTTCTGGAGGGCACCCACAAGAGCCGTGACGCGCTTTGCTTTGGAAAGCAATGCCTTGATGTGCCCCTTGTGTCCCTTGCGCCTGACGACGATTGTGCGGATCTCAAAACTGCTCTTGTCCACCAACAGCAGCAGACCAACGTCGATGTCCTTCAACTCCAGGTAGGTCAAAAGTTGATCGGGCCATTTGCGGGTGTGAACCATCGGAGAGTTCTTGATGTCGTCGAGCGTCTTGAGCCGTGCGAAGACAAACGGGTTGCAGGACTTGATCTCGATGGGGACACGAACGCGGGTGCCGTCAACGTAGTACGAGATGGAGATGTCAATCCTGCCGCCGATCCCATACGGGTTCGAGGGCATCTCGTCCTCTTGCAGCAGCACCTCGACATCGGTGTCCTCGTAAACCTCCATCAGGAGTTTAACGATGTTGCGATGATACAGTTCGCCAGCGTGGAAGATCCGTTGCAGGTAAACGCTCGGTTTCTTGCCGACGAGCAACTGGTCGTAAACGAGCGACCGCTCGCACGGGTGCCCGATGTTGGATGCGTGGACGCTTCGCGCCGCACGGGTCGAACGCTTCGCGTCGAAGTGCGCGTCACAGGCAGCGGGTATGTCGGGAAGGTTGTCAGTCATTGTCATGATCCTCCAGCAATGATCGCGAAAGTTATACCTACCGCACATGATACCAACAACGTCAGTACCCATACCGTCACCATCCGGCGCGCCTGATCTTCGCCTTCCTGATCAATGTTTAGCTTCTTCATTCTTCTCCTAATAAATGTCCCACCTTGCACCACAAGGGGTGGGACGCAGGCTCATATTGCCGTGGTCGCATTGCACCATATTACACAGGCAGTCCCGACGCATCGTCGAGGATCTTGGTCAACTGCTCGATGATGCGGTCTAGCTGCGGTCCCAGTTTCTGCGGCTTGAACGAACCCCACCCGTCCCAATTCTTATCGGGATTAGCAGTGACTGCCTTCAGCACGTCTTCGGGACTTGTCATCTCGGCACCGCTCTCAGGTTTCCACCCTGCGTCCATCAACTGTCGGCAGAGATTGCGGCACGCATCACGCTTCGCCTGATCATCGGCATCCGTCGCTGCGCTGCCACCACGGGCACCCCGTGCTGCGTCGAAGTTGTGACCTGTGCTCGATGACCCATCGACTCCGTACTGCTGGAGTTCCGTCGCATCGACATCCTTGCCGAGTCCCAGTCCCGTGAAGACTGCGTTTTTGATTGCCTCGCTCTTGCCCATCTCACAGATGTCGTGCTCATCGACAGCACTCAATGCCTTCGGCTTTTCCTCCTCGATGCCGAAGAAGGGTTCGCGGGACGTGATCATGCTGGACCCCTCGATCGTCTCGCCCCACGGCAGTTGCCACGTGCATACGTGCGTGTACGCATAGTAACCACCCGCATCGTCGCTGCGCTCCTCACGCAGGTACGGCAACTGGTTGGTCCCGAACCGCTGCCACAGCAGGTTGCCGCCGACGATCCGGTAGCACTTGCGTGCGAAGTTGATCGTGCGTCGCCATTTGTCCCCGAACTTCTTGATGTCGGTCACGGGGTTGATGCGCTGCTGGATCAGCAACTGTGCGCGCTCCACGACTTTGATGCGGTGTTCCATTGCCTGGACCGCACTCTCCATTTCCATGCCCTGCGGAACCCGCACAGGCACGACACTCTTTCCGTTCTCGTTCTCGTTCGTCATTGTCTCTCTCCTTTGTTTGTTTCCTGTTCGCGATTGTGTTTCTGGATGTGAACCATCGAGTAGACCTCGTTGCTTGCCGTGATCATTTTGTCGGCACGGGCACGCAGGTCACGGGCGCACGCTTCGATCTCGCTGATCTCCGCTGCCCACGCTGCGCGATACCCTCGCTGCCCGAAGATGATCCTGCCGTTGCTGTACTGGCGCGCCTGACGGATGTCCCGCTCGCTCCAGCCCAACATACGCAACTCCGCACGGGTAACCCATTGTCCGCAACCGTTCGTGGTCAGGTCTCCGAGCAGATCCTCGGCGAGCGCACGACCGCGCACGACCTCTGTATCCTTCGCTGCCTTGAGCAATAACTCTTGTTGTGTCTCAACCATTGTCGTCTCCTGTGTTTACCTGTTGCGCTTGCGTGTCTCTTCGATTGCGAGTCTCATGCACTGACCGAGTCCCACGAACGGCGCGTTCTTCTTGAGCGTGCCCTTCTCGCGGAAACTGATCACACCCCCGCACTCCAGGGCGACGATGACGGTCTTGCCGCATACCTGCACGTCCATCTCCCGCTCGATCGTTTTGGTCATCTTGGTTGCCATTGTGTGTCTCCTTCGTGGTTGGTTTTGTCTCTTGTGAACCACCATTATAGCAAATTGCATTTTCGGAAATCGCGGATCGGGCCGATATGGGCACGCACTCGCAGCGCGTTGCTAACAAACTCGATCGGAAAAAAATCGCTTGACTCATGTTTTCACTTTTCGCCGCGCAGGGGCACGGGCACCGTAGCGATACCCGTGCCACCCATCTTCGTTACGGTCTCCACCAGATGTGTCCACGAACGTACATCATGTGGATTGCGGTGCGGATGTCGTCGCGCCGATCCCTCTGCTCCCGCGCCAGTCTGGATGCACACAGTACGCGCCGCGCACGCTCGACGGGGCTTGGAATTCCACGACGCTTCTCCCGTGGCATCTCACTCAGCGGCCATGTCCCCGCAGTGCGTCCGACCGTGCTGATCGGCCTGCGTTTACCCAGCGTCATTCGGTGTTCCTCCTTCCTTGTCCAATTCGGCATCAATTGCTTGCACCGCATGGTGGACGAGCGTCTGCCACCCGCCCTCTATCTGCGCGTACCTGCCGCGATAGTATATAAGCGGCAGGGAGTTGCTGGCACCCACCGACATATCTACCTTCTGCTCGCCGAGGCTCTTGTGGTCGAACGTCGCGCTGCCGATCTCCCGCCTTAGTATGAGCACCTTCTCGTCGAACAGGGCGAAGCGCAGCACTGCACACGGTCCCCCTGGTTTGGACTCCTTCTTTTTCTTCTTTGTCTGCGTCATCTGCTGTCTCCTCTCAGGGGATGAACCCCGTGTTTTTGTCTGCCTCGCGAACCTCTTTTCGCAACTGCTTCAACTCCGTAATTACGTCGAGTCGCTTCTCCTCGTTTGCGTTTATGCGTTCGTCCAGCGTGACGGGAATCTTCTCCCCCACGACCTCGACCCCACCGATCACATCGTCCGCGTTTTCGATGGCGACCCGAATGCGCTCCAGCAGTGGTCCCGTGATTCGAGCGGTGCGACTTATTCCGATACGTGCGGTGATGAGTTTACGCATTGAGATCCTCACCCGACAGGATGTTAGCTAACCTGAGTCGCTGACGCTCGGTCAGTACACTATAGGCGATGTGATTCTCTTCGCGCAACTTAGTGATCGTGCGACTCTGGTCCTCGACCAGTTTCTCCAGATCCGCGTTGGGCGCGTGTTCATCCACGCTGGCGTTGAACGCATCTACCTTGCCGCCTCGCGAGGCATCGTCGAGAACCGCTAACAGCGCAGCAGCGTTTTGCGGCGTCAGACTATCTATGATTATCGTTATCATCTCTTTCCGTCTCTCCTTCCGGCGCGCCACGGTCCCCCGCAGCGCGCCATTTGTAGTTAGTCCACCGTGATCACGGAGTGGTCTCCGTGCGGCGGGATCTGTGTATCGTTCGTGATGAGCCACAGCACCGGAACCTTAGTCGGTTCGGGCCAGGACATATGCCCATCCGTGAGGCACACGATGAACTGCGGCTTCAGTTCCATCGCACGGTCGAACGCAGGGTGCATGTGCGTACCCTTGCGCCCCTTGAGGTTCCAGTCGCCGATGCAGAACCTGTCGCGACCCTTGAACTCACGCTCATCGGTCACGCGGGTATCGCATTGCAGGACGGTCAGAACACTGCTGCGGAACGACTTGAGGACGCACTTCAGTTCGCCCAGAACCGCATTGCATTCACTTACCGACATGCTGCCGCTGGTGTCCACGATGAACACTCCACGGTCCATCGAGTACGATCCGCGACTCGGAAGCAGCACACCGTCACGTCGTGACGAGTGCAACCTGTTGGGTCGCGTGTACGACACACCCATCTTCACGAACTTCCGTGCGAATCGACGCAGCTTTTGCTGCCACGGGATCTGCGCGGGGGTCAGCATCGCATCGACCAACTCTTCCATCCATCCCTCCAGCTTGCCGCACGCTTTCGCCTGCATCACGGCAGAAGCGATCATCGTTTCCCATTGACGCTCCAGCATCCGATCACTCGCCTCGTCGCCAGTGGATTCGGGATGCGGCGCAACGTCACCCATCGACGACGACGGTGCGGGTTTGGAATTATCCACGGCATCGGGTTCCCCTTCGGAGTCGCCACCCTCACTGCTGCTGGTGCCGTCCTCTTGCTGTTCACCATCGGACCCTTCGCCACTGCCGTCACCATCTCCGTCTGAAGACGGATCAGAATCGCTCTCATCGTCGCTCTCGCTGCTCGAATCTCCAGAGTCACCCGCTGGGGAGTCTTCGTCATTCGAGGGATCTGAGGGCGACTGGGTCGCGGTCTCGTCGCCTTCCCCGTCCTGATCCCCGTCCTGGTCCTCCTCGTCCTGACGCTCCTTGAGCAGGTGCTGGTATGCCTCCGCAGCGAGGTCACGCGGCAGGGACAACTTATCAGCGGTCGTCGCGTCGTCGGGAAACCCCTTCTTGCCGAGGAGTAACTCGTTGACCGCGCAATCCGTGGCACTCTGCCAGTTGTCCCACATGCGCTGTGCTCCCTGCTGACCCGCTTCGAGCATAGCGATAGCGCGCAGCGGTTCCGCACGCAGGTGATGCCCCAACAGGATGTGGCACGCTTCGTGATCGAGCACACGCTGCAATCCGTCGTCCGTCCTCGTCTCGACGAACTTGGGATTATAGCGGCACTCCACTCCATTGATGCACATCGTGCCGACGCTCTCGTCCTCAACGATCGCGTGACGGCACATGATGGCCGCGAACACGATGTCGTCGCGCATCTGCTTTATGAGCGCACGCGAGACTCGCTCACGCGCAGTATGTGTGTGTCTTGCCATTTGTCTAGTCTCCGAATATCGCGACCAGATCCCCTTGCAGGTCCGAGCACACTTTCTTCACTTTGCGACGCTCCGCAGCGTCGTCCCGAAGCGCAATCGGATCGAACGCGGTCAGCTTCGACCGAGTCTTTTCCAGCATGGCCGCGAGTCGCTTGTCGTCGGTGATGTTGCAATGTGCGAGCGAGTCGCACACGCTCACGATGGACTTCATCATGCCACCGTAGCGCACACCCTTCTGGTCATCCTTCGACACGCGCCTGCACACATCTGCGATCAGATCCAACAACTGCTTGTGTATGTCAGACAGTGCTGCGTTCAGCGAGTCTGCGATCTGCTTTCTCACGCTCTTCTCGACCAGGGACTGCGCGCCAGCACTCAATCCCTCCACGCGCTGATCGGTCAGCGGCACGGGGCTGGAGTGAATCTCGATGCAGAACCTGTCGCGGATCTCGTTCGCAGTCGGGAACGCACGCTCCTGGTACAACCCGTTCAGCCTCTTCTTCGCATCCGCTTTCATCGCAGGCAGACTGACGCAGATGTCTTCGTGCAGTTCCTGTAGTTCACGCTTCGCCTCGCTGATGACCTCGAACAGACCGAGGTACTCGTCAGCACGCACGACGCGCAGTCCACCGTCTCCCCACGGCAGCGTTTTGGAATTCCACAACGACCTGAGTGCGTGTGCCCGTGCGCGCAACTTCGACAGCACCTCTTTCGGCAGGTGTGCAATCGTCACGCGGGTCGTGCCCTTCTCCGCGCCATGCCGCTCCTCGGTCTCCTTCGATACTTGAGGTGCGGCTACGGTGCCATCCCACTGCGAAAAGGTTAGCTGCACGCAGACCAGACTGCGTAGCACCTCGTCCTCGGTCAATTCGGGTTTCGTTTTCTTTGCCATTTTATGTCTCCTTGTTTAGGTCTCGGTTTATACGTCAGCGATCAGCAGTCGTTCGGCCTGGATACGGTCTAAGCGCATGGCGCGAAACACCACCTCGCTATGCCCGTCATCCTGTGCCTGCTTCACGGACTCCCGCAATTCAGCGAAAGCTGCCTTGTCCATGTCATGCACGGCACCTGTTTCTGGGTTTGTTATCTTCATCGTCGTATCCCCTCAGAGCATGATGCCCTTCTGTTCGGGCGCGTTCATCCAGGCGAGAACGTGCGGCAGACCGAATACCTCGGCAGAATCCTGTTTGGCAAACGTCAGTCCGAACACGGTGATCTCCGCGTTGAGCCGCAACAGGTACGTCATCAGCGCACCCTGGTGCTCCCGCACCCTGCACCCGTCCACGATCTGCATGGCGAGACCACACTGGATCGACGTTTCGGCAGGCACTGGCGTACCTTCGGGATCGGCGACGATCTCCTCGATCGACGGTGCCTTCTCCTGCAACTCGATCGTCGCGAACAGTTTGACCGCTGCCGCCTTCCCAATGCACCCAGCGATTGCTGGCAGCAGGATGTCATCCGTTTGGAATTTCACAGACCGACTCGCTTGTAAAATCCGGTCTGCCATTGCGAGCGTGCGATCATTGCACACGCTCATTTCCTCGTAGTCCTCATGCCTCTGGATCAGGTCCGACGACAGGCGACGGAACGTCCGCACCGCAGTATCAACCCCTTCGGCCATAGCCCACTGCTGCCACGACTCCTCGAACCCTGCGGAATGCGCCGAGACGTAGAGCACGCACATGCGCGAGATCAGTGCCTCACGCATCTCGATGGTGCCGCTATCGCTCGACCCGTTGCCTGCCATGCTGGTCAAGACCCCGTCTGACAGGGTGTTGCCGCAGAACTTCTGGTCGTGAACGAGGTTCATCATCGTCGCCTGCATATTGTCCGCTTCGAGGTCGTCTGCCTCGTCCAGGAAGATCATGCCACGCGCATCCGGTTGGTTGAACGGCAGGGATTCGGGCGGCAATTCCCGCACATGACCCTTCTCCTTGTCGGCGACAGGATACGCGAACGATGTCGGGTCGCTCGCGGCCATGCTGTACGGCCAGAAACCGAACTGCTTGGCACCCTTTGGGAGGTTCTCGTTCAACCAGTCAACGAAATCCGCATGGATGGTCGTCTTCGCGGTCGCGGGTCCACCGACGAAAAACGTCGGCACCTTTGCTTTGTAGCACAATGCCAGAATCCGTTTGCCCTGCTCAGGGTTGATGAATTCGACATTGCTGTTTGATGTGCCTGCTGGTGTCATCTTGTGTGTCTCCTTGTGTGTGTGTCTATTTACGTTGTACGCAATAGGATCTACTGCGTCAACTTTTATTTTCGTCTAACTGGTGATTCGGAAATTGTGCTTCGGCACTTCGGAAGATAATCATACATTTTCATACCGCTTTGGAATTCCACAAGGGTTTGGAATTATGCACAAGGTTGGAATTCTGTCTGGATCGGGGCACGGTCCAGGCGCGCCGACTGGCGCACGCACGCACGCACGCTCGCACGGGATCGGGTTGGAATTATGTGCGGTCATGTGGGTATCACCTAAACGTCCGTAGTGCTGCGAATACCAGGATGCCGTATCCTCCGAGCAGGTACGTGTATCCGAAAGCGCGCATGGTATGCACGGTTACGGCCTCGACTACCAACTCGTATTTGATGCGTTTTGCCCTGGCAGTCCAATAGCGACCGAGGGATGCGTCGTCGTGTGCTCTCATGTGTGTCTCCGTGTTGTGCTGCGTCTCGGCAGCGTGTGTCTCTGCTTGGTGATTCTAAATTGGTGCTGGTAGGTGCGCGACCAGCGGCGCGTGCGGGTTAGGAATTAGCTGCACGCAGGTGCCGTGCCGCGTCTCCACGCATGTGCTTCTCGTCCAGCGCGAGGTCGCGGAGACTCTCATCGTCCCACCTTTGCCGCACTACCCCATTGCGGTACACGTTGCGCCCTTTGCGCCGGATTTTGCTTCCCTGTGCAACAGGGTCGTGCCCTGACGACTCAATGACAACCAGGGTAAAAGTATGTTGCTGCCGATCACTTCCGTAGGAGTCTTTGACCACATTGGCTATGATCGTGCGGTCACCGACATGACGGGGTCGTTTGTAACTTCCGACGAAAACCCCCTCTATAAACTCGATTTGATCTCCGACGACTACGTCGCCGGTCGCGTCGATTTTGGTTTGCATCTGCATGTTCCGTGTCTCCTGTTCGTTGTTGTGTCTCGTTTGGTGATTCGTAAATTGGTGCGCGCCGCACGATGACGCGCTAGGTAGTTTGGAATTATCTGCACCCCTGGATCGCGTGCGCCATCTCTGCCTCGGCAGCAGCAATGTCTGCCGCGTCGCCAGTCCAGTCATCCCTCCACTGTCGTCGGTCCTGGACGATGCCGCGTTCCGATGCAGGAATCAGGTCTCCAGCACCATTGCGTGTCCAGATGATTCGGATTTTGGACGATGCTTTCATCGTTATAGTGACTGTTGCCATGTGTGTCTCCTGTTCGTTGTTGTGTCTCGTTTGGTGATTCAAATTGGTGCCGCGTGACTAGTGCGGCGTATAGTCGGGTCAGTTGCAGTCGCTGCAAAGGGCGACGAAGTCCTGGCGTTGCGCTTCGACGGAATCGAACTGCTCGATGCGTCCTGCCTGCGCCGCTTCGTCCCTGGTCATCGTTTGCGGGATCAGGATCTCTACCAAGTCCTCGACCAGTCCCGTCCGGTCCACCTCGTTCGTACCGCATTCGGTGTTCATGTCGATTGCCTGTGCGATTGCGCGATGGTGATAGTTTAGCATCGTGTGTCTCCTGTTTGTGTTTGTCTCGTTTGGTGATTCAAATTGGTGCTGGTATTACGCGACCAGCGGCGCGTGCGGGGTTTCGACTAATCAATGTGGCTATCGATGACGAATGCGTATGAGTCGCGCATATTCTGCGGCAACCCTCCCGCGATCCAGGCGAATGATGCCCACCCTGTCGCCCCGACGCGCGGACTGCTACCGCTCCGCGCCTTGCCGTAGTAGGCTACATCTTCCGCGTCGAACGTCGCGCACAGAGCATCGACTGCGACACGGTGAGCCGCTTCGCCCGATAGCGCGGGATCATCCGCGACGGTGATTGACCCCCGCTCGCAGGTCGCCTTGATACGCGGTCCTCGGTGGGTAGTCGGTCCGAGATAGCGTGTAATGATTGCTTGCATCGTGTGTCTCCTGTTCGTGTTTGTGTCTCGTTTGGTGATTCAAATTGGTGCTGGTATTACGTGACCAGCGGCACGGGGTCGGGTCTAATCGGCAAATACGTCGAAGATCCCGACACGGTTGCCATTGATGTCTCGGAGCGGCAGAGTGTCTGCTCCGCTCGATTCAATGTCGTCCGCGAGTTTACGCAATATGCGGACCAATTCCGGCGCGGGATCATCCTCGAATGCTGCATTGCCCATTTCGATTTCGATTTTCGCTCTCATGTGTGTCTCCGTGTTTGCATTGTGTCTCTACTCGGTGATTCGTAAATTGGTGCGCGCCGCTCGATGACGCGCTAGGTAGTTTGGAATTATCTGCACCCCTGGATCGCGTGCGCGACTAGATCGTCGGCAGGTATATGTCGTCACTCTCCTCGACGAATTTCGCGATGGCAGCGCAGGACTGTCCTGCACCTTGATTGCGACCGTCGAACCACATGGAGCGGTCTTCACTCTCATAGCGTGCGCCATACGCTGAGATGACCTGGAGCAGCACGCGGATGAATGCCTGCTGCAGCGTCCGGTGCTGCCGACTTAACCCGTCCAGGATGCCGTCAGCGATTGCGCTGCCAGCACCACATGCGTTGCAGTCGTCAAGCAGCGTTACCGTCGCCGACTTGACCTTTTCTTGCAGTTCGATTTTCCATTGTGGTCTCATGTGTGTCTCCTGTTCGTTGTTGTGTCTCGTTTGGTGATTCAAAATTGGTGCGCGCCGCACGATGACGCGCCAGGGGTTAGGAATTATCTGTGGGTATTTTACTCGCAACAAAGCGGCGCACAAAATCGAAGGGGTAATTTATTCCCTCTGGGATAATGCCTTCGAGCAGGTCACCGTTCTCGGAATCGTCTATCAGCGAGGCTCCGTGAAGATCCTTCCGGTATTTGCATAGCGCATCGACATAGGGTGCATTGTCAAAATCGGCATATTCAATAGCTTTGAAAATCTCAGATACCCACAGAATCGGACTGGACCGCAGTGCTTCGAGTTCGCGTGACGTTATTGCTCTCATCGTGTGTCTCCTGTTCGTTGTTGTGTCTCGTTGTGAAATATCGATCATCGGGGATACGTTATACCGAATAGAATATGCCGTCAACATTTATTTCACACAAAATGCTGTTTTCTTTTGTGCCATTTGGCGGGAACTTTTCGATGCTTTGGAATTCGACACAGCTTTGGAATTCGACACAGCTTTGGAATTCGACACAGCTTTGGAATTCTGCACAGCTTTGGAATTCGACACAGCTTTGGAATTCTGCACAGCTTTGGAATTCTGCACAGGATCGGCAAGCGGTCCAGGTCTGGCGACGGCCACACGGTCACATTCTCAATTCTCAATTCTCAATTCTCAGAACCGCGAAACGCACGCGGTCACATTCTCAATTCTCAGAACCGCGAAACGCACGCGGTCACATTCTCAATTCTCAGAACCGCGAAACGCACGCGGTCCAGGCGCACCGCACACGGCGCACGCGGTCCAGGCGCACCGCACACGGTGCACGCGGTCCAGGCGCACCGCACACGGCGCACGATCCAGGCGCACCGCACACGGTGCACGATCCAGGCGCACACCGGCACCGGCACACCGGCACCGGCACACCGGCGCACGATCCAGGCGCACACCGGCACCGGCACACCGGCACCGGCACACCGGCGCACGATCCAGGCGCACACCGGCACCGGCACACCGGCACCGGCACCGGCACCGGCACCGGCACCGGCACCGGCACCGGCACCGGTCACAATCCAGGCGCGCGCGGTCTGCTAGTGCAGCGGATAAGATACGTTCGGCACGTCCGCGTCCCAACATGCGCGACAATCTCCGCAGAAACCGTCCTGCGTATACGCGGGGCAACCTTGCCCAATTGCGTCGCGAGTTTTGTGTACAGTGGACGTGTGCGCGTGTGCGCTAGGTGGCGCGCCATCTATCATGGCTGCAGATACGCGCGCAACCAAGTTCGACGGCAACGCCCCGAACGTGCGCGCATATTGCGCTAGGACCTGCTTTTCGCGAGTCGGTAGCCAGTGCCGCGTATTGGGCGTGCGCTTGCACACGTCAACAATCATGCATAGGTGATGCAAGCTTTGAATGTCGCCGGAATCATGCCACCGGAAATATGGCATACCGTCGATAAGTGTCACCATTGCATCGACCCATTGCGGATCGTTAAACGATTCCAGGCGGCGTGCGTGCGCTGCAGCGACGTTCGCGAAAACATACTGACCTTTCAACGCGTAACAGGTGGAACACGTCGAACCTTTTACCGTTCGCAACTTGCTTCCGATGTTGCATTTTTTCGCGCTGATCCCGTATGACCTGCACGGCATTTTCCCTGGACTTGATAAACCTCCGACTATTTTAGTTGCATGTTTTTTGAGCATTTTATTCTCCGTGTGTGTGTGTGTGTGTCTGATTACGTTGGACAGAATACCAGAACGGGCACGCCCGTCAATAAATAACGCACAATATACGCTGTTTTCTTTTATGCCAATTGGCGGGACTTTTCGCGCGCCTATAAGGAAAGGCGTAAATATAGCGTTGTACGCAATCCAGGACTATGTCAAAGGCGCGCCTATGATATCCGACAATGTCAGACCGTGCGCGCCTGGACCCGTGCGCGCCTGGACCCGTGCACGGTTTACGATGCAAAGTGCTTTCCGGTGCAAAGTGCTTTCCCGCGCGCCGCACATTCTCATTTCCGCGAAGCCGTTTCTCATTTCTCAGAATTCGGAAGTAGGTTCTACCGAGGCCAAGCAAGCCGAGGGGTTGGCGTCTCT
>Ga0315338_1000990_pt1 | contig 44029 bp, 29 predicted proteins | sample ASW8metaG_FD_204518 | JGI IMG/M metagenome (GOLD analysis project Ga0315338, IMG submission 204518) | Ammonia-oxidizing marine archaeal communities from Monterey Bay, California, United States - ASW #8 | ecosystem: Environmental > Aquatic > Marine > Coastal | place: USA: California | collected... | reverse complement strand
TGATGGCCTACACGCTCGGGGCCGACGGATCGGGGCACGATCTTCTCTGCATCAAAATGGGTGGTTCGGTTCAGCCTATCAACGATGCCGGCGTCTCCAACGACCTGCATTTCATGCATATGGATGGCCGGCCGGTTTTTAAATGGGCTGTACGCCTGATTGAGTCCACCGTTCATGATGTGCTCAAAGAAACCAATCTCGGGATTGCGGATATTGACCTGATGATTTTACATCAGGCAAACTCGCGAATTATTGATGCTGCAGCCGAAAATCTTGGCATCTCTAAAGAAAAGCTACTCATCAACGTCGATCGCTACGGCAACACGTCGGCGGCCAGTATTCCTCTGGCGCTCGACGAGGCCCTTCAAGAAGGGCGCGTTCACCCCGGTAGCCGTATCATCCTCTGTGGCTTTGGGGGTGGTCTTGCCTGGGGTACTGCCTTGTTGGTTTGGTAAGTGTCGACCGCCTTCTCTTTCATTGGGTTTCCGGTAAGATACCGCCTTTCCCAAAAGATCGCAGCGACTCTTTAAGATTCTTGGCGATCCAAGCACAGGGCCGCTCACAATCACCGATACAATCGAACTCCGAATAGCGCACCATGGTAAATGCAACTCGAAAACGGAAAAAGAAAAAACCGACGAAACGTGTTACCAAACTCCGCCCCCGCAGTGCGGTCCCTGCCGCTGACTGTTGGGATTTGAAAAGTCTTTTTTCCGGAGATGATGCCTGGGAAAAAGCTTTTGTGCACTGGCAAAAGAAGATCGATGGTTATGAACAATTTCGTGGCAAACTGGCGCACAATGTAAAAACACTTGTTGCATGCCTCCAATTCCACAGCGATTTAGAGCGTACTGGAGAACGGCTTGCCTACTACGCCCACCTAAAAACTGCAGAAGATTCTAGCAACGATCATTACCAGCGAATGATGGGCCGCTACCGGAGCGTGGCTCGCGAGGCAGAGGAGGCGGCAAGTTTCATCCGGCCAGAATTGCTGGCGATACCGGCCAACCAGCTCAAAAAATATCTGAAAATGAAAAGTATGGAGCCCTGGCGCTTAGCGGTTGAGCGGCTTGTCCGCTACAAACCCCATACACTCGGTCGCCGCGAGGAACGGCTTTTGGCCATGCAGAGCGAAATGGCCAATAGCAGCCAACAGACTTTTCAACAATTGCACAATTCCGACATCCGCTTTGGGACCGTCCGTGACGAAAATGGCAATCAGATTGAACTCGCACACGGCAACCTGAGCAGGTTTATGGAATCTCCCAAACGGTCCGTTCGGCGCAAAGCGTATCAAGCGTATTACAGCACATTTTCCAAATACCAGCATACGCTCGCGGCCACCCTTTCCGGATCGATTCAGAAAGATGTCTACTACGCGCGGGCTCGCGGTCATGACAGTGCGTTATCGGCGGCACTCTTTCCTGATCGTGTTCCCGAAGCGGTCTATCAGAACTTGATTGACACCGTTGGCGACCACCTTCCCGCACTCCACAAATACTATGCCCTCAGAGCCCGATACTTGCGTCTGAAAACATTTCATCTTTACGACCAATACGTCCCACTGCTCTGCCGAGCCCGCTTCCGCCATACATGGCAACAAGCGGTGGACCTCGTGCTTCAATCGCTCACACCCCTTGGAAAATCGTATTCTGCCACGCTTGCCCGCGGATTGAACGGCAACTGGTGTGATCGCTATCCCAACCTGGGAAAAACAAGCGGCGCATTCAGTGCCGGTTCGTACGACGGAGACCCGTATATCCTCATGAATTTTCAACCGGATGTACTCAATGATGTCTTCACGTTGACCCATGAAGCGGGACACTCGATGCACAGTTACTATTCTTCAAAACATCAACCCTTTCCCTACTACGACTACACCATCTTTGTTGCCGAGGTGGCTAGCACGTTTAATGAGCAACTGCTGAGCAAACACATGCTTGCCACGGCCCGAAACAAGCACCAACGGTCGATGCTATTAGCAAGGGAGCTCGACAATATACGGGGAACGATCTATCGCCAAACGATGTTTGCTGAATTTGAACGAACCACGCACGCGATGTGTGCGGCTGGCGAACCCTTGACACTCGATACCCTGCAAGATGTCTACCGGAAACTGCTCGAAAAATACCTCGGACCCCAACTCGAAATCGATGAATGGGCGCTGCTCGAATGCCTACGGATTCCTCATTTTTATCGGGCTTTTTACGTCTACAAATATGCAACCGGGATGTCTGCCGCCATCGCGCTATCGGATCGAGTCATGGAGGGTGGTCGGAAAGAGTTGGGTGCCTACCTCAACTTTCTTAAGGCCGGTCGAAGCAAGTACCCCTTGGAACTGCTGCAGGATGCGGGAGTCGACATGACGCGGCCCGAACCGGTGGCCGCAGCGCTCGAACGATTTGGAAAACTCGTCGATGCTCTCGATGAATCACTGTGAGAAGGGACCAAGGTGTCCGGACAGCCGCAAACAGCACTCGATGGAAAACAGGGGTGGGATCGGCTTAACGGCGACATCATGCAGTGCGAGCGATGTCCCCGCCTCCGCGATCACTGTCGAGAGATTGCGATTACCAAGCGGCGGGCATACCAGGAAGAAACATATTGGGGGCGTCCGGTACCAAACTTTGGCGACCCTGCCGCACGATTACTGGTGATCGGTCTCGCTCCCGGTGCCCACGGTGCCAATCGTACAGGACGGATGTTCACGGGAGACCGAAGCGGGGACTGGCTTTTCCGCGCATTGGCAAAAGCGGGGTTCGCCAATCAGGCAGAATCGCTCGAGAGAGAGGATGGCATGGAACTACTCGATTGTGCCATCACCAATGCCTGCCATTGTGCTCCTCCGCTGAACAAACCGACCGCTGAGGAAATATCCCACTGCCGCTTCTGGCTCGACGACTTACTGGCACAGATGCAGCCAACGGTTTTTCTCGCACTTGGCCAACTTGCCTGGAAACAATTGGTTGATCTCGCATTGTACAGAGAATGGCTTACAGGTAAGCGACCAAAGTTCTCTCACTGCGCAGAGGTCCCACTCGCTGAGGGTCGCACCTTAGTTGGCAGCTACCATCCGAGCCAGCAAAACACGTTTACCGGTCGATTGACCGAAGAGATGTTTGATGCCGTTTTTGTCCGAGCGCGTAAACTTCTTGCACTGCAAAATAGTTCAAACCACTGATTTGTCTACATTTTTTTCGTCTTTGGGAAGCCCTCGCAAAAAAATCTGATTGTTTTCACTTTCCCCTCACCGAAAGGTGCCGGTTATCTTTGACAAACGAATCTGGATCCATTACAGTCCAGTCCTTAGGAAAACTGGCCCATCTGTACTATCTGGTGGACACAGCAGGCCTGAATACATTCAATCATCCCATGTTGTAAAGGGGTAATGGCGATGGAGCAAAAACCAGAGGGTGGGGTTGCTGTCTTCGTGCTGGGACTGCTCGGTTTGCTGGTTTGCCAGATTTTAGGAATCATTGCCTGGATTCTCGGCAACAGCTACATCGCAAAATGCCAACAAATGGGTACCGAGCCGGAATCGCTGGCGGTCGCCGGTCGGATCCTCGGTATCATCAGCACCATTTTAATGATTTTAAGTGTGGTCTTCGGTATGATCATATGGCTAATCTTCATTGTTGTCGCAATCGCCGCCGACCAATCCTAACCAACCATCGACTGCCACTTAAGATTCTGCGGAGAGTAGCCTGAAAACTCCCCTCGCTAGAGGTCGCCCTTGAGATCCTGAGAATACCGTAGGCAAGTTCAAGCGACGCGGCGCAGGGTCTCGGCAATTTTCTCCATCTTCTCCGCTGCGAGTTGCACCTGCTTGTGCCGGCGTTTTGGAAATCGTTGCAGCAGCGGCCAGAGAAGATGGCTGTTGTCGGCAAAGTATCGGGAGCGAAAATAAAATCCTCGCATACAGCGCGTGTGCAGTGTGCGGACCTGATCTGCTGAGAGATGTTTGTACTTCAGCACAGGCTCATACACGCTGTAGAGGGACAAATCTGTTTCTGCGATCTCGTCTTTCACCTCCGCATAAAACGGGGTACCTGGATACGGAGTCACAATATTAAAATTGGCATAGGTGGGGTTCACTTTCCGGGCGTAGGCCAAAACACTAAGGATCGACGCCTCCGTATCCTCGGGAAAACCGATCATAAAACCGGCGACCGTCCGGATCCCAAGGTCTCGACAGAAACGGACAAAATCCTGTTGCCGGTCATCCTTGATCGGTGCTCGCTTGTAGCGTCGCAGTGTCTCTTCGTTGGGCGTTTCAATTCCTACTGTGATACTTGTCAGTCCTGCACCTCGGAGCCGGATCAGCGTCTCTTCGCGCATCAGGTCAATGCGACTTTCAATTGAAAACTGGATTTTGAAAGGTAGCTTGCTAATAAGATCAGCAAGTTGAAGTGAACGTTTGCGATCGAGCCCAAAGAGCGGGTCACGAAATTTGAAAGAACGAAAACCATAGTGTTCTGCGCCGTAACGGATTTCTGCTACAACGGACTCTGGATCGCGGAATCGAGTCTTGTTTTCCACCATGATGTAGGGGCAGTAGTTGCAGGTGAATGTACAACCCCGGCTCAATTGAACCAGCGCGGTCGGAAACTTCCAAAAATCGTATTTCATCCGGAAAGTTCGGTAATTGAAAATGGACCAGTCGGGCCAAGGCAGGCTGTCGAGATCCTTGACAGACCCTACCGAAACCACTTGATCCTCAGAAGCAAGTACCTGATCGATTTTCCAGAACAACATCTCCGCCTCGCCCCGGACCACTTTGACATCTAAATCAGAAAACGCCTCGGGCATGGAAAAGGCAACCGGACCGGTAACCAGAATCCGCGCAGCTGGCCTCTTCGCAAGGATTTCCTGCATCGCTTGGTGTTCTAGGTCTAAAGTCAGCAGTGCCGGATTAAAGATATAGAGGTCCGCACCGGCAGCTTCACGATCGAGAACATACTCGACCGTGTGACCCAACTCCTTGAGAATTCCAGCGAGGTAGGCAAAATTTAGTGCTACCGGACGACGATCCCTTCGGTAACCACGCGAGATCAGCCAGTCCCCGAACCTGCCGCTACCCCGGAAGACGCCGGTCCCCATCCCACCAGCGTAATCCTTCTGGACATCATTTTTTTGAGTGTCCCAGAGTACTACATGCATCAATCTATTCTCCAAAGGATTGGATCGGTGTTCCCCTCAACGGTTCGCTGGGGAAGTGCTATCATAAAGAAAGCAATGCGGCCGGCATCTCTTACCTAATCGGAAATCTCAAACACCTTACCGAAGAAATATAAGGTGGATGGAAGCGGGTTTTCCAAAAAAGATTCCGTGTTGCTAGCAATGCGAGCGATCTGGGTCACGACCAAAAGCAGTTTGGCACAAGAATATTGCAAATTTCAGGCGACGTTGCGTTGCCATGTGGCATCTCTTAGCGACTGATTTTGACTCGGAAGAACGATGGTTGCAGGTCCATCGTCGACTCTCGATAAGGCCTGCTGGGGCACCCAATCAGCAAGCAAAAACGACGGTTCGTTCTCACTGGGCCCGTTTTCATTGGCCAGCAACACAACCTTGCCACGCTTCCCGATGCGGTATCCGATACCGCGCCACCAAACGCTGCGGCCTACCGCAGCAGATAGAATTCCAAGCCAGGAAACTGCAAGCACAAGCGGGTAGGCGCAAATATCAAACAGCCTTGCCCACTCCAGTTCAGCCGTTTGTTTTTGAACAAACAAACGACCGGCATCATGCCTCCAGATCGCGCGTACGCTCGCCATAGCCCACAATGAACAGGCAACGGCAAGAGAAGAACCTGCCGCTATCTGAAATCCGGACATTGAAAGTATGACTGCCAGAAGCAGACCACCCCAAAATGTGGTCATGCTGACCGTGGTGAAAGCCAGGCTTAGTAGCCAAGTCCGCGTGCGGTACCAGCGGCCTACGAAACATTGGCGACGAAGAAATTCCCACATTGCTTTGCCATCATAATCGACCGATGAAGTCACCACACATTGTGGCTCAAATTTGACATTCAAGCGCATCTTATCCATTCGTTGACTCGCGATCAGATCATCTGAAAGACAACCCTGCCAGGAAAGTCGAACGTCGGTTTGACTAAAAGCATTTTGGGATATGGCCCAGGAACCACCCCACAATACCGCCTGCCGTCTCGAACAAACAAGGCCCATTGCAGTTGCATTAATGCTACAGAGAAGAAGATTCGCGAGGGTCGCGCGCCGCGGCACAAACCATCGATAGCTTGTCACTGCATTGACATTGCATCTAATAAGAGGAGCAACCAACCGAGCAAGCCAATCTCGCTCGGGGGCAGCGTCCGAATCTACAAAAACGACCGTTTTTACAGTCTCGTCCAGACGGCCGGTTGCTACAGAGAGATTGTGGATTTTCTGGCCACAGTTCGTTGCCCGTCCAGCGACAATGAGTTGGACGGCAACTTTGGGTTTTTCAGCGATTAATTTGCGAATCACCGAGCATGCCAAATCGGCGGCCGATTCCACCACAAAATGAACTTCATAATCGTCGTAGTCCTGAACCAACAGCCTACGTAAATTGTCTGCTAATGAAAATTCAACGCCTTTACAGGGAACAATCACCGCCACATGACCGGATCCTGGTCTCTTTAGTTCCTGCTTAAAACTGGTCCGTGCATAACGTCGGTGCTCCCACGCATGCAGGGTCAACAGGATCGACGTGACCAAGGCCAACGACGCTATGCCGAAAAACAAGACTAAGAGAGGTGTGAGCATGCTTCTCCTCGCTGTCGGGCGATTCTCAAATCGCCGTCAAGGCACGACTGAAACCTTTTATGAGTCTGATGTGCGAAGTTATCGGGCAACTTCCTGCTGGCACCGTATCGATGCATTTCCAGCCAAATGTTTCGGAACGTTCCTCATGGACGAACCGTGGCACCCCCCTCGAGAGCGTACTGCTGGTGCCAGAACAGATACTCCGATTTATCGGTAATAATCGTCTTAATCGTTAAAAGATAACAAATTTTAACCTGCCCAATCGGCCTGAGACGTGCTGGCGGTGGCGGGGTTCTGCCGACTCAATGCACAGATTTCCAGATAAAACGGGCTGTTTTGAGCGCTCGATTGAAACATCCACCGAACGGTCCAAGATGCTGTTACAGCTAGCAAACGGCCAAATTCAGGCCATCTCCCCGGTAGCACCGTTATCCTGTGGGCACCTGACAATCACGCTACAGAAGTTGCTGATTAAATCTTCTCCACCCACGAATTCAACCGGAAGATAGCGGCAGGAAGTCCCTGTCATGCGCCCGTGATCTGTTCGCGAACGGCCTTCTACGAGAACCTGTAGTTGGCGACCAGTGAGGCTTTGGGTGTATTGGGTTTTCAGTTCCCTCTCCAGTTGGGAGAGAAGGTGAACACGTTGCTGTTTTACTTTTTTAGACAACTGATTTGGCATGGTAGCTGCCGGTGTCCCACGCCTGGCACTAAATGGAAAGACATGTATTTTCGAAAAACCGATCTCGCGGGCCACATCGCATGTTTGGATAAATTCGCCCTCTGTTTCCCCAGGAAATCCAACAATAATATCGGTGGTAAGTGCAGGCTCATCAAGCACACTCTGCACCAATCGACAGCGATCGACAAATCGATCCCTGCCCCACCTGCGATTCATTCTGCGGAGTACCGCATCGCTGCCACTCTGCATTGAGATGTGCAAATGGGGGCATACGCGCTGTGGAAACTCAGCAAACACATCAATCAATTCATGTGTTACTTCCGTCACCTCGATACTGGAAAGTCGCACCCGAAAGTCGCCCGGGAGGGCCACAATGGCACGAAGCAGATGCGATAGACGGGTCCAGGATGTTTTCGGTTTTCCACGGTTAAAATCAACACCATAATGGCCCAAATGAATTCCGGTTAACACGACCTCGCGATAGCCCCGATCGACCAATCGTTGCACCTCCGTAAGGATTTCTCGAAGAGGACGACTGTACATATTAGGACGGACCTTGGGAATAATACAAAAGCTGCATCGCAACAGACACCCATCCTGGACTTTGACATAGGCGCGATGTCGTTGCCCAAGACCCGACACTCCGGTAGGAATGTCGATGACACCGAATCTCTGCAAGAGGTCAGGCAGTTCGCGTTTGTCGGTGATTACTTCAACCACACCCGGAAGACAGGCAACTTCTTCGGCCGCTCGGGTCGCATAACAGCCCATCACAACAATGCGTGTTCCCGGATTGTGGCGGGCAAGCTGACGAATCGCCTGACGGCTTTTAGAATCTCCCGAACTAGTCACCGTACATGTGTTCACGACACACAAATCGGCAATCTCTTCGTCGGCAACATCAACGTAGCCCGCACTGAGTAATCCTTCGCGGACATACTCCGTTTCGTACTGGTTCACCTTGCAACCAAGTGTGACCGTTTTAAGCCCGGGTGACGACATGGAATGCGACTCGAGATGTAAAAATGGTACTGAATCCCACAACTCAACACTCAGGCTCAATCGACGACGACATGGAACCCTGACAGTCGTTCATGAAAGGATCCTTGCCATAGGCATGAATCTGATCTCGCTTCAGCTCTGCATGTTCGAGAGTTGTGGTCAAGACAATCGCGCGACCATGCCTATCCACCGAGTCTGCCATTAGTACGCCTGTCTCAAATGGATGGCCAAAAAGCTGCTTGAGCATAGCAATAACATAGTCGAAGGTATGGGAGTCGTCATTCCATAACAACACATGGTAACGGGGCTGTCGTTTGGGCTTGGCCGAGGCTTTGCACGACTTCTTTTCCGGCTCTGCCAATACCGAGGACACGTTATCCATAGCCGATTTACCTTCGCTGTCACAACAACCTGAAAAAACGGGAATAGTCGAAGCCCGTGGCAAACATTATATTCGATCACTTGTGGAGTGGGAATAAGATAAAACCTCTCAGAGAAAACCAATGAGTAAAACGCCTCCGGAAGTCGATACATACATTAAAGATCATCGATCCGAATTTGAGGAAGATCTTTTTGAATTACTCCGAATTCCCAGTATTAGTGCCGACAGCCAATACAAAGAAGACACGGCCCGCGCTGCAGATTGGGTTGCCAAACAGTTCGATCGCCTTAACTTCCAGACCGAGCGGATCGAGACATCAGGCCATCCCATCATTTTTTCGCAATCACCGATGGTTGAAGGAGCGCCAACCGCACTCGTCTATGGACATTACGATGTCCAGCCACCCGATCCTCTTGATGAGTGGATTTCGCCGCCTTTCGAACCGAATGTCCGGGAAGGCAACGTGTATGCCAGAGGAGCGACAGACGACAAAGGGCAAATGCTAACGCATTTCAAGAGTGCCGAGGCGTGGATGAAAACCAAAGGTTCTCTGCCGCTGAACCTGATCTACCTGATCGAAGGTGAAGAGGAGGTTGGCAGTGAAAATCTGGAACACTTTATCGAAGAATTTCAGGATAAACTTACCTGTGATTGCGTGGTGATCAGCGACACGAGCCAATTTGCGCCCGGTCAACCCGCCATCACCTATGGACTTCGCGGGATCGCTTATTATGAATTGAGACTCTCCGGGCCATCGCAGGATCTTCATTCTGGAACTTTTGGAGGGGCGGTTACCAATCCGGCCAATGCCCTGGCCACAATATTGGCAAGACTGATCAATGAGGAAGGCAAAATTCAGATTCCCGGATTTTACGATAACGTCGTCCCCCTCACCACACGCGAGCGTGAGGGCTTCCAATCACTCTCGTTCAGTGAACAAAGATTCCAGGATCTAGTCGGCGTGAAAAATACCAGCGGAGAGTCAGGGTTTTCAACCCTGGAACGACGCAGCGCCCGCCCGAGCTATGATGTCAACGGAATATGGGGCGGTTATCAGGGGGAGGGTGCCAAGACGGTACTCCCCGCAAAGGCCGGTGCAAAATTCAGTTTCCGCCTTGTTCCGAACCAGGACCCCCAGGTTATCAGCCAACAATTGCAACGATTTCTCCAGGAGCATCTTCCCCCTGGCATCACCATGCAACTTGTCGATCTGCACGGCGCACCTGGAGTCGTGGTCCCGCTCGAGAGTCCCTATATTGAAGCATCGGCACGTGCCATCGAACATGGGTTTGGGACGTCTCCGGTGTATATCCGCGAGGGTGGTTCGATTCCGATCGTTTCCACGTTTGCCAGTTGCCTCGGCGTCGACTCACTGCTTCTTGGCTGGGGGCAGAATGACGACAATACCCACAGCCCCAACGAAAAATTTAACCTCGCCGACTACCATCGTGGAATTCGAACCAGCGCTTGCCTCTGGTCGGAATTGGCATCGATCCAATAAAGAAAACATAGAACTAATCGAATATGCTAAACCGAAAATTTATTCTCGAAAATATTGATCTCATCGAGACCAACTGCGCCCATCGTGGAGTGAATGTCGATTTGGGCCAACTGGTCAGCCTTGAGGAGCAGCGGCGACAAAAACAGGCCGAAACCGAAGAGCTCAATCGCCGCGCCAACGAAGCAAGCAAGGCTATTGGCAAGGCAACAAGCGATCAAGAAAAAGAGGCCTGCAAAGACGAAGGCCGCGAACTCCGTCGGCAGAAAGATGCCCTACAGGGCGAAGTACAACAGCTCGAGGAAAGCATCTATCAAATCCAGTGTGCCATTCCCAATCTCTCCCACCCCGAGGCGCCGGTCGGTGCCGACGATGGGGCAAATCTGGAATTACAAAAAGGCGCGACACCGATTCGGACATTGGATTTCCAACCGCTCGATCACGTGCAACTGGGGGAACAACTGGACCTTTTTGATTTCGATGCGGGAGGAAAAGTTGCCGGCCACGGATTTTATTATCTGAAAAATGATGCCGTTTTTCTGGAGCTGGCGCTCCAACATTTTGCCATGAATTTTCTCACAAGGAAAAATTTCGTACCGATGATCACACCTGATCTGGCCCGGACGGAAATACTTCAAGGCGTCGGATTCATTCCACGGGGCCCTGAAACACAAATCTACAGTGTTGCCCAGAGTGACCTAAATCTGATTGCCACCGCCGAGATCACTCTGGGTGGCATGTATGCCGACGTTGTTCTTCAGGCCGATCAACTTCCGATTCGCATGTGTGGAATAAGCCACTGTTACCGGACTGAGGCGGGTGCCGCCGGCCGTGCCTCACGAGGTCTTTATCGCGTCCATCAGTTCACGAAGGTCGAGATGTTCGCATTGACTCTACCGAGTGATAGTGAAGCAACACTAGAGGAGCTGTGTGGGCTCGAACGCGATATTTTCGATGCGATCGGCATACCCTTTCGTGTTGTGGACACCGCAACCGGTGATCTTGGAGGCCCAGCTTATCGGAAATACGACCTTGAAGCCTGGATGCCCGGACGTGGTGAAGGAGGAGAATTCGGCGAAGTCACCAGCACTTCCAATTGCACCGACTATCAGGCACGGCGATTGAATATTCGCTACAAAGAGAAGGGCAAAAAGGGAACCCACTATGTTCATACACTCAACGGAACAGCCGTTGCCATCAGTAGGGCTCTGATCGCCATTCTAGAAAACTACCAGCAAGCAGACGGTAGCGTGATCGTCCCGGATGTCCTGCGACCCCTGATGGGCAAAGACCTCATTACTCCGAGCACTTCAATGTAAGTGGTGTCCAAAACCCGATTGTCAGATCCCCTTTTTGGAAACAAAGCCTCCTGGGGTTGGGCCGGGGCCGATTGTGCTGATTTTTCGTGTTTGCTCTTGTTCTCCGGACATTTTCAAGCGACCAAAGGCCCCCCGCCCACACACCGTTTGAGGCCTAGATCGGTTAGAATGGGGAGATGATGAAAGAAGACCTCCGCACAATCAAAACGAGTGGGCAACAGGATACTCCGGAGACCGATTCTCCAAGATTTGTTGACCGGGATCTCAGCTGGCTCGAATTCAATCGCCGTGTCTTGCACGAAGCAATTGATCCGCGAACCCCGCTCCTGGAACGCTTGCAGTTCCTGAGCATTTTCACCACCAACCTCGATGAGTTTTTTATGAAACGCATCGGGACGATGATGCTGCGCCAATCGGGTAAAGATGATCAACTCCATGCGGATACTGAACCACACGTACAACGTCTTAAATCGATTCAGGATTCGGTAGCGCCGATGCTGCAATGTCGGGCGAACTGTCTCAGCGAACAATTAATACCAAACCTTTTGGAACAGGGCATCCATTTACTCGACTGGGAGGACCTGACCGAAGCCGAACGGAATCAGGCAAACAGTCATTTTCAGAATAGTGTCTTTCCTGTCCTTACACCGCAATCGGTGGACCATAGCCATCCGTTTCCCTTTATGTCCAACCTGTCGGTCTCCCTTGCAATTCGACTCAAGAACCCCCTCACTGAGGAAAGACTCTTCGCCCGGGTAAAAGTACCAAAACTACTCCCTCAATGGATTGAGCTCGATACGACCGATACCAGCGTCCGACGGTTCATCGATTTACAAGCGATCATTTACCACAACCTTGCACATTTGTTTCCTGGAATAACGATTCAAAATATTATGACGCTCCGGGTCACGCGTAGTGCAGAGATCGATTATGACGATGACGATAGTGAGGATCTTTTGGAATTGGTTACAGAAGAAGTCCGGCAACGGCGTTTACAACGAGTCGTCCGGCTCGAACACAGCCTAACGGATGACCGCTGGCTGCTTGATACAGTCGTCGAACAGCTGGAGTTGCCACCCGAGCAGGTCTACGAAATGCCGGACAACTACGATTATGTTGATTTCCATCAGATTGCTGCGCTCGACATTCCAACCTTGCGGTTCACACCCTGGATTCCCACTGTTCCTCTGGCACTGGCGGATGATGCGACAGATATTTTTGCTCTGATCCGAGATGGAGATGTGTTGGTTCATCACCCATTCGAAAGCTTCGATGCCTCAGTAGCTCGCTTTTTACGGGCAGCTGTAGAAGACGATAATGTCCTGGCAATCAAAATGGCAGTCTACCGGACCAGCGATGACAGTCCGTTTTTGCCGCTGCTGATCCAGGCCGCGGAAAAGGGCAAACAGGTCGCGTGTCTGGTAGAGCTTAAAGCTCGCTTTGACGAACATCGTAATATCCGCTGGGCCAACGCCTTGGAAGATTCAGGGGTACATGTCGTCTATGGATTGACCGGGGTGAAAACCCATACCAAGACCGCAATTGTCGTGCGGCGCGAACCGGACGGTCTGAGAAGCTATGCCCATATTGGCAGCGGTAATTACAATCCACAAACGGCTAAAGTCTATACCGATCTGGGATTGTTCACCTGCAGAGCTGAACTCGCTGACGATGTTGTCGAACTGTTCCACTCGCTAACGGGACGATCGATCAAACATGATTACGAACGGTTACTCGTCGCCCCAATCAACATGAAAGAACAATTCTTAAAAATGATTCGAGATGAACAGCAAGCTCACGAGGAGGGCCGGCCAGCTCAAATCATTGCAAAGATGAACCAAATTCAGGATCCCGATATTTGCGAAGCCCTCTATACCGCATCACAGGCGGGTTTGCCGATCGATCTCATTGTCCGCGGTTTCAGTGTGCTGCGGCCTGGCGTTGCGGGCTTGAGCCCCACAATCCGCGTGATTTCTGTTATTGGACGATTTTTGGAACACTCCCGAATTTTCTATTTTCGTAACGGTGAACAAGACCCGGTCGCAGGTCGATTCTTTACGGGATCGGCCGACTGGATGGTGAGGAACCTGGAGTCGCGCGTCGAAGCAATCACACCGATCGATCCCCGCCCGTTCCGCGAGCGACTCTGGGGAATTCTCCAGATTATGTTGGCGGACCAGCGGCAGGCATGGGATATGCAGCCGGATGGCAGTTATGTACAACGAACACCTGGAAACGATCTCGAGGACCCGGCCAATTGGGGTACGCAACAGGTAATGATGGATCGGGCCCGCCAGCGCAACGAACCAAAAGGCAAGTAGGTGCGATCCCTGGGAAGAAACCTATTGAGCAAAACAGACAAGCTATCGGTAGCCCACTTTTTGTTATGGAGAACACTCATGGTCAAATCAGGTACATTTTTAACAGCGAGCCTGCTGCTGTCATTGCCTTTGCTGGCAGCTGCCGCTGATCCGCCCATAACGACGGAACAACAGACTCCCCAAAAGAACAGGACGCTGTGGATTGGGACAACGTGTTTTCCAGCCAGCGCGGCAGTCCGCTCTCAACTATCCATTCCGAACGGCCAAGGACTTCTCGTGCGAGATGTGGCGGAGGACAGCCCTGCGGCAGCAGCTGGACTCAAACAAAATGATCTGCTGCTTGAGGCAAATACAAAGTCTCTTTTTAGACCTCGCGATCTGGTTCGCGTCGTCACACAAAGTGATGGGAAACCAATCGTGATCAAGTTTCTGCGCGGCGGCAGGCCACGCTCGATCACGGTCACGCCAGTGCGACGGCCAAGTCGAATCTTTGCCAATAAACCTCCCGGTTCGAATCGGCAACCTTTGCTCGATTTACTCGATCAAGTCCTGCCAGCGACACCCGAGAAGGCCGGCAACAACCAGGGGCAGCAACATGATGTTGCTGATTTGATTGGAAACCTACCCGATCGTGTACAGATCACAATCGGTCGCAAAGAGGGAAAATTGGTGAACTTCATCATTGAAAAAGATGGTGAGAAGTGGGAGGTCGATGCGAACGACCTGGGTGGTTTGTCGGGAAAATTACTCCCCATGCTCGAACAGGTACTCGGCCCGGATACCATTGCTGCGCCCCCGATTGATCAACCCGAACTCCTGCCCTCTGGTATTGAATTTCCCGGTGTCGAATTACCCACAGTTGAACTACCCAAGGAAATATCAAGCGGGACAAAAAGCGGCAACGAGATTCCAAAGCCCGCCAAAGAGCAAAAGAATGGCGATTAACGGCAAACAGGGACATTTTTGCTGTGTAAGAAGTAGGGGCCTGATCACGCGTGCAGGTCTACGAGAACGAATGGGAAATATGCTGTTCTCGGATCCGGGTATCCGATGACCTTGATCTACCTTAATTTCGTCGCCTTGGGTACTCGGCTCGTCTCTATCGGATGTTCCGCATACAGCTTCTTAAGGCTTTCTTCCCAGGAGACCTTTTTTCCCTTAGGCTCATCCACCGATTGACTCTCTTCTTCGTAGCCGGCCATCACAACCGTCAGATTGTGCTGAGCAGCCTCTTCACTGCCAACCCGTCGGAAAGTCGCCAGTGCCTCATCCGCGTTCCCTAAACGACCATAGACTAGACCGAGATTATTGCAGATCCGTGGATTGTTTGGATCCAATTCGACTGCACTGGAAAGAATCTCCCTCGCCTTTTTCCATTCGCCCTGCAAATAATAACAATAACCCAGGTCGTTGAGCAACTTTTCATCTTGAGGTTTGATTTCCAAAGCTCGCCGATAAGCCATTTCGGCTTCCCGGTGACTCCCTTGTTGATCAGCGCAGACGGCAAGTCGATGGTGCGCCTCCCACCACTGGGGATTTATCTTTGCCAGTTTTTCATAGACCTTTCGCGCTCCGGACCAGTTGTTCTCGGATTCAAGACCTCTGGCTCGTTCAAATGCAATTTTGTTTTCGTCTGTCATGAAATTGTGCTCTTGTTTGACAATCTCAACTGGCGGACTTTTGATCTCAGATTTTCGTAGCGGGAGCCAGAACTTTCCCCAAATATTCGAAACTTTCAATTTTGTCGCCTTCAAGTTATCCTTTACTGTTTTGGACCCTGAGGAGGCGGTAGAAATTGTCAGCCTATCTTTTGTTATTTTCGAACTCGAGGACCCTTGAGATAGTCCCACCGGTGGCATTTGGGGACCAGGGTCTCTGGCTACAAAACCGAACCATTCGCGGGTACTTGCGCAGCCACCGAAGATGCCGGCCAAGATGAGAACCGTTAAGGCTCTCAGGAGAAAATTCGAGGTCGTGCGCGGTTTATACATCTCACTATGTCCCAGAATGATAGACCGGTTGTCTATGAAAACTCTTTGCCACAGCATCTATTCAATGGATTTCGATTTTCGTGCTTCGGAGTACAGGTTTCGCAAAGCCCCAATGGTTCTCTAAGCCGAGCATGCCAATCAGCGACTGTATCCAAAAAGTCCTTGTATTTTTTTAGGGCGACGAGCCTTATTAATGCGTGGAGCCTTCGGCATTGCATTGTCCTTTTCACCGAACGTGAGTGGCAACGCCGACCTGAGAAAATCTATTGCTACAATCTCATGGTCGAGTTCCACCACGGGAACCTCGACAGGGGCAGCATGTTCTTCATCGACAGGGGCAGCATGTTCTTCATCGACAGGGGCAGCATGTTCTTCATCGACAGGGGCAGCATGTTCTTCGATTGTGTGTGAAATCTTCTTGACGACAAGCTTTGGCTTATCAGACGGTAGTTCGAGTACCGGAATGGGATGAGCCTGCTGGGTTTTCTCTCTCCCGATACCCCGAAAACGAATCTCGCTACCAGTACCCATGAGGAGCAAATGAGCGTCGCCCAAAGTTGTGCTACCTTCCTCTCGCTGGTCCGTACGAGATGTCGCCCTATTCTGTTGCAACACGCCAGCCGCTCTAACAGAGGGCGCTGAAGTTCGTGGACGTTCCTTTTTGAGTTTCAGCTTCGATTTACCGGTGCCCCTGGACCGATGCGGATCCGGCGGTATTGGCAACTGGAGACTGTCTCCTTGCTTATTCGTGCGGAGAACCTGTTTCTTGGACAGCTCTTTTTTCTTGCCCTTCTGTAAAGCATGTTCTTGTCGCGTTATCTTTGGACCGTTATGCGACTGCAAAACATGATCTATCGGTTGTGCATCGCCTCCAAATTTCCAGAGTTTCGGCGGTTCCTCCGCATAGAGAGGGCCTCCTGCGATAAATAAAAGCACCACACAGAACAACTGTGCGATCGGTCCCACAAGTCGATTAGGCTGTCTAAAATTCTTCCGACTCATCCCCAAGCTCTCCACTGATATCCCACCGCAGGTAGCCTGCGTCATTCCCACACGCTCCCCAACAGGAGTAACAAAGAATCTACAGAGCATCGTTACGTCAGTTGCTTATCGGAAGATGCAAGCTTTGAAATTGAGTAAAATAAGCAGATCATTTTGGTTCTAGGGATCATTCGGGCAGCGGCTTGCATCTGGGAAACAGGCCATAAAGTAAGAAAGGGTAGGAACTTGACCTCTACGGAGCAAAGATTGCAAGCTAGCAGATGGAGCCATGCAAAAAGGAAAACCGCCTAGCACTGCTGGGCTGCACGCAGAGTATTGTGCAAAAGCATCGCAACGGTCAGCGGCCCAACACCCCCTGGTACAGGTGTAATCATACCGGCAACATCACTGACAGATTCAAAATCGACATCGCCGATTAGCCCATCATCGGTCCGGTTGATCCCAACGTCGATAACCACAGAACCCGGCTTGACCATTTCACCGGTTACAAATTGCTCCCGTCCAATAGCCACAATCAACACATCTGCCTGCCGAGTTATACTGGCTAGATCTTGCGTCTTACTATGACACACCGTGACTGTGGCATCGGCACCGATTCCCCGACTCGAAAGCATATTGGCCATCGGCCTGCCGACAATATCACTTCGTCCAAGAATGACAACATGACGACCGACTGTTTCAATATTATTCCGAATGAGCAGTTGCTGGATTCCCTGGGGAGTACAAGGCAGAAAGCGGGGATTGCCCTGTACAATGCGGCCAACATTTTCCGGATGAAAAGCATCTACATCTTTAACGGGACACACTGCTCGCAATACCACAGAAGCATCAATCGCGTCCGGCAGGGGCAACTGGATCAGAATCCCATGAACGGTTTCATCCTTATTCAACTTAGCCACCAGATGCAAAAGAGCATCCTGTGAAACATCTTCAGGCAACCGATGCAGTTCACTGTCGATCGCAACTCGCTCACAGGCCCGCTGCTTATTGCGAACGTAAACCTCGCTGGCAGCATCTCCACCCACGAGAACCGCCGCCAATTTGGGCGTTGTGCCGTTGTTTGCAATAAAGTCTGCAACTTCTTCGGCTATTTCCTGCTGGATTTCGGTTGCAAGTTTTTTGCCATCAAGAATGGTTGCACTCACGGCAGTACCTTCACTCGCAGATTCCGGTAATGGACTTTGCTTCCAGGATCGTGTGCCTGTAATGCAAATGTACCGCTCGAAAGTTTTCTATCCTTGCGATCCAGATTGTCCGGTTCCGTATAGTCGGCAATCGTCTCTCCGTTGATTTTTATAACGATGTGTTTGCCGCGAACAATAATGTGGTAGTCAAACCACTCGTTGTCTTTGGCGGGCGCCGTAAAAATATCCTGAACACCGTACAAACCACCCGTCTTCTTCGGATCTCCGCCAGTATTATTCACTTGCGCTTCATACCCTTTATCGGGCCAACCCGAATCGAGGTATTCTGTGTGAAAATAAATTCCCGAATTTGCCTTGGGGAGCGTTTTAACATCACATTTAAACTCAAAATTTTTGAAATCGCCATCGTTCACATCGCCGACATAAAACAAATGACTTCGATTGCCGTTGACGACGATCGTCCCGTCCTCGATGCGACAGGAATCCGTGTTTTCATTTGCCTTCCATCCATCGAGACTTTTACCATCAAACAAAGAGACCCAGCCTGAGGATGCATCGTTGCCAGCGTTTTTGGAAGATTCTTTCTCAACACCCCGGACAGCAATGCACCACACTAGTAGGAAGCAAAAGACAAGCAAACACTTCATTGTTTGAATAATCATAAATAAAACTCTCCTCCAAAGGAGTCTGATTTGGGAGTCGCCACATTTTCTCCATGATATCAAGCCTTTTGGATTTACGGCAGAGGCTCTTGCCGACAAATTTCGATGATTACAGATGTCTTTCTTCGATGCGATTCTTTTGGGAAAAGAGTTTCACAAGCTCGCAACGCATCTACGATTGATTCATTTGTAGCAAGCCGAATCAACCGTTCAAAAAGCACCAGTTATTTGCTGAGGAACAAATCGCCGGATCGCCAGAGACGGCACCTTCGAGCGGAATCATTTCACGTGCATGCACAACCATGTCCGAGTTCTGATCCTCAGGCGAGATCGCCACAGAAATATGATGGCGGCTGGGTAATCGAAGCTGTGCAAATTGCCAGCCGGTCTGTGGACTCGCAGCCTGCTCCGTCAGATAGAGTTCCGGAGGACCATCATCGGGCAATGTGAAAAAAAAACGATCCAAGGGCATTGAGAGGCCATGCCCAATTGCCTTGATATACGATTCTTTCAGGGTCCAGATCTGCAAGAACAATTCCTGCCATTCGTGCTCAGGGGCTTGGCAGAGCAAATCCACTTCCTGTCGAGAGAAAAAACGGCGGGCAAGCGGGATGCCTGTTGTTTTACGGTCCAGACTCTCCACATCGGCACCAACTTGTCCCCCAGCTGCCACAGCGCAGATGACCAACCCGGAAGAATGCGATAGATTGAATGCGCCATAGCCTTCCCAGGGAGATTGTACAACGGGTTTGCCATGATTCTCGGCAATGAAATTCCAATGATCGGGTGAGACATCGGTGTAATGTGAAAGGACACACCGAACGAGTGCTCTAGTTACCAAATATTCTTTGCAAACCCGATCCAGCCGAAAACGTGCCAAACAATCGCGTTCCCTAACACTCAGCAATTCGTAATACTGATTCAACTGCGATGAATTTGTAATCCGATCCAGGTAGCAGTACCACAGATCGACGTGGCCAGCGGGAAGATTCGGTCGCTGGACACTGAGCGTATCGATAGATGTCATCATTTTCAGGGCTGTTGGTCTAGAGCAATTGGTTTTTCACCAGAAAGTCCCTTCACCATTTCCTCACGCTCACCGAGCCAGTACCGCACGACATTTGCTGCATCAAGAAAAAGGGAGCCTGTATCGAGCACAATCACTGTTATAAGCCAAAACCGAAACCAGCTTCCGCTTTGTGCCTGACTCACTTGCCCTGCGAGATAGATCACCATCGGAATCCAAGCAAGGTGTCCGAGACCTAGCAATCGTGAAAAACCGCTGTAGGCAGTAAGTGCGATGAACGTTGCACCGGTCAGAAGCGCCATACCCAAAACAACCCATGCTTCAGGATGCTCGGAAAGAAAAAAAAGAGGGACAATCATATTGGACGACAGCAAAGACATCAGCCAGGGTTTCCAATAGAGCGGCATTCTGGCGAGGCCCCGATGATAGCGAACAAATGCGTGTGCTAGAGAGTACTTCACTTTTCGACTAGAGCATTCCACCCAAGGGTGGACCTTTACAAATTAAAAATAATAAATGGCACAGCCCACCTGGATTCCCGAAGCAACATTGATAACCAGGCCGATATCGCCACGCTTGACCAATTTCGCTTTGCGAGCATGTTCAAAAGAATATGGCACCGCAGACGTATACAAATCTCGCCCCTCGACCGCCAAATCAACAACCCGATGGGGTTCAATACCGAGTAGATTCGCAAGTTGATGGTTCATTGCCGGAGATATCTGCGGAGGCAGGACCACTGCAATTTGCGAGATATCAAGACCTTCGTTTTGCAGAAGATCCTCAACGGCTCTAGGAATCATCTTCAAATAAAGATCGCAAATGTTCTCGTCAATTTCCATGGTGAGGCATGGTTTACCATCGACATACCCTCCGGTTAACCGCCGCTTGTCCAGATGATCACAGTCATATTGGAACAAAAACTGGCTAAAACCCTCCTCGGATTCACCGGCAGCATCTAATATCACAGCGGATCCTGTTTCAGCAATCCCCAGGGGAGATTCGGGATGAACATCCTTATTGATATCGACCTCAGAAGTCACGACCATCGCTGTACGGTATTTACCAGCCCGGATCATTTCAGCAGCAACCTGAACGCCATTTAAAAATCCCATCGCACCGTTGTACACGTCGAAAGCGAATGTTTTCTTGTCGGTCTCCGCCTCAATGACGTCATTCATTTTCATTTTCCCAGCGACCATAGCCGCGATTGCCGGTTCTGAGACATACCCTGTGCGCATGATACCTGCAAAAATCAACAGTTCGATGTCAGTTACGTCATACGAGGTCTGTTTCAAACAAGTCTCTGCCGCATACACGGCCGTATCGACCGAGTCTTCGGACAGTTCTTTACCTTCTGGATAGTGTGTTATGGCCGCAAAACGTATCCTCGGCACCGATCGTTCCGGGAGAGGACGCATCGCCACTGCATCACTCACCTTCTGCGGAGATTTTCCTTCCAGTTTTGCAGCACGTACTCGATCCGGTAAATCGTCAAAAGTATAAATCGCAGTGCCAATAGTCTGCCCCGAACCGGTAATTCCAAAAACGACATTCTCTCCCGATTGGATTTTTCCATTCAGGGAGTTGTCCCAGACAGCGACCATATGGCTGGTACTGGCCGTGTTACCTCGCTCGGGAAGATTATTGATTGTATTTTCCTTAGTGGAAATCTTTTTATTGAATGCTTTGTTGATGGCCTTGGAGCCATCCATCAGTGACCGCTCTGAGGTCTGGTGCATGATCAGTTTCTGGATCTTATCGGGACGCCAACGACTGTTATCAAAAGTGTGTTTCGCATGAGAAACGGAATATTTGACGGCGACTGAGGTATGCTCCATAGGATCTGGAACGACCATGATGGCACCACCATGGGCTTGTTCCGTTAAACGCCCCACACACATCCATGCGTACTTCCCAAGGGTATACATATCCAATTCATGGAAGCCAACATCCGTGCCCCCTGCTGACTCAAGAATAATCGCGGCCCCGGCATCACCCACCGTAAGGCATGCTAATCGAGGATCTAAAAATTCTGTAATTTCTAATTGCGCTGTACGGCTGATGCCAGAAACAAATTCCCCGCTGACTACCATACCTCGACGTATGAGACCCGCTGAAATAAATGCGTCTACAATATTCATGCCTGTAAACATGCCTGCACAGGCATTGGTTACATCAAATGCAATGGCATTTGTGAGTCCACACAATTTCTTTACTTGCAACGAAGTATTCGGTTCGACAGAAATCTTCAAATGGGCATCACTGCGGGTTATGTTGCAGCAAACGACCATATCAATATGCTCAGGGGAGTAGCGCGAATTTGTAAAACATTCCTTAACTGCCTTCGTAGCCAGATCAATTGAAAACTCGTCATCTCCTGCCATACGTCGCGATTTGATACCCGTCATATATTCAAGTGGGAACCACATCTTTTTCTTACAGCCCTTGATCAACTCTTTGGTGGTCACTGCCTTCGGAGGTAGATAGACCCCCAATCCTTCGATCAGGGTATTCGTCGTCCGAGTTGGTCTTACAGAGACAATACGGCCTGTGGGGTGGGTTTGTCCTTCCGGTTCATTTTCTGGTTTTTCCGTCGATTCGGTTTCGGCCCCACCAATTGGTGGATCTGTGACCGGTGCTAGCGGACCTGCCACAGAAGCCAATTCCGCAATGGTCGGATATTGAAAAAGCATTGCCGGGGTGATATCAAGACCCTCGTCAGCTGCGAGGCCCGAGATTTCAAGACTTTGAATTGATGCGCCGCCAAGTTCAAAGAAATTGTCATGGATTCCGACCTGATCCAGGGAGAGCGATTCGGACCAGATGGAGGCCATTTTTGTTTCTGCATCATTCCGGGGTGCCACAAACTCGACACGCAAGTCCGGACGGATTGATTCTGGTTCGGGCAGTGCCTTGCGATCGACCTTACCTGCGGGGTTGAGGGGAAAATTATCCAACGTCATGAAGACCGCAGGCAGCATGTAGTCAGGGAGTGTTTGCTTGAGGAAGTCACGTAGGTCACTGACATTTGGCGGTTCCCCATCGGCAATGACATAAGCCACCAGTTGTTTGTCATCAATTTTGCCGCCTGCTTGCCGGGCCATCACAACCGATTGACGAATTTGAGGATGGTCATTGAGTACTGCCTCGATTTCTCCCAATTCAATGCGATGTCCGCGAACCTTGACCTGAAAATCCAACCGCCCCAAAAAATCAATATTCCCATCGGCACGGTATCTCGCCAAATCACCTGTCCGGTAAATGCGACTCTCCATATCGGAACTGAAAGGGTCCGCTATAAACTTCTCGGCGGTCAGTTCCGGACGATTGAGATAACCTCGGGCAAGGCCATCGCCACCAATATGCAAATGTCCTGGAACACCCACGGGGACCGGTCGCAACCGTTCATCGAGAATATACATTTGTGTGTTGTCGATCGGTTTACCAATCGAGACCGAACCTTCGTCCGAACATACTCGATACACCGATGACCAGATGGTCGTCTCTGTTGGCCCGAACATATTCCAAAGGCTGTCACATCGTTCGAGCAACTGCTCCGCCAGATCGCGAGGCATCGCCTCGCCACCACAGAGAATCTTTAACTGACTGCTGCCCTGCCAATCAGCTTCGACCAGCAATCTCCAGGTAGCAGGAGTGGCCTGCATCATCGTAATGGACTCTTCCTGAATCACTCTCGCCAATTGGATTCCATCGGCAGATGTTTCGCGATCCACAATGACAACGCGGGCACCAGTCGTAAGAGGCAAATAAAACTCGAGTACCGATATGTCGAAGGACATCGTGGTCACCGCCAACAAGGTATCCTGGGACGTCATCCCGGGACATTGGCGCATCGCATTGAGAAAATTAATCACCGGCCGATGTTCGATTTGCACTCCTTTAGGCTTGCCTGTTGAGCCCGAGGTGAAAATCACGTAGGCCAGATGATCTGAGTTCGTTTGCAGATTCGGATTTTCGATGCTTTCCGCTGCAATGATCTGTTGGTCACGATCCAGACATACGACCTGCTCGGCACCCTCAGGAAGTGACTCCAGGAGTGAATTTTGGGTAATCACAAGCGGCGCACCACTTTCTGCAAGCATGTAGGCCAAACGCTCGGAAGGGGTTCCTGGAGCAAGGGGAACATATCCCCCTGCTGTTTTGTGCACCGCTAAAATGGCAACCAGGGTCTCAACCGTTGGCTCGAGATAGAGTCCAACCAACGAATTTGCACCTACGCCTCGAGAAATCAGAAAATGGCTAAGCTGGTTTGCCCGCTGGTTCAATTCAGCGTAGGTCAATTCGGTATCGCCAAATCGGACTGCAGGGGCATCGGGGCTCGTTTCGACACATTGTTCAAAAAGTTGATGCAGACAAGCGTCGCGAGGATAATCTGCATTGGTATGATTCCAATTCATCAACAATGCCGTCTCTTCGGCTGCAGTCAGCATCGGCAAATCGATCAAATGACATTCTGGATCAGCAACAATGCTCTGTAGGAGGATTTGGAAATGCCCAACTATACGAGCGATTGTCGATTCATTGAATAAATCTGAATTGTATTGCAATGCTGCAGACAAAGAGTCTCCCATGCTGAGCATCATGAGAGTTAAATCGAATGCAGCTCCTTGCTGTCCCAGGGCAAATGGCATCAAACCGAGAGTGGCACCATCTTGAGGGGTTTGAAATTCGCCCTCGCCAATTTTATGATTGAAAATCTTGCGAGGTTTATCCCAGGCAAAGGATGCTTGAAACATTGGGGAGCGGCTCGCATCGCGTGGTGGCTGCAATCTTTCCACCAGCATCGGAAACGGAAAATCCTGATGCGTCAGCCCATCGAGTACTGTCTGACGCACCTGCGCAAGCAATTCACAAAAATTCATTTCCGGTGACAGCTTGCTTCGCAACACAATCGGATTCAGAAAATAGCCAAATATTCCCTCGAATTCTGCCCGACTACGCCCAGCTGTTGGAGAACCAACCAGAATATCCTCCTGGCCACTGTAGCGATACAGAAGCAACTGATAGGCCGCTAGTAGTGTCATAAACGGGGTTGCACTCTCACGCCTCGTGAGTGCAAAGAGATCTTTTGTCAACTCGTCCGGAAGTTGGAACTGATGGCTCTTTCCCGCATAACTCTGCACGGCAGGACGGGGGCGATCTGTAGGAACATCTAAATTCGCCAAATCACCATCAAGTTGATTTCGCCAATATTCCCAATGTTGTTCACCTTGTGGCCCTTGCAGCATCTTCTCCTGCCATTGGACAAAATTTGCATATTCGTGTTTCAGAGGCGCAAGCGCGGCATCCTCGCCAGTGGTCTCGGCCCGATAAAGCATTTCCAATTCGTCGAACAGCAAATCGAACGACCAAAAATCGCTCACAATATGCGCTGAAGTAAAGAGGAGCACATGTGTATTTCCACGACGCTCCAGAAGGCGCAATCGGAACAGCGGAGCTTGCTCCAAGGTAAAAGGCCTATCTGCTTCGGCTTGTATTCTCTGATTGACTTGATCCCAATTTAAATCGCGTGCATCTTCTCTTTCCAGGACGATCTCTAGGCTGGGATGCACCGTCTGCACCGGTAGGCCATGGACTGCCTTGAACGTCGTCCGTAAAGCAGCGTGCCGTTCGGCAGAAGCCTGAAACGCATGAGCCAAGGCTACAACATCAACATCTGCGCGCACATGCGCTGCATACATGATGTTATAGGCCGAACTGTTGCGGTCGATCTGGTACATGAACCAAAGCGCCCGCTGGCCATAGGAAAGCGCACCGGATTGGGTTTCCTTGCGAGCCTTTTCCTTCAGCAATTTCTCTAGCAATGCCCGCTTTTGCTGTGGAGACTGTTTGTCATTTGTGCTCACAGCTTCACTCATAGTTGCTCCTCTTGACCATCCAATATTTGGCTTAGCATCGCTTCAACCTCTGAATCGGACATCTCGTCAAGTCTTTCTAAAGTTTTATCAACAGATAGATCGGACTCTGCCGAAGACGCATCGACTTCTTTCCCCCCAATACCAACCGACACGTCTATTTCTTCTGCTGTAGTTTCGTCCAACTGTTCCAAAATACATTGAGCCAACTGAACAATATTTGGGTCCTGCAGCAATTGAGCAACAGGAATGACAACACCCAGGCTGGCCTGCACATGGTTGCGTAATTCCACCGCCATGAGCGAATCAATTCCCAAATTATTCAGTGGTTGATGGATATCCAGTTCGTCCGGAGACATCCGTAGCACTCGCGACAGCTGATCGGCCAAAAATTCTTCCAAAAGTTTTGGCCTCTCAGATTCATGCGCATCACGAATAATCTGGCGCGATATCGTGGATTCCGCGATGGATTCCGCTAGTGTCCCGTCTCTCTGGATACCAATCTCCATCTGCACCAAATCAGCAAACAGCGAGGATTGGGCGGCACGGGGATGGAATTGCCACCACTGAGGCCAGTCTGCAGGGATGACTGCCGTCTGTATCGCACCTTCCTTAAGAAGTTGTTCCAGTGCTGCTAATCCTTGTTGCGGAGAAAAGGAAAACATGCCTTGCGGTGCAAAGCCACGGCCCATTTCTCGCTGGGTCCGGGCTACCATGCCGACTTCATCCCAAAAACCCCAGTTCACCGTCAGGGCCACCTGTTTCGTCGCGCGACGATGATGTGCAATTGCGTCAAGAAATGCGTTCGCCGCCGCATAACTCGCTAACAAAGGCGAACCCAGCAAGGAAGCCCCGGAAGAAAAATTGACAAAGAAATCGAGCTTGGCGCCTTCAAATGCTTTATGCAAAAACCAGGTCCCACTGACCTTTGGCTCCAGCACCTCTTGCAGTTTTGAAATATCCAAATCCACCAGTTGCTGGGCATCAACAACGCCCGCGGCATGCACAACACCCCGCACCGGTGGCCATCCTTCTGCCTCGGCACTGGACAGCACATTATCAATCGCCAATGGTTTGCTGACATCAGCAGAAGCCAACAAAATGCGAGCTCCGTGTTGTTCCATTTCACGAATTGCCTCAACCTGGCCAGCAAGCCGCGGATTTTCTTCAGTAACAACGTTCCAATGTGCGCGAGGCGGCATTTCACTCCGGCCGACTAAAATAATCTGACGGGCTCCCTGGTGCACCATCCAGCGGGCTACCTGCAGTCCGAGATCTCCCAGACCACCGGTAATCAAATAGCTTGCATCGGTTCGCCACCGCAAACTGGCTGCATCGGCCGCCCGTGCGGGTTTGGGAACAAGCCGTGCCGCGTAGCGTTGCCCATCGCGATAGGCAACTTGACGTTCGTGATCGGGTTCCGAGATTTCATCGAATAACCGATCGGCAGATGCGGCAGCCGTCTCAAAGGGATCAAGGTCAATCAACCCACCCCACATTGCGGGCAATTCCTCAGCAACGACACGCCCCATTCCCCACAGAGGTGTCTGAATGAGTCCAGGAATCTCTCGTTGCTGCCCAACGGACTGGGCACCTCGTGTTGCCAGGTAGATCTTTGGCGGTTCCGATTGCGCCAACTGCTGCCCATGCCGAATCAGATAGACCAGACTCTCGGGACCCAATGCACGGGCCTTCTGGATGCCCTCCACATCAAGGTGGTCATTGTCGCTGGCATTGAGACTCCAAAGGTGCAGGATACCGCAACAGGCTGGCAAATCACTCCGCCCAACTTCTGAGAGCATCTGTTGCAATTGCTCACTGTTTGACGGATCTATCCTAAATTCTGTTTTGCTGATGCATTCGTATTCACTACCGCTATCGACCGAAACCACTGTGTAGTTTGCCACCTGCAACTGAGCCCGCAAAGCATCGGCCACCCCATCGCCATCGGCCAGTACAATCCAGGTTCCAGCCTGCTGGCAATGCGCTTTCTCTTTGTCGGTTTCTACACGTTCCGAATCGCTATTGCGGCCGACCACAACCACATGCGGAGCGGTCACATTTTGGACATCCGATTTTTGCGGACCAGAATCCTCTGCGGGCATGGCGATTGCCTGCTCATAGCCACCATTTTCAAGCAAGTGCGTCCACTGTCGCGGAGAAATGAGAGGATTGTGCGGCCGCAGGTCCGTATCGGTAAATCGCCACCAGCCTTCGGTCATTCCGAAAATCAGATCCAACCACCTTTGTGTGCGGGCACCCTCAAGCAGCACAACCATTCCGTGAGGCTTGAGCAGATCGCGAATGTTGCCCATGGTCACACTTAGATCTTGCGTTGCATGAACCACATTGGCTGCCAGGACCACATCAAATTGTCCTTTTGCAAAACCCTGACTGGCGGGATCCTGTTCAATATCCAATACGCCATAACGAACAAAGGGATAACCGCTAAATTTTTGCTGTGCCTTACGAGTAAAAAGCTCAGATACGTCCGTGAAAACATATTCTGTCCGATCCGCTGGCAACCGTGGAATGATTTGCGATGAGGTGCCACCGGTACCCGCACCAATTTCCAGAATTTTGAGTGGCCGATCAGCATCCAAGTCTGCAATCGATTGCGCGATTGTCTCTTCAACCAGAGCATTGAGCGTCCGAGCAAAAGGTGATTCCTGATAAAGCTTTTCGACAAGTTCTGAGGAGCCGCCGGGAAAAAGCAACTGGAGTGGATCGGTTTTTCCACTAAGTACTTCAGCCAGATGTTCTCCACACCCTCTGAGCAACGTCAACTCCGCACTGCATTCGGTAAAGCGGTCACCAAGCAGCGATTGCATTTTCTTGGGATCTGGCTCCAAGGGGACTTCATCAGCCACAATCCAACCATTCGCAGAAGACTCCAGAAGCCCATCTTCGGCTAGTATTTCCAGTAAGCGGTTAAACAAACGCCGGTGTGGCTCGATCACACCAAGACTTGCACTCAGATCCTCTTCGCTGATTTCCTCACCCGAGGTGGGTATCCAACCAAGCTGGCGTAGTGCAGAGCGGACATAGGCACTGCTGAGCCGGTCGAGTTCCCGGTCAAAATCCTGATATCTCGGGAGCGCAAACTGCTGATTCAAGCGATCCACTTCAGCCTGCACACGGTTGCCGAGAACCGCAGGCTGCGGAATATAGTCTGCCGGCTTACAAGGCAAACACTGGTCGAGCCGTGATTTCGGTTGCCACTGTATTTCGTAGAAAGCATTCTCAAGATTCTCTACCTGCTGGTTTACCTGCTGGTTGGCAACGACTTCTTGCTCCGATCCTTGCGGGCTTTCAGCGACGTGGGAGTCGGGAGTTACTTCATCGACCCAATATCGTTTCCTCTGGAACGCATAATGCGGCAGAGATATCTTCCGCCGCGGATAATCGTGATCAAAGCCCGCCCAATCAATTTCCACTCCACGTACATAGAGATCAGCTAGGCTCTGGAGTATCTGGGACCAGTTGTCACGACTCTCCCGTAAACTGGGAACCCAGATATACCCGTCCCCACTGGTACATCTTCGCCCCGAAGCGGTAAGGATCGGTTTGGGCCCAATTTCAAGAAAGACATTCACATGCTGATTTTCCAGTTGCCGAACGCCGTCCGCAAATCGGACCGTTTCACGAATATGGGTTCGCCAATAGTCTGCCGCAGCGATTTCTGTGGATACCACACGGCCATACACGTTGGAGACAATCGGAATGGCCGGCTCCGCAAAGCGAACTTCCTCACAAACTTTCTCAAAATCATCCAGCATCGGTTCCATCAGTTCTGAATGAAAAGCATGAGAAACAATAAGCCGCTTTGCACGTACACCGTCAGCCTGTAGGGAACTAACCACAATATCAATGGCATCATCGGCCCCCGAGACCACGGTTTGGTTGGGATCATTGACTGCCGCAATGGAAATGTCGCTGCGGCCACTCCGCTCAATCGCATGGGCCACCCGTGACTCGTTTACCATGATCGCGACCATCTGTCCCGTATTCGGAAGCTGTTGCATGAGGCGACCGCGTGTCGCAATCAATTTCAGGCCATCTTCCAGGCTGAATACGCCGGCAGCACAGGCAGCGATATACTCCCCGACGCTGTGACCCACGACCAGCTGCGGTTCAATTCCCCAACTCCTCCACAATTCATAAAGGGCATACTCAATCGCAAACAGCGCCGGCTGCGTGTAGGCTGTTTCGTCAAGCGGAGAGTCCGCACCATCTTTCGGGTACAGGACCTCGAGCAACGGAATATCTAAATATTCATTTAAGATCTGGTTGCAGCGATCAAGTGTCCGACGAAATGTCGGCTGTGTCTGATAAAGCTCTTGCCCCATCCCAACGTATTGGGACCCCTGACCGGTAAAGAGAAAAGCGATTTTGGTCGGTTGCTGGCTCTCTGCGCGACCCCGCTTAAGTCCTGCCGATCGTTGCCCATCACGCCCCGCCGCCAAGAGCTGCTTTGCCTGATCAATACCGTCCGCTGCCAAGGCAAGACGATGGGGAAAATGTGAGCGGCCAGTGGCTGCGGTGTAGCAAATATTTGGGAATTGCAAGCGACTGTCCAGCGTATCATAATATCTTCCTGCTAATTCCTTAAGGGACTGTTCGCTCTTGGCTGAGAGTACCAGCAGGTGTTTGGGGCGATCCGTTTCTGGACGGACTTCGGGGGGATCTGGAGCCTGCTCAAGTACGAGGTGTGCATTGGTACCACTAAAGCCAAAGGAGCTAACACCCGCAATCCGACGGCCACGACGGGAAGGCCAACCCCTCAACCGAGTCGGGACTACCACTGGGATATCATCCCAGGGAATGTACGAATTTGGTTGTTCCAGATTAAGGTGTGGAGGAAGTTCGCCTTTGCGTAGTGCCAGAACAACCTTAATAAGACCTGCGATTCCTGCTGCCGATTCCAAGTGTCCGATATTTGTCTTTACGGAGCCAACTGTCAAAGGATGCGTCTTACTACGTCCCTCACCGAGTACATTGGCAAGGGCTTGCATTTCAATAGGATCACCAAGAGAGGTTCCTGTTCCATGAGCTTCTACATAATCCACATCGGATGGTTTGATACCTGCATCGGCCACCGCTTCGCGAATGAGTGCTTCCTGTGAAGGCCCATGGGGGGCGGTCAACCCGTTACTATGCCCATCATGATTCACAGCAGATCCGCGGATCAGCCCCAAAATCTGATTCCCATCTTTAGCTGCATCGGAAAGCCGCTTGAGCAGCACCATTCCACAGCCTTCGCCACGCACGTATCCATCGGCACTCTGATCGAATGTCTTACAACGTCCATCTGGTGACAGCGCCCTGACTTCTGAAAGGGCAATCATTGTGGAGGGGTCCAGCATCAGATTCACACCACCAGCCAACGCCGAACTGCATTCGCCCTTGCGAAGACTTTCTACTGCCAGATGTACCGCGACTAAGGACGACGAACAGGCAGTATCGATCGCGAGGCAGGGTCCGCTGAGTCCAAGAAAGTATGCCAGTCGCCCAGCAGCAATGCTGCAGGAGGTTCCCGTTGCCGTGTAGGTATCGATACCTGTCATATCATCACCGCGGGAACTGACACGCGCATAATCACATGTGCTGATCCCCACAAATACCCCCGTACGTTCTTTCTCGAGTTGATGGGGTGCTTGGCCGGCATCCTCGAGAGTTTCCCAGGCGATTTCCAACAACAATCGTTGCTGGGGATCGATACCTACAGCTTCACGCGGAGCAATGCTGAAAAACTGTGGATCAAACTGATCCACCTGCCGCAAAAAACCGCCACAGCGGGTATACATTTTCCCACTGGCACCCGGGTCAGGGTCGTAGTAGCGATCTACATCCCAACGGTCTTTCGGAATTTCTCCGATCGCGTCAAATCCGTTTTTCAACAATTGCCAAAACGACTCTATCGTGTCCGCACCCGGGAAACGACAACCTACACCGATGATCGCAATCGGTTCACCTCGACTTCGCCGGGATAGCCCTCGAGATGAATCGATACTCTGTCCTCGGGACCCGAGATGTCCAGCAAGTGTCGCAATGGTCGGGTAGCTATAAAGCAACGTCGGCGATACCGGTTGACCGAGCCAATCTTCCAATTCACCCGAAATGCTCACCAGGGCCAACGAGTCGATCCCAAAACGGTCAAAAGATGCGTGAACATCGACCTCCTGTGCATTCTTACACATCTGTCGTGCAACGCGGTCAACGAGCCAACTCTGAATAGTGCGGGCAACCGACGAGGCCGCCAATGCTGGTTGCACATGCGCCGGTGGCAACGTTCGCCCCATAGATACATCGCTTGCGATGGACCAACGGCCGGATACCTCAAGTGTATTAGCCTCAAACTGACGGCGACATGCATTCCGTTGAATTTTTCCACTCGATGTTTTTGACAACTTCCCTGCTTTTAGCAGCAACACTGTGTGTACTGGAACATCGTACTCCTGCAAGACAGCATGACGAATTGCGTCAAAGACTGCATCGTGTTCAATGCGACGGTGTTGTCGCTTGACCTCCTGAGCAATGATGAGTCGTTCGTCGTTGTCTACTTCCACAGAAAAAGCGGCACCAGAACCCTCCTGAAGACACTCATGGGACTGGGCCACCGTTTTTTCAATGTCCTGCGGATAGAGATTACGACCTCTTATAATAATCAGATCTTTGCACCGACCGGTGACAAACAACTGGTTGTCCTGACAAAATCCCAAGTCACCCGTTCGTAAATAATCACGATCACCATCAACCAGACGAGCATGAAATACCCGATCTGTCTCTTCGGGTTTGTTCCAATAACCAACCCCGACACACGGACCGGCAACCCAAATTTCGCCGACCCGGCCTTCCGGCAACTTTTCGTGGAACTCAGGATCGACAACCAATACTTCCGTGTTTGGAAAAAGTCGCCCACAGCTTACGAGACGACGAGCCGTAGTGTGATCATCCGCCACCTCAGTCACCACATGTTTTTCCAACTGTTCGCTATCAAACGAGCGAATAACCGGTAACTCTTTTTTGACACTCCCCGTAACGATCAGGGTAGTCTCGGCCAACCCATAACATGGGTAGTGGGTCTCCGCACGGAATCCATAGGGTGCGAATTTTTGAGTGAACTCCTCGAGTGTTTCTGCACGGATTGGTTCGGCACCGTTAAAGGCAACGCTCCATTGACTCAGGTCCAGGCCTTCACATTGTTCCGGAGTTATCTTTTCGTTGCAGAGGGCATAGGCAAAATTTGGACCGCCTGCAATCGTGACACGATATTTTGATATTGCCCTTAACCAGCGAATCGGTTTTTGCAGAAAAGCCATCGGGGGCATGAACACATTGAAGCGTCCGATGAATAGTGGTTGTAAAACACCACCCACCAAACCCATATCGTGATAAGTCGGGAGCCAAGTCGCCCCCGATCCATCGCGCGTTGTCTCAAAACCATAAGTAATCAGGGCGCAGTTATGCATCAGATTGCCATGGGTCAGCATCACCCCTTTCGGCATACCGGTCGAACCGGAGGTGTACTGCAAAACAGCCAGATCCTCTTCTCGGGGACTCTGCTCTTTCCAACTGGTGGCGAGTTCATCCGGAACTTCATCGGTTGCCAACCAAGTCAACTCTTTCAGATGGGGTGCTTCATCGAGTAATCCTTGAGCACGATCTGTAACCTCACTGACTGAGAGGACAATTTTTGCACCCGCATCATCACTAATCGCCTGAATGCGCCCCATATTCCGGTTACGACGTGGCGGATATGCAGGCACGGCAACCATCCCGGCATAGAGGCAGCCAAAAAAAGCAGTAACGAAGTCCAGTCCAGGGGGATAAAGCAGCAGCGCACGCTCACCCGACATCCCCATCTCGGTCAAGTGCGCAGCAATGGCGCGAGCACGCATGTCCAACTCTGCGTACGTAATCTTGACTTCGTCGTCACCATCGCTCGTAAAATAGAAGACGACTTCCGCCCCCTGCTGTTCAGACCAATAGCGCAAGCGATCGACGAGGTTCGTCACTGGTGGATCGAACGGTGCAAATAGTCCGTCAAGATTCAACTTGTTCCAAACTCCTGGGTGTCACGGTTGTCTCACTATTCCATGCATCCGATAAATCCGCTTGCAGTATGCCACATCCCATGCCGAACTCTTGCCGGGCTTCATCATGACCTGAGTTCAAAATCACGGTTTGCACCAATGGGACGGTTTGAACAGATACCAAAGACGCAAAAGCATTCCTGCTGCGCATCATGGCATAGCTGTAAATTATTCACCAGAAAACGCAAATCTCAATAACGTAAGTCGATATGTATTACGGTTTTTGAGTAAGTCTCGCCGTCGGAGTCATTAAATCCGGCAAGGTTTCGCTGGCAGATAGACCAGTCCGTCAGACGGTGGTAATTAGCGCAAAGATTATCAGCCGAACGCATTGATTTTCTGATGCAGAGTCTGCGAGGGGGAACTCTTTCTCGCTTTGCTCACAGGCGGCAGGAGCGGTGGTCTACAAAAGCCCATATTCTAGTTGCCTGAGCACGATTTTTCAACGAGCCGGCGTCATCCCAAAGACGCCGGGAGAGGCCGAATAATCCCGCTTTTTCTTCGGGTTTATCAATGTTTTCGCGTTCCTGGCAGAATCTGTTGGAGCCTCCATTTCCTCGTTAATTCGATTTGAGTGAGCATCTTCTTGTAGCCTGCATAATCCATGATCGAAAACTCCCGTTGTCCACGAATCCGATCTGCAAAGCGATCCGATGGCAAAACCATGGGACCCACCGCAAATGATGGAGGGGCTACGCTCGTCCCCGACAGACCATACAACCGTCACATGCAATCTCGCCCTTATGTCACATGCACCCGATTCAAGCAGAACGCTCAAGCCCCATCGTGCTAGGACCCATCGGCATTTTCAGCACGATCCGGTCGTCCAGCCCGGTCGAAACGTATGTTGGTTACACGTGACTGGATAGGGAGAACTCGCACCACCTGAACTTGTTCTGTTTTTCAATAATCTTGCAACTGGATGGCCCGATAGGAGAAATATCGCTTTACGCGCGGGTAGCTCCGACAAAGCGGTGCTGGAAAGTGTGTACTGATCCGGTCGAATTCTGCAACATGTCGCAAGAGTATTCGATTAGATAACGTGAGTCTTCAAGCACCGATTTTACGGGCTAGCGTCACATTGCTGAATTACTTGAACAAGGCAGGTGAAGCAAGACATTATTAGGTCGCTCGCGAGTTGAACTAGTTTTTAGATAAGGAGATTGAAAACGATGAAATGGAACATTATTTTAGGGTCGGTCGTTCTGACGTTCGCCCTTTGTACGCAAAGCTTTGGTTTTGGTCACCGGATGAATGCCTGTGGTTGCGATACCGCATGTGATACCTGTGGTTGTGAGCCCACTTGTGGTGCTGCTCCAGTTTGTGGGTGTGAAGCCACTTGTGGTGCTGCTCCAGCTTGTGGCTGTGAAGCCACTTGTGGTTGCGATTCGAATTGCTGCTGCCCCAAAATGAAGTATTACAAGAAGGTCTGCCACACGCGAGTTAAGCGTTGCAAGACCGGTTGTGGCTGCTGCAAGACGAAAATGTGCGTCACGCATGTTAAGTATCGCCGTGTGCTCTGCCCTTGCAAGCACTGCCCGGACGACCTGATTTGTGCCGCTTGTAAGCCTTGTGGCTACACGACCTGCACCCCCTGTAATTGTGGTTGTGGTTGTGAAGCTGCCTGTGGTTGCGAAGCTGCCTGTGGTTGTGAGCCTAGTTGTGGCGCAGCGCCCAGCAACGCTACTCTGATGCCACCCACGCCGCATGCTGATAGCTCGGCATACCTCAATCGCTAAGCGATTGAATCGGAATATTAAGCGACACGGCCCGTTCGGTGCTCCATCGGACGGGTCGTTTTTTATGCGCAACTCGCCGTTTCGCACCAGCATCCCCGCCACAAGGCAAAATATATCGATGACTGGATGCGACTCTTTGGTCCTCTGGGGGTGCTATTCAACGCCACCCGTTTCCTGATAGGGTCGTGGGCTGGGCTGGCCAAGTGAAATTCGGCCGGTCCCTATCCTGCCATTTTATCCTACCTACTGTGCTCTCTTTTTTCTTTGTCCCGCTCAAGAATGCGGTCTATGAAAAAATTCAAAAGCACCCACCTGCCACTCTGGCCGAACCTCGCTCGCCGTTGCGCTATGAGCGTGCGAGAGTTTGCGACACAAAAAAACAAACGGAGCTTTCACTATGAGATGGATTTTGACCGTGTTGCTGACTTCTTGTTGTTTTTCTAGCTTCGTTGCCCCTGCCACGGCGGTCAACGACGTTCCGACCACATCCTCCCTAAAACCTGAAACCAAAATACCGGTGTCGCCTATATCCATCGATTCCAGGTATGGTCCTGCGGAGGTAGGGCCACTGGAAAGTCGCTTAAAGATTTTCCAGGTTGCAGTGAATGCAACGATCGACCCAGGGACTGGCTACGATAACCCCGCCAGCTTCTGGGATGGGAAATTATTGCGACCGGTCATCCTTGCACCTCAGCCCAATGGCGGAGCCAAGATCGGCTGGACCGATACAGAAGGAACGATCCATATCACGCCAATCGACAATCAGGCACGGCGGTGTGGCGTAGATATGCTCATTGAAAAGGGCTCCTTGAGAGATTTGGTGGCACATGACGATGGTTCGGCCGTTTTGGTCTTGCAGGAAGGGGGCATGTATCTCATTCGCCTAAAAAACCAAGAAACTCTTTTTCAGAAGCGACTCGCTGACAACTGGTGTCGTGATATTCACTGGGGGAATGTCGCCTGGAATGGGCACGTCTATGGCACCTATTTCGCAGTGCATAGCGGTGGACACGAGGGTGATGCTGTTCGTTTTGTCAGCACCGATGGGGAAATTCTGGAAGGCGGTTGGGCCTGGGGGGTCAGTCACAGTATCGACATGAGGCTATCGACCGCAGGTGAGCAATTTATGCCACTGGCACTCTCCGATGCCTATCCGGGAACAGGCTTTTATTTCAATCACACCGCCAAACGTGTTTCCTACACCTGGGGCGACTTTAGTGGTGGAACGGGTGGACGGATTGGGGGTCTCGTTGCTCTGGATGACAAAATGTTTATGGCATTTTCGAGCAAACAGGGAGGTAGAAAACATTGGACCGCGGCCCTGGCCAATTTTTCCCAAGACGCACCCCACCGGCAATCGGTACATAAATATCTTCAGGACGCCGATGCGGATCAGTTGAATGTCAAGATAGCCCGCTATGGATCGGATCGGATTCTTGTTTCCTGGCTGGAATCTGAAAGTTGGGAACGAAAATTTCAACTCTACGGCAGCCAAGCGGACCCGATCGGTGCGACAGAGGTTTTGCCGGTACGGGCATCCCCTCGGGCGGACTTTAAACAAATGCCCCGCGGTGGCGTCACCTGGGCTCACGGTTGGTGCGAAGGAGGAAAAACGCTGACAATCATCCGGATTCATTCTGAAGTCGAGAAAAGTTTTTCTAAAAAAGAACGTGTGGTGCAGCGCACCAACTTTGCGAACAAACCGTTCAGCTTAAAATCGAAAGCGATGCTCCATTGATCGAAGCGGAGTCCGCTCTAAGCGAACGGTTCTGATTGGCCCTAAAAACCAAAACCCACTGCTCACCGGTGTAGGGTAGCAGCGGGTTTTTGATTTTGATTTTCAGCAGGACCAATTGCTTACCGTCGTGAGCCACCGCCGCGATTATTACCGCCACGATTATTACCACTCGGTCTGGCCCCGCCACCTGATCCTCGGTTGGCTCCCGATCGGTTGGGACCACGCTGTTGGCCACCAAGACCCTGCCCCCGGTTGGGACCACGCTGTTGGCCACCAAGACCCTGCCCCCGGTTGGGACCACGCTGTTGGCCACCAAGACCCTGACCATTCTGGCCGCGCCGCTCACGGGCGTCACGGGCATTCTGACGCTCCCGAGGGCCCAGGTTGCCGTCGTCATTCCGGTCGAACCGATCGACCACACCTTCGTGCCGATCTTCGCGCCGCTCACGGGCGTCACGGGCATTCTGACGCTCCCGAGGGCCCAGGTTGCCGTCGTCATTCCGGTCGAACCGATCGACCACACCTTCGTGCCGATCTTCGTGCCGCTCATTGCGGGCCTCGCGGGCCGCGTCCCGCTCGGTCTCGTCGAGCTGGCCGTCTCCGTTAGCGTCGAACTTCTTCAAAACATGTGCCTTTTTAGCAGCCTTCCTTTCCTCAGGACCAAGTTTGCCATCCCCATTTTTGTCGAATTTTTCGAGCAGCCAGTCCCGTTTTTTTCCTCGGTCGCCATTCGGCTGCTGTCGATCGCGATGCGCCTCGCGGGCCGCGTCCCGCTCGGTCTCGTCGAGCTGGCCATCCCCGTTGGCATCAAACTTCTTCAGGATGTATGCCTTCTTCGCGGCCTTCTTTTCCTCCGGACCAAGTTTTCCATCACCATTGGCATCAAATTTTTCGAGCAACCGCTGACGAAATTCGCTGTTCCGACCCCCCTGATCTTCATCCGCCCAGCTCACACCCACTAGACCGTAGGCCACTACACACGCCGCTACACATGCCCACTTCATATATCCGTCCTCCATAAAAATATGCCGCCCTGAAAGTTATAGCCCGCCTGAGTGAAGTGTTCGAGGAAACCTCGCCTCCCCACCTAAAGAGTAAAACACCCCTTTCGGACACGAGTTTCGCTGCTGAAGGCAAAAAAGTCGCTTTTTCACAATCTATTCCCTTTTTCCCGCCAAAGATCTTGACCTTTGGCGACTTGAGACCGTCTCCCCTGCTCAGGATACCGCCAACTCCGAGGTACACTGCGGGCAGCGTGCTGCCTTGATCGGAATTTCGCTACAACACTCTGGACACTCCTTCTGCGTCGGTGTCTCTGTGGCTGTCTCCTCTTTGCGTTTGACCGCGTTCATCGCCTTCACCACGAGGAAGATACAGAAAGCAACAATCAGAAAATCGAGAATGTTATTGATAAACAACCCGTACTGAATAGAGACCACTTTGGTACTGGCTGTCTTTTCCTTAAGGATCCATGAAAGAGAAGTAAAATTAACGTTATCGAGTAAGAGTCCAATCGGTGGCATGACCACGTCGTTCACAAGAGAGGTCACAATTTTTCCAAACGAGGCACCGATCACAATACCGACCGCCATATCGACCACATTCCCACGCATCGCAAACTCTTTGAATTCTTTGATCATTCCCATGTTGGGTTTCTCCTCTTACTTGAAATGTACATTCGACTCGCTGTTCGGAAACGCTATCCAACGAGCCTTCCCCATTTTCTCGTCCACTGGCCATCGCCTCTCCCATCCTAGGGCTCGATTTCCATTTTGAAACCCTCGTGGGTCGCAACAAAACCCAATCGTCTGTAAAACCCGCCCGCCCGCTCGCGGCGACGGTCCATGGTGAGCTGCACCAGTCGGCATTTTTTCGTCTTGGCCCGTTCAATCGCCCACTGCATCAGTTGGGTGCCGGTACCCTGCCCGCGATGTTCGGCTGCCACCCGCACACCCTCAATCTGCGCCCGCCAACTGCCGATGCGCGTGAGGGACGGAATAAACGTAAGCTGCAGGACTCCTACAATCCGGCCAGCGAGCGCGGCAACGAGGACTTCGTTGTTAGGATCCTCAGCGATCACCGCCAGCGCATCGAAATAAGCTGACGGCAGCGGATTTTGGTTACCTTCCCGGCTCAATCCGAGCGGATCGTCGGCCAAGAGCCGTACGATCTCAGCAAGATCCTCCCGCACCGCCTCACGAAGTTCGATCACGGGTCCCGTCTCTTCAAGATCCATCATTTTAGGCCTGCTCGAGTTGTCGAATGTTGCGCGATGCAGGCGAGCGAAGGATGACCTGCCAAGCCGCGAGTTTTTCCGCAAAGCAGAGCGAGGCATGGGCCGGGCTCGTGGAGGGCAACCTGCCATATTCCAACGGCTCGGTCGGAGTGATTTTTGGCAGCACATACCGCCGATAGCTCTGTTCGGCTTTGGCCCCATTGAAAAAAACACGAATCACCTGAGGATGTGCCTGAAAAAATTCTTCAAACGGATTGACGACAATGGACGCTTCCTCAATGTCGCTATCGAGGCTGCTCTCCCGGCTGCAAGACTGCAGCACATCCCAAACCGCAATCCCCGCTTTCAAGAGCTTCTGCGTCCGCACTTCATAGGGAGCCGTGGAATCGAACTGGCACAACGCGCCCATGATCCGCCAGAAACTGTTTTGCCGATGGGCATAATACTCTCCCGCCCGCAAGGATGCTTTGCCCGGCATGCTCCCCAAGAGCAAGACCCGGCTCGACGCGCCCGCGATCGGTGGGAAACATTCTACTTGCATTGTGGCGGTGCCCAGTCGGTCCGCAGAGGAAATCGATCCGTTTTCTCAGCCATCCTGCTTTGCCACCTGCCCACCAGCAAACAGATTATAAAGCCAAGCCACAATCGCGCAGCCAAAAAAACCGTCGCCTAGGCCCCAGATCAATCCAATGAAACTTCCTCGTGGTGTGACCTCGTAGCCTCGATAGATCTTGCCGATGAAAGTCGCTTCCTGCGAGGGTCCATCGAACATGATGATCCACCAGGTAAGCACAAACAATCCAAAACCCCAGACAATCGCCCCTGTGAAGGCCGCCGCTTTGACATCGAGTTTCATAACCACCCCTCCATGTTAAGGACTTTAACCCGCCCGTAATGTACAAACGACCAACCTCACCGACAACAACTCTTAGGATCAAGCGGATATTCACGGCCGCTAAACGGCAGTTGATCACACCCGAGGCGGCCCGCTGGGACCTCGTGAATTCTGGTCGCCTTGGCCCACTTCGGTTACATTGTCGATATCCTGGCAACGCGAAACCTGCCCTTTATTGAGAGTCCACACACCATGCCTCCACGCACCCGCACCCTATTGCCGTTCTGCCTGTTTTTTGTGGCCGGCCCGCTCGCCGCCGAGCGACTGCCCAATATTGTCATACTCTTTATGGACGACATGGGCTATGCCGACATCGGACCGTTTGGCGCCGAAGGGTACGAGACACCGAATCTCGACCGGATGGCGCGGGAAGGCCGCCGCTTTACTGATTTTTACGTGACCCAGGCGGTCTGCTCCTCCTCGCGGGCCGGGCTGCTCACGGGCTGCTACAACCAGCGGGTCGGGATCAATGGCGCGCTCGGGCCAAGAGCCGGCCATGGACTGGCCGACGAAGAAGAGACGCTCGCCGAAATCTGCAAACAAAAGGGATATGCCACCGCCTGTTTTGGCAAATGGCACCTCGGCCACCGCAAACCTTTTCTACCCCTGCAGCACGGGTTCGATGAATATTTTGGGCTGCCCTACTCCAACGACATGTGGCCGCTGCATCCGGACTACGCCAAGCTGCCGGCCGATGCAGTCCGCCGCAAAAGCGGCTATCCCGACCTACCGCTGATCGAGGGCAATGAGGTGATCGACCCGAAAGTCACGGGAGAAGATCAAGCGATGCTCACCACCTGGTACACCGAGCACGCGGTCGATTTTATCGAGCGGAACAAAGACCGTCCCTTCTTTCTCTATGTGCCGCAAACGATGGTCCATGTGCCGCTGTTCGTCTCCGACAAATTCAAAGGAAAGAGCGAGCAAGGGCTTTTTGGCGATGTGATGATGGAGATCGACTGGTCGGTCGGTCAGATCCTGGGCACGATCCGCAACTGCGGCCTGGAAAAAGAGACGCTCGTCATCTTTACGAGCGACAATGGTCCCTGGCTCAGCTACGGCAACCACGCAGGCTCGGCCAAACCGCTCCGCGAGGGGAAGGCGACCATGTTCGACGGCGGCTGCCGGGTGCCGACCGTGATGTGGTGGCCCGGCACGATCCCCGCAGGGACGAGCTGCGATAAACCGGCCATGACGATCGACCTGCTGCCGACCATCGCACATCTGATCGGGGCGAAGCTACCGCAGCGGAAAATCGATGGCCGCGACATCGGCCCCCTGCTCACGAGCAAACCGGACGACGATTTTGCAGAGCAGACCTATGCGCTCTATTTCCTTGGCGAATTGCAAGCGGTCCGCCGAGGCAGGTGGAAACTGCACTTTCCGCACCGCTACCGTACGCTTGCCGGCCGTGCACCGGGACAAGATGGGCAGCCAGTCAAGTACGAGTTTGGCGATGTGGGCCTGGAGCTTTTTAACTTGAAAAACGATCCCGGCGAAACCAAGAATGTCGCTGCTGCCCATCCGAAGATTGTTAAACAACTGCAGGCGGACGGGCAAATGTTTCGAGAGGATTTGGGAGATACGCTCATTGAGACGAAGGGCAAGGGACTGCGCCCCGCGGGGCAACTGTAAACAGCATGCCCGCAGAAAGAAACTGAGTCGAACTCTAGTCTGCAAGGCCGAAGAGCCTGCCCACGCCGGCCGTCAGGGCCATCGCCAAGGCACCCCAGAGAGCCACCCGCACCGCAGCCCGGATCGTCGGGGCACCTCCGGCACGCGCCGCAACCGCACCGAGTAGGGCCAGAAAAAAAAGGGCGGTCCCCGCCACGATGGGAACCAGAACACGCTCAGGTGACAGAGCAATCATCGAGAGCGGCAGAACCGCACCGATCGCGAACGCAGTAGCCGAAGTGAATGCCGCCTGCACCGGGCGCACTACCACAATCTCCGAAATCCCCAATTCATCCCTGGCGTGGGCGGCGAGCGCATCGTGCGCGTGAAGTTGCCGCGCTACCTCGTCCGCCAGTGGCGGTTCCAAGCCACGGGCCACGTAGATGGCAGCCAGCTCCGCGAGTTCCCCTTCATGGTCGGCTGATAATTCGCGCTGTTCGATCACCAGATCGGCCGCTTCGGTATCGGCCTGACTACAGACTGAAACGTACTCCCCGGCGGCCATCGACATGCTACCCGCGACGAGTCCTGCGACCCCTGTGAGAAAAACATCTTTTTGAGCAAACTCCGCCGAGGCGACACCCACGACGAGACTTGCGGTGGAGAGGATTCCGTCATTGGCACCCAACACCGCCGCCCGCAACCAATTGATCCGCCCCATGCGGTGCTTCTCTTTCGGAACCGACTCCATCTGCTGCACCTTAAGAAAATGCCCGAAGAACTTTTCGGGATTATAGCGGAAATAGGTGCCGTGCAATAAAAAAACCCGCATGCGGACTGGCTATGCCCGCAGCGGGTCTTTCTTATTCAATCTGGGAGTTGTCAAAGCGATTGCTCACCTTGACGATCCAACACCTTTCGCTTGAGATCTGTCTCCAAAATTTATGGCCATGCGATGTCGCCATCACATAGCGGAAATCCTTAGAAAGGAGGTGATCCAGCCGCAGGTTCCCCTACGGCTACCTTGTTACGACTTAGTCCCAATCGCGGAGTTCATCTTAGGCACCTGCCTCCCTTACGGGTTAGCCCGGCGACTTCGGATGCCCCCCACTTTCGTGGCTTGACGGGCGGTGTGTACAAGGCTCAGGAACACATTCACCGTGGTATGCTGACCCACGATTACTAGCGATTCCGGCTTCATGCAGGCGAGTTGCAGCCTGCAATCCGAACTGAGCGGTGCTTTTTGGGATTTGCTTGCTCTCGCGAGTTCGCTTCCCTCTGTACACCGCATTGTAGGACGTGTGCAGCCCTGGTCATAAAGGCCATGAGGACCTGACGTCATCCCCACCTTCCTCCGGTTTAACACCGGCAGTCTCCCTAGAGTCCCCACCATTACGTGCTGGCAACTAGGAACAAGGGTTTCGCTCGTTAAGGGACTTAACCCGACATCTCACGACACGAGCTGACGACGGCCATGCAGCACCTGTGTACGTTTCACCCGAAGGCAGGGACTATCCCTTTCAGGCAGCCCATCCGTACATGTCAAGACCAGGATAAGGTTCTTCGCGTATCCTCGAATTAAGCCACATCCTCCACCGCTTGTGTGAGCCCCCGTCAATTCCTTTGAGTTTCAGCCTTGCGACCATACTCCCCAGGCGGAGCACTTAACACTTTCGCTTCGGTCGGAAGCCTATGGAGGAGCCTCCAACCTAGTGCTCATCGTTTACAGCTAGGACTACCGGGGTATCTAATCCCGTTCGCTACCCTAGCTTTCGTGCCTCAGCGTCAGAAAAGACCCAGTGAGCCGCTTTCGCCACAGGTGTTCCTAATGATATCAACGCATTTCACCGCTCCACCATCAGTTCCGCTCACCTCTATCTCCCTCTAGCCTGGCAGTTTTGAGCGCGGTTCCCCGGTTGAGCCGAGGGATTTCACACCCAACTTGCCAAGCCGCCTACGCACCCTTTAAGCCCAGTGATTCCGAATAACGTTTGGACGGTTCGTCTTACCGCGGCTGCTGGCACGAACTTAGCC
>Ga0315338_1000989_pt1 | contig 44164 bp, 40 predicted proteins | sample ASW8metaG_FD_204518 | JGI IMG/M metagenome (GOLD analysis project Ga0315338, IMG submission 204518) | Ammonia-oxidizing marine archaeal communities from Monterey Bay, California, United States - ASW #8 | ecosystem: Environmental > Aquatic > Marine > Coastal | place: USA: California | collected... | reverse complement strand
CTCGGTTGTACCAACCCGTTTGGTCCTCAGGGGGTGCATCGACGGACAGGTGTGCGCGCCATCGGTCACAGTAGTCGTGTGGAACGGCTTGACCATTGAGCGCAGCCCGCTCCATGTGCGGCCACAAAACTTCCTCGGCGCGCAGCGATTCCACGGCCAAGCGCATAAGTGCGGTTGCGAGTGTCGATGCGTCCGTACAGTCAGCGGCTGCGCTGTCGGCCTCGATCTCGTCGGTCCGTGACAGGCGAGCGAGCGAGAACGCCAGCACGCCGATGAAATGGTGAGAGACGCACGCGAACGGTAGTGCGCCAAGCTTGTGGCCTTGCGTGAAACGGACCGTGTACACGCACCATCGCTCGAGCGCGCGTTCCACGAAATTAGTCAGGCGTGCATCGGGCGTGCGAAGGTGCGCGAGTTCGTGAGCCAGCGTGGCGGTGAGTTCTCTTTCCGGGAGTACTAGAAGGGTGGCGATGCCGATGTAGATTCCTACCGCTCGGCGACCACTCTCTTCGGTCTTTATCGAGAGCCAGCTCGAACCGTCGTGCGTGACCACGATCTTCGACGGTGCTTCGACATCGAGTTGGCTTGCGAGGTTGGCGATCAGAAGCCTGAGCGGCGCGGCGACTCCGTCGCCCAATACGATTCCGACGACGGGTGGGCGCGCGAGGAAAAATCCGCGAATTGTGGACCACACGACCATTGCCGCGCAGTAAACCACCGCGACAGTGCCGAGATGAGCCGCCACGCGAACAAACCAGAGATCGTGACCGCCAAACGAGAGCGTCAGGCCCAAGCCGAGCGGTACGGCGGCAGCGGCGCTCACTCCGACAGCGACAATGTACAGATAGCCGAGCAGCGCCACGAAAAACGCCCGGGTGCGCCAGTATCCGTCTTCGTCGTCGGTCCTTCGACTGCCCGCGGCGCGGAGCGTGAAGGCAGTGGGAAAGCTGGAGGCCATCCCACAATGTTAACCGGCGGTGAGATCGCAGGAAGAATTTTCGCTTCGAACCTTGGGCAACTGCTATGGCGGTGCGCAAAGCATCGGTAGCTCCGCTTCTACTTGAGCAGTGCGCCGAGTGATGCGGCTTGCGATTCGAGTTGTTCTCTCGACGGTGTGCCGCGTCCGAACGCCTCGATTTGTATCTTGAACGGGTCGCCCGCATAGCGCGGGATTACGTGCATGTGGGTATGGAAGACCGTCTGGCCGGCGACAGCGCCGTTGGCGAGAATAAGGTTCGACCCCTCGCAGCGCAGCTCCGACGAAGGCATCGCGTTTGCGATACGCGTCGCAACGTTCATGATCCTCGCCCCGTGCTCCGCGTCGAGTTCAGTCAGTCCCGACGTGTGATAGTTGGGGACGATGAGCGTGTGCCCCTCGACGATGGGAGAGATGTCCATGAAGGCGGTTACAAAATCGTCCTTGTAGACGACGCTCGCGTCGCCCGTACCCTCGACGATATTGCAAAATATGCAGTCGGCTTTTCGTTTCATAGTCTGTGTTCGCCTCGGGTTCTAGGCCGTACCTGTGGCGGATGAATGGGAACTCAGGTGCCTGGTGCAGGTGAGCGTGTGCACCTGCCATCCCGCATCGGCACGTTCGATGATCGTAACCGATGTGTTGGCTATCTGGCGGGCGGTCGCGGATGCTTGAGAATCGTTGAGGTCGACGCCGAGGTGGCGATCAAGAATCGCGCGCAATACCAGGCCGTGTGTGACGACCGCAAGCGGTTCGGATTCGCTGGCTAGGCTCTCGATATCGCTCCAGGCACCGCGTACGCGATCGTAGAAACTTTGCCAGCTTTCACCTCCGGGAGGTTCGTAGTCCAGCGCGAACGGGTCAAACGTCAGTTCGTCGTAGGGTGTGCCACGCAGATCGCCGAAATTGCGTTCGTGCAAGCGCTCGGAGAACTCCGGCACCAGGCCTGTGGCTTCGGCGATGCACGATGTCGTCATGGCAGCGCGCCGGAGGTCGCTCGAGATGAGCCGTACGATGCCGCAATCGGCGAGTCTTTCGGCAAGTTGCGCGGCCTGCTGTAGGCCTTTGGGGCTCAGCGGGTCATCGGGAAGCTGAACGATTCGACGAGCGTTCGAATGGGTTTCACCGTGGCGGATCAGGTAGACACGCATTCGCGCAACTAATCAGAGCACGCGGGGCCGGACAAACCGTGTGCTCCTCTTGGCAGCGCGGTCGGCTCTTCTCGGCCTCTTCCGGCGCTACCGCCCGCCATTTGCGAGTCGACCGACCGTTGAGATAGGCTCGGTGCGCAGTGATTGTAGCGACACAAGCAGAAGCCAAAATTCGCGCATCGCCCGAGCGAGTTTGTGATGTGTCGAACGATCTCGACAGGATCGCCGACGCGTTCGTAGGCTATGGCCCTATACCGGGTACCGTACGTGGCGAGGTGATCGGTGGTGGCGCGCTCACGCAGGGCGCCACGCGTCGAATCTATACCGACGATGGCCACGACGTCGTTGAAGAAATGCTCGTTCTCGATCGTGGTCGACGCGTTGCGTACAAGCTCACAGGTATCGCGGCCCCATTCTCTCTACTGGTCCGATTCGCGCGAGCGGACTGGACGTTCACCCCAGCCGATGGGGAAACGTACGTCCAGTGGACGTACGCGTTTACATTGACGTCGCCTCTTGTCTGGCCGATGGCTGCTCCGATTTTGCATCTGGTGTTTCGGCGTTGGATGCAGGGTTGTCTGACTGCAATCGGTGCAATTGCTGAGCGGGACTGAGCTGGTTCCTCCCGAGCTATCCTCGTTTTCGAAGAGCCCTAGAGTCCGATCGCTTTCGACATCACTTCGATGGGCGCGCGGCGCCCCGTAAACAATTTGAAGGCCAGCGCGCCTTGATGAACCAGCATGTGGCGCCCGTCGATGGTGGGGCGCTTTGCCTTTGCCGCGAGGTCAAGAAAAGCCGTCGGCTTCTCGCCATAAGCCAGATCGAAATGGACGCAGTCCTCCGGAGTAGATTTGATGTCGTAGTCCAGAAACGCGCCGCCTTTCAACCCGACGCTCGTCGTGTTCACGACGAGCTGGCGGCTGTCGAGAAAATCGAAATCATCGAGAATCTCTAGATCGGCGGCGTGTATGTGTGCGCGTGCACCGCCGAAATCTTTGGCCGTGCGCACTGCCTTTCGCAACGTGCGGTTCGCAATTACGATATCGGATGCGCGCGCCTCTACGAGTGCATGAATTACGGCGCGCGCGGCGCCGCCGGCACCGATCACCAGCACGCGTTTGTTGCGAGGCCTACACCCCGCCGCCGTGAGCGCGGCCGTGAAGCCGGGAGCATCGGTGTTGTTGCCTATCAATTTGCGCCCGTCGGCGTAGATCGTGTTGACGGCTCCGATGGCCTTTGCCGCCGGGGTCAACCGGTCGACATGGCGTATTACGTCTTGCTTGTACGGCACGGTGACGTTCAATCCCGCCAAGTTGAGGTGTTTCACGGCACGTACGGCTTCACCGATCGTGCGCTTCGACGGATTGAACGCCACGTACACGTAATCGAGGCCGAGTTCCTTGAACGCGGCGTTGTGCATGCGCGGAGATAGACTGTGATCGACGGGGTCACCCAATACCGCGACGACTTTTGTGGTCCCCTCGATTGACCCTTTCGCGCTCGATCCACTCGACATGACCGTATTCGCCTCCGCCTACTTCTTCAGGGCTGCGTGCGCCGCAGCGAGTCGAGCGACCGGCACGCGATACGGCGAGCACGACACATAGTCGAGTCCGAGCTGGTGACAGAAATCGATCGAACTAGGATCGCCACCGTGCTCGCCGCATATGCCGAGTTTGAGGTTCTTCTTTACGGATCGGCCTTTCTCGACTGCGATCTGCATCAGTTGGCCCACACCGGTCGTGTCGAGTGTACTGAAGGGATCGTCGTCTAGCACGCCTTCTTCAACGTAGGTCGGAAGAAAGCGGCCGGAGTCGTCGCGCGAAAGTCCGAAGCCCATCTGTGTGAGGTCGTTGGTTCCGAACGAGAAGAAATCCGCGTACTCGGCGATTTCGTCGGCCGTAAGCGCTGCGCGCGGCACCTCGATCATCGTTCCGATCTTGTACTTGATCCGCCTTTTCTTCTTGGTGAAAACGAGCGCCGCCGTCTCTTCGACGATCTTACGCAAGCGACTCAGCTCCTTTGCCGTTGCGACCAACGGAATCATGATCTCGACATCGACCTTCGTACCTTTCGCAGTGACCTGCAACGCCGCTTCGATGATGGCGCGTGTCTGCATTGCGTAGATCTCCGGGTAGGTGATGGCCAATCTGCACCCACGATGCCCAAGCATTGGGTTGAACTCGTGCAATGCCTCGCCGGCGGCGCGCAGTTTGTTGACATTGCTACCGGTTTTGCGCGCCAGCGCTTTGTACTCTGCATCGCCGTGCGGCAGAAATTCGTGCAGCGGCGGATCGAGCAGGCGCACGGTAACCGGTCGACCGGCCATGGCTTTGAAGATGCCGGCGAAGTCTTTGCGCTGGTAAGGGAGCAGCTTGGACAACGCTTTCTCGCGGCCTTTGATCTCTTCCGCGAGAATCATCTCACGTACGGCAGTAACGCGATCGCCTTCGAAGAACATGTGCTCGGTGCGACACAAGCCAATGCCTTCGGCGCCGAAGCCTACCGCTGTCTTCGAGTCACCCGGCGTATCGGCGTTCGCGCGGACCTTTAGCGTGCGCATCGAGTCGGCCCACTTAAGAATCGTTTGGAAATCAGCCGACAGCTTGGCTTGCTTTGTCGGGACCTTGCCATCGAAGACCTCGCCGCTGCTGCCTTCGACGGTGAGCCAGTCGCCGCGCTTGATGGTGCGTTCGCCGATCGTCATTCGATCGTTCGCGTAGTCGATACGTACTGCATCGGCTCCGACCACACAGCAGGTGCCCATGCCGCGCGCCACGACCGCCGCGTGTGATGTACGCCCGCCGGTCGATGTGAGGATTCCCTCGGCGGCGACCATGCCTGCGATATCCTCGGGCGACGTTGCGGTGCGAACGAGTAGAACCTTGTCGCCGTTCTTGGCTGCTTCGACCGCGTCTTCCGCGGAGAACATCACCATGCCGGCTGCTGCACCCGGCGATGCGCCCAGCCCGCGCGTGAGCGTCGTTTTCTGGGCGCTCGGATCGACGGTTGGATGCAGTAGCTGGTCCACCTGCTCGGGCGCGACCCGAGTGACGGCGACCTTTTTGTTGATCTGCCTCTCGGCGACCATGTCGACAGCGATTTTAACGGCCGCTGCGGCCGTGCGTTTTCCGTTACGCGTTTGCAGCATCCAAAGCCGGTCGCCTTCGATCGTGAATTCGAGATCCTGCATGTCGCGGTAGTGCTTTTCCAGCTTGGCCGCGACCTTCAAAAGCGCGTAGTAGCACTTCGGCATGACTTCTTCGAGGGAAGGGAAGTCACGTTTGCGTGTGGCTTCTTTGACGCTGTTCTCTTTGGCCCATTCGCGCGAAGCGACGATCGAGATCTGTTGCGGAGTGCGGATTCCCGCGACCACGTCCTCGCCTTGCGCGTTGACGAGAAACTCACCGTAGAAGCGACGCTCGCCGGTGGCTGGGTTGCGTGTGAACGCAACACCGGTTGCGCTGCGGGCGCCCATATTGCCGAAGACCATCGACTGTACGTTCACCGCCGTTCCCCAATGGCCGGGTATGTTGTTGAGCTTGCGGTAGATGATCGCTCGCTCGTTGTCCCAGGACTGGAATACGGCGCCTATCGCGCCCCACAACTGCTCTTCGGGGTCGGTGGGGAAGGCGCGTTTACAGCGCTTTTTGATGAGCGCTTTGAACTCGGCGACAAGTTGCTGCAGATGGACCGTCGTGAGGTCGGTGTCGAGCTTGATGCCGAGCTTATGTTTTTTCTTTTCGATGGCGACTTCGAACGGATTTTCTTCTTTGGCCGACTCGGGTTTGAGCCCCATGACAACATCGCCGTACATTTGTACGAAGCGGCGATAGCTGTCCCACGCAAAACGTTCGTTGCCGCTTTCCTCGGCCAAACCCACTACCGTGTCATCGTTCAACCCGAGGTTGAGAACCGTATCCATCATGCCGGGCATCGACGCGGGTGCACCCGAGCGAACCGAAACCAACAGAGGGTTCGAACGGTCGCCGAACTTCTTTCCCATGACCTTCTCGAGCTTGGCGAGGTTCGCCAACACGGATTTCGCGAGTCCGGTGGGATACTTGTTCTTGCGCGAGTCGTACTCGTTGCAGACGGCGGTTGTGATCGTGAAGCCCGGCGGAACCGGCAGGCCCAGGTCGGCCATTTCGGCGAGGTTGGCGCCCTTGCCGCCGAGTAGTTCGCGCATTGCCGAGCCGCCTTCGGCGCTTCCACCGCCGAAGAAATAGACTTGTTTCGATTTTCGTGACCGCTTCTTCGCGGCTTTCCTTACAGGCATGTGTTGCCTTCTCCTACAGCTGAACCGACGACTGTGTCCCCGGCGCACCGAGCACTCGGGTGGTAACCTTCCTAGACTTCGCTAGATTTCAGGACGAAGTGGATGCGTCGTCACAGGAGGCGCGATGCGTTCTTTCACATGGTCGACCAGTTCGGAGATCGCGATACGAGTCTGTTCCATCGTGTCGCGGTCGCGAATGGTGACCGTTTCATCTTCGAGGGTCTGGTAGTCGACCGTGACGCCGATCGGCGTGCCGATCTCGTCTTGGCGTCGGTAGCGTTTTCCAATCGATCCCGCCTGATCGTAGGTGACCGCGCAGTGAGGGCGAAGTATGTCGACCAGTTCGTTCGCTTTCTCAGGATGCCCGTCTTTGCGCATCAGCGGGAGTACCGCCACCTTGAACGGCGCGAGCGACGGGTGAAGCCGTAGAACGACACGGCGGTCGTCTTCGGGGCCGTCTTCGTCGTAGGCATCTACGAGGAACGCCAGCGTCGAGCGGTCGGCGCCGGCCGACGGTTCGATGACGTAGGGCAGATAGCGCTCCTTGGCTTGATCGTCGAAGTAGCGCAGGTCTTTGCCCGAGTGTTCCATGTGCTGTTTGAGATCGAAGTCGGTGCGGTTCGCGATGCCTTCGAGTTCGGACCAGCCGATTGGGAATTCGTACTCGATGTCGGCACAGCCTTTCGCGTAGTGCGCGAGCTCATCGGAGTCATGCGGCCTCAGTCTGAGTTTTTCGGGCTTGATGCCGTACTCCTGGTACCAGTTGAAGCGGCGATTCTGCCAGTACTCGTACCAAGCGTCATCTTGCCCGGGAGGAACGAAGAATTCGATTTCCATCTGCTCGAACTCTCGCGTTCGAAAGAGGAAGTTTCCGGGAGTGATCTCGTTGCGGAAGGACTTTCCGATCTGGCCGATGCCGAACGGCGGACGCATACGCGTCGTGGTAACTACGTTCGAGAAATTGACGAAGATGCCCTGCGCGGTTTCGGGTCGTAGGTATACTTGCGCTGCGGTCTCTTCGACCGGCCCCATGAAGGTCTTGAACATCAGGTTAAACTGACGGGCTTCGGTCAGTTCGCCCTCGCATTCGCCCGGCTTTTTACTCGGCTTTTCCGGGCAGCGCAGGTCGTCTATATGGTCGGCACGGAACCGCGCCTTACATTTCTTACAGTCGACCATCGGGTCGGTGAAGTTGGAAATGTGACCGGATGCTTCCCACACTTTGGGATGCATCATGATCGAGCAGTCCAGCCCCGTGAGATCGGGCCGTTGGGTGACCATGTCGCGCCACCACGCGTCTTTTACGTTGCGTTTCAGTTCGGAGCCGAGCGGTCCGTAGTCCCAACAGCTGCCGAGCCCACCGTAGATCTCTGAAGACTGAAATACGAAACCACGCCGCTTGCAGAGGTTTACGACCTTATCCATCGTGACGGTGCTTTCGTTGTTGTCAGACATGAGCCTCTCAGGGGCGCCTCCAAGGCGGCGCAGTCGGCGATGACTAGCGCAGGAATGGCACCCGTTCAAACGCGCTAACCCGCTGAAATCGCCGAATTATTCCTTGTTCTCGTTCTCACTCCGTCGCGCTTGGGCGCGGAGCTGATCGAGGAACGCGCGCGATTTGAGTGGGCGTTGCAGATGAAGATCCACGAGACGGTCGAGCAGTGCGGTTGCTGTAGAGACGAGCGTGGAGTCGGGTTCCTCGGGTACACCGGCGCGAGCGCGGCGAACGTAGTCGAGTAGATCCTGCTCAATGATGCGTCGCCCAGGGCGAAAATTGGGATCGTCAGGATCTGCTCCCATGTGCTCGGCAACATGCCGGGAGCAAATCACGCCACTTCCACGTTGGTCGAGTATGGGTTTGGTGTCCGGGGTGATGGCATCGCCGCACATGCCGCACTGCTCGAGATCCGGACCCCAGCCCCCCTGGTCGAGCAGTCCCATGATGAAGTGGTGGGCGAGTGGCTCGACGGATTGCGTGGCGGCGGCGAACGCCGCCATTGTGTGTGCGAACAGACGGAAAACCTCCGGCGCGGGGTCATGTTCGGGAATCATGATCTCCGTGATTTCGCTCACATAAGACGCCCAGGCGTAGGTTTCGAGATTCTGGGCGATTGCGTGGTGGCTGCGCTCTACCCGGCTCTCGTGGAGGAAGGCGAGGTCGGTGTGGGGGCGCCTGGCGAAGCGAAGCTGGAGCTCGTGGAAGGGTTCGAGCGCACCGCCGGCGAAACGCTTGCGCGAACGCTTTGCCCCGCGCGCCATGCCGGAAACCTTTCCGTGGTCTTCGGTCAGCAGCACTGCGATAAGGTCCGACTCGCCGAAGGCCCGCGTTCGCAGGCAAAAGGCACGTGTTATTAGATCTTCCACCAGCGCGTTTCATACCATGCGACCTTGACATCCGGCCAACGCGCCCCAACTTAGTCTGGATTGTCGCCGTCGATCCCGCCGCGCGACTGCCCCTCAAAGGATTCTCGATAGCGCGCATGACCACTGAGAACGACCAGAATGCCGCGGAGCCCGAAAACAGCGAAAGCAACGGCGTAGCCGGGGCCGAACCGGTCCAAGCCGCCCAAGAGCCGGAAGTCGTCAAGGGGGAGGCTGAAGAAAACGCCCCCGAGCCGACGCTCGAAGAGCAGCTATCGGCGGCTCTCGACGAAGCAAAGCGTAACTACGACAGCTACTTGCGCTCCCAGGCAGAGCTGCAGAATGTGCTCAAACGCCACGAGCGCGAGCTTGGCGAGCGTTCGCGCTACGAGGGCGAGAGGCTGGCCAAAGAACTGCTCGGCGTGGTCGATGACCTCGAGCGGGCTCTCGAACATGCAGGCGAAACCGGCGAAGGGCTGGTCGACGGCCTCCAGCTGGTCCTCAAGAGCCTACTCACGGCGCTCGAGAACCATGGCGTTGAGCGGTTGGAATCCGTAGGCGAGACTTTCGACCCAGCACTTCACGAAGCGGTGGCGATGGTGGAATCCACAGAGCACCCCGCCGGCAGCGTCATGGAACAACATCGGCCCGGCTATCGGTTGCGCGACAGGTTACTGCGGGCGGCTATGGTGGTGGTGGCGAAGGCACCGGCACCCAAAGAGGAAGAAAAGTAGTGTTCTCGCCTACTTCCGCCTTGCGAGGGCCTATTTCGTGCTTACAAAAGTATCCGGGTACGCAGACAGAAGCGGGCCCGAAGATCGACCGCTAAGCGGTCAAAATCATTAAGAATTTGCGCGGCGAACTTTGCAAGCTTCGATTGCGCCGCGCTTGGAGAACTTAACAATGGGCAAAGTGATCGGCATCGACCTCGGAACCACGAACTCCTGTGTGGCAGTGCTCGAGGGCGGCCAGCCAGTAGTCATACCCAACGCCGAGGGTGGTCGAACTACTCCTTCAGTCGTCGCGATGAGCGACACCGGCGAACGCCTGGTCGGACAGATTGCTCGACGCCAGGCTGTAACCAACCCAGAACACACGATTTCCGCGGTGAAACGGCTGATCGGTCGTCGATTCGACGACGAGGCGGTCACCAAAGCCAAGGGCCATCTTCCCTACGAGATTACCAAGGGCGAGAAAAACGCGGCCTACGTGAAGGTCCGTGACGAGAACCGCAGCCCGGCTGAAATCTCGTCGTGGATTCTCCAGAAGATGAAGCAGACGGCCGAAGACTATCTCGGCGAGACGGTAGTCGACGCCGTCGTCACGGTTCCCGCCTATTTCAACGACAGCCAACGTCAGGCGACGAAAGATGCCGGCGCGATTGCAGGGCTGAACGTCTTACGCATTATCAACGAGCCGACCGCGGCGTCGCTGGCCTACGGCCTGGACAAAGACAAGGGCGATCGCAAGATCGCGGTCTTCGATCTTGGCGGCGGTACGTTCGACGTGTCGCTGCTGGAACTCGGTGACGGTGTGTTCGAAGTGAAGTCGACGAACGGCGATACCTATCTCGGCGGTGAAGATTTCGACCAAGCGGTCATCGAGTACCTCTGCTCCGAGTTCAAGAAAGACCAGGGCATCGACCTGAGCGGCGACAAGATGGCGCTGCAGCGTCTCAAGGAAGCCGCTGAGAAAGCGAAGTGCGAGCTGTCTACCTCACAGGAAACCGACATCAATCTCCCCTTCGTAACTGCTGATCAGAGTGGCCCGAAGCATCTCAACATGAAGCTGACACGCTCGAAGCTCGAGGCGTTGTGTGCGGAGTTGCTCGATCGTCTCGACGGCCCTTGCCAGACTGCACTGCGCGATGCGGGTCTGACTGCGTCCGATATTGAAGAGGTCGTACTCGTCGGCGGCATGACGCGTATGCCTGCGGTGCAGGAACACGTACAGAAAATTTTCGGGCGCGAGCCGCACAAGGGCGTAAACCCCGATGAAGTCGTAGCGCTAGGCGCAGCGATCCAAGGCGGCGTACTCGCAGGCGAAGTCAAAGACGTTCTGCTTCTCGATGTCACACCGCTCTCGCTCGGTATCGAGACGCTCGGCGGTGTTTTCACCAAGCTCATTGAGAAGAACACGACGATCCCTTCGCAGAAGAGCCAGGTCTTCTCGACCGCCGAGGACAACCAACCTGCGGTCTCCATCAAAGTCTCGCAGGGCGAACGTGAGATTGCGGCGCACAACAAACTGCTCGGAGAATTCGATCTGACTGGTATTCCCGCCGCTCCGCGTGGGTTGCCGCAGATCGAGGTGACCTTCGATATCGATGCCGACGGCATCATCCACGTATCGGCTAAAGACAAAGGCACCGGCAAAGAACAGTCGATCGAGATCAAGTCTGACAGCGGATTGTCTGAAGAAGAGGTCGACCAGATGATCAAAGACGCCGAGATGCATGCCGACGAAGACAGGAAGCGTCGTGAACAGGTTGACGCGCGCAACAATCTTGACGGATTGGTTTATCGCGTTGAGAAGAGCGTTGAAGAACTCGGTGACGATCTTGCTGCCGACGTGAAGACGGAAGTCGAAGAGGCCATTGCGAAGGCCAAGACGACGCTCGACGGCGCGGATGGGAGTGACGGCGATGACGCCGAAGCCCTTGGTGCAGCCGCGGCGGAGCTCGAGCAGGCGTCGCACAAATTGGCTGAAGCCCTCTACGCAAAGGCGCAGGCCGAAAGCGCGGCCGATGGTGATGGTGGTGCAGCCGGCGGCGACGGTGCTGGGCCCGATGGGCCCGATGGGGATGCCGCGTCGGAGGCTCCCGATGATGATGACAATGTAGTCGATGCTGATTTCGAAGAGGTCAAGAGCCCCTGATCGAAGCTCAGCAGAGCGACTACAGAACGCCGGCTCGCAAGGGTCTCCACTGATCTATGATGGTGGAGGCCCTTTGTCGTGTTTACCGGCAACGTGGGTGAACGAAAGCGGTGGCGAAAGATTACTACGACATACTGGGTGTGGGGCATGATTCGTCGGACGACGACATCAAAAAGGCCTATCGCAAGCTCGCACTAAAATTCCATCCCGATCGCAACCCGGAGTCCAAAGAAGCGGCTGAGGCGCAGTTTAAGGAAGCGACTGAGGCGTACTCGATTCTGTCCGACGGTAGCAAGCGTCGTCAGTACGACCAGTTCGGCCACGCGGCCTTCGGCGGAGGCCCCGGTGGCGGCGACTTCGGTGCCGGCGCTTCGATGTTCGAAGATGTGCTCGGCGACATCTTCGGTGACTTCTTCGGCGGTGGAGGCGGCCGTCGCACTCGTCGCGGCGGAGTTCGTGGTGACGACCTTCGCTACGATATGGACATCACGTTCGAGGAAGCGGCGAACGGTACGGAGAAGCCGATATCTATTCCGAGAACCGTAGCTTGTGAGTCGTGCGCAGGTTCGGGAGCGAAAGCCGGAACCGAGCCTGAGGTGTGCCCGGCGTGTCGGGGTGCCGGCCAAGTTAGATTCCAGCAGGGGCTGTTTCAGGTCGCGAAGACCTGTGGTCAGTGCAACGGCCAAGGCAGCGTCATTCGTACACCGTGCAAGGCGTGTCGTGGCGGGGGCGTCTCGCGCGAGATGCGCACGATCAAAGTGAAAGTTCCCAGTGGTGTCGACGATGGGTCACGTCTGAAACTACGCGGCGAAGGTGAGGCAGGCCAGCGCGGCGGGCCGACCGGCGACCTCTATGTCGTCTTATCGGTGGAGCCGCATCCGATCTTTGTGCGCGAAGGGAGCCACATCGTATGCGAAGTGCCGGTGTCGATGTCGCAGGCAGCGCTCGGTACCAAAATCGATGTTCCCACGCTCGAAGGCCTCGTCAAAATGAGTATACCGGCGGGTACACAATCCGGCCGACTGTTCCGATTGCGTGACAAGGGTGTGGTCGACATACGCAGCGGGCGTCAAGGCGATCAGATTGTTCGTGTTCTGGTGGAGACGCCGCACAAGCTCAGCAAGAAGCAGAAGGAATTGCTCAAAGAATTCGAAAAGCTTGGTGAAGAAGCCGGCGATTCCCTCGTTGGCGGCTTCGCCGCTAAAATTCGCGACTTGTTCGGCTGAGCGTCGTTGTGGCCGCGCGCAAGATCGGTGAGTTCGAACTCATCTCTGCGATCGAAGCGCTAGTAGCCGCGCGACCCAAATCGCGTGGAGTGCGTGTCGGTATCGGCGACGATGCTGCCGTTCTCCAGACAACTTCCCGATCCATCGTTACCACCGACGCCCTCGTCGAGGGAGTACACTTCGAGCGCCACTGGCTCACGCCGGCGCAACTCGGAGCGCGCGCATTTCGCGTTGCCAGTTCTGATGTCGCCGCGATGGGGGGCGTCGCTCGTTACGTCCTGCTCTCGCTCACTATTCCTGAAGACATGCCGATCGGCGACGTACGGCGCTGCGCCGAGGGCTTGATCGCGGATGCAGAGGCGGCGTCGACCAGCTTGGTCGGCGGCAACATCAGCTATGGGCCGGTTTTTTCGCTGACGCTGACGGTTGTGGGGGCAGCGGGCGCGCGGGTACTGACACGGTCGGGTGCACGCCCGGGAGACTCGATCGTAGTTACGGGAACGCTCGGGGACGCCGCTGCCGGTGTTGAGCAGCTTCTTGCGGGCGGGCGGCGCAGTAAACTCATTGACGCCTATCGCCGACCCCCTTCACGTCTTGCGATCGCGGGGCGACTCGCGCGTGGCTCAGACGTGACGGCGATGCTTGATCTCTCCGACGGCCTTGGCCGCGATCTGGATCATCTTTGCGACTCGTCGGGGGTGAGCGCTCGGGTTGATCTCGACGCAGTGCCGGTTTCACCGTCCCTTCGTAGGTACGCTCGCGCCCAGGGCACTGGGCCGCTGGGGTACGCGACCCGCGGCGAGGACTACGAGTTGTTGATTGCCGTGGGCAACGGGGAGGCCGGTTTGCGTCGTGTGGCGCGAGCTTGCAAGACAAGTGGTGTCGCAATGACTGTGATCGGCACGCTTGGTGCAAAGATCAGTGGCGCCCGCGTTCGAGACAGCTTTGAGCGTCCTATCGAAGGTGGGTGGGATCATCTGCGCCGCCGACCGAGCGACTGACGCGGCGCACGAACGTACGAACGATGGATCAGGAATCAATAAAGGACCTTCTCGCACGCGTATCCAGCGGGTCGCTTAGCGCGGACCAAGCGTTCGAGGACCTTCGTAATCTACCTTTCGTCGATACGGAGACCGCACGCGTAGATACCCATCGGGCACTTCGAACAGGGTTCCCCGAGGTCATCTTTGGTGAGGGAAAGCGGCCGCAAGACATCATCGACATTGCCACTGCCTTGGGCGATGCGGGCCAGGGGGTCCTGGCGACGCGTGTAGACGCCGAGAAGGCGCGTGCGGTGAAAGAGGTCATGCCGGAGTTGGTGTACAACGAGACGGCGCGCGTGCTTCGTGGCAAAGATACTCGTCGTGCCGAGCGCGATGTCGGGCCTATCGCAGTGATCTCGGCCGGTACTTCGGACAGGCCGGTTTCCGAGGAGGCTTCCGAGACTCTGTCGTTTCTGGGAAACGAAGTGTTGCGGGTCGAAGACGTTGGAGTTGCCGGCATCCATCGATTGTTCGCGAGCCGTGAGGATATTGAAACGGCGCGCGTGGCGATCGTCGTCGCGGGAATGGAAGGGGCGTTGCCCAGTGTTGTAGGCGGTCTGGTCTCGATGCCGGTCATCGCAGTGCCGACCAGCGTGGGCTACGGCGCGAGTTTCGGTGGGCTCGCCGCGCTGCTCGGCATGCTTAACTCGTGCGCGTCAGGCGTGACGGTCGTGAATATCGACAACGGCTTCGGTGCGGCGGTGGCCGCCCATCTCATGCTTCGCGTGTGATCGGCAGCAACACGACCTAGCTTGTTTCGTTCTAACAGCTTACTGATCGAGTGAGGCGGTGTGGAACGTCGATTCATCGAGCAACGCTTCCGGAAGCGATTGCACCAACGTCCATTCGATGGCGTAGGTGGTCGTGGTGTTGTCTTCGTAGTTGTTGACGATGATTTTCTGCGCGAGCGGTCGCGCTCCAACCATCTTATAGTCGGACTGCATTTCCAGTCGGACCAGGTTGTTCATCTCGCCGGAATAGTACTTGATCGTTTCCGGTACCATCTTCTCTTTGTCGAAGGTGAGGACCAGCAACATGTACGGATTCCCCTTCGTAGGATAGAGAGTGACGGTCTTTTGCAGCCGTGAATTGTCGGAAATGAACGCGTTGCCATAGTCGGATCGCGACCAGAACGGGAAGAACGCGAGCGCTCTCAGGTCGGTGTCTCCGAGGCGGTCGTTCGCTCCGAATCCGGTCGGTTGTGCACCCTTCGTCGCTGATACTTTTCCTTTCGCGTCCCATTCTAACGGTGCGAGTGCACGCCACGATCCGTCGTTGGCGGCATAGAACAGGCGCTCCTCTTTCGGATTCACGATTGCGACGGCTTTCGTGGTGGCGCCATCCGATTTCGTAATCGTAATATCCGCACGCACGGGATGCGTGTGCGTGGCCATGCGCTCAGTGCGCTCGAGGAAGGCGGTGAGATCGGAGCGGATGGCCTCCGCCTCGGGTGTCGAGGCGGCCAGAGCGAGTACGAGAGTTGCGGCCGCGAGTGTAAATCGTCGTGTAGTTCTGGACAAGGTCGTCGGCACGGGCTCCTTCCTCCGGCGCGCTGGGTGGCTTTGACGAGCGCGCCGGGCCACCATACGCCGAGCCATGGTACGAGGCGAGCCGTTCCTCGTGGGGGTAGTGTATATGTGTCCGTTTACGATCTTTCTGTACTGCAACTACGGGGTACTCCCTGCTTGGGCACTGCTGATCATGGCGCCTGAGTCCGAATGGACGAAGCGGCTGGTGCACTCGGCATTCGTGCCGCTGCTCCTTGGGGCGGTCTATGTCGCGGCCTTTGCAATCAACCCGGATAGCCCTGAAGGCGCCGGCTTCTCGAGCCTCGAAGGGGTGATGGCGCTGTTCACTGGGCCCTGGATCGTGCTTGGCAGTTGGGTGCACTATCTCGTGTTCGATCTATTTGTCGGAGCGTGGGAAGTGCGCGACGCGCGACGCCATGGGATTCGGCATCTGCTGGTGGTGCCGTGTCTCATCTTTACGTTGCTGCTCGGACCCGTAGGCCTCGGGATGTACTTGCTGCTGCGCGCTGCTGTCACCCGTGACTTGATGCTCGAAGAGACGTAGTGATTTTTTTGACAGACGCTGATCCGGCGTGATCGTTCGAGGCAAACGTCGGTGCTGGACGTTCGCTGAATGCTTTGAACTTGGATTACCGCTGCCGGATTCGTCGAACGACACCCTGGATAGCGGAGGAGATGAACTATGAGTGTATTACATGGAGCGGCACTGTCCCCGTTTGTTCGCAAGGCGCGTGCGGCGCTGCTCGAGCGAGGCCTTGATTACGAGTTGGTAGAGGTATTCCCATTCAATCAGACCCCCGAGTACATGGAGAAGAGCCCGATGGGCAAGATTCCCTGCTACACGACGCCCGATGGTCAGAATATCCCGGATACCTCGGTGATCATTGCCTATCTCGAACGCGTGCACGGCCAGCTATTGCACCCGATTGACCCGGACGACTATGCCCGTGCACTGTTCGGTGAGGAATTCGGCGACACAGCGGTGGTTCAGGCCTGCGGCGCGGTATTCTTCCAGCGTTTTGTCGCCCCGATGTTTCTGGAGCAACCGACCGACGAAGAAGTCGTGAAGAACGCGCTTGAAGTGGATCTTCCGAAAGTGCTCGATTGGCTCGACAAGCAGGTCGCGGGCAAGAAGTTCTTCGTGGGCGACGCCGTCAGCTGCGCCGATCTCGCGATCTGCTCGCCGTTCGTGAACCTTATGCACGCGCAGGGTGACTTCGATCGAGACAAGTACAAGGCGTTCAACACTTATCTCGAAGGTATACTCGCTCGCGACCCATTCGCTTCTCTGATTGCAGAAGAGAAGCGAGCGTTGGGGCAGGCCGCCTAACCGATCAACGCGACCCCCGACCAGGCGGGGGATGGACTAGGTAGGGGCGACTCTCGAAACCTGCTAAGCTTTCATCGTCATGGAAAGCGAAGAACACGGCATCTGGAGTTCGCTCGGGCTCCTTACGCTTCGTGTAGGCGTCGGCACGCTCATACTTTTCGGCCACGGCTGGAAGAAGCTCATGAACTTCAGCGAGCTCAGCCGGGTCTTCCCCGATCCCCTTGGTATTGGCAGCGACTGGAGTCTTGCGCTGGCCGTGTTCGCTGAGGTGTTTTGTGCCCTCGCTATCATTTTCGGTGCGATGACCAGGCTGGCGGCGATTCCCTTGATTGCGACGATGCTCGTGGCGGGCCTGCTCGTGCACAGCGATGCCGCGTGGGCGAAGACCGAACTCTCGATTATCTATCTCATTCCGTTTCTCACCCTCGCCTTCACCGGGCCGGGCAAGTTCTCGGTGGATGCATTGTACGGCCCGCTTTGGCGCGGGCGGGCTCGCAACTGAGCCGAGGGCCGCGAAAAGATACTCGAATTGCGCTGCTATCCAGCAGCCTGTTGTCGGCCACCGGGTCGTGGGAACACCACACCCGGAGGCCGACAAGTTAGGGGGGCTATGCCCGCTCCAGTGCGGTCTTCTCCATGGCCGAACCGGCCAGCTCGCGCTCGTGACCCCAAGGTCCACTGTCGCGGCACTCGTCGGTTTCTATTCTGTCGATCTCGCCGTCGTCGCGCAGCTCATTGCTGCGCGCGAACAGCGCGGCCGCCACTAGGCCGGCAGCGCCTGTGGCGATGAAGACGAACTCATAACCCGCAACCTTTGCCAGCATCCCGAAACCGGTGGCACCGGCCCAGAACCCCAAATTGAACGACCCGGTGAAGATCGCCATGATGCGCCCGCGTTCATGCGGCGCGACGCCAGTGACGGCGATCGCGTTGAGCGCCGGATAGACCAGACCGTGCGCCAATCCGAAGGCCAGACCGACGACCTCGAGCCATCCGGCGACCGGTAGCGCCAACATGAGTACGGATAGTGCGTACGCGATGAGCGCGACGCTGCCGACTCGGTGACGCCCGTATCGATCGGGCACATGCCCGAAGAAAAAGCGGATGAACAGCGCGCCGGCTGCGAACGCGACGTAGAAACCGCCGACGTGGTCTCGGCCGAGTTCTCTCGCGTAGGGCTGCTCGAACGTCATGACCGATCCGAACAGCGTACCGCACAGAACCATGACCGTGGCGTACTGCTGCGCCAGCGGACGGCGCAGCACGTCCATCAGCGTCTTGCTCGCGTCGTCTGAGTCGTTGCGTACCACCGCGTCCTCAGGGACGCTGAGTGCGAACAACGCCGATGCGGCCGCCGTAACGCTCGACAACACGAACACCGCTTGCCAGCCTGCCGCTCGAGCCAACGGTTCCGCGATGGCGGGACCGAGCGCGTTCATGACCAGCATGCTCGCGCCTGAGAGGCCTAACGCCTGGCTCAGGCGGTTGGGCGGGACCGAATCGGCGACCAGCGTGCCGACCGCCACGAGCACCAGCGAGTAAGACAGGCCTTGTACGATGCGTAGGACCACCAGCCAGGTATCAACCGCGTCCACGAACACGTATCCGATCGACGCCAGGCTCATCAGCACGGCGCCCAACGCGACAGCATAACGGCGCGGAAATCGATCCACGCAGTAGCCTGTCAAAGGAGTGAAGAATACTATCGCGATTCCGAACATTCCGACGATCACACCGACCGACTCGGGCCCCGCGGCGAGCTCCTTCTCCATGAAAGTGGGCAGCAGGTAGAAGCTGGAGAACGAGAATCCCCAGCAGGCTGCCGCCGCCAGTACGCGCGCGAGCGCGGGCGTGAGCCAACCGTCGCTCGGGCGGTCTTGGGGGGCATCGATCGGGGTGAAGGGTTTTCTTGTTTGTCTCATCGAGCCTCTCCGTTCGCCGATCGGCTCAGAGGTTGTTCGTGTCGAGACAAGAAAAAACCCCTTTCGCCGACCGGCGAAAGGGGTTTGGTATGGGGGTCTTACCTAAATCCTACGCCGAGGTACGCTTCGCGTGTTTCGCTACCTTCGCTGCCAACGCTACGTCGGCAGTCTTGGCGAACGTGAACACACCGGCCGTCGGGTGCATGCCCGCGGCCGTAAGCCAGGAAATCTGGCGCATAAGGTGCGTGTTCAAAGTGTTCGGTTCGTGGCGCATCGCTAATCGCAATCCTCGTATCCATTTCTTATACCCTCAGCACGCGCGCGAGCGCAATGTGAATCGGGTCCTTCGGGGAAGAAAACGGCAGCGGTCGGCTGCCGTGCGCCTCATGGTCGAGCACAACGTGCGCCGGAGGTCATCGGTCGTCATCGGGAGATACCCGCCTGCGCAGCCTCCGGTGGGCTGGGCCCTCGGAAGCGGCGTTTTGCCTAAGAGCGCTCGCATGTTACATGGCTCGGACCGTCGTTGACCCGGTGGAGCCTCGGTCGGCAGCGAACCTGAATATCGAGGGATCCGAGGCACCGCCCCGAGAGGGCTGATCGCCAGGCGACAAGGAAAGATTAAAAGATGATGAAGTACGGCAAGAAGATCGTCGCAATTGCAGCCCTGAGCGCAGCCGCGCTTGCTTTCGCCCCCGCCGCCATGGCGGCGGACGATGCTGGAGACGACGGCGGACCGGCTCTGGGCCTGTTCTTTGGCCCGCAGATAGGTGTCTCGATCCATGATGGCGAAGACGGTGCCGGTATCGGCGAACTCGGCGATACCACCCAGGTCGCCTGGGGCCTGAACGCCTGGTTCCGCCCCTCGCCCTACGGCGCTATCTCGCTGGGCTACATCGACCTCGGCGATGATCTAAACGGGTTCCACACGACTTTGACGCCGATGTTTCCGATCGGAGATTCTGGTTTCAGCGTGTTCGGAACGATCGGTCTCCTCGTCGAGACGGGTGATGATTCGGAGCGTGACACCTGGACCACCTACGGCGGCGGCGTTCTTTGCGACGACATCACGATCGCTGGAATCGACCACTTCGGCGCTCGTCTCGATTACGAGCGTTACGATGACGAGGACGTCGTGGATTCCATAATCCTTAGTTTCTTCTACCAGTTTGGTTTCTGGGGCCCTAGGTAGTCAGCGAATACGCGAGCGGCGAACGCCTGTGGCGCAGTAGTGAATGAAGGCCGGTCCCATCGGGGGTCGGCCTTTTTCTTTCTCAGGCCACGCGCTTGAGCGTCTCGATCGCGATCTCGTGAATCTCCAGCACGTTTTTGCCGGCGAACATTTCGGCGGGCGGTCTGTTCGAGTGTGCCTTCATGAAGTCTTCACTGCGCGTCCAGGCCCAGAAATCGTCTTCGCTCTCCCAGTAGGTCTCCACGATGTAGTACTGGAGTTCGTCGCTGTCCTTCCATCCGCCACTGGTGTGATCGAAGCGTCGTTTGACGGGGCGTAGGATGCGATTCGAGACGAATCCGGGATGGCTGTCGATCAGACCGGCGCGATCGCGAAAGCGCTCCTCGAAGTCTTTCTCGTAGCCTTCGGAAACGGGGATGCGGTTGGTCACGATAAACATGGTTCTCTCCCAAGGGTTGGATACGGTGGCGATTACTGCAGGCCGATGCCTAGTGCGGTTCCGATTGCGTAGGTGGCGAAACCCGCGAGCAGGCCTATGGCCAACATGCGCGCGCCGCCCAGCAGAGCATTCTTGCCCGAGAACAAGCTCATGGCCACGCCGACAACAAACAGCGCGGCGGCGGCGGTACCGGCCGCCAACACCACGGCGTCGGGTCCAGGCGCGATGAGGTAGGGGATCAACGGAATACCCGCACCGATGGCGAAAGCGACGAACGAGGATGTTGCTGCTTGCAGCGGCGATGAGAGTTCATCTGGATTCACTCCCAGCTCTTCGATTGCCAGGGTTCTCAGTGCACGCTCTGGGTCGTCGAATACGACTGCGCCCATCTCGCGCGCGGTCTCCATCGGCACGCCGCGAGCGTTGTATATGAGCGCGAGCTCTTCGGCTTCTTCCTCGGGATACTGCTCGAGTTCGGCTTTCTCCTGCGCGATCTGATGTTCGTAAAGTTCGCGCTGTGAACGCACCGAGACGTATTCGCCCGCTGCCATCGAGAACGCACCCGCGAGTAGGCCGGCGACGCCGCTAATGAGAACGGTCTGAGGATCTCCAGTTGCCCCCGCCATGCCCATGATCAGGCTCGTATTGGATACGAGACCGTCGTTTGCACCGAACACTGCGGCGCGCAGATTGCCGGCGGAGCCGGCCCGTCCGTGACGGTGACTCGCACCGATCTCATCGACCGTGGTTGGAACCGGGTGTCCTGCGATGACCGGTGACGGATTGTACGCGCTCAGCCCGCGTACTTTCATCGCCGCGAGGGCCGGCCGCACCCTGCGCGGGCCCAGAGCACGGGTGAGCAAGGCTACAACGCGGGTGCGCAGTGCGGGGCGGAAGGCCGGAATACTCTCGTGTGATCGTTTGAGCTCGGTTTCGATGATTGCGGCTTGTGTAGCGGCCGCGCGCGCGAGGTTGTTGAAGAGATTCGATAGCGATGGATCGGGCTCCACGTCGGCAACGACTTTGTAGAGCCATTCGGCTTGGCGTTCTTCGTTCCAACGTTCGCCGAGAGACATAGGGAACAGCTATAGGGGACGGGGAGTGGGCGAAAGAAGGTGAAGCACGTTTGTGGACTTTGTCACTTTAGCCGCCGATCTCGTACATTTGGATCTTCTTTCCATCTTTCGACGCTTTGCCGTGTTCCTTCTCGAACCGGACTTCAGAGTAGCGGTCTTCTCGGCCCGCCCAAATGCCCGACATGATTCGCCGCAGCTCGCTGTCATCGGCGCCGTCGCGCAGCGGAGTCTTGAGATCGCTGCCGGATTCAGCGAACAAGCAGGTCACCAGGCGGCCGTCGCTCGATAGACGAGCGCGTGTGCAGTCGCCGCAAAAAGGCGCCGTGACCGATGCGATGACACCGATCTCGCCGCTTCCGTCGCGATAGGCGTAGCGGCGGGCGACCTCGCCACGGTACGACGCGTCGAGCGGCACGAGCGGGTGCTGCTCGCCGATGCGCTTGACGATCTCCTTTGCGCTGACGACTTCGTCTACCTTCCAGTCGTTCAGTGTCCCGACGTCCATGTACTCGATGAAGCGAACGATGTGCCCGGTCCCGCGGAAATACCCGGCGAGCTCACCGATCGTGTGGTCGTTGACGCCGTCGATGACTACGCAATTGATCTTGATCGGGGAGAGACCGGCGCGCCGGGCGGCGTCGATCCCTTCGAGTACCGGTCCGACTGAATACTGACGACCATTGAGTTCTTGGAAAACCTCTTCATCCAGGCTGTCGAGGCTGACCGTAATGCGCCGCAGCCCGGCGGCAGCCAGACGCTCGGCGTTGTCGGAAAGGAGATATCCGTTTGTCGTGAGCGCTAGGTCCTCGATCCCCTCGATGTCGGCGAGCAATTCGATGAGGTCGGGGAGATCGCGACGCAGCAGGGGCTCGCCGCCCGTGAGACGCAATTTGGTGGTCCCCAGGGACGCCGCGATGCGTGCCAGGCGCGCGATTTCTTCGAACGTCAGCAGTTCGGGTCGCGGCATGAACTTGTATGCGTCGCCGAAGACCTCGGCAGGCATACAGTAGGGGCAACGGAAGTTGCAGCGGTCGGTGACCGAGATACGCAGGTCGCGCAACGGGCGGCCAAAGCGGTCGTTTGTTTGTTCGGTTGTGGTGGTCATCGAGCCTCGCTGCACCGGCGTACGCGGCGGCACGTCGGTGCAACGAGACTACGCTACTGTCGGCCTGGGAATGGGGCAAGCAGGCCCGGCCGACAGCGCTTGATCGGGTCGGGACGACCGATCAAGCGGCAGCGAGTATTCCGTCAACGAAGGCGCGAGCCATTTCCTCGCCCGTCGCGATCGCCTCAGTTGAGGTATCGCAGGTGAGCTCTGTGTCCCACGCGATGTGTTTGGCTTCGGGACGCCCATCGGGCCCGTCGCCGACTACTGCCACATGGATGGACCAACACGCTGTTATGGCCTGGTAGGTGTGAATGTAGATCAGATGCCCGGCGTGTTCGTAGGTTTTCAGTTGGCTAGTTTCAGGGGTCATTGTCAGCCTCCTGCGGTGTCTACGTGGTGCGAACAATCCCGTAGTCCCACCGTCACGAGGGGGTATGCGGCGTGACGGCTCGTTCGGGTGGGGCCTACGGGAAAACCTGTAACTCATTAGGGTAAACCCTATAGCGCAGCCTATAGATAGCTGTCAAGCGGTTCTATTTCGGCCAAAAATCTGCAGTGAAATTAGATAGCTACGAGGTCGCCCAACGCAGCGCATGGGCCAATCGGTCGTTGCCCCAGAATAGTTCTTTCTCTACCGAGAAGGTCGGCGCGCCGAAGATGCCGCAGTCCGCGGCTTCGGCCGTTTGGGATTTGAGGAACTCTTTGTTCTCGGGCGACAAGGCCCGCTCTCGCACACGCGCGACGTCGTGGCCCAGCTCGGTGATGATCGCTTCGAGTACGGGCCATGACGAGATGTCTTCGTCGCGCGCGAAGTTCGCCGTATAGACGGCCGGTACGAAGTCACCCGCCCAGGCCTCATCAGCCGCAATACAGGCGATGCGCGCGGCGGTCAGGCCGTTGCGCGGGAAAATGCTCGGCCGGCGCAACGTGATCCCGTCGTCCTTGCAGAGTCGCTCCATGTCGCGCCACATGTAGGCGCCTTTTACGGGATAGATATTGAACGGTGAGTCCGACCATCCAAACGAAGCGAACACCGGGCCGAGCAGAAACGGCCTCCAGTTGATCGCGACCCCGGCTTTGGCTGCCTCTCGTTCGACGCGCATTGCTGCGATATATGAGTACGTTGACGCGAACTCGAACCAGAAATCCATACGTGGCTGCGACATCTTCTCGACACGCTAGCAGCCGGCCCCACTCGAGCAAACGCCGCAGGCGTAGCGATGCGGCGCACGCAGCCCGACGAAGGATGCACCTGCGCGGTCCTTGCGACATGCTCGGGGAATGGCGAGGCGGCGAACAAAGACCGGGGATACGACTGCGCGCCGAACGCGATTGTCAAAGACGCGCTATCAGTGGGGGCTGCAGTGTACGAAACGCCTGTGGCTCGATGCGCGACATCGCGAGTTGGCCACCCCACCCGACGCCGGTCTTCGCGCTCGATTTTCCGAAGGCCATCGTATTGGAGAGCTTGCACGTAGCCGGTGGCCTGGCTCGGTTTTGGTGCGCGAAGCTGCGGCGCGCCACGAACGCGCGGAGCAGACAACACGCGAATTGCTCGGTGATTCTACAGTACCGGCGATTTGCGAGGGAGCCTTTTCGTTCGAGGATTTGCGCGTCCGCGTCGACGTCCTGGTGCGCAACGGGGACGCGTTTGATCTTGTGGAAGTCAAATCGAGTACGCGCGCCAAACCCGAGCATCGAAGCGACGCGGGGGTACAGCTTCGCGTGCTCGAGGGCGCCGGTCTCACGATCAACCGTGTCGGGATTCTTCATCTCAACACCGAGTATCTGTGGACCGGTGGAGAGTACGATCTCGATCGACTCTTCGCTCTGCAAGACATCACGGCCGAGGCGCGGGAAGCGGCTCTCGTCGTTGACACGAATGTGCGGTCGTTTCGCGAAGCACTCGCCTCACCGCAGATGCCCGACGTTCGAGTAGGGGCGCACTGCACACGTCCCTACGAATGCCCGTTCCTCGCGCACTGCTGGCGCGATGTCGACTACCATCACGTATGTGAATTGCCGATGCTCGACGCCGCGCAGCTCGTCGACCTAGAAACGGCCGGGGTTCGAGACATTGCGCAGATCGAGACGACGTCGATTCGCCTGAGCCCGGTTCAGGAACTCGCGCGGCGCTGCGTGGTGAATGCAGCGCCATACGTCGACGCAGAAGCGCTCAGCGCTGAGCTCGACGAGCTCGAGTATCCGATCAGCACGCTCACGGTCGCGTTCGCCCGCCCCGCACTGCCGTTGTTCGAAGGCACGCGGCCGTATGCGCCGATCCCCGTCGCGTGGTCAATGTCGAGCGTAGGGGTCGACGGAGCCGAGCGGGCGAAGACTTGGACGGCCCCCGGCGATGCGGATCGAGATCTTCGCGCGAAGTTCTTTGCGACGCTCTCACAAGCGCTACCGGCGAGCGGAACGATCGTGATGTATGAGCCGGCCGATCAACGAAGCGTCGTCTTGGCGGCGTCAGAGCAAGGGTCGCGGATCGCTGCCTGGGTCGAGGAGCGAGGTCTCGCGTTGAGGCGGCTCGTTGAGTCGAGCTATTACGATGCGGCGCTGGCCGGCAGTTTCACGCTTGACGTGGTCGCCCGCGTTCTTGCCCATGAGCGGCCCTTGCGGGCTGTCATTGACGTGTCGAGTGCGCTCAATGAATGGGCGAATGCCGACACGACACCCGCCCGGCGGGCTGTGCTCAGTGATGACCTGGTGCGCGCGGTCGAGTCGCGTCATACGCTCGTGGTCGGAGTTCTGGCGGGTGTATTTGCCCTTGCCGGATCTCTCGACGAATTTGATCAATAGGGGGTTGCGCGGGGCGGCCTGCCTAAGGCAGATTGTGGAGCGGCGGGTGGTCGGGCGGTCACACGTGCTTTCGACGCGCGATACGGCTACAAAAACTGAATGAATTCCGGAGGGTTGGTTCGTAATGACTCCGAGCAGTGAGTCCCTGGTAAAGCTATTTAGCTACTACCGCGATGCCGAGATTCGAGGTGCCGCGTTGCTCATGAAGATGATGCAACGCGAGCGTGACCCCGAAGCGCAGGTATTGTTCTCTCGGCATATCGCCGACGAGACCCGGCATGCCTGGATGTGGACCAAGCGCATCAAAGACGAGAAAGCGTTGCCGGTGGAAGTACCGGACGGCTACCAGCGGCGACTCGGCAAGGCGCTCGGGATTCCCGGCAATTTGATCGACCTCTTCGCCCTTACTGTCGTTGTCGAGGAACGTTCGGCTAAGCGCTACACCGAGCACGCCAGCAGCTCCATTTGCGACGAAGTCTCGCGGCCTATTCTGGTCGAACTGACCAAAGACGAGAAATGGCATGTGGCTTGGATGGAAGACTGGCTCGTGAAAATTGCCCGCGATCAGGGCAAAGAAGACGTCCTGCCCGAAACGATGGAGCGCTACCGTCGCATCGAAGAAGAGGTTTTCGGGGAAATGAAAGAAATGGAACGAGGCTGGCTCGGCTTTTCGTTCTCGGATTTCGTCGAAGAGCCTGCCAACGCCGAAACCGGCTGAGTCGTCAGCTTCGTAGATCCAGCGCGCTCGCATTCAGATAGGGAAGATACGCCGGCACCAGCCGAACCCGTACCTTTCTGATCATACCCCGGGGCAATATGAGTTCTGCATTTGGATTCTCTCTGAACTCGATGATGCCCTGCCGCCTGAGCACCTTTCCGTCGCTCATCTCGACCGCCGCGTGGTAGACCAGCGCTTCGCTCGCCTTCGGTAGGTTGAGCGCAATGCGCATCATGCCGACCTGGGTGGGGAGTGGGAATGTTGCTTCACAATCGATGACGACCGGTCGGCCGCTCCAGCGTCTGTCTCGGACCCAACGCCAGGTATGCGTTCTCTCGACGTATGTTGGTTCGGGCGTGCAGGCGAGTAGATCTCCCAACATCGCGTGTGCTACGCCGCGAGACCGCTGCCCGGCGACCGCTGTTGTGCGACTCATTCGAAAACGTCGTGCCGTGTGAAATCGTTCGGCACACAACGTGAACCGTTCGGTTCTATAAAGCTCTGCGGCGCGCCGATCGCACGGACGTTGCTCGTAGACGGTGTGGGTCACGTCGAAATCCGAAACGACGCGATTACGAATTCGCCCACTGCCGCCGTACAAGCCGAGCAGTACGGCGTTTGCGATCAACCGCCGCTCGGCGTGTCGCCGCCGGCCCGTGAACACGATGGTGCCGCGATCGCTGAATGAGAGAATGTGTCGTCCCGTGAACGCCGGAATGAGTTCGGCCAGGCCGTTTGCGGCTGCGATGCGGGCCGAGGGTGGCAGTTTGGAAATCTCGTCCAGCAGCGCGACCGTCTCCGTGTCGATTCCCGCACGCGACGTGGTCGGCGTTTCGAGGCGATCCCACGGCATCAGCGGGCTCACCGCGCCTAATAATATGATGGTAGTAACGGCGATGGGGCCTGCGCGGCCGCCTTCCACCGGAGTGATCGTGCGGACCGTCTCGATGAGTAGCGCACCCAATAGAAGGCCGAACGGCACGCCCCACAGTGCGCGATAGGCCATCCAGGGGACGACGATGCGGCCGAAAGTAGGCGCCAAGAAGGGCACGAAGGCGAGCGCAAGATGCGCGAGTGAGGCTGCGAGGAGAAATGCTCCCCAACTTTCGTTGCGCCGTCCGAAGGCGGCGATCAATCCCAGCAGCGCGATGAGCAGAACGGGTTCACCGATGAGCGAGGGGGTAACGATCGGTCCACCGATGCTGAGGTCGCTGAGCCGCTCCATACGCAGGTGACTGCGTACGACGGGGTGGCGCATGTCGTTCTCTAATACGGTTACCGGTGCAGGCGTTTCCACGATTTGAGCGCGTGCGCGCAACGCCGATAGTCCGGGTGCGAGTGATGTGGTTGCCAGGATGGCGATTGCCACCACCGCGCTGCTCAAGGTCGCTCGGCGGGCGATGACCGATCGCCATAGAACATACGGTACGAACGAGAGCACGAGCAGCAACTGGACGATGGCGTGGCTGAAGGAGACGGCTGTGCACGCGGCCAACGACATTGCTGTGGCGCGGATCGAGGTCTTGTCGACCAAGCGCCAGAGCATTGCCAGGGCGACCGGCATGAAGATGAGCAGTGCGACGAACTTGTCTTCGGGCAGTCGTCCGAAGAATGCGTAGCGCTCGGGTGAGAAGAAGGGGTAGTGCGTCGTAAGCAGAACGATCAGCCCGGCCACGGCGCCGAGCGAGGCCTTGTAGCCGCTTCCGAAGACGGCGTCGGCGAGCATCCACGCGGCCGATGCCGCGCACAGCGTGAGCAACGGTGGTAAGAAGTCGGCCAGCAGTTCGGGGGGTGGCGCGTGAGATAGGGCGGTGACGGCGCCGAGTGTCGCGAGCCAGGCGTTGTGTACGAAGCGTGCGGGGATGAAGCCGGTTCCGAAAAACGGTTCCGCCCAGTCGAGAGCCTCGGCGGCGGCGAGTGAATTGATCCACGCCGAGTACCACATGCGGTCGCGGGCAATGTTTTCCCCTGCACTCGACAAAAAGATGGCCGTCACTGCGACGGACGCAAAAATCACAAGCGCGGTTCGATCAGCCGACGAGTGGGGCGGCGCCTGGGCGGCGTCGGGGTCGTCTCCCTTCTCAAGAAAAACGAGTACACCGCTCAGCGCGGCGAGTGAGCCTATGAGCGCGACCATTCCGAAGCCCAGGCTCGAGCAGACAAGTTCGATGAGTGCCACGATCGCGACCGAGAACGTCAGCGCGCGTGCGGGATGCGTGATCCAGGCAACGCTCCCCGCGCATGGGAAGCCCAAACGTCGCGAGAACAGCCAGCCGGGCACGATTGCAACGGCGGCGAACGCGCAAACGGCGGAAGGCCACGTGCCAAGCAAGCTCGGAGCGGCTGCAGCTGCCCAAAGCGCGGCAAGCCCGGCAAGTTTGGCAATCTTGGCTAGTCCGGCGGCGTGTCTAATGCGATGCCTCCAAGCGATCGGACCATGCGGTCTTCGAACGTCATCGCGAAGTCGTCGAGCTTCACGAACGGCAGGTGTGTCGGGACCACCGTGATCTCGAAGGTGTGTGCGTGCGCGCGCGGCAGGCGGAACTCCATCGTTGTCGTTCCTGATACCTTCGTGCGATTGCGTACACTCCAGCGTTGCCCGATATCGTCGAACGCACGCGCCTCCACGATGAACTCGTCAGTGGCTGCGCCCGTGAAGGCGGCAAGGTGTAGTCGTTTCGCGATCATGCGGCCGATTCGCTTCTCCCGTCCGACGGTGATGCGGCAAAACAGACCAGGGTATCGACCGGACCAAGGACCTGGTCGTTGCCAAATCAGCTTATCGCTCTCGTGGTCCGCACCGGGGGTGCATTGCATGATCAGGCGCTCGTCTTTACCGTCGATGAGATCTGTATGAGCGTGCGTCACATTCCCTTCCGAACCAAGTGGGGTATCGGCCTTTGCGAGGTTTACACCGGGCTTCGATGCCGTTGGTTCAAAGATACAGAGGCTATACCGCTCGCCGTAATGCAGCCGTTTACCGCAGTACTTGTCGCTCACGCTTCCGGGCGCGACGAGAATGTGGGTGGGTGTCGGCGTTTCATCGTCGGCGCGCCACAAGCCGGCGTTGATCATCGCGTTGGCGCGTAGTCGTGGCTGTGCGGCCGCTCGTGATCCACTGAACACGGTTGTCGCCCTATCAGACATCGCCAAAACGCCGACGCCGGTGAGCGCCGGCAAACGTTCGGAAAGTTCCGGCGGCGCGGCGACTAGAGCGTCGCGACCGAGCGTCGAGAGTACGGTGAGCACGTCAGAGAACTCACCGTCGGGCCTTGTTTGGGCAACACGGGCGTCGCTGAGGCGTTCGCCTACGCTCGTTCGTGCGATGGGCGCGACGCCGATTGCGAGCAACGCCACAGCAGCGAGCGCCGGTAGGCGTACGGTATTGCTCACGGTCTCAATGCCGGCCGCGGCAAGCATTCCATACGGGATCGCCCATAGAACGCGGTAAATCATCCACGGCACGCCGACGCCGCCGACCAACGTCGCTAGTGGCGGCGCGAAACAGATGAATAACGGAATGAGTGTTGCCGGAATCAAGAAGAAGCGTTCCTCGCGCGTGCGGGCGCCGAGGAAGAACAAGGACAACAGAGCGAAGGCGGTCACCGGGTGCGCGAGTAATCGTGGGTTGACGATGTATCCGTCGTCTTTCAACTCAATGAGTCGATCGCGTGAACGGTGAATGCGTACGACCGGGTGGTCGGTTTGTTCGAGAGTAGCGCCGTCGGCGGCGAGCAGTTCGCGGGCCGCCGAGCCGTTGCTCATGGGATAGGCTGCACCGAGCGCCAGCGCGGCTACCAGCAGCGCTGCCACGAGCGGTGTTGTCTTGCGTGATGCCGCCATGAGCGCGATGTACGGCAGGGCCGAAAGCACGGTGATCATGTAGACAACCGGATGAACAGTGCTCGCGGCGGCGAGTGCGAGCGAAGCGCCGACGATCCAACCCAGCGATCGAGATGAGAGGGCGCGGGCGATTGCTGCCAGACTCACAGGCGCGAGCACAACCGCCGCGAGGATTTTGTCTTCCACGGAGCGTGTGAGAATTGGGAAGAGACTACCGCCCGACCACAGCAGAGCAGTAGCGACTACTGCGAGCCATACCACGCGCGGCGTTCGGAAGATCGAACCGGCGAGCAGCCGTGCGGCCGAGAGCGCCGTTGGCACGAGCAGTAGCGGCGCCACTCGCTCGTAGAGAAAAACGGGATCGACCGCGGCAAAGCGTGACCACGCCGCCAAGACGAGTAGCCAAGCGTTGAATCCGAAGCGGGGGTGCACAAAGCCACTGCCGAAAAACGGCTCGCCGAGCGTTAAAGGAGCGCTTGTCAGGTAACTGCGGACGTAGGCCAGATACCACCAGCGATCGACGGCTCCGGTTTGCGTAAACAGGTAGGCGCCGAGGGTGAGGGCGGCACCGAGCAATGCCGCGACGGCGATGAGAACACGCACATCGGTCGTTTTCTCTTCGTCCGTGACAGCGGCTGCTTGGGCTACCGGTCTAAACGTCGCAATGCCGGCCAGTACGATGACGACGACTGCCGAAAGAGGCGCTATGACCGCGAGTGACCGGCCGGCCGAGGCCGCGGTCAATAGTGCCGGCAGCGCTGCGGCCAATGAGAGCGCAAAGCTGAGGGCGGGCAGTTCGCTCCTGCGCACGTTGAGTCCGAGCGCCCGCGTAGCGATGAATCCCGGTGCAAACAACAGTGCGAAGCCGACCGCGAGGCCGCGCACCATGGCCGGCGCGAAGGTCGCGTGGCCCATGAGCGAAATAGTGAGAAGAGATAGAGCCGCTGCAACTGCCGGCGACCAACGTCGCGAAATCACGGCCGTATGTTAGCTCGGACAGCTTCAGGATCGAATAGGCTCGTCGCTTACGAAGCCGGCTTCATGGTTTCTAGATAGGATCCGCAAATCTCGGGGCCCAGATCGGTGGGCAGATTGAGGATGGGCAAGCCCACGCCGTTTTCACGCCACTCGCCGAGCCGCGTGCGGCAAAAATCCGGGTCTCCGCCAATGGTGAGCGCTTCAAGCAACTCTTCCGAAACAGCTGCGGCCGCCTCTTTGCGCTGCTTGCTTTGATAGAGATCGCGTACGACGTCGGCGTTCTCGGCGAATCCCATTCGTGAGAGTGCGGCGTGGTAGTAGTCACCCATGCCGCCGATATAGAAGGAGATAATACCGCGCGCCGTGCCGTGGGCGATTTCCTTTCCGAACGGAATCACCGTGGTGAATGGCGATATGACCACCTCGTCGGGGTTGCGGCCCGAACGCTTCGCGCCTTCGGCGATCAGCTCGCGCCCCAAGTGCAATTTGTCGTAGGGCCAGAATGTTGGGATCCAGCCGTCCGCGAGTTCACCGATCATCTTGATCGCTTTGTCGTTCAGGCAAGCGCAGAAGATCGGAATGCGGTCGCGCACGGGCGTCATTTCGAGTGCGAACGGTCTGAAGTCCCAGAGGTCCGCGCCTGCATCGCTCAGGCGTTCGCCGCGCAGCAGCGCCTGGATGGCCATGATGTATTGGCGCAGCCGCGTGAGCGGCTTCTTATAGTCTACGCCGTGAAAGCCTTCGACAACGTTCTTGCCCGACGTGCCGAGACCGAGGATAAGGCGTCCTTCAGAGATCTCGTCCAACGTTGCGGCTTGCATCGCCATCAGGCTGGGGGAGCGGCTGAAGACGTTCACAATGCCGGTGCCGACCTTGAGGTTCTTTGTGTGCACCGCGATCTCGGTCAGCACCGAGAAGGCCTCATAACCCCAGGCTTCGGGAATCCAGAATGAATCGTAGCCCATCTCGTCTGCCATCTGCGCGTAGCGCAGAACTTGTTTTCGGTCGAACTTCTTCCAGAAGGCGACGAGTGCGGTGCGTTCGTTCATGGTTGATTCTCCGGGGCGCCGGGCGCGCGGGGGCCTGGCGAAGACGAAAACTGACCGGACACTTCTGTTCGCGCGGGGCGAACGAGTCAAATTGAAGTATTTGCAGGCTTACCAAGCGCCGCTTTTGTAGATTCGATCTATTTGCACCGATCCACCGTGGGCCGACATGGTCGCACTGAGCGCGGAGCCCGTATGGTCGAAGATGCCGGTGATCGCGAGCGGGCCGAGCATCATCCGAACATCGTAGTTCCCGTCGCTGCGGGCGTTGGTGATTGTCGTTTCAACGTCGATTGCCTGCGAAGGATCGATGTCGTCCCAGTATTGGTATTTCCTGGTCTTTCCGATGTCGCCGCGTTCGATCATGTCGGCCACGACCATCATGTGGGTGAGTGTGGACGCCGGCCGCTCGGCCGCGAACGACGCAGTGTACGCCTCGCGTTCGAATGTCCCCTCGACCCGCCATCGGCCAGGTACGTCTGGTTGTGCGCGCAGAACGGTAACCGCTTCGTTCTTCTCGAAGCGGAGCACGTCTTTGCGTAGCAAGCTTCCGTCTTTCCTTGCGATGCTGATGTTGACCCCCTCCATGTGCGCCAGGTCTTGTGCAGAGGTAGGCACGATCATTGAGCTGATCTGTTCGATTCGAAGCGTTCCATCATCGGTCACGAAGACTTGGAAGGATTGAATGCCCACCGTCATCGCGGCGATGATCGTCGTGGATATCTCTTCGTAGTCCGCGCGCACCGCAGAGATCCCTTGTAGTTCGAACGACTCGAGTACGCTGCGTGCGACCGAAGAGAAGGATTCTGAGTAGCCTGGTTCGCCGATGTGTTGGCAGATAGCGCTGGAGGTATCACGTGCGCCGGTAATAAGTTTCACGGAGCCGACTTGTCTCTCATCGTCGGCTTGCGTGACTACGATCCAAACTGCTTCCAGATAGGGCGCGCGTCCGGCACTGCCGGCGTTGATGCTGATGATTTGTCGGAGAAGCTTCGCCTTGACCCGCCGATCGAGGTCCGCGAACGCGTCATTAGCGGAGCGCTCGAGAGTCGATGCGATATCGAAGCGATTTACCGCTACGGTGCACTGCACCGGCGTAGCGGTGCCGATGTCGAGCGTGAGCTTGTACTGTACGCCGTGCTCGCTATCCAAGCGCTTGATCGGTCCCGAGAGTGTTGCGGGCACGGTTACGGTGAGCACGCCGTCGTCGCTCGACAAACGTCTGAGCGGCGGCAGCGCGACCTCTCTCGTTAGATGTGCGTGGTCGTTCGAGGTGAGCACGAGCGCTTCAGTTGAGTCCGCAACGGTTGCCTGACGGGGGTGCGCACCGGCGCAGCCTGCGATCAGAGCGACAACACATAAGAGGCTACGCGTATACATCTGTCCCTTCTATTCGAGCAGTGCCGCCGTGTTGCCTTCGAGCGCCTGTACGGTCGCGCGACGACCCTCGGCGATGGCTTCCTCCGATTTGTCGAAGTCGAGGAGCCCGAACTCGCCGAGCTGCGGCGCGATCTGAATGTCGGGCGGATCTCCCGCCATGCGGGAACGCGTAACGCGCGCTTGCATGATGTTGATACTGTTTGCGACGACATCATAGATCGATGGCGAACCCGTCGGCGTGCCTGGATCTTCGTTGAGCAGGCGTTGGCGAATCTCGGTGCCGAATCCTTGGACCGCTGAGCGTATGCTGTCTAACGCGGGTACGGAGCGCGGTTTGGTTGCACTCGCGTCGCTAGAACCGGAGCCTTCGTTACCATCGGTTGATCGGCTGGTACCGCGTCGCCCGATGAGCGTGGTGTTGAGATCTACGGCGATGACGACGTCGGCACCGAGCGCACGACACACCGAAACCGGGACGGGATTGACCAAGCCGCCGTCGACCAACCAGCGCCCGTCTACGTGCGACGGGCTGACCAAGCCGGGCAGCGCGGTCGACGCGCGTAGCGCGGCGTACATCGAGCCCTCTCGAAGCCAAAGTTCTTGCCCCGTTACCAGATCGGTCGCGACTGCAGCGAACGAGACCGGTATGTCTTCGATAGGCCGGTCGGGGATCGCCCGTGACATGGCGTTGAAAACCCTGCGCGCTTGGATGAAACCGCCGCGCAGCGAGAGATCGAAGTAGCCCGCGACTTCGCGGCGGTCCATCTTGTCGACCCAGTCGTTGAAGTCGGCGAGTTGGCCGACGGCGAACGCAGCGCCAACGACGGCGCCTATAGAGGTCCCGACGACGACCTCAGGCTGAACTCCGCGTTCTTCGAGAACATCGAGTACGCCGAGATGTGCCCAGCCGCGTGCGGCACCGCTGCCGAGCGCTAATCCGATCTTGGGTTTTCGGTAAGGCCGCATGCGGGTTTCGCAACTTACCGGCTGCCCCTGTTGAGGGAAACCGAAGGGGAGGGGTCAGTCGCTCTTCTTTGGTAGATCGAACGAGATGCTGTAAGAAAAGCCGCCGGTGAACGTGTCGTTGTCAACCTGAACCAGCATTGCAGTGAGCACGTGTCGCCCCTCGGTCCAGCTCAACGTGGTGTGTGTGTTCTCACCGTCATAGATGATGAGTGCGCCGAGTTGCTCGGTCAGGCGGATGTTCCCGCCCGTGATCGGGCGCAGCTCATCTTTGAACGTACCGTATGCCGCTCCAACGTAGGGCGCGATCGGTAGTTTGATCCAACGCTCCACGTTCTTGCTTATGGTGAAAAAGAAGGACTCGCCCTTGGGCGAGCCGATGCGGTCTGAGCTGGTACCCAGCATGAGCGCCGGTCGTGTGCGTGTTTCCGGCAGCGCGAGCCAATTCACCAGTGCGCTTACGTCGCTCGCCATCGGGTTGTATTCGATGCCGATACGCAGATTTGTGAGGGCGCGATAACTGAGTGTCGTGCGAACTTTCGCGCGATCCTCAGGGTGATCCGGGATATAGCGAGCTCCGAATATGAAGCGATCCGGATCTTTCTCTTCTGCCCCGCTCACGGCGCGGCCTTCACCGGGTCAAAGTGGTCAACTGGGGACCAGCGACGCGTCCTCGCTCCCAAAAGCGTGCTCGTCCCCGTGATCATGCTCATGAGCGTGGTCGTGGTCGTGGGCATCACCGTCGATCGCGGCATCGACATGCGCATCGACGATTGTTTCGGGCTCGCTAGAGTCACGAACGCTAGTCAGCCAGTCCAGCCGCTCGCGCAACACAGTTTCAGATACGAGGCCGACAACACGAAACGCAACACTGCCGTCGCGATCGACGACTACCGTGGCTGGTACGCCTGTCCCGACGCCGAATCGTTCCATGTCCAACGTGGTCGCGCCGCTCCAGACCGGGAACGTGACGCCGGCTTCATCGATCGCCGCAGGAATTCGGGCGCTCGTCGAGGCATCGTCGCTGGAAGCGGCAATGAACACGATCCCACGTTTCGCGTACTCGGTGCTCAGCGATTCGAGAAGCGGGAGTTCTTCGAGGCAGGGTAGACACCAAGTAGCCCAGAAGTTGATGACAACAATGCTGCCGCGCCGATCGACCAGAGACTGCGTCGTGCCGCCGAGATCGTCGAGAACCAAGGTCGGGCGGATGTCGGCGGCACCGGCAGGGGTCGCTAGCCAGGCGAAGGCTGCGATGCAGAGCGTCGAGACAATGTGTGCTCTATAAGAGTGGATCCGGTCCAGAAACATTGGATGCGCCGACTTGCGCCGTGCCGAGGCATAGGGGCACTTGGCGTATGCAGTCATTGTGCACGATTCCTGTCTCCCCCGCTACGACCCGCGCGTGCTCGTGCGGAACTCGCCCGGCGTGCGGTTGGTGCAGCGACTAAATGCTCGGTGGAAGGCGCTTGGTTCGCGGTAGCCGACGAGAAATCCGATCTCGCCGATTCTCAGGTCGGATGTCGTCAGATGATGCATAGCGATCTCGCGCTCGGGCCGTTTACATCACGCTTCTATCGGTCAATGTAGTTAGTGTTTTCGTGTGCAGCCTTCTCCGGTTGCTTCTGCTATGCGTCTTCATCGGTGAACGCTCGATGAAGATCGACAAACTCAAACTCCTGGCTCAGCTGCGCAACATGGTGAACGCACAACTCGATGCACTGCGGGAATCGCAAGCGACGGTGCAGTCGGGGGCGGTCCACGAAGAGGCTCGCTCGGAGCATCCTAAGGACACGCGCGCAATCGAGCAGCAGTATCTCGCGCGTGGATTGGCCGAGCGGGTGGAGAGTACGATGGACACGGTGGCCGCGCTCAACGCGATGGATCTGCGCGTATTCGGTGAAGACGACCCCATCGCGGTGGGGGCGGTGGTCTCGCTCGAAGATGCGGACGGACAGCGATCGTTTTATTTTTTGGTGCCGCTCGGCGGCGGCGAGGCGCTCGAACAAGGCGGCAAGACGATTCATGCGATCACGCCGGAAGCACCGGTGGGTCGCGGCCTGGTCGGCCGGATAACCGATGACGAAGTCGCACTCGACCTTCCGCAAGGTGTCGTGCGGCTTGTCGTCGCCGAAGTGACCTAGAGCGACCGGCTACTCGCCGGTAAAGACCGCCGTGCGCTTCTCTTTGAACGCGCGCATTCCTTCCTTCGCGTCTTTCGAAGCAAACACCGGTCCGGCCAACTCGTCAGACTTGAGCATGGCTTCGGGCTCGGCCACATCCCACTGAAGTTCGCGCAGCGACTGCGTGATTGCTTTGAGTGCGATTGGTCCCACCTTTGCCAGCTCCAGCGCCATCTTCTTTGCTTCGGTGAGTGCTTGGCCCTTCGGAACCAGTCGGTTTACGAGGCCCCAATCGAGCGCTTCCTGCGCCGTGATGTGGCGACCGAGAAGCAAGATTTCGGCGGCGAGGCAGTAGGGGATCTGGCGCGGCAGTCGAATGCTCGAACCGGCCATCGGGTAGAGGCCGCGCGCGACTTCGGTGACGCCGAACGTCGCGTCTTCGGCCGCGATACGTAGGTCGGTGCCTGCGAGAATCTCAGTGCCGCCCGCCAGCGCGTAACCCTCGACTGCGAGGATCAGCGGTTTGCTCGGCCGATCGTCGCGCAGTAACGCCTGCCAGTGCACGTTGGGTACGTGACCCATGAGTTCCATAAACTCGTCTGTCGAGCGGTGGCCGCTTTCCGCGGCCTTGAGGTCCATGCCGGCGCAGAACGTATCGCCGACGGCGGTGAGGATCGCACACATGAGGCTGTCGTCTTCATCGAGCAGGCGCCATGCCTTGTACATTCCCAAGAGCATCTCGGGGGTGAACGCGTTTTTTGCCTCGGGTCGGTTCAACGTTACGATCAGGGTCCGCCCGTCTTTTTCGACGATGCAATTGTCTGTGCTGATATCTAGTGTTTCGGCCATCTTGATCTCCAAAGTGAGGGGAAAGAAGTGAAAGGATTCGAGTCCAATACGCCCGCGATTGTCGGGGTCGGTTTCTATCAAGAGCGCAATGACAATCCCAAAAGGTCGAGCGAAGCCTACCGGCCCTGGCGGTGGGAAGCGTCTGTGGCGTCACATCTCGGCTCCTGCCATCATTAGCAGCTATGAAGCAGGACGACCAAGAGCGGAATCGAAAGGCCACTATAAACCCCGCCTTCAACGCCGTAGAGCGCGACGACTTTGCCTCGATGATGGAGTTGGAACGCTACCTCGACCGTTCCGATGAGTTCGAGACGATCATCGCACGCACGAACGAGCATTTTTGGAATCCTGAGGATCCCGATTACATCGATTACGAGGAAGCGGTGCCGACCGATGAGCCACTGATCCCGTTTAGTATGATTCCCGAACGCCACTCGGCGATCTGGGACACATTGGACGAGGGCGGCCAGATCAACTTCGCCAACGAAACGGCGCTGTTTCGCGTAAGTGGTATTTTGCACGGCGAACAAGGAGCGCTCAGTCTTTCGACCGGACTCGCCGACATGCTTCGCGATCCGGGCGCGCAGGAGTATGCCTGCAACCAAGCCCGCGAAGAGGCACGTCACGTTCACGCTTTCGCGCTCTACATAAAATCTCGTTTCGGTGGCGAAGTGGTCCGACCGACTGCGACCATCGATCGCATTCTGACTCAACTCGTCGCGAGCAATGTGATTTACGAGAAGCTCATCGGCATGCAAATGCTTGTCGAGGGGCTTGCGATGGGGTTGTTTGCTTCGTTCTATCAAGAGGCGAACGATCCGTTGTTACGTCGACTCTGCCAGCTGGTCATGACCGACGAGGCGTTTCATCATCAGTTCGGTCAGATTTGGGCCCACGAGAACGTTCCCGGTGCGAGCGAAGAACTCCGCAACGAACTCGAAGATTACTCCCAAGGCATGTTCCAAGATCTCCTGGCTAACCTCGTCGCGCCCGATGAGAAGCATGAATTGTATCGCCGCTGTGGGATCGACCCTGACTTCGGGAATGCGGCGATGCGCGAAGCGATCGACGACGATTCTCGTCGTTTGTGGATGCGCTCGGGTACGAACATTTTCCGCACGCTGATCAAAACACTATGGACTGCCGGCCTCATCACCGAACGCACGCGCGGCTTCTACGACAACTGGGTAGATATGGACGAGATCGCCGGTGAGGGCAGCTGGACGATAGGGGCGGAGATAGCGGAGGAGGGCATCAAGGACTTGCGCGAGATCAACGAAGGCAAGCGCAAGATCGTAAAGCCTCTTCGTTCTTAGGTAGCGAATGCATGAGAGCACAGCCCCGCGCGAGCACGGGGCAGACCATTCTGAAGTTACCGACGTCAGGCGCTATCGCCTTGTCGATCGTTATACGGTGCACGCCGGGTGTGACCCGCTAAACGATCGAATTGAGCACATCATTCCGTCAGATGCCGAGTACGTCGTCTTCGACCTCGATCGTACGGTTCATATAGGCCTCACCATCGGTGAGTGCCTGGGCTGGGAAGTCCTCTCGCGCCCACATGGGCCCGGGCCCGACGACGACTACACCGCCAGCTATTTGCCGTGGAGGTCCCCTGGAAAAGCGGCCGCACGAATTATTCGGGGTCTGTTCGTATGGGGTCTGCCCGGTTTGGTTTATGCAGCTACCGTACGATTGGGGGATCGCTGGGATGGGTGGCATCGTTTGCTCGTGAGGCGCCGCGGGGTCGATTACGTAGAGCGCATGCAGGAGTTGATGCGCTCGACCTTGATGTCGATGACGGCCGGATACACGCACTCCGAGCTTCAGACGTACGCGGCACGCGCGTGGCAGCGTTGGAATGCACAGCTTGTCGTTACGCGTGAATCGATCGATGAAATACGAAGAACCTGTCCGAATCTGCGGGGCATCGTGTTATCGAGTGCGTCTACGGAGCCGACCGTTGCGCACGCGGCGGCCGAACTCGGCGTCGACGGTTTCGTATCGAGTACCGTAGACGTAGTTGCCGACGGAGCCGGCCGCCATGGCGAGGCGCATGCAGGCGACGTCTATACCGGACCGGCGGACCTGCCGCGCTGGATCACCCGGCGGCGCGCCGGCGTGCTGTCGCGCCCCGGCGCAGTCATTCACAACGCGGCCGAGAAAAAGGTGAGCCTACTACGCATGCGCTACCCCGAGATATTCGCGCAAGGGACGGTTTCGGTGGCGGTGAGCGACAACAACTACGGCGAAGACCGGAGTTGGTCGGATCACTTCGTGCACGTTATCGGCCTCAATTCGAAACATCCGTATTCACCGATTGTGCATGCCGAGTCTCCGTGTCGGAGCATCCATGCGGTGGATGCGGCTCCGCAACAGACGCCGGTGCGACCTATGAAACCCGCGATGGGGCATCTCATGTTCGGCGATTTCGACCGCGACCGGCTCGAACAGCGTATCGGGGTCGACATCTTGCCGCGGCTCGAATACTTCGCCGCGCGTTTGGTTGAGATGCGCGACGGCCTCGCACCCGACCGCGATGATTCTTTGCGACGACGACTCGCGGTCATAGCCGTGAGCACGGCCGACACGGTGGCTCGCTACAACGAGGCAAACGGGGCCGTCAAGGCGGCGATCGCTAAAGAACTCGCCCGCTTGGATCGCAAGAGACAGCGCGTTCGCAGCGAGTTGGCGCGCGGTGGTCGCCAGTGTGCGCGCGTCGAGTGTGAGATCGAGCTGCTTCGGCTTGCCACCGGCCGCAAGGTGGCGGTACGGGTCAACTGACGCCCGGTCGTCCAACGCGTTTCCGGCGCACCGGTGCGCCGTTGCCTGAAAACCCGTCGGCGGATACCTTGCGCCGATGGCCGGTCACAAAGAGGCGATAGAAGCTCTGACGAAGAGTAGCGTGCGGCTCGCGCCCAGCGCGCGAGCCAAATCCGGGGCGATGGTCAGCGACTACGACGCCTGGTACGCATCGTGGAAGAGCGATCCCGATGGCTTCTGGGATCGCGCAGCCGACGAACTCCATTGGTTTGCGCGCTGGAACGAAACCAAGCGAATAGACGGCGGAACCCACGAGTGGTTCCTCGGTGGCAAGACCAACCTTTCTTATAACTGCCTCGAGCGGAACATCGATCGCGGCTTGGGCGACAAGATCGCGCTGTACTCGGAGTCGGAGAAAGACCCGGCGCGTACGTTCACCTATCGCCAAGTGCTGGGCGCTGTCTCGAAGATCGCCAACGGGTTGCGCGAACTCGGCGTCGGCCGTGGCGATCGCGTCGTCATCTATATGCCGCTCGGCCCCGAGGGGCTGTTCACGATGCAAGCCTGCGTGCGCATCGGTGCGATTCATTCGGTCGTCTACGCGGGCATGGGCTTCGAATCGCTGCGTCATCGCATAGAAGACTCCGGAGCGAAGGTCGTTGTCTGTTCCGACGTCACCTACCGTCGCGGCAAGGTGATTCCACTAAAGCCGATCGTTGATGAGGCCGTCGCGCCCTTGTCGTTTGTCAAACACGTCGTCGTACAGAGACGCGAATCAGATACGGTACTCGCAGCGCGCGAAACGGATTTCGTCGATCTCGTCGAGCGGCAGTCCGACCAGTGCGACGCCGAGCAAATGGACAGTGAAGACGTCGCGTTCGTGCTGTACACGTCGGGCACCACCGGCAAGCCGAAGGGCGTGGTGCACGTGCACGGCGGCTACGCGGTCGGTGTGCACCTGCTCATGCGACACTACTTCGATACGCGTGAGGATGACGTTTGGTGGTCGACGTCCGACATCGGCTGGATCGTCGGGCATTCCTACATTTGCTACGGCCCAATGATGACCGGCGCTTCGCAGGTGATTCGCGAAGGCACGCCCGACTACCCGAGTGCCGGAATCATCTGGGAACTCGTCGATCGTTATAAGGTGACGACGATGTTCACTGCGCCGACCGCGGTGCGCATGTTCATGCGGATGGGCGCCGAAACACTGGCCGACTACGACCGTAGCTCACTACGCGTATTCTACTGCGCCGGAGAGCCTTTCAATCCAGAAGCCTGGGTGTGGGCGCAGGAGCATATCTGTGCGGACGGCGGTCACGTGGCCGACAACTACTGGCAGACCGAGATTGCGAGCCCGATGTTGGGAACGTTTCCGGTGCTCGACGGCCGTCCCGGATTCGTTGGCAAACCCATGCCGGGAATCGAACTCGAGGTCGTCGACGACGAGGGCAAAACGGTTGCGGTGGGAACGGGCGGTATGCTCGTAATGAAGCAACCTGTTCCATATATGATGCGTACCATCTACGGCGACGACGAGCGCTATCAGTCCTACTGGAGCAAAAAACTTGGTGGTTATGTCACCGGCGATATCGCGATATGTGATGGCGAAGGATATTGGGCGGTACTCGGACGGTCCGACGATGTGCTGAACGTAGCGGGGCATCGAATCGGAACGGCCGACGTCGAGAGTGCGCTCATTACCCATCCGTCGGTCGTAGAGTCGGCGGTGATTGGACTGCCCGACGAGATCAAAGGTGAGCGTATCAAGGCGTTCGTTGTGTCGAAGGAATCTAACCCCGACGATGCGCTGGCAACCCAGCTGATCGGTCACGTGCGCGAGGCGCTCGGACCCATCGCGCAGCCGTCGGAAATCGGCTTCATCGACGCGTTGCCGAAAACGCGTTCTGGAAAAATCATGCGCCGCTTGCTCAAAGCCCGAGAACTGGGCCTCGACGAGGGCGACACGTCTACGCTGGAAGACTGACTTCCGGCCGGTCGAAAGTCGCTGGACCGAAGGAATATAAATGAAACTTGCCATGGCCGCGGGCGCAGTAGGCGCTACGATCAATATCGACATCGATTTCATCCGGCACGCCGAAGATCTCGGCTACGATTCCGTGTGGACCGCCGAGGCGTGGGGCGCCGACGCCATCACACCGCTGGCGTGGATTGCGGCACAGACGAGCAAGATCAAACTTGGCACCGGCATCATGCAGATGCCCGCGCGTACCCCGGCTATGTGCGCCATGCAGGCGATGACGGTCGATCAGCTGTCGGGCGGTCGCATGATCGTCGGGCTGGGTCCGTCAGGTCCTCAGGTCGTCGAAGGGTGGCACGGCGTGCCTTACGGAAAGCCGCTGACGCGCACGCGCGAGTACATCCAAATCATGCGGATGATTTTTGCCCGCGAGGAGAAAGTCTCGTTCGAAGGCAAGGAGTACCAGATGCCGTACAACGGACCCGGTGCGAGCGGTCTGGGCAAGCCGTTGCGCAGCATGCTGCACGGGCGGGCCGACATACCGATCATCACCGCGACGATTTCACCGAAGGGCGTGCAGACGGCCGCGGAGGTGGCAGACGGCTTCATGCCGATCTGGACCAGCCCCGAAGGGCTCTCGACGTTCAACGACTCGATCGCCGCCGGCTTTGAGAAAGCGCAAGGGGCTAAGAGCTATGACGATTTCGCCATCTATCCGATGGTGAATGTCGCGGTGAACGACGACATCGCGGTCTGCCGCGACCTCTTTCGTCCAGCAATCGCGCTCTATGTTGGCGGTATGGGCGCGCGCGAAAAGAATTTCTACAATGATCTTATTGGACGGCTCGGCTGGGAGAGTGCGGCGAAGGAGATCCAAGATCTCTATCTCGACGGCAAGCGAAAAGAGGCAATAGCAGCGGTTCCCGACGATCTCGTCGACGCGCTCACGTTGATCGGTCCCAAGGAACGTATTGCCGACCGGGTCGCGGCCTGGAAGCAGTCCAAAGCAACGTGTCTTTTGCTTACCGGCGCAAACAAAGAGGCGTTGGAATTCATGGCTGAGCTTTGCCTGTAATCGAGCGTCGACGGTTCACCCGGACGAAGTACTTCGCGCCGTCACGCATGAGTGCTGCGTCGGTCATCGTCTCGTTTGTTCTGCTAACGGTGCAAACGGCGGGCGCGACCGCGCCGGACAACGTAAAGTCAGATGAGGGCGCGGTAATCTCAGGTCCGGCGACAGTCGTCGACGGCGACGGGCTGGAAATCGACGGCAAGAAGATCCGTATTCACGGGATCGATGCGCCTGAGGTCTGGCAGTACTGTTCGCGAACGGATGGGACGCGCTGGCGCTGTGGCCACTATTCGACCGTAGCGCTCGACCGTCTCGTCCACCGTAAGACGGTGTCGTGCCGCGTGCGCACACGCGATCAGTACGACCGGGCGGTCGCCGTCTGCAAAGTGGGGACGATCGACGTAGGGCAACGCCAAGTTGCGGAGGGCTGGGCGGTCGCCTATCGGCGTTATTCTAAAGCGTATGTCGGCGATGAAGACGCCGCGCGCGAAGCCAAGCGCGGCGTGTGGATGGGGCGTTTCGAGATGCCCTGGGACTACCGCGCGCGGATGCGCAAGCGCTAGCCTACTCAGCTACCGGTGAACTTCGGCGCACGCTTCTCCATGAACGCGGCCATCGCTTCATCGAGATCGTCTGACTTGAGGAACGCGCTGTTCCACTGCGCGACGTACTCCAACCCTTCATTGGTATTGTGTTCGTCCGAGTAGTTCAGAACCTCTTTGGTGCCTTGCACCGCCAACGGTGAGTTCGCTGCGATATCGCGCGCCATGGCGCGGGCGCCTTCGAGCATCGAGTCTTTGTCGGGGTAGACCTGGTTGACGAGCTGGGACTGTATCGCGCGTTCCGAGCCGATGAACTTTCCGGTGAATGCCATCTCTCGCGCCATACCCTTGCCTACGATCGGTGTGATTCGTTGCAAGGTGCCGACATCGGCTGTGATGGCTATGCGTGTTTCGAAAACAGAGAACTCGGCGTCCGAGGTACACACGCGAATGTCGGAGGCGGTGATCAAGTCGATGCCGCCTCCAATGCATTTGCCGTGTACGGCGGCGATCACGGGTTTGCGGCAGACCTGTAGCGCGGTAAAGCAGTCCTGCAGCTCGCGAATCTTTCGAAAGGTCCTATAGTTTCCGG